>Ga0155724_109_pt1 | contig 45715 bp, 47 predicted proteins | sample RifCSPlowO2_01_FD_107380 | JGI IMG/M metagenome (GOLD analysis project Ga0155724, IMG submission 107380) | Candidatus Roizmanbacteria bacterium RIFCSPLOWO2_01_FULL_40_13 | reverse complement strand
TTGACCTATTTTATGCTATCATTACAAGTAGATAAATTATTTTCACCAACTAGTTTGTGGACGGTGTCCACAAAAAAGGAAATCGAGAGCATTATAGTAAAATATGACTGAAAAAAAAGTATCTCTTGAGACAAAAAAATTATTTTACGATAGACTTAGACCGTGGTTTTTAGCTGCTAGCATTGCTTTGCTGGCTTATGGGGTCGGCGCTGCTGCTTTCGACCTTGCGGTAGATCAGGTAATAGAAGCATACCGCAGGGATTCTAAACGTACAAAATCAAAAAAAATCAGATGAATTTTAAATAATCTCTTCTTTTCTCTGCCTGACAAAGGAGATCCATTCTTCGACGACCTCAAAGACCAACTTGAAGGGAGCTTCAATTAGGAAATCGAATATAAAAATAAAAAAATTCAGCCTGGCTATCTCAGTGCTGAAAAATTTGCCCAGTGAAAGAATCGGCATAAAGAAAAAATCCCCGATTGGGGCGAGTACGGACTCTTTTTCCGAAAGTCGGTATTCATTGACAATCTGCTTGATGCGGTAGGAAAAAAATGTGACTACGCTGACAAAAAATATAAATATCGTTTGGCTGATTAAATTAAACTTCAGCAAAGACAGCACTTCATAGATCAAAAATAAGGTTATAAGAAAAGTCAGAGAGTAGAAAACTGTAAATCCGAAAACCAGAATGGGCCGTCTAATCCTGGCTTTCCTAGGAATATAAGAGATTTGATTCTCGAAGCTTTTATCTGCGTCGATTACTTCGATTATCCTTTGCTGGATTCTTTTGCTGTTCTCAACTCCCGGAGTGCGAAAAAACAAGACTATAAACAACATCAGCAAAGGAGGAAAAATCGTATTGACAATTATCGCGAAGCTGTTAACCTCCTTATAAAAATATAATGATGCCGGAAATTCGAGGACTAATGCCAGAATCATCTTGGTCAAAAAAATATAGATAAAGGCTTTGACGGCAAGAGTCTTAAGCCTGGAGCCAACATGTTGATATTTTTCCCGGCAGGTGTAATCCACTTCGCTCCAAAGTTTACTTTTATTTTGAAGTATTGTTGCGGATTCGATTGGCTTTTTAATTAAAACCTCAAATAAGATGAGAAGTGGAGGTATCTGCTTCTTGCAAAAACGGGCTAAATTATCAACATAAGGACTTTTTATAATCTTATCTATCTTTTGAAAAATTTCAGGCAGTTTAGTTGAAAACTCCTGAACTTCCAACTGAGAATATTCCTGTAACCGCTTATAAAAAGTTGCGAACAGGTGATATCTTTGATATGCTTTATCACTTTTTCTATAGGCTTTTTCAATTGCCGCCAAAAAATAAGCATCGCGTTGTTCTTCGCTTAGACCTCCGAGTTTTATCTTGTTGCGTAAGACCTGAAAAATATAAAAGGTAAAACTGGAATTTCTGACGGTTGCTTCGGGCTTTAGAGTTTCTTCTATTTCACAGGTGATAAGATCGTATAAGTATTGACGTAAGAATTGCTGTTCATCGGGATTTTTTCCGGTTGTAAGATATCCCCTAATCGATAAATAAACACCAATAATTAATTGGATTTTTGCGATGTCTTGGCTTCCCAGACTTTCGTTATCAAAGTAGCGAGCCCAAAGAAGTTCTCTGATTAAATTTTCAGCTTCACCTTTACCTTCCGGATTTAAGGAAAGCCTTCTTTTCAGTATTCTTTCAATAGCGGCTCTAAGAATTAAGTGTTCTTCGCGAAATTCGACTGCATTTCTGACTTTTTCATAGACTAAAGCCAGAAACGACACGGTTTGAGAGACTGCGATTTTTGATAATTCGTCAGGCTGAGGTTTTATCTTTATTGATTTTAACGAAGCCAGCAAAGCTTGAGTGAATTTTGAAAGTTGGATCGTCTCATCGCTGCTTTTTATTTTTTTATCCATACCGAAATTATTATATCATTTTCACGTCTGCCACGTTTATTTTAATAAAGTCTTTAATTGCCAGATTGGCATTCGGAATTTCTTTTTGAGTTAGTGAGGTCATAACTAAAATAATTTTCATTCCTGCCCGTTTAGCCGCTTCTACACCGGAATAAGAATCTTCAAAAACTGCACAATCGTTGGGTTTAACTTTTAATTTCTTGGCAGTTGATAAATAAATCTCAGGGTCAGGCTTTGCAGATTTAACGTCATAAGCATTGACTAATACCTTAAAATAGGAGCGGAGTTTAAATTTATCTAAAACCAAATTCATTGACTCTAATCTCGAAGAGGTTGCGAGCGCAAGAGGAATGCGACCCATCAGTTCATTTAAAATTTTTTCATTAAAACTTTTATTATATTTTTCAAAAGTCTTTTTCCATTTTTCAAAGTGAAGCTTCCGCGTTTCGACAATTACTCCGTCTTTATCGAAAATCACGGCTTTTGCCATATTTTAAGTAAGAGATGAAGTATTTACTCCACTTTTAAAGTCAATTTCCTTGAATTTATGCAGGATATCTGACACTTGTTGTTTCAGACGATTATAAGCTATTTGCGTTTTAGCCTCGAATTTTACGGTAAGATAAGGTCCGTTCTGAGACGCTCTGACTATCAGCATTTCTTCGTCAGTGTCCATTCTTACTCCGTCGATCTCCACATATTTTACATTAGGATAAAGCTTTTTGATTTCGCCACCGATTTTTTCCCTGACAAACTCGAATTTTACTTTATCCGGGCATCCGACTTTAATTTCGGGACTTGAGATATAGTGAGGGAGAAGCGCTACTTCCTGTTTCAGCGACCTTTTAACCTTGGTCAGATAAGCCAGAAGTCGAAGTGTGGCAATGGCTCCGTCATCGTGACCGTAGAAATTGTCGACAAAGTAAATATGCCCGGACAGCTCTCCCCCAAAAGGCGCTCTTTCTTCGCGGACTTTGGCTTTGATAAAGGAATGACCGGTCATCCACATCACCGGTATGCCTCCGCTTGCCCTAATAACATCGTCAACTTGCTTGGAACAAAGGGTGTTGTAAACAATCTTTGAACCGGGTAAGGAATTTAAGATATCTTTTGAGTATAGCGCAACCAGGGTATCATTCCAGATTAAACTACCATCCTCATCAACAACACCTATCCTATCACCGTCAGTATCATAGGAAAAGCCAAGGTCGGCTTTTTCCTTAACTACTCTCCGGGCTAATCTTTCTTGTACTTCGCTTTCGGTCGGATCAGGAGTACCTGACGGGAAATTACCGTCAGGCTTTGTATTCTGTTCGATTACTTCGCAATCAACCTGCCTTAAAATATCCGGAAGATAAATACCTGCTGATCCGTTGCAGGAATCAACCACGACCTTAAATTTCCTTATCGGATCAATCCTTCGCATCAGATCGTCGATATAATCTTGCTTTATGTCCTTTTTTATGCATTTTCCTTTTACTGATCTTGTTAAAAAATTTTCTGACTTGACCAGATCTCGAAATACGTGAATATCTTCGGTCAACATCGTTTCTGAATATCCTGTACCAAATTTAAAGCCGTTATACTCCTTGGGATTGTGAGATGCCGTAATCATAACCATACCTCTTGTCCTGAAGTAATAGCATGCGAAGTAACATATTTGGGTAAGAGTCATTCCGATATCATAGACCGTAATTCCCGCATCAGTCATTTCTTTGACAAAGATATCACGGAATTTGGGACTGGATATTCTGCAGTCATATCCGATTACGCAATCGTAGATCTTTCTCTGGATTAGCCAGGTAGCATAACCTTTTGCCAGCAGCATTACAGTATTATCATTTAGTTCGCTCCCGACTAATCCCCGCAGATCGTAGCCCCTAAAAATATGGTCAGGAATTCTAATCATAGTTCTATTATCTATAGGACATATTTATTTAATGGTCAATCCGAGAGCGAACTCAGCGGATCGAGGAATCCGTCTCCATCGCCGCCGTATGCAACTTCCCGTCAAGCCCAAAATGACGTTATGTCCCGGTCACAGTTTTAAGTATAAAAGAGTCATTGCGTAATTAGGAATCAATTTGTCATTCTGGCTTGTCCAGAATCTACAAATTGATTAACAACTATTCTGGATGCGCCCCGCCACAGGCGGGGCTTACCAGAATGACGTAAGGAATGATTAAAATTTCTTATTACGCAATAAGTCTATTATATCAATTTAAAGAAAATGACAAGCCAATATTTCTAGTGATTCTTTAACCGTATAAGGGTTTGTGCTCGTTTTCATCCCTATTTCAATTTTAAACAAAGCCTGATAAAAATTTATTAAGTTCTCTTTTTTCCAGGCAGATGCCTGTGCCTCAAGTTTATATTTTTGCCAGGTTTGAACTTTGGCGGGCGTTATACCCTGGCTAATTAGAATTAAATTTCGCGCGTGTCTGACCAACATGATAAAAATAAAGTTTTCACTCAAAGTCTTATCCAGGTAATTTAAATAATTAATAAAAACTTGACGTTTGCCCGGCAAGGCTAGACCGAGCAGTTTAAAGATAGTTCTATCGGCCTTGAATTCTTTTATCTGACCCAGTTTTTTAAGTTTCAGCTCCCATGCAGATATTTCTTCCCAATCGATTACCAGAACATCTTTTAGTTTGGCCAGTTTCTGCAGTTCCTGTAAAAATAGTTTATTATCTTTTCTGAATTGCTTATTCAGGCGACTGGTAAAGAAAATTCTTTTATCGCCGAAGAGAGATCGGGACTCAGCCAGCCACTGACTAAGCTTTACGACATCCTGATAGTTAATTTCCCTTATCTCAATACCTTGTATTAAATATTCTTTCTTTAGCTGATTGTAATAATTTCTTGAGCCGACTGTATCTTCTCCGCATATAATCGTTAACATATTATTGTTTTTAGAGATCTGTTTTGATATTATACTTCTATTGATTGAGATTGCAATCAGTATATACCCCTCTAAGTTGATTTAATAAGATATTTTTAGTTGAAAATTTGCAAAATCAACTAAGACGGGTATATATCAATTAGAAATTAGTAATTAGAACTTAGTAATTTTTAATATGGCTCCCTTACCAAAACGAAAACATTCAACCCAGCGAAAAGGTAAAAGGCTAAACTCAAGAGCTAAATCATTTCCTAACTTAGTTGTTTGTCAAAACTGCCATAAAAAGAAGCTGCCACATCGGGTTTGTAAACATTGCGGAAAATGACAATTATTATACATAAATTTGCTTATCATCCTGAGCGATCCCGCCAAAGGCGGGAGAGCCGAAGGATCCCATTAAAATCAGTCAAATGGTTATAAGGAGATTCCTCGCTGCGCTCTGAATGACAAAAGTGTAGATATGGACCCGCGGCATCTTAAAAGGATCAGGATTATACAAAATCTGTATGCTTTATCCTTCAATAACAAAACTGTTGATTTACCGTATCCCAAAGAATTAGAAACTGAAAAAATTCTTGCCAAACTTGATAAAATAGACCGGGCCATTGAAAGGTATGCCTCACGTTATCCTTTGGATAAAATAGCCAGAGTTGACCTTGCCATATTAAGAATGAGCATCTATGATCTAATCTACCTGAATGAAACCCCAAAAAAAGTAGTGATCGACGAGGCTGTATTATTGGCGAAAGAGCTATCCGGTGAAAAATCTTATGCTTTTGTTAACGCAATTTTAGGTAAAATCGTAGGACATGAGAAATCTTAGAGTTTTTGAGCAAAAAATTAATCTGCTCTTCAAAAACAGGCAGTTACTGGAAAATGTATTTGTGCATCGATCGTATCTCAACGAACACAGAAATTTTTATCTGCCCTCAAATGAAAAGCTGGAATTTTTAGGCGACAGCGTACTTTCTCTGATCACTTCACTTTACTTATATAAAAAATATCCCGAACTAACAGAAGGCGACTATACAGAAATAAAAGCCTCGATCGTAAGAACGGAGAGCCTGGCAGAGGCGGCGTTAAATCTGGATCTTGGAGAATATCTTTATCTTTCCAGAGGACAGGATAGGGAATTGGGTAGAAAAAATGTCAATATCTTGGCAGACTGTTTTGAGGCATTGATTGCCGCAATTTTTATCGATATAAATTTTGAAAAGGCATACGACTTTGTTCTAAAGTATTTATTCCGGAGTAAGCTCGATACGATTATTAAAAATAATCTCTATCTTTCGCCCAAAAGCCGGCTACAAGAATACACCCAGGCAAAATTTAAACTCACGCCCAAATATACTCTGTTGGAGGAAAAAGGACCCGAACACCGGCGAATCTTTAAAGTTGAGGTTTCGATTAAAAACCAAAAGTACGGAATCGGCGAGGGAAAATCTAAAAAAGAAGCTGAAGAAGCAGCGGCCAGAAAAACTTTGGAAAAGATGATATAATAAATGAATTAACCTAATTGATCTAAAATATATGGGGTCTCAGGATGTTGGAATTTGATTGGATCAATTAGATAATTAGAAATTTTAAATTATGCCAGCTGCCATCAGATTAATGAGGGTAGGGAAAAAGAAGTATCCCAGCTATCGAATTATAGTAATTGACCAAAGAAAAAAAAGGGGGGGTCGCTATATAGATCAAATCGGTTATTATAACCCTATGCCAAACCCGCCGGTTTTGCAACTGGACAAAAAAAAATTTCAGGACTGGTTGAACAAAGGCGCAGTGCTGTCGGAAGGAATAAATAAATTAAAAAATTTGTTAAAAAGGGTTTGATTTAGTAGAATAGTCTTCAAACTGTGTCGGCTGACTTTGTAGATTAAGTTCGACTTTCTCCAAAATTCTTCTAATCAGGAAGGTGTCAACTTCACTCTTGGATAAAGTTTTACTGTTCGCTTGAGCTTTGCCCGCATAGACTTTGATATTGACTTTGGCACCGGTAAAGGCCTCCTGGGTAAAATCAATTTTATCAATTGTAATCAGTCTTCCACCGGAAAAGTTATATTCCTCCAAAAATCGCAAAAAATCATTCGGACTGCCTTGGCCTTCTATTACAAATGCCAGTTTTTCCGGAGTCGACTCTGCAACATTAAAATTATAGGATGTAATGATAAAATTAGTCTCAACAGATAATCTCTCAAGCGCTGACAGAATCGAAAAGTAGTCTTCCTTAATAGGTACCAATTGGGTAAAAATTTGATTAACATAATCCAGATCTACCTCTCCTTCGATTATTTGGTTTTTAAAATCCAAAATGTCTTTCTTCGCTATATACTCGGCAATTTCACTGTCTAATGAATCGATTTTTTGTACATTTGTGAGAAACTGATTAACATTGAAAAGTATGAATCCAAGCAAAATTAAATTTAAAATTAAAAAAATAACCAGGTAAGGCAGGTTCACTGACAATATTTTTTTTTCCTGGTAATCTAATTTGAGTTTTGTCATAAGACCCTAAATCTTCCTTCAAAATTTAATCTATATTCTTTTCTTGAGGTTCTTGCGTCTGCAGTGCTAAAATTAATCAAAGACAGTTGATCGAAGTTTTCTAAAAAATCTTCTGATTCGGCAAATTTCAAAAAATTAATCAGATTGTTGTAGTTATCAAAACTTATTGCAAAACTGGTTGTTTTATCCTTATCGATAAAAACGGAGTCCAATTTTACAAAAAACGAAAACTTCTCCAGACTGGCTTTCAATAGATTATAATAAGGATAAAAGTTAACGTCATCTTTTAATAAACGGGTAAACTGTCTTTGCTTATTGCTAAAATAAATAAATTCCGCTTCCGCTTCCTTATTATCGATAAAAAATTGGACTAATTCCGCCTTTTTCCTTGACAGGTCGGATACATTTTTATTTTGTTGTGACAGAAAATAATAGATGAAAAAATTTGTCAATAAAAAAAATAAAAAGGTGAAGACTAAAGTATTTCTGGCTTTGATATAAACGCTCAGTTTGTCCGCAAATCTTCTACCCGATTTAATCAGGTTAATCTTTCTTCTCATTTTAGACAACCGCCAATCACATTGATAAACGCAGGCAAATTATTAACATAGGGTTCAACCGCGTGAGTCCGTTTAGTGATCGGAAGCGGATTGAATATCCCTGTAGGTATGGCTACAGTTTTTTGTATTTGTTTTTCAATATCTTTGATATCCGTAGCAAGATTATAAACATAAATATGGGAGGGGCTTGAGGCTTTATGCTTTGCCATTAGGGCGGTAATAAACTTTTGCAGTTCAGAAGAAAGCGCGTCTATTGCAGGCTGTAAAAATTGACTCAAGTCCAAAGAGGACCCGGGTGCGAATCCTACGGTTTTTAAGAGATTTTTAGCTTTTTCCGAATCTACGTTTATATCAACCTGTGCTTCGCGTAAAAAGACAGACAATCCTGCGGGAAAAGTATGATTATCAATTATCAACCTCTTTTTATGATCAAAATAATAGAATGAGGTATAGGAATATCCGATGTTGATAAAAATCGTACTTCCGGTCTGAATTTGAGGACTGTAGAAATTTTCTAAAAATTTCCCTGTGGCGCTCAATTCGTTTTCTATTGACTCGGGATAAATTCCTGATTGTTCTGCTATATTCTGCACTCTTTCTACCAGATTCTGCGGAGCTGCTACCAGCAAAACCAGGATATTTTCTGAATTTTTATTATCTTCCAGTATCTCTAAATCAAGAGAGGTCTCTTCGATAGGCATGGGTATAAACTGATCTGCCTGGTATTTGATAGCAGACAGGAGTTCTTTTTCTTTAAGCCGTGGCATATGGACGATCTGGGAATAAGTAAAACCGTCCGGGATGACAATATTGAATCTTTTTTTACTTAACCTGTACAGTGAAATAATTTTTTTAAGTGAAGATAAGGATTCGTCAAATACTTTTTTTGTCTCACTTTCAAAAAATGACGGCACACCGGACTGGGCAACGAGAAGTTCTATATCAAGTTTACCGTTGTCATTTTTTGCGCCGGCTATCCTGATAATATTCTCATCTAAATTAAGAGAGATCAAATCGTCTGACATGTTTTCAGTATCTAAAAAAAACCGGTTCAAGTCAAGGGGTGGGAAAGCTTCTCAATTTAATATTTGTCTGATAATCAAGCGAGACAATCTCTTCAGGATTACTTGAAGTGCAAGAGCCGTCGTGGTTAAAACAGATGGTAAAATTTACGGTCACCAAGGGAGCAGAATACTGTGAGGACCTTATACAAGAGATGAAAAAAGACTCTACGATCATTTTAGTACTATTGAGCGGGCCTTGGGGAAAACTGTGCGTCGGAGCGGGAAAATTCGGGTCGGGATAGGAGAACAAAAGGTCAGGATAAGTATAGTCTAAGGAAAAACTGCTGTTATATCTATCTCTAAAACTAGCCGGGGTCCCCTGATGAGGAAAAGGCTCGCTATTATCCTCATGACAGACTTCGGCACCAGAGGAATCGTAGATACGATAGGCATTTTCTCTAACGGCAGAGTCTAAAAAATTTACTATATTATCACCCTGTCTTTTAACTTCGGATAGAGAAAAAATTCTGATCTGTTGTCTCATAATGGTAAAAAGAATGGTTAATACCAGGGGCAAAGTTAAGCCAAAAAGAGCAATGACTACCAAAGTTTCTATAAAAGTAAATCCTTTAACGCTTAATTTGCTGATCATCATGGCTGTTCAAGAACTGTAAAGACAGTATTAGTAGAAATGCTTCTATCATCGCCTAGATCTTTCCAGGAGATAGTTATTGAGACATTAATCTGATTTACGTAGCCGGAAATAAATTGACTTGTAAATACCACTTCCCGCTTAAAAATTGAGTTGAGAGTGTAATCCGCACATTGACCAAGATCCTGCCACCCGGAAATCGGCGTACTGTTAAAACAATAAGTAGTCTGGTAGTTGTCACCCGAATTACCTTGACCGGTAGCCGATTGGGTAAAGTTGGACGGGTTGACACACCCGTTGCAAAGCTCTCCGCCCCAGTCAATTTCTTTTTGGGTTCTTAACCATTCTTCTAACTGATTGGAATAGTGAGTAGCTTTTATTTTACTTTCGTTAAATTTCATATTTCTTAAGGTAAAAGTGACCACCGAGGCGGCCATAATAAAAAATATACTCAAAATAACAATAAAGATCATCATCTCAATTAGAGAAAATGATTGCAAATTTTTTTTTAGCATGGATATGGATTGCCTGCAGAAATAATACCGCTTGAAAGTACTGTAATATCGCTGCATTTTTCAATAATCTCATTTTTAAGCGTAACGGTATTCATCGATGCTCCCGCGCTTACGGGGAAAAATTCTATGGTAACCGTCCCGGTGAGATTGATTATCCTGGAGGCAAATTGACGACTTTGCAATCCGGCACTGCAGTTGCCGATATTATTGCTGATTGCGTCCCGACAACATTGCTTCATGACATAACCTGAAGAGTCCAGCTCAACGGTATAACCGCCAAATTCTTCAACCCCACTGCAGGCTAGTTCAATATCGGCGGCTTGAGTTTTGCTTTTGGCTAAGGATAATGTATCTGCCAGAAAACTGACTTCCTGTTCCAGATTTTTAATTTGGGTAAAATTATTATATGAAGCGAGCAAGATCCCGCTGAAGATAACGATAATTGACGAGACTATGAGAATCTCGATCAGAGTATATCCCAAATTGTTGATGGTTGGTTGTTGATTGTTCACGGACCGCATAATTTACCATATGGACCAACTGCATATTCGCAAGGTGTGGTGGCGCCACAATTTCCGCCACAATCAGCATATGTTCCCACCTCCAGAGTCGATTTAAGACTAAAGGAGTTGACGCTGACATCACAACTATAGTTGGATCCTTGCTTTGGATCACTGGGAATAAAAGGCAGGTAAGAGGAAAAATTCGCAACTGACGAAAGTCCAGAGCAGTCGGCTTCTGCGAAACTTGGGTATTCGCCGGTCGCGCTCTCTGCGCTTCTATACATCTCCAGCGCTGCTCTCATCTGCTCCAGATCAGTACGGCGTCTTGCATCCCTGGACGATTTGGTTAATGAAGAATAAGATATTGCCACTGTGCCGATCAACACGCTGATGATCGTTACTACAACCAGAATCTCGATCAAGGTGAATGATTTTTTAAATTCGAAATTTGCTCCGGTCGAACGCAATTTTTTAATCATTGCTGTAAATAAACACAATAGACGGTTGATTCAGATTCCATTAAGTTGGTTGCTCCGTCGGTCGCGCAAATTGAAGGTGGAGTAGCAGTATCATCATAATCATAGGAGTCGCCGGTTTTAGGGTCGGTCGGAGAAACAGTTAAAATAGTTGTAACGGTGGAGCAGGTTGGCGGAGCCTGAGTCAGGATGGAATTTGGCACTTTTCCGGATATTGCGGCCGGATATACCGAATTACATAAAGAATAATATTGCTCCATGGCGTTTTTTATGGCTTCCATGTCAAGTTTTCTTCTTGTGTCTCTGGCTTTTTTTTGTGAAGTCGAATAAGAAACTGCCCCGAATCCCACCAGAACCGCGATTATGCCGATCACCACCAACATCTCCAACAGAGTGAATGAATTTTTTGCTTTGAGGTTTGATTTTTGAATTTTAAGTTTGTTTATCATGGTTCATTTACAATATAACATATACCGGATGAACAAGTGTAACCTCCAGGGCAACCAGCCCCGTCGGTATCCGCTTGGTTTTCCAAACAGGCTGCAAGCTCATAAGTTAAATTAACATTGTCAGGAAAATAAAAATAAGGCGCAGACAGATCTCCGGGGAATTTATTCATATAGGTATTTGAGCCTACAGTCCAAGCCGTGCCGGGTGCAGGCAGAATTGCGGGAAAAGCAGGAGGAGACTGATCTAATTTATATAACTCAAGAGCCTTCTGAATCTGCTTGAGATCGCTTTTTCTCTGCGCGTCTCTGGCTCTTTCTCTGGCAGACATAAAATTGGGTAAAGATAGTGCAGCCAGCATTCCTATTATGGAAATCACCACTAAGAGCTCCAGCAGAGTAAATCCTCTCATTATTCTTTCATCCTAATCGTTTTATTTATGAAAATCAAGAGATTATCGAAGGTAAGTTGCGGGTTAAGGTTATTATTTTCAATTAAATTTTTTAATCTCAAACTTTTGTTAAGAATACGGGCATAAATATAATTTTTTTTTAGTTTTAGACGATAATAATAAATTATATTATCGATAAACTCTAACACTTTATCCTTTGTTAAGCCGGATAGGCTCGCATCCGCTAAAAAAACGCAATCCTCTGATTTTTCAACCTGTTGTAAAAACAGCTTAAGCCAAACCAGCCGTTGAGACTCCAAACTGACATTTTGTACCAGGTTGATTATTTTTGCGCGTGATCTGATAGTCGGCAGAACTTGCTCGCTATTGCTGACAACGAGAATAAACTGATTGTCGAGGCTGTTCTCTTCCAGCGACTTCAATAAAGAATTTTGCGCTTCCGTTGCCGCCCTATCAAACTGATATAAAATTATTAATCTGGTAGAGGAGGAGCTCATTGTCAATTGTTTTTTTACGTCTCGGATTTGAGAGATGGCAAGTTCGTTTTTAAGCGGATAGACTCCCAGAATGTTTCGCTCTGCAATATTATTTTTGCCTATAAAGTCGTCTAGATAAGCTTCGCTGATTTTATTGCTTTTTGCAATTAAGATCAATGGTATCATTTTTAGGTAAGAGTTCACGGTCTTTGAAAAAACTGTATCACATTATGTCATCCTGAATTTATTTCAGGATCCGATTTTTAGTTAGTTTTTATTATTAATACGCTAAAATCAGATGCTGAACCAAGTTCAGCATGACAAATTCTGTGTCAAGAAGTGTGAACTCTTACATTTTTAGCAAACACTTGCATTTTATCAAAAAAATACCTATATTGAGATAAGCGCATTTTTTTCCAACTTATAATTATCATATTATGAATATTTCCCCCAGGCAAATACTTAATCTGCTTACGCAAAAGGGTATCATCGACCAACAGAGGGCTAAGAAAATAGAGTTTGAAAGCATAAAGAATAATATACCCATAACTGACTATCTGTTTAAAAATACGGATATCGAAAAAAAATATATCCTGGAGTCAATTGCCAGCTTGATGAAGGTGCCTTTTGTGGATATTGCATCGGCCGCAATCGACCCTCAAGCTCTGGGATTTGTCTCCGAATTTCTTGCCAGAAAATACGGCATCATACCTGTGCGATTTGACAAACAAAACGAAACGCTGACGATTGTCACATCGGATCCATTTGATATCACCGTCACAGATTTTTTAAGCAGAAAAACCGGCAAAAAAATTGTCTTGGCCCTGGGGATATCCGACGATATCAGAAAAACAATCGATCTTGCCTATTCACAAAGTCTGACTCCCGAAATTAAAGAAGCTCTAAAAGAGGTTCAACCGACTCTGGTAATCAAGCCCGAAACCAGCGCCGGCGCGGTAATCAAGGAAGCGCCTGTCTCCAAGATAGTCAATACTATCTTGGAATTTGCGGTCAAAAGCCGTGCTTCTGATATTCATATCGAGCCCGGTTACAGCAAGACCCGCGTACGTTATAGAATCGACGGCATACTCCAGGATAAACTGATATTGCCTATCGGTATCCACGACGCAATTATCTCAAGAATTAAGATCCTGGCAGAGATGAAAATAGACGAAAAAAGAATTCCGCAGGACGGTAGATTTTACTTTAAATTAGGCGAGGAAGAAGACGACTTGCGCGTCTCAACACTGCCTACTGTCAACGGTGAAAAAATTGTCCTTCGTCTGCTTAAGAAAACCGGCGGGTTGCCGACTTTGCCGGATCTTGGATTAAAAGGTACACCGCTCAAAAATTTGGAAGCTGCTATTTCCAGACCCTACGGTATAGTTTTAGTCACCGGCCCGACTGGATCAGGTAAGACAACAACGCTTTATTCAATTTTATCACAACTTAATAAACCCTCCGTGAATATATTGACCATCGAAGATCCTGTTGAATACCAAATTCCGGGAATTAATCAGGTGCAAGTCAATCATCAGGCTGGTCTAACATTCGCAACCGGCCTAAGGTCATTCTTAAGGCAAGACCCGAATATAATATTGGTGGGAGAAATTAGAGACAAAGAAACAACACAATTATCAATCCAGGCAGCCTTGACGGGTCATCTGGTTTTTTCAACTTTACATACCAGTAACTCGGCGACCGCTATCCCAAGACTTATAGATTTGGGAGGCGAGCCATTTTTAATCGCCTCCGTTTTGAACGCATCATTAGCTCAAAGAATTGTCAGAAGAATCTGCACTTACTGCAAATCGAGTTATACTCCTGGCGAGGAAGCGTACAATAGTTTAAAACAGGTTTTGGGAGATCTCCTGCCTAAAATCTACCTTGACGGTAAACCGATTCAGTTGGCTAAAGGACAAGGTTGCGATGATTGCGCTCACTCGGGATATCTCGGAAGAATCGCGATATTTGAAGTCTTAAAAATCACTCCAACCATCAACTCAATGATCCTAAAACATACAACCAGCAAAGAGATCGAAGATCAGGCAAAGAAAGAAGGATTGATAACTATGAAACAGGACGGCTATCTGAAAGTTCTGGAAGGCACAACCACAATTGAAGAGATTTTGAGAGTATCGGAGATTTAAATTGATTTGATCTCTCAATTTTAGATTATGGATTTATTTCACTTGTTTGACACCACTATAGAAAAACAGGCATCGGATTTGCATTTGATTCCCAATTACTATCCTACAATTAGAATCAACAACGACTTATATATAATAAAATCGGTCAATGTTTTAACGCATGAAATTATTGAAAAGTTGGTAATTTCAATTCTTAATGAAGAACAAAAAGAGAATTTATTTGCCAACAAAGAAATCGACCTAGGCTATGAGTATAAAAGCAACCGCTTTCGTACAAATATCTACTATAGTAAAAATAAATTAGCCGCGGCTTTTCGCTTAATCGGCAGCAAAATCAAAACAATCGAAGAGTTAAATCTTCCGGATCAACTTCATCAGTTTACCAGTGTCAATCAAGGATTAATACTTGTTACCGGGCCGACCGGTGAAGGTAAATCTACAACGTTAGCTGCCATCATCGATGAAATCAACCACAAATATTCCAAACACGTCATTACAATTGAAGACCCGATAGAATACGTTTATCCTATTGCCAAATCAATTATTTCACAAAGAGAGTTGCACCAAGATACGCATTCTTGGAATATTGCTTTAAGATCGACGCTTAGAGAAGACCCCGACATTGTGCTTATTGGCGAGATGAGAGACTATGAAACCATTCAGTCTGCCTTAACCATCGCCGAAACCGGACATCTGGTTTTTTCCACCTTGCATACCGGCTCCACTTCCGAAACTATTAATCGCATCATCGACGTCTTTCCCGCCAATCAACAAAACCAGGTCCGCTCTCAGCTTGCGCAAGTTCTAAAAGCTGTTGTTGCCCAACGCCTGATTCCTTCTTTGGATAAAACCAAAAGGCTACCTGCCGTCGAGATTCTTTTAAATATCTCATCCGTGGCGGCTGTTATCCGTGAGGGCAGAACTCATCTTTTAGACAATATCTTGGAGACCGAGGAAGAGCAGGGATTAACCTTGTTTGAAAAATACCTTTTGCGATTATATGAAAAGAGTCTTATCTCAAAAGACACGGCACTATCGTATGCAATCAGGCCTAATGAAATGCGCAAATTCCTTAAATGACAGACATTTTCACCAGTTGTCTGTCATCCCGAATTTATTTCGGGATCCCAATTAAACTCAGATCCTGAAACCCATTCGACAAGCTCAGGGTGTACTAGTTCAGGATGACGCTAATAATTTATGCAGTTTAAGTACAAAGCTATCAAAAACGGTAAAACCGTTGTAGAAAAAATCCAAGCAGACAGTCAAGAAGCTGTCCTCCGATATTTAAAAACCAATAATTACTTTCCTATAGGGATATGGAAAAGCGACATTTCCTCAATTTCAGCCATCTCCCTATTTAGGAGAGTCGGTTTTTCTGATATTGTTGACTTTACCAGACAATTGGCGATTATGCTGGATGCTGGTTTAACACTTATTGACGCATTGGAAATATTAAAAAAACAGGTAAGTAAATCTTCATTTTTAGAAGTATTGGAAAACCTCGATAAGGAAATTAAATCCGGAAGAAATTTTTCTTCATCTCTGGCATTATATCCTCAATATTTCAGTAGTTTATATGTCTCCTTGGTCAAATCGGGGGAAGCGACCGGCAAATTGAGTGACATTTTGATGAAACTGTCGCAAAATTTAGAAAAAGAAAGAATATTCAAGGGAAAATTAAAGGCCTCATTGGTCTATCCCGCTTTTATTATTTTGGGCATGTTTGTCGTTGCTTTTATTATGATGACTTTTGTCGTGCCGAAATTGCTTGATTTATACAAAGATTTTGACGCAGAGCTTCCGTTTTCTACCAAAATTTTAATTTTTATCTCGACTATATTGTCAAAGTACTGGATCTTTATCGTTTTAATTATGGGAGTTGCGGGATTAATTCTTTACAGATACTTCAAATCCGGATACGGCAAGCTCCGGCTGGATACTTTTCTTCTGCGGCTTCCGGTCTTGGGTAACGTCATTAAAATGGCGGCACTTGTTGACGCAACCAGGACACTTTCAATACTATCCTCGTCAGGAGTATCTTTACTTGAGACATTAAATATCGTAGTCGAGACCTCTGCAAATCTGGTTTATAAACTAGCCTTTGCAAAAATAAAAAAACAGGTGGAAAAAGGAGTTACACTGGGCGCCGCCATGAAGCAAACCGAGATATTCCCGCCAATTTTAGTTCAGATGACGATGATCGGAGAGCAGACCGGCCACATGGATGAAACTCTGCTCCGGGTCTCCAGATATTTTGAGTCTGACTCGGCCATAGCGATTAAGGCCATGACTACTTTGATCGAGCCTTTGATTTTGGTCATTCTGGGTATAGGAGTAAGTTTCTTGGTTTTTGCCATCATTACTCCAATTTATAGCTTAACAGCAACTCTTAAATGAATAGTAATTTATTGCTTGACAATTAAAAAATATAAGAGTAGTATCAAAATAATGCTGAAAAAATCATTTACCCTCGTTGAACTGCTTATCGTCATTGCGATTCTGGGAATCTTGGGAGTAGGACTTTTGATTGCGTTAGATCCGATCGAACAAACTCGCAGGGGACAAGATACTACCGTTCAACAAAGCGCTATCGAGATAAAAGGAGCGATCAACAGATATTTTGCCTCTAAGTTATATTATCCCTGGTGCGATCCTGCTAGCCCGGCCGGTGCCTGCACTTATCTTGGGACCGACGGGTGCACGGCCGATGACATTCCCAGTAACTTTAGCTCCGGCTGTGCTAATTATGTAATGACACAACTTACAACCACCGGTGAATTAAAATCGGCTCCACCCTCCAACATAGTCAACGCCTTAAATCTGATCACCACTTCCGGGGGATTGGCATTCGTGATTGATTTCCAGCCGGCTTCCAAAGCTTTTGACAGCAGCCTAACTTATTTATATTCGGACAATCTTTGCACAACTCCGGGTAACACCACCACCTGTCCTGCGTCTGGAAATGACTGTTATTACTGTTTAAGATGAATAAGTCGTTCACTTTAATCGAGCTTTTGGTCGTCTTGGCAATTTTGGGAATTTTTGCAGTCTTGGGATTTAGCAGCTATATGAATTCATTGCGGTCAGGCAAAGACGCCAGAAGAAAAACCGACCTGCAGACGATTCAAAAAGCTTTGGAGGAGTATTACTTGGATAATCAAGCTTATCCCGTTGGTTCGATCCCGGATCCTTTTTGTCATCCTGGCGGTTGTGCCACGGCCCAATATTTACCCGTATTGCCAAAAGATCAAGGCGGCACTCCTTACGCTTATGAATCTAGCGATGGAGCCTACTATAGGCTTTATTCATGTATAGAAAATCCCAATGACGCAGGTGCGGGAGTAAATCAATCCGGCTATGGGATTTCTTGCGGATTTGGAATCTGTGACCCCTGCAGATACGGTGTTTCAAGTTCAAATGTAAGCCTTTAATTCTAGATCGACTCCAGTTCCAGACGCGCTTCCTTATCTTCAGCATTTATCCGATCAAGAATAAATTTAAATGCAGCTCTTGCCTCACCGGTTTTACCCTGCTGCTTTAATAACTGGCCCTTGAGAAAATAGGCATCGCGGTAGTCTGATTTTAATTTAATTGAGTCTTCGACCTCGATCAGGGATTCCTGATTTAGCGCATCTGATTTTCCTTTATTCTCTATCTCTTGCGCTAAAAGGGACTTGAAGATAGCTAAACTATAGGGGATCTTTGGATCTGTAGGAGAAATTTTTTTGGCTGTTTTCAAGGCATTTATCGCCTCATCCAGATCTTTAGGGTTAAGTTCCATCTGATAATAGAGATAATAATTTTTGGCCCGGGTCTTCCAGTAGAGTACGTTCATCGGGCTTGTCTTGAGACTTTTAAGATTGTAAGCTTCGGAGGACCGGCGCAGTTTGGCGGCCGATGATTTATTATCCTGATAGGAGGCGGTAAAGGCAAGATTGGCTAAAACATGGGAAAGTCTGTCTTCGAAGACGTGTTCATGTTTTAAAGCCAGCGCCTGAGTCAGGTAATTTGCTGCATTTTGATATTCGCCGACATTGCTCAACTTATCGGCTTTGGCGTATTTAATATCAGCCAGATAATAACGGGTAAAAAAAAGTAGTAAGTACCCGGTAGTAAGCAGTGAAAATAAAAAAAAGACTTTCCGCCGCAAAGTCAGGCTAGCTAGCGATAGGCGCTGGCTGGTAAGTTGACGAGAATAGACGTCGGAGACGGGTCTCTCGCCCAGAACTAGCAAAAATGCCGGAATTAGGTAAAAATAGAGATTGATGGTGGTGGTTGAGAAACCGAAAAAATTAGTAATCAAAATTGTCAGAAAAGAAATTAATAGATAGGTTATCAACAAATTATTGTCCGCCTGATCCTTGTTTTTGATATTTGATATTTGATATTTGATTTTTTTCCAACCATATAGTAAAACCGAAATTAGCAAAAATAAATAGGTCGTTAAACCAGCGAATCCTGTTGTGGCTAGATAATTAAGATACTCATTGTGGGCTTTGTTATAAAGATAATCCCATTCCGAGGTTAAATTATGTTCGATTGGCCGGGTGAAGTAGTAACTATAGGCAAAAGTCTCTACACCTGTGCCAAAAACAGGATATTTTAACCCTAAATCAATAGCTCCACGCCAGACAATCCTTCTAATATCTGAGGAACCGGTAACATTTACCGCGCTGATATTGGCCGGATTTTGCTCTAATTTAGGCTGCTGTTCCAATCTGCCATCAACCGGGGCGGTTGACTTTATGAATTTGTTGTAGCTGGAAATTGTGATAAATTTATCTATTTTTTCTATCCCGGTTTTGAAAATTAGGATTAGCAGCAGAAGCAGTATTAAGACGGGAGAAAAATACTTGAGAAGTGCTTTTTTATTCAGATAAGTTTTAGGCCGGACTGCTACGAGTATAATTAACAATAAAATTCCGGTAAAAATTGCCAACAACGAAGATCTGGACCTGGTAAATAAAACAGCGGCAAAATTCAAAATTAGATAGAAAATGGTTGTCAGATATGTTTTATTAAATTTCTGGTTGGTAAGATTCTTGAGAAAAAAGTAAAAAGCGATAAAAAAATTGATGGCTAGGTAGGCGCCAAGCCAATTGGGCTGGCCTAGAGTGGAAAACATACGCTCTGCGGGTTTGAACTGATCTGTCCAACAACTATTGCTCAACTGTCCGGTAAAAAGTAGACAGGAAAAATCGAAACCCAATTTTCCAGACAAACCCCACAATATAACAAATAAGGATGCAATCAGCGAAACTTTTAGGATACCGGTGATAAATTGACCCGCTCTTGCTCTGTTTTCAGCAAAATTTTCGATAAAACCGTAAAATAAAACTAAATAGGAAAAGATCGACAGCAAACCGCCGTTAAAACGGCCGTAATAACCAAAAAAAGACGTATGCCGATCAATGGAAAATAAAGCGGAGAGAATCTGTGTAGCTAAAAAGAGTAAGATCGGAAAATCTAGTGGAGTTTTTTTTATTATAATTCTTTTGTGCAAAATAATTTTTAAAAGCCAGACAAACAATACTCCCGAAGCGATCAAATAAATAAAAATCATCTTATTAAATTCGAATAACTCGGATGTATAAGGAGCCATGATAAAGGGAGTGATCAGAAATAAGCTAAGGTATAGTATATTAAGAACTTTATCTAACATCATAATCAATGCTTAATTTTAGACAATTATTTAACAAAATTAAACTGCCATTTTTTTCGACATTTGACGTCTGTTTTGATCTTGGCACCAGCAATACGAGAATTGGCATAGGCGAAAAGGGAATAGTTTTAATCGAACCGTCTTATCTGGGCTACAATACCTCAAGCAAAGAGTATATATTTTTTGGCGGCGAAGCAAAAAGCATAGTCGGTAAAACGCCGGATTTTATCAAAATAATCAGACCCGTAATAAATGGGGTAATCTCCGATTTTGACGCGCAATTTGCCATGCTGCAGTACTTTATGAAAAAATCGGTGAATATCTACCTGGATAGATATAAAATCGTCAAGCCTCAACTGAGGGCTGTAGCCGCTGTTCCCAATAGTGTTACCGAAATAGAACAAAAAGCTGTTGAAGAGGTGCTTTACAAAATAGGTTTTTCGCAAGTCTATCTTATCGAAAAACCATTAGCGTCAGGTATTGGTATCGGACTCAATATCTTCTATCATCATCCCCATCTTTTGATTGACGTCGGTGGGGGTTTGATTGAGATGAGCATCATCAGCGGCGGAGGCATCGTTTCTAAAAAAACCTTAAAAGTAGCCGGTGATAATATGAATCTTGTTCTGGCCAACTACGCTTATCTGAAGTATGGGATAGTTTTAGGCGACAATACCTGCGAACACTTAAAAATATATCTTCTGAATTTCAAGCAAGAAAATAAAACTTTCACCGTCAGAGGCAAATCACTTGAAACCGGCCTGCCAAAATCAGTCAGAATCAAAACGTCCGACGTGAAAGAAGCTTTATACGGTAATATCTATCAGATCGTCGACAATGTTAAAGATCTTATCGACATCTCTCCGCCCGAGGTTTTGGATGAAATATATAATCGTGGTATAATCTTAACCGGTGGAGTAGCCAAAGCAATTGGGTTAGATCAATTTTTGGCATCAGAACTCAAGATAGATGTCAATTCTGTTACGGATCCTGACGACACTGTCATCAAAGGTCTTTTGAAGCTGACTCAAAACTTCCCGGATTTACTTAAGTTGGCTATGCCCAAAATATAAGATTGACTATTGCTTATGTATCTATTAAAATTGTAAGGCACTTTAACAAATCGGTTTAGTCTAGTAACCGGGTTAGGTCGTAGAATCTGTCTTAGATCCTTGGTATGTATAAGGTTCAAGAAACACAGATTCTAGATTCCGATAAATATCGGAATCACTTTTTTAAGAGTTTGATCCTGGCTCAGGATGAACGTTGGTGGCGTGCCTGAGATATGCAAGTCGAACGTCGCTTGTCCTTCGGACAAGAAATTCGAATCTCGAAATCCGAAATCATTAACAAATTCAAAATATTAATTACTAAGTTCAAAACAAATATCGTTTTGAATTTTGAAAATTTTAATTTAGTTTTTGTTTCGAATTTAGAGTTTAGTATTTCGAGTTTCTCGACCGGAGGTCGAGCGTAGTGGCGGACGGCTGAGTAACACGTAGGGACTTACCCTAAAATAGAGAATAGCTCATCGAAAGATGGGGTAATACTCTATAAGGGGAATACCGTCTGGTATTCCTTAAAGCGCATAACTGCGCGTTTTAGGATGGACCTGCGGCCTATCAGGTAGTTGGTGGGGTAATGGCCTACCAAGCCTATTACAGGTAGCTGGCCTGAGAGGGTGTCCAGCCAGAGGAGCACTGAGATACGGGCTCCACTCCTACGGGAGGCAGCAATCAGGAATAGTCGGCAATGGGCGAAAGCCTGACCGCGCGACGCCGCGTGCGGGAAGAAGCTCTTCGGAGTGTAAACCGCTGTTGTAGAGGAAGAAATCCGATTTAATTTCGGAATGACGGTACTCTATCAGAAAGGGGCCGCTAACTGCGTGCCAGAAGCGTCGGTAAGACGTGGGCCCCAAACGTTATCCGGTTTTATTGGGCGTAAAGGGTCGTGTAGGCGTCCCGCCAAGTTTCGTTTTAAAGACTATGGCTTAACCATAGGAAAGGATGAAAAACTGGCGGGATTGAGTTTTCTTTAGGGAGACTGGAACTTAAGGAGAAGTAGTGAAATGCGTTGATACCTTAGGGAACACCAGTGGCGAAGGCGAGTCTCTGGAAGGAAACTGACGCTAAGATACGAAAGCTAGGGTAGCGAAGCAGATTAGAGACCTGCGTAGTCCTAGCCCTAAACGAATGCCTGCTAGCTGCATTTCTCGCCTTTGGCGAGGGGTGTGGCGAAGGTAACCCGTTAAGCAGGCCGCCTGGGGAGTACGGCCGCAAGGTTGAAACTCAAAGGAATTGGCGGGGAGGCACACAACCAGTGGAACATGTGGTTCAATTCGATACGAACCGAAGAACCTCACCAGGGTTTGACATGTCGATGACGTCCTCGGGAAACCGAGGTTTCCGCAAGGACATCGACACAGGTGCTGCATGGCTGTCGACAGCTCGTTCCGTGAGGAGTACCCTTAAGTGGGACAACGAGCGTAACCCCTATCCGCTGTTAAATCTATCTGCGGAAACTGCCCCGGCATTAGTCGGGGAGGAAGGAGGGGCAGACGTCAAGTCAGCATGGCCCTTATACCCTGGGCTACACACATGTTACAATGGATAGTAACAACGGGTTTTGCCAGATCGTAAGATCGAGCTAATCCCTAAAATCTATCCTCAGTGGGGATTGAGGTCTGCAACTCGACCTCATGAACGCGGAATTGGTAGTAATCGCGGATCAGCTATGCCGCGGTGAATACGTTCTTGCCTCTTGCACACACCGCCCGTCAAGCCAACAAAGTCGTAATTATCTGAAGTTCGATTTATTTCGCGCGAAGATAATTTCGGCGATGGGGGTTAAGTCGTAACAAGGTATCCGTTCTGGAAGGAGCGGATGGATCACCTCCTTTCTAATTTTTTTCTTAGAAAAAAAATTAGTCCCGCAAAGCAGATATTTGCGAAGCGGGACTTTAAAAATCCCTAACCCGCTTATTAGACTAAAATTAACTTTAAAGAAGTTCAATTTTCATTCCCGGTCTTGGCAGATTAAACTTATCAACTCCGGTGGTTGGATTTTTTTCTGTAAAGTGTCGCCAAACAGTAATCTCCAAATATCTGTCATCTGTCCTGCCTGATGAACCGGGATAGATTACCAATTCACCGGGTTTCCCGCCAAAAAGACTGGTCACATATTTGGCCTTTTGTTTAATTCCATTTATCGAAATAAATACCAAATCGTTGTATTCATATTTTCCCTTAAAATGCGAGTGGGGGATTAATGTCTTGATATTGCCAAAATTATCTATATGGGCGATACGTAAACCTTCCAATCTTGGGATAAGATTGCTTGATACCTCTTCCAACTCCATCTCGTCTTCCATCTCGTCCATGAGGTGGGCTGATATTCGCGAATACAGATCCCTTGAGTGAAATTGACCTTTGGTATTCAACCCTTTGTATTCATACACTTCCTCGATTTTATCCTTGATTAAAGAGAAGTCATATCCGGCATTGGGACCGGTTAGATAAATTCCGGTTTTTAGCCTGACAATCAAGGGTTTTGCGCCTTCTGAATTCTTAAGCGCCTCATCCGAGTGAAGTCGGGGGTCAGTATTCTGAAAGATAACTGTTTCTAATGGTTTGCCAAAACGTTCCTCAACCTCGACTATCTGCGCAACCAGAAATGCGGTGTGTATGGTTGATGGAGTAGAGTGGATAAATGTGATAATTCCTCCTTCATGTTCTTTTAAATAACCCTCCACCGCCGATCGCACCTCTTGACAGGTCAGAGTATCGGAGGCCCAGTCGGCAACAATTATCAGTTTCTTCATATTTTTTAGAGTTTAAACAATAAGCCAAATATTACAAAAATAGCCGAAACAATTATTATACCAGAAGAACAAATCGCCAGGTAGTTTTGCCATTTGTTATTTACGTATTTCCCCATCAGGCTCCGGTTATTGGTAATCTTAAGCAGATAAAAAAATATCAGAGGCAAAAGAATCGCATTGACAGATTGAGTATATAATACTATCTGAAATAAACTGATAAACGGCAGCATAACGATAACCGAGGCAATAACCAGCTGGAAAAGAAATATTCCGTAGAATAACTTTCCTTTTTCAAAAGGAGCATCAAGACTGCCTTCAAAGCCAAAAAATTCGGAAAAGGCATAAGCAGTGGTCAACGAAATGACGATTATTCCCATAATAGCCGAGTTAACCAGTCCAAAAGCAAATAAAAAGCCGGCAAACTGTCCGGCAAAAGGCGCAATGGCAATGGCAGCCTGTTCCCCTGATACCAAGTTTATCCCATGCTTATAAAGAGTCGCGGCAGTCGCCACCACCATAAAAAAAGAGAAGAAGTTGGCTAAGAACGATCCGAAGTAAGTTTCAATTTGGGCGAATCTTAGCTTATCCAACTGTATTTTTTTGTCTACCATGAAGCTGTTGACGAAAAATTGACCCCAGGGAGTAATTGTCGTACCCAATACTGCAATCGAGGCAAAAATAAACTCCTGTGAAAACTGCAGTTGACCGGGTGAAATTAGACTAACCAGCGCCTGACCCCAATTTGGATTGGATCGAAAAGCAGAAAAGATATAGGAAAAATAAAAAAGTGCCGCCAGCAAAAAAACTCTTTGATTAGTATGATAGCCCCCTTTAGAGATAATCAAAAAAGCAAAACCGATAATTAAGATAATCAGCAAGAACGCCGGAAAATTAAACATGCCGGCGACAGCCTTTAGCGCAGAAAAGTTGGCCACAATCGATCCCAAATTGGCAATTGAGAGCAGCAGGAAAACCAGCAAAGCGGTCCTGACTCCATATCTTTCTCTGATGAAATCGCCTAATCCTTTGCCCGTGACTACGGCGATTCTTACACCCATCTCTTGGGTAACTGCTAAAAGTATAGTCACAAAAAGTAAGACAAAAAGAATAGAGTAGCCGAATTTAGCTCCGACCAAAGTAAAAGTCGCTACACCGGCTGCGTCATTGTCGGCTATGGCCGAAATAGTCGCCGGCCCAAAAACTGAGAAAAAAGATAAAAATAAAAATTTATACTTGTTCCACAAAAATCTCATTCTTTTAGTTGAATGCTTTAATTAAAGATTTAACCCTTATTAAATGCGTTTATTAAATCAACGATAGTGACCAAACCGACAATTTGCTTATCATTGTTAATTACGGGTAAAGCGCTTAATTTATATTTCAAGATCTTTTTTAAAGCAATTTCCCCCGGTGTGGTTAAATGTACCACCACTACATTCTGGATCATAAAACGGTAAATCGGCGTTTGGAAGCTTTGCATGATTAATTCATGAAGATTAGCTACTCCGATTAACTCATTTTGTTTATTTACCACATAAACATGCTGTAAAAATGAAAAATCTGTTGTTCCTTTTCTAATTTTTTTTAGTATTTCTCCCACCAAATCGTCTGAATAAACAGCTATAAATTCGGGTAAGATCAAATTACCAATAGGCGTATTTGAAAGTCTCATCAAGTGCATAAGTTCTTTGTATTTTTTTTCTGATAGGTAATTCAAAACTTGATTTCTTTTTTTTTCAGTTAGAATTAACAATAAGTCAACTGCGTCGTCTGGATCAATCGAAGCTATGATTCTTGCCGCTTTATCTGGAGTAAACAATTTAAATAAAGAGGACTGGTAATTAACATTTAAATTGCCAACCACGTTAGCCGCAAATTTTTCGTCAAGTATATTTAATATTTTTTTAACTGAGGTTAAATTAGTTTTCTCAAGATAATCTGCCAAATCTTCCGGTCTCATTTTTTCTAATCTTTGCTCCTCTTTTTTTAACTTCACTTGGCCATGCACTAATTCCAATGGCTGAATATCTGCCCAGGATAAAAACTGGGATACCGGCTTAAAATTAATTTTGCTGCTGATTTTCCTGAATGTTTTTTCTAACTTAAACCACCTCAGTAGTCCCAAAACTCCAATATCAACTCCAGCGATATAAAATCCTCCCTTATTCTGTATTGCAATGTCGTTTACCCTAACTACTTTATTTCCCTGAAGATCAATAATTTGCTTGTCAAGTATATTTTTTAAAATAAATAACTCATCTTCAGCTAAATTAGTAGTGCGAAAATCCTTTTTAAGATAAATATAATTATTAATTTTGGACAAAAAAACTACAGGAATCGTTAAGCGAATATCATCTTTATTTTTGACTACAATTTTTGTAATAGAGGGATTTTCGGATGCAGAGAATATCAGATCCTCAAGTATTCCAACCTGAATCATATCTTCCGTCACAACTTTTTTTCCCTTCAATTCGGAAAAGTAGATCATAAGTTGATTATATTAAATTGAAAAATAATTATTCAATACCCTCCCAGGCGGTCTTGGCGACTACCGGTATTTGACCATAAAGCTTTTTCCACATATCTCTAGTTCCCAATACATTATCGGCGATCAAAATTGAGCTCGGATCCCTTTTGAAATCATTAAATCTTGTATAATAACTCAAGGCTTCACCTAAATTAATACCCCGCCAGTCCCTACGCACAATCAAATTTCCTGCCAAGTTGATATGTCTCCTGCTACCGCCAAAATCAAAAACGGCCTCAGCTACATTTCCCGCTTGAGCAATTGGTTCATCATCCGCAAATAAACCGACATTCATTGCTATAAAATCTGTTAATTTTAACGAGGGGTGTGGGTTATCCCGATAATGCAGACGATAAAATGCCTCAAAATCCTCAACCGTTAATAATCTTGCGGTTACTTTTTTATTACGTTCAGACTCAGGTAATTTTGATCTTAAACTCTCCGGAATTCGCACCTGAACCATTTCATTCAAATTGAGAGGGCTGTCTGGTAATTCGATTACTACTCTAGGTTTATTTTCTTCACTAACACTACAAAATCTGTCCCAGGTCAGACCCATCCTGTAATAATAAGCAATGTCTTCCTTGGTTCGTTTACCTTTTTTTAATTGACGTCCATCTGTAAAACTTCTTAACTCTGCTTCTGTGAAACCTTCTTTCAATAATGTATAATCCTCATCCTTCATAAGTACTACAAAATATGGATTGCGTCTTTTATCAGAAATTAAATTCTCCATAAAATACTTGGCCAGCTCCTTAGGCAGGTACAAATGGTGCCAATTTTGTTTTTCCCCCTTCCAGGTAATGATGAATCCAATGGTATCTGTTCCTCCGGCATCATCTTTTATGAATTCGAATTCAACTTTAGGGTGCAAGAGGGGGTTTAGAATATCTACTATAGGATAACCGACTAATGTTAACACGTCAAGTTGCGTAGCTTGAGGAACTAATAATCTTGCGCTGGCGTCAAAAATCATCGGTACGTATTTAAAAAAATCTGTGGCAGAAAGCTCATTCCTTCCAACTGCTTCTGATGCAAAACCTAGCGACGCAAACGTATTTTTTTGCCTATTGCGACTTATTCGTTTTTCCATGCTGAATTTTAACAAAAAAGCTTTATATTGCTCTATTTACCATTCAATTGATTATGGTAAAATATCTTTTAAACTGAGTATACTACTTTATGAATAAACACAAGGCTTTATTGATCACGGATATGATTGATCTTTATATCAAAGGTGAAAAACCTCTTGTCCCAATAGAAACCAGACAAAAACTTATTTTTAAGGTAAAAAAAGCTGTCAGGTTAGCTCGCTCAAAAAAAATTCCCTTAATTTACATCAATTCGGCATTTAGAGGATTTGATCCAATTTATAAATTAATCAATTATCGTGAGCAATCAATGGAAAAGCGAAATGATCCTAAAGTGATAGATGAACTTAAGCCTGGTAAAAATGACTATGTTCTTAAAAAAAGAGGGTATGACGGGTTTTGGTTAAGCGGATTAGAAAAACTTCTTAAAAAATTGAGGATTAAGGATTTGTATCTTACCGGCTGCCAGACAGATTGTTGCATTAGAGAAACTGCGGTTACAGCCTCTCACCTTGGCTATAATGTTTATGTATTAAAAGACTGTTGCCAGACTAATCGCGAGTTTGGCCAGATTGCGGCTTTAAGATTTTTCTCAATTTGCAGCAAAGGAGTAATAGAGGTTTCCGATCTCAAAAAATTTCACTTTACATAAGGGGTTTCATTAAACTCTGTTATAATAATTTAGACCGAAAAAGGAAATGAGTTTAATGCAAAAAGGCTGTTCTGACCTACTCATCGAGGTGTAAAAGGGTGCGTGGCTCAGTGGTAGAGCGCGTTCCTGATAAGAACGAGGTCCCAGGTTCGATCCCTGGCGCACCCACTTAAGACCGCTTAGCTCAGTTGGCAGAGCGTTGCGTTTACATCGCAAAGGTCGGGGGTTCAAGACCCTCAGCGGTCACAATGTTTTAAAATATTCAAATGTCTTTAAAATCTTTAATCGTCAATAAATTAGGATTCGCCGATCCGGATAATAAAAACTTCAAATATCTGTATAACCTTTCCTTCGACCTGCATTCTTTTTTCGACTTAAATTTAGAAAGAAAGGAACTCTTAAAACTGATACAACCGTTTACCCACGTAAATTACCTAAGATTAAAATCTCTTTGGGACATAGCCGAACGATTAGCTAAGCAGAGCGTTAACGGCGATTTTGTGGAAACCGGAGTTTGGAAAGGCGGTACTGCGGGAATCCTATCCTATATTTCAAGAAAATACGGTTACAAAAACAAGACTTATTTTTTTGATTCTTTCCAAGGCATGCCGATACCCATAGAGGCCGATGGAGAAGAAGCAATTAAACTAACTGGTAAAATCAGGGCAGATGATGACCACATTAAGGAACTGTTGTTTAATAAACTTAAAATCAACACCCATCAGGTAAAGATTGTTAAAGGTTGGTTTAGAGACACACTTCCTAAATATAAAAATGTGATCAGGAAAATTGCTTTGCTTCGTCTTGATGCGGACTGGTATGAATCAACCGCATCGGCTTTAGATAATTTATATCCCCTGGTTATCCCGGGAGGATATGTCATCATAGACGATTATTACTACTGGGACGGTTGTAGAAAGGCTGTTGACGAATTCATACGCAAAAAAGGCTGAAGGTAAAAATAAAACAAATTGACTCTTCCGGTGCTTATTTCCGAAATAAGTAATTATTTTAGATTATGAATATACTTATTATTACAGCCACCTATACTCCCAGCATTAACGGTGTTGCAATAAATTTAGCCCGCCAGAAAAAAGAATTTGAAAAAAGAGGTCATAATGTAACTCTATTGGCGCCTCACCATCCAGAACAAAGACCTGAGAAAAACGTCATCAGACTAGCTTCCTTGCCAAATCCAATTTATCCTGATTATCCCCTTATCTTACCCATTCCCAAAATTTTTATACTTCATCGATTACCATTAAAAATCGACCTTATCTACTTCCATCATCCTTTCCATATCGGTCGACTGGCACTAAGCTTAGCGAAACATTATGCTTGTCCCTCTATTTTCTTTTTTCATACAAATTATGTTTACTTAGCAAAAGTTTATTTAAAAAAATTAACCGGTCTAACGCTTTTCAGTAAACATTTCGCCAAAAATATCACCAATATCATGGACAAAGCCTCTCATATTCTGGTAGAAACCGGTACATTCAAGCGGAAGCTTTTAAAACAAACGCAAAAAACACCAATAACTGTGATAACTACCTTAAGATTTTCCGAAATTGAAAAAAACTTAGATAAGCCTAAACTTGTCAAAAAATACGGTATCGCTGCAAATTCAACAATTTTGCTGTGCGTTTCAAGACTGGCAAAAGAAAAAAACTTAAGCGTCCTTATAAAAATAGTTTCCCGCTTGCTGAAATCCAACAAAAAATTCAATATTACTTTTCTGCTTGCGGGAGCCGGACCCGAAGACAAGAATTTGCTCAAACTGGTCAATAAATTAAATTTACTTAAGGTGGTCAAATTCTTGGGTCCTGTCAAAATTGACAAAATATCCGAAATTTATAGTCTTAGTGATATATTTATCTATAGCTCCAAAGCGGACGTACAAGCTTTAGTCATACTTGAAGCTTTAATCCATGGATTACCCATAGTAGCGTTTAAGGCTCCGGGACCCAAGGATTTTATAAATCATGGAAAAAACGGATTTCTGGTAAAATCTCAAAAAGAGTTCGTTGAAAAATTGGGTATTCTACTCAGGGACAGTAAAAAGAGAGAGAAATTCTCCGGTGAGGCGGCTGAAAGTTCGAAAAAGTATAGTTCTGAATCTTCGATCGACAAAACGGAAAAATTATTTTTGCGGCTTATCTCAAATAAGTCATAAACAAACTTAGTCTTACTCAAATTTAACTTCTTTTTATCTGGCTGCTGCCCCAGAGAGTAGGGGCTGCAGACTGCTTGAGGTAGGAAAAAACCAGGCTGGCGGCGCGGGCGCCTGATCCGACGGCGGAAGTTATCTGCTCGATGGAGTATTTGTGACTGATGACGTCACCCGCAACATAAACTCCGGACACATTGGTAGCCAATCTTTCATCAATGGCAATAAATCCACCCGGATCCATAGATACCCCTAAAGGAATTAGCAAAGCCGTGCCCGGAACTCCGCCGATTTCGATAAAAACCTTGTCTATGATCAGCTCTTTCGCTTCCGGCTGTCCTTGTTCGTTTTTCGATTGTATGGTTACTGCGGTTACGTACTGTCCGTTACCCTTAATTTCCGAGATCGTCGAATTAAAGATTATCTCAATGTTAGGATTTTCTTGAATGTGCTTTTTCCAAATTTCGTCGCAGCGAAGCTCGCTGCCCCGATAAATGACGGTAACCTTTTTGGCAGAGTGCGCAACCTGAACAGCAGTTTGGGCAGCGGAATTTGCGCCGCCTATGACAACGGCCGTCTTACCCAGATAATCGAACTTGCCGCACTTGGCACAGTACTCAATACCCCGGCCAATGTACTCGTTTTCACCGGGGACATTTAACTTCCTCCTTTCAACTCCGGTTGCCAAGATAATCGTTTTGGCTTGATATTCCTTATTTTGTTCCGCGGTTAACAGAAAACCTCCTTCGATTTTGCTTACTTTGATTACCGCGTCGGTTACTATCTCTCCGCCTCTTTTTTTAAGCTGATCGACCATCTTTTGAGTCAAATCTATACCGGCGATTTCCGTAAAGCCGGGGTAATTTAAAATGTCAGGTGCAAGCATCATCTGTCCTCCTAAAGTTTTAGCGATAACTAAATGTTTTAAACCAAAACAAGAAGCGTAGATTGAGGCTGTAAGTCCGGCAGGGCCTCCTCCGATGATGATTAGATCGTACATATTTTTATAGCCTATACCTCTTTATAGCAGAATTGAGAATTATTTTCAGCAATTCTTCATATTCAATACCGGCTGCCCGTGCCGCAAGCGGAAAATATGAAGTCATCGATACTTCGGGAGGTATCAGTCCGGGAGGCGCATTCACATCCAAAACATAGAGATTTTCATTTCTGTCCGTTCTCATATCGATCCGGCAGATATCATTAATTTCAAGCGCATCCCAAGTTGCCAATGCCACTTTTTCGATTTTATTTTTTATTGTTCCGCTTAGTTTTGCGGGACAAACCAGGTAATTAGTTTCTTCCTGTTCTTCGAATATCCACTTCACCTCCAGTGAATCAATATGCCGGTATTTTTTTGGCAGCAAGCTGAAATCCGGCTCGATTATCGGAAGTATTCTGGGAGGGTTCCCCAACAACGGAACCGAGAATTCCCTAAAGTCAAGAAATGGCTCTACAAAAGCAGGCGTGTTGAAAATTGTATTTATAAAATTTATCTGTCTTTCCAACTCTTTATCTCTTTTTACAATACTCTTATTGGTTATACCAGCAGATGATCCTTGGGCGATCGGCTTAACAATTAAGGGATAGGGAAGTTTTTTTATCTTTACATCGCTTTTATTTTTAAAAACCTGAAAAGGAAGGGTTGGGATATTATTTGCCGCTAGAATTTGCTTCATCTTAACCTTATTCAAGGTAAGGTTTCTGGTAAAAGAAGAGGAGGTGGCAAAAGGAATCCGCAACATCTCAAGCATCCCCGGAATATGACCGTATTTATTCTCTCCCCAGAGACCGAAAGAAAAATCAAAAGCCAAATCTATCGATTTCCGATGCCTGTATATCTTAAGATAAGCTTTTTCGTCAGCCTCAATCGGGATGACATTATAGCCTATCTTTTTTAAATGCTTGATCATCCAACCAATAGTAGGCGGGTCGTCGAAATCCGCTTCCAGATTGCTCCTAGGGTCTTTGGGATCGGGATAGTGGCGGCGAAGGTTGTAAATAAGAGCCAGATTTTTCCTTTTTACCATAAATCAATTATTAATTTTCAGAGTTAAAGCCGTTTTTGGTCAGAGGAAGCAGCTTTTTGCCTTTTGCGTCTCTCAGCGTATTGATCAGAAGCCGCTTTAAAATATCGCTGAACGAGATATCATAAAGATCAAGAATATTAGCTATGGCGCACTCTAATTCCTTAGGACCAAACGCCGGATTGCTGTTGGCGTCTATAAAATAATATCTTCCCGACGGGTCCAGTCTGATATCAAATTTACCGTAGTCTGCCATCTTGGTAATCTCAAAAGCTTTTTTTATATATTCACGAAGCAGCGGATCATTGTACTGCTGATACCTAAATGCCTCACTTCCGCTTTCCAGCCACTGATCAGCAAAAGTGGCAAAGATATATTTTTGATCAGGCTTGTTAAAGATCTTTTCCGCACTATAAACTTTTTTATTCAGCCCTTCCAGCAAAATCGAGGTGATCTCCCGACCCACAATAAACTCCTCGACCAAGATAGGCTGCTCATAGGTATTGATTAGATACTTCATTCTTTTTCGCAGATGCTTCTCGGTTTCTGATACCGAGTCTTGAGTGATCTCTACTGCTCCGTGAATTTCATTTAGTTTTGAAATTAAAGGAAATCTTAACGTTGGATCGAGCGGATCATTATGATTGTTAAATAGTTGGTAGTTTGGAATAGGTACGCCGTTTTGCTGCAGCAACTTCTTAATCAAAAATTTATTGTATGAGAGTGATTCACCCAGGATTCCGGCGCCGGTATAGGGAATGTCAAGAAGTTCAAGCAAAGCCGGTATGGTTGACGCCAGATACTCATTGCCCTTGACCGATCCGACCAAATTTATAGCCATAGTCGGCTTAGCCCTTCGCAGTTTGACAGCCAGCATCTCATTTCCCGGAAAAAGATAGGCGCTGATCTTCATCTTCTCAAGGTAGTCGGCGATAACCTGCGCATCGTGAAAAGCATCTTTTTCGGTGAGATACTGCATCTGGGTTGGGAAATAATTCCTTTTTACTTCGCTGAAGATTACGGCAACCGACTGGGGAAGACTATGATAGTTAGACCTGCTCAAAGGATTTTTCTTCTTTTTTTTCATAAAATTTTAGCAAGATATTTTAAAGCGGCTTTTTTTTCTTTATCAAAAATTCTTAAGACTTTTTTTCTTAGCGTTGAGGGTAGGGAATAGGAGCTGTGGATTCCGAAATATTCCTCTACCAACTTTTCTTGCTTTTGCTCAGCTTCGTTTAAGTGCAAACGTCTAAATCTGTCGATCAACTCTCCTTTGGCGCCGTTTTTATACGAGAGATAAAATGCCAAAAGTTGCTCGTCACGCCCGAGTCCGCTCCCTCCATAAGCGCTTATATCGCTTTCGCCGTTGAAAAGAACATAGTACTTTTCTTTTTTATTCGAAAGCATGTCGCTGTTAGAAAAACCTACCCGCTCGGTTGAGATGTTGAATGCTCTAAGAAATATATACATCCTGGCGCATTTTTCACAGACGCCGCACCACCTCTTATTTCTAGCCTGCTCTTCTTCGGAAAAGCAAGACATCTGAAAACGGCCGATCTCTGCGTATCTGTGATGAAGAATAAAAGTTACAAATATCTCATGGATTGGCTCAACCAGACTTCCGATCTGGGTTTTGATAAAAAAAAGTTTTGGAATATCCTGCATCAGCTGCATAGCAGAAACGCTTTGCTCATAGACCGGATTGACCAAGTATCCTTCTTTGTCTCTCAAATAAAAATTGCAACTTTGCTCGTTGCCGAAAAAAAGATAGCGCGCCTGATGATAGAAATAATAAGGAATAAGTATGAAAGCGTACTGGGAAAGAATTATGTCCCAACCCCACCACATATCTTTATCCTGGCGAAGCTTACCTATGGAAAGGGAAAAGAATTTCACCTCCACTCCGATTTTTTGGTAAAACTTGTCGGCCAACCTCTTTTTGTGCTTATTTTCGATAAAACACTGGGGCTCTTTCATAAAAATAAGGGCCGAGTTAATCCCAAGCTCCGAGAGTATCCCGTAGGTCAACAGGCTGTCTTTTCCGAATGAAAATAGTATGATAGCTTTATTTTTCAATCTTTTTTTAACTTTTTTACCGGAGTAGGAAGAATCAAGAGCTTTAAACTGGGTTTTGAAATTAGCGTTATAAAACTGCCTTACCAGTTCCGAGGTTTTAAGATTTCGCTCCTCAAAGATATTCATCGGTATAGAGTAAAGGAGAATCTTAAAAAAAACCGGTTCGATCGGAGGATGGGAAAAGTGATAATTTAAAAAGGTTTTATTGACCAAAGGCAGATGCCAGGTTGAAATATAAGCGAGACTGTCGGCAAACAGTCGATGCAGCGACTTAGGCAACTTTTCCCAGATCTGGTAGGGATATTTAATATCGTATACCCTTTTTTTTATTTTGATCTCGACTCCGGTTTTATTTATTTTTCGAAAAACGTGTAAAGGTTGATCTGACATTATTGTGCTTTATACATTATTAAAAAAAATTCCTGTTTGTCAAATTCTTTTTTTTTGCGGCATTTTATTTTTTTAAATTGCAATTTCAAGGCAGACTGATATATACTCAAAATATGCACAAAAATTTCTCACTCTTTATCCGTAACCAACTTGTAAATTTTAAAACGGCCGTCGTCAATATTGTCATTTTTCTACCCTATTTTTTTTCGGTCCCGGACTTAACGAAAACACTCTTTTATCCCTGGAAGAATCTGGTTACGGAAAATAGATCTGCGGGTTTTTCCTTTGATCATTGGATCTCAATCCTAAGCTTTAATATCATCTCCCGATCCATTGGTTTTATCATGAGATCGGCATTGTTATTTTTTTATTTTTTCCTTCAGGCTTTGCTGCTTATAGCGCTTCCGTTTTTTTTGGTTTTTTATCTTTTATATCTGCCTTTTGGCTTTATAGCCTACAGCTTTCGGAAATCAGAAGAGGAGGTTAAGGAACACTTAAGACTTAAATTTATCGGGCAGCATTTGCTCGATCAGGTTAATTATAAACAAGTCGCATCTTGGTTTGAGGATTATTATCAGAAGCATATTCATCACACCCGCTGGTTTAGCAAAGCTAATCTTTTCTCGATTCCTCCTCTTGCCCGCGATTGGTCGGAAGGTTTTACACCGACTTTAGACCAATACGGCCAAGACCTAACCTCACAAGCCTATCAAAATAAGACGCTCAATATTGTCGATCGGGAAAAAGAGATCGATGAAATCGAACGTACACTATCCAAAAGTCAGGAAGCTAATGTAGTCATAGTCGGAGAGGAGGGCGTAGGCAAGCATACGGTAGTTATTGCTTTAGCCAAAAAAATGTACGAGGGCAAAACTAAATCAATGCTCATGTACAAAAGAATTATTTGGCTCAACATGGAGAAAATCTTAAATCAGGAGACAGACCTGAAAAAAAGGGAAAGTTTTTTAGAAGATCTGTTTGCAGAAGCTCAAAAAGCCAAAAATATTCTCATCTTTATCGACAATCTGGACCGGTATTTAGCAAATGACAATGCAAAAATCGATTTAACCTCCTCAATCGGAAAGTATGCCAAATCAAATTCCCTGCAATTTATCGGTATTACTACCCCCTTTTATTATGAAAAATATATATTTAACAACGAAAGGCTGGCCCGTTCTTTTGTCAAAATTGATGTCAAAGAAGTCACGGCCTCAGAAGCGGAAAAAATCCTGATTTCCCTAAGCTTTGCATTTGAAAACCGCTATGGCCTTATTTTGCCTTATGAGACGATAAAAACAGCAATTCAAAAAAGCGATTTTTATCTTACTGCAATTCCCTTTCCGGAAAAAGCCATCGATCTTCTGGATTCTGCCTGTGTATTGGCCAAATCCGATCAAGTTCATAAGACGGTTGTAATGCCTGATCTAATCGACAAAGTCGTCAGTGAAAAAACACATGTCCCGGTCACGGTCAATCAAAACACCAAAGATAAATTGATTCACCTGGAAGAACTGCTGCTGGCCAAAATAGTCAATCAAAATGAAGCTATAAAAAAAGTCGCGTCTACTTTGCGTCGGTCGTTTTTGCTGCTTGGTAAGAGGAAAAAACCTCTGGCCAGTTTTTTATTCCTGGGACCAACGGGAGTGGGTAAGACCGAGACGGCCAAGGCGATAGCCAAGATTTTTTTTGGCGGCGAAATATATCTTCTTCGCTTTGATATGTCTAATTTTCAGTCTACGGCTGACATTCCTAAATTAATCGGGTCGATCGATACCGGCAATCCGGGACTCTTGGCGAAAGGAGTAAGAGAAAGTCCGTACGGAGTCTTGCTTTTGGATGAGATTGAAAAAGGCAACAGGGATTTAATCAATATTTTCCTGTCTGTGCTGGACGAGGGGTATTTTACCGACGGTTTTGGCAAACGGGTCGATTGTAAGAATCTGGTTATCATAGCAACCAGCAATGCCGGATCGGATTTTATTTACAGTAACCCTGGAGGATCTCGCATTAGTCAAATGAATTCCGTCAGTCTCATTGATCATCTTATCGAGCAAAAAATTTTTTCACCCGAGTTCCTCAATCGATTTGACGGCGTAATAGCCTATCGGCCTTTGGATCTTGAAAGCGCCAAACTAATTGCCAAAAAGATGCTCGATGTCATCTCTCAGGATATTTACAGCCTCCATAAAGTTAAGATTAGTCTTTCCGACTCTTATATCAATGATCTGGTCGCCAAAGGCTATGATCCAAAATTTGGAGCGCGCAATCTAGAGCGCTTGCTAAGAGACGAAGTGGAAGATAAAATAGCCAAAGTTATACTGCAAGGTAAGCTGAATCAGGATCAAGTAATAACTCTATGAAAGGAAAACTAATTGTCATCGACGGCGGCGACGGATCAGGTAAGACTGTTCAATCTTTATTGTTAAGAGACTATCTTAAGAAAAATCATCTACCCGTGAGTTACTTTGACTTTCCTCAATATGACGGATTCTATGGTCAGATAGTCGCCAGATTCTTAAGCGGTGAGTTTGGTGGTTTAGATCAGGTGTCGCCTTATCTAACTGCTTTGGTTTTCGCTCTTGACCGCGCCACAGTAAGTAAAAAAATTAGTAAACATCTCAAAAAGGGCAACTATATAGTCTGTAATCGCTACGCTACCTCCAACTTTGTTTATCAAGGCGCTAAAATTCTACACCAGCAAGATAGAGACAAATTTAACAAATGGGTATTTGATCTCGAGTACAAAATCCAAAAGCTGCCAAAAGAAGATATCGTCATCTATCTCTTCGTTCCTTGGCAAATAGGTTCAGTCTTATCTAAGCAAAAAGGCAAAAAAAAATACCTTTCGGATAAATCCAACGATATTCATGAGGATAACGGAGTTTACAGAAAAAAAGTTGAGAAGCTATACCTGGAAAACAGTAAAAAAAATAAACATTGGCTCAAGATCAATTGCGTAAGAAATGGCAATCTCTTAAACAAACAAGCTATTCACGCCCAAATTATTGCTATATTAAAACAAAAGAAGATCATCTCAAAGTATACAGATTTGACAAAGAGTAACTAATTGTTTTATAATGCCACTATAGATATGGATAAGAAGCTTTTGGCTCTTATAACAGTCTTTTTCCTCTCTTTTGCATTTTTTGCCGCCGTTACGCTATTTGATGAACCGATCACCCAGCTAATTCGGGCAAAAGACGATTCAACGCCGTCCCCTGTACGATCTAAAATACTGGCCTGGCCTCTCGCTTCGTTAAATGCCAACGGTGATTCTGCATCTAGTATATATGTATTTGTAGTCAGCGAATCAGACAAACCTATCTCCAACAGAAGAGTAATCGTAAATAATTCCATAGGCACCTTAAAAGAAATCTCTGCAGTAACAGACAACAACGGAAAAGCTTCATTTAGTTTATCTTCAACCACTCCGGGCATAGCGCAATTAGAAGCTCTGATTGAGCCGGATGTGAAATTAAGTCAAAAAGTCACGATACAGTTTGAATAATTTATGCAAAAAATCATTAAGGTAGTCATTCCTGCTGCCGGCTTTGGTACAAGATTTCTTCCGCAAACCAAAGCCATGCCCAAAGAGATGCTTCCTGTTGTCGATAAACCTGTAATTCAGTATGTAGTTGAGGAAGCAGTTGCTTCCGGCATCGAGGATGTAATTATTGTAACCGGATCAAGCAAACGCGCCATCGAGGACCACTTTGATTCGACCAACAGCAACCTCGCCAAAAATTTAATCCAAAGCAATAAAAATAAGCTGCTTGACGACCTGGAAAAAATTTCCGAAATGGCCAACTTCATCTATATTAGACAGAAAGGTCCCTATGGGAATGGGACTCCTGTTTTATCCGCCGAGCCAATTATCGGAAATGAACCATTTGCAGTCATGTGGGGTGACGAGTTTATCTTTTCCCAGCCGCCAAGACTCATGCAGATGATTAAAGCCTGGGAATTATACGGAGGAGTGATGATTTCAGGCGTCAGGATCGAATCGGAAGACCGCTTAAGCAGATATGGAATCGCCGACCTTGAACCAGTCGACGATAATGTCAGTAAAATCAAAAGTATCATTGAAAAACCTTTACCTGAGGACGCTCCCTCCAATCTGGCTACACACGGGGCATATATTTTACCTCCCGAGATTTTTCCGGCTCTAAAAAATCTTAAGCCGGGAAAGGGCGGGGAAATCTGGTTGGTGGATGCTATAAATGAACTTAAAAAAAATGGGGTTCCAGTCTATGCCTGTGAAATTAAAAACGGAAAATACTTTGATACCGGTAATAAATTGGAGTATCTTAAAACCGTGGTTGAATTTGCCATTCAGCATACCGAAATTAACGGTGAGTTTCGCCGCTTTCTTAAAAGCCTTTCGCTTTAGATTTCCGCCTTAATCCGTAAAAATTCTGATTAAAACTATCTAATATATGATAAAATGAGCAAATGACTGTCAACCAAGCCTTAGTTAAACAACTATTTGACGCAAAAGCCCACTTAGGACACAAGTCGAGTAGAGTACACCCCAAAGCTAAAAAATATATCTATACGACCGAAAATGACGTTTCGATTATCGACTTAACCCAGACAACCCAGCTGCTTGAAAAAGCTGTGAAATTCGTTGAACAGTTGGCTCAGGAAAAAAAGGTTTTACTTGTGGTTGCGACAAAAAAAATCGCGGCAATATTCGTCCAAAAACTCTGTCAAGATAACTCTCTTCCCTTTATTACTAATAAATGGCCGGCCGGTCTGCTAAGTAATTTTGAAACAATCACCAAAAATATCAAGAAACTCATACAGATGAACAAAGATAAACAGGAGGGGTCCTGGCAAAAATTTGTCAAGCACGATCGTCTGAGGTTGGAAAAGCAGTTGCAAAAATTGGAAAGAGGTTATGGAGGACTTATCCAGCTGGAAAAACTACCGGATGCTATTTTTGTCATCGATATCAAGAAGGAAAAAAATGCAGTTACAGAAGCATTGAGAATCGATATTCCGGTTATCGCGGTGGTCGACACTAATGTTAACCCTGATCTGGTAAACTATCCTATCCCTGCCAATGACGATTCACAATCATCTATTGAATATCTTGCAGATAAAATCATTTCAGCATACGCTAAAAAATAAATCAAATTTGTTTTTTTGTCAAATTTTATGCTCGACATCAGCAAACTCAAACAACTGCGTCAAGAGACAGGTATCTCAATTGCTTTGTGCAAGAAAGCATTGGAAGAAAGCAATAATAAATTAGGTCAGGCTAAAAAATTGCTGCAGCAATGGGGAATTGAAAAAGTTAAGGATAAATCTGGTCGCACAACCAGTCAGGGCTCGATCTTCAGTTATATTCATCACAATCGAAAAGTGGCGGGATTTATCGAACTGTTAAGTGAAACCGACTTTGTCTCCCAAAACCAAGAGTTTCAAAAACTGGGCACGGAATTAAGTATGCAGGTTGCATCAATTCCGGCAAAAAACCAGGAGGAACTTAAGAATCAAGAATATATCCGTGACACCGGTAAAAAAGTCTCCGGTCTTCTCAACGATGCAGTCCTGAAATTCGGTGAAAATATAAAAATCGGACGATTTTTAAGATGGGTATTGGGAGAATAACGATTCTATGAATCCAATTATTAATCAATTCAAACAACAATCCGAAAAAGCTCTGTCTTATCTGAAAGAAGATCTCAAGACCATTCGTACAGGAAAAGCAAATCCGGCCTTATTGGAGAATTTGCAAGTCGAGGCATACGACGGTCAGTCAAAACTCAAACTCACGGAACTGGCAACCATTATGACCGATGGCCCGTCTGCTTTGTCAGTAACTCCTTTTGACTCGTCAATCCTTCCAGATATAGAAAAAGCTATATTAAAATCAGCGTTTGGTATTTCACCCGCAATTCAAGGCAATCGCATAATTGCAAGAATTCCTCCCCTCTCCCAAGAGCAGAGAGAAAAGTTTGTCAAACTGATTAGCCAAAAAATAGAAGAGCGAAAAAATACATTTCGGGGTTTTAGAGACGAAGCGCGCAAAAAAATTAAACTATCTTTGGACAATAAAGAAATAACCGAAGACCAGAAATATAAAATTGAAAAAGAGGTTGAAATAATCAGCAGGGAAATAATGGATAAATTACAAACATTAAAGCAAACAAAAGAAAAAGAAATCATGGAGATATAAAATTATGTCAACATTGGTCGTTATTATCATTTTCGGAATACTGATTTTGATCCATGAATTGGGTCATTTTTTGGCTGCCAAAAAAAACGGCGTAAAGGTAGAGGAATTCGGCTTGGGATTTCCGCCCAGACTATTCGGTAAGAAAATCGGTGAGACGCTCTATAGTCTTAACCTTTTTCCCGTTGGCGGTTTTGTAAAACTTTTCGGAGAAGAGTATCATGAACTCACCGATAAAACTATCAAAGATCAACAATTGGCAATCGGCAACTTAAAAAATCGCGCTTTTGTTTATAAAAAACCGTGGCAGAAAGCGTCAATTATTGTAGCCGGTGTCCTGGGCAATTTTATCTTGGGTTGGGTGGTCATTTCCTACCTTTTTACCCAAGGAGTCCCGATTCCCCTCAATAAAGTACTGGTCGAAAAAGTCCAGCAAGAGTCTCCCGCTGCATCAGCTGGTCTTCAAGCCGAAGATATGATTATCGGTCTCAAATTTGACGGAAAAGAATATAAGATATCTTCGCCGAACGATCTAACGGTGCTTACACAAAAGTATCTGGATAAAAAAATAGTCCTGACCGTAGAAAGGCGGGATAAAAAACGTATCATAGAATTGACTCCTCGAAGTAAACCACCCAAAAATCAAGGACCGCTGGGCGTAGTCATCACTACTCCCTTTACCGAAAAAAAGTACCCCTGGTATCGGGCGCCCTTTTTTGGATTGATTGAGGCGGCCAACATTACGCAGAAAATTGTAGTCGAGCTGACTAAAACACTTGTTCAATTGGTTACACTGCAAAAGCCGAAAGTTGAGATAGCGGGTCCGGTGGGGATAGCGCGCTACGCCGGCCAGGCCCTTAAATTCGGCAAAAATGCGGTTTTGGAACTTATGGCTTTACTGTCGCTAAATTTGGCAGTTATCAATATCCTTCCGTTTCCGGCTCTTGACGGCGGCAGGTTCATCTTTGTAGTTTATGAGTGGATGACCAAAAGAAGAGTCAATCAGAGCCTGGAACGAGGCTTAAACTTAATTGGTTTTATTATTATCCTCTCCTTAGCCGGAATAGTCACGGTCAATGATATTATTAAAATTTATAAATAATTCCCTTTTGTCCAATTAGTTTCATCAGTCTCATGGAGCTCAAATACGATAATGTCACTATATCGGGTGAGGTTGCCACAGGTAAAAATACTCTTCTGGATAATCTGAAACCTTATCTAAAACCTAAAGGATGGAGATTTACTTCGGGCGGGAAAATTTTACGCGATTTTCTTAAAGAATATGTCCATCCTTTATCGAGCAAAGGGGGGAAAGAGGTCGATTACCAAATAGATAATCGTACAAAAAGATTATTGAAAAAAGGTAAATACGCCATAGAGTCCTGGCTTGCGGGTTTTATGGCCAGGGACTTTAAAAATACCTTAAGGGTTTTATTGGTGTGTTCAAATCCGGCACTGCAAATAGACAGGGTTGTGAATAGGGATAATGTTCTTGTAGAACAAGCCAAAAAATTAATTAAAGAAAGGAAAGAAGATAATTTCAGACATTGGAAAAAAATATACGGTGATTTTGACTTTTTTAGCCCGAAATACTTTCACTTGACAATCGATACCTACTCTTCCGGGCCGCTTGAAACCGCAGGCAAAGTTCTAGACAAGCTCGGTTATAAAAATAATTCCTAAATCTTTCCCATTTATCTCCAAATTTTAATTAACTTTCGGCTAACACCAAAAAGTCTGAATGAACAAAGTAGGCTTAAGTGTCAAAAAGTGTGTCCCTATAAAGAACTTTAGCTTATTATAATAATCTAGATTGAAAATTTCATTATATTTTAAAGATGTAAATGTCCTTATCTATATTACTACAAGTTACTAACATATCATTTCAACTAAAGAAATTGAGCTTAAAGATAAAATTGAGCTATGTTTTATAGGTTTATTAAAATATTAAATTTTTTCGTTTTTAGACACACGAAATGACACTTAAACTAACAAAGTACAGAGTACTTTAAATTAACCTTGAAAATTTCTTTTTTCAAGAATTAATAATTACTTGAACCTATTTTAACAATGCTCTGATTAATCGATTAATCAGAACATATTCAATATTTAATCTATACTATCTAAACTGTTTCACGAATGTTTTTAGTTTTGTTATATAATTTCCTGATAACCTATGCTTTATTCTAAACTTTTCGGCAAATCGGTAAAAAAAGCCCCGTCTGACGCCACCTTAAACTCACATAAATTACTTTACCAGGCGGGGTTTATTCGGGAATCGACGGCAGGCAGATATTTTATCCTTCCCCTCGGGCAGTTGGTTCAACTGAAAATCATGGATATAATCCGTAAGGAAATGAACCAATCGGGTGCACAGGAAATGTTGTCTCCGGTATTGCATCCGCTCTCGCTTTGGGAGGAAACCAGCAGGACTAAGACGACAGGTTTTGAATTGATGAAAATCAAAGACCGGCGTGACTTCTGGTTTGCGTTGGGAGGTACGGCCGAAGAGATGTTTGTCGACGTTGTCAGAAAATTTCGCCCGAGTTACAAGGACTTGCCTTTCAATATCTACCAATTCTCGCTTAAGTTCAGGGACGAACTTCGGGCAAGAGGAGGATTGCTTCGTGTCAGGGAATTTATAATGAAGGACGCTTATTCCTTTGACGTAGATGAGGAAAGTTTCAGAAAAGAATACGGGAAAATGTGGGATGCTTATATTAAATGTTTTACGATTATGGGGTTGGATACTATTGTTGTCGAATCTGATAACGGCTACATCGGAGGAGAATACTGTCATGAGTTTGTTGTCGAATCTGAAATTGGCGAAACTACTTTTTTAACAGATGGCAAAAGTTATAATGCGCACGTCGATGTGGCAAAATTCAAAAGAGAAGAAATTAATCCTAACGATGAAATCAAAACTTTTGCGATAATCAGTCAGCCGGAATGGGTTCAAACAATGGACGACAATTTAAAACATTATAAACTACCAAAATCAAGATTTTTAAAAAACGTTGTCTATAAAAAAAGAGTAAATAATGAAATAATTATCGCGGTTATCCGAGGCGACCTTGATGTAAATAAAATTAAATTAGAACATACGGTTGATGCCGTTGGCCAACTTGAGGACGCAAGCGAAATAGATTTGAAAAAATTAGGCACAAAAAAAGGCTATGTCCACTCGTGGGGCCATAAAAAAGCAAGATATATCGGTGACCTTTCATTAACGACGGTTAAGAATTTTATAGGCGGCCAAAAAGAAAAAACTACAGACTCAATCAACGTTAATTACGGAAGAGATTTTAATTGCGAAAAACTCGCTGATATCGCTTTGGCTAAAGAGGGATACATATCTGAGTCGGGTAATAAATTAATCGGAAAAAGGGGCATAGAAGTGGGGAACATTTTCCAATTAGGATATCATTACTCTAAAAGAATGAAAAATGCCGTATACGTGGATAGGACAGGTAAAGAGAGGTATTTTTACATGGGTTCTTACGGCATTGGAATAGGTCGGAGCCTGGCTGCGATCGTCGAAAAATTCCACGATGACAAAGGAATTATCTGGCCGGAATCAGTCGCTCCTTACAAATTCCATCTTGTCGGACTCGACCTTGAAGATGAAGAAGTGAGTAAAAAAGTTTATAAAGTTTATTATGTGCTTAAGGAAAAAGGTCAAGAAGTTCTCTTTGACGATCGGGAAGATGTAACCGCCGGAGAAAAATTCGCCGATGCAGATCTCATAGGTATTCCACACCGTTTGGTCGTCTCCAAAAGATCAGGTGACAAAATCGAACATAAAAAAAGACCCGAGAAGTCTTCCGAATTAATCTCAATCGACCAATTGGTCTCATCATTTTTATGAAAATTATTGTCACCCACATGTCTCCCGACCTGGACGCGATAGCCTCAACTTGGCTAATTAAAAAATTCCTACCCGGTTGGAGTGATGCAACTATCAATTTCGTTTCTGCCGGCAAAACTTTGCATGATAAATCCCCGGATTCAAATCCGGAGACAATTCATGTCGATACCGGTCTTGGTAAATTTGATCATCACCAATCTGCTGACCTTACCTGTTCAACGAAAAAAGTACTTGATTTTTTAAACAGGGAAAAACACATTAAAAAAAATTTACAAAAACCTCTGGAGATTTTGGCAAATTTTGCAATCGATGATGACCACTTTCTCGAAATATATTATCCGGAACCAACAGCCGATCGGTATGAATTTTTAATAAATAATCTAATCGATGGACTAAAAATAGTTTTGGTTGAAGATATAAAGTTGACCGAATTTGTATTTACAATACTTGACGGAATGCTGGAAAAACTCAAATTAAAAGTTATTTCAATCCAAGAGTTGAATAATGGCATAGTCTTTACTTCTTATTTGGGTAAGTCTTTTATCATCGAAACCGGCAACGACGAGGTCTTAAAATCCGCTCAAAAGGCAGGATACAACTTAGTCATTCGCAAAGACCCAAAATACGGAAACATTAGAATTAAAACGCCTCCGGATCCAAACCTGGATTTAACTCCTCTTTATAACAAAATATTAAAACTCGATAAAGAGGGATATTGGTTTTTT
>Ga0155724_121_pt2 | contig 48396 bp, 44 predicted proteins | sample RifCSPlowO2_01_FD_107380 | JGI IMG/M metagenome (GOLD analysis project Ga0155724, IMG submission 107380) | Candidatus Roizmanbacteria bacterium RIFCSPLOWO2_01_FULL_40_13 | reverse complement strand
GAAGAGTTTGGTATACTAAATCAAGAAGAAGATTCATTTACGGGTTACATTTTTGATACGGTACCCCAGCTTCCTAAGTTTGATATCATTGCATTATGTTCCAAGTGCTCCTTTTGTTGGGATTATTGATCCGTTTAATTCTTGTTCCTTTACCCGGCTTTAAAGCGGATGTGGCTTTTTGGAAAGGGTGGGGATTGGCTGCGGCCGATAAAGGGGTCTTATGGATGATGACCAATACCAACTACAATTACCCACCCGGATTTGCTTATGTTTTATGGCTGGTAAACAAAATCTACGCTATGTTTGCCGACTCCCATGAGATTAGCAGCTATTGGGCTGATAATAATGTTTTATATCTATTTTTGCTTAAGGTAGTCACAATTATTGCGGATTTGCTGGTGGTGTGGGTAATAATAAAAATCGGCCGTGTCATCCTCAACGGAGTGAAACGAAGTGAAGGATCTGGTGAGCGAAGTGAAGGTAAAAACGTTTCGCCGGATTCTTCGTCCCGACCCAGCGTCGGGACTCAGAATGACAAAAAAAAGGAAGCTCAGAATAACAAATGGTTAAAAACTTTAGCTCTTTTCTACTTCCTCAATCCTGCCGTAATCTTTGACGGCGTGGTTTGGGGGCAAGTAGATCAGTTTGGCCTGGCTTTTTTATCGGCAAGCTGTTATTTGTTGCTTATAAATAGGCCGAAATGGGCGACGGCAGCATTGATAGTGGGGTGTTTGATGAAATTCCAGAATATTATTTTTATTCCCTTGTTTTTTCTTTATATTTTTAAGCAATATTCTATAAAAGGTTTGGCTTCGAGCTTGGCTACCGGTTTTCTAACTTTTATTATTGTTATTTTCCCGTTTTTATTGACAAAGCAGATAGACAGGTTAGTCTGGCTTTTGACCGTCAACTCGGACTGGTTTCCCTGGTATTCGTTAAACGCCTTTAACGGCTGGTGGATCGCGTCCGGCCTGAAGGGGATGTCGGTGAATGATAAGCAGCTGGTGTTTGGTATAACATCGGCCAAACAGCTGGGGCTGTATTTATTTGTCTTTGCCTATTTTACCGGCTTTATAACGGTGTTTTTCTCAACAAAAAAGAACTTATTCAGGAATTTTATCGTGGCCTGCGCTTTAGCGGTATTTGCTTTTTTTCATTTACTGACGCAAAGCCATGAGCGCTATCTTTTTCCGGTGATGGGACTGTTGCCAATATTATTTATTTATAAAATTAAACCCGAAACACTAAATCCGAAATCCGAAACGAATTCAAATGTTCAAAAATTTCGAATTTCCTTTAAAAATATACTCTTAACTTTTCTTATATTCTATTCACTAATAAGTGTAACTTTCTTTACAAACATGTATTTATCTATGGGCTGGAACTATCCGGATCAGGTTATCCCTCATTTTACCAGTAAGCAGACGTTGGGATGGTCATGGCGGATAGCAGTTGGGCAGATTTTGCTGTTTGGTGTATTTATAGTTTGGGTCTTTAGGAGAATGAGACAAATGAGACTTATGAGACTGATGGGGGTGATGGGAGTATTATTGGCGGGAGTTTTGCTTTGGCAAAATAGCCCTTATTATCGGGGTAAACCGGTTTCATTGACTTCGTTAAAACCGATCGGATTTCGACAAGACTATCTTACTCCCCAGATCAATAAAACTGTCGAGTCTGGTAGAGGGGTAAAATTTTGGAATAGATTATCGGTCAACTATTATTTTTACGATAAAGGCATTGGGTCGCACGCCGATTCGGAGATAACCTACCATTTAGACCGAAAATTTAGCAGATTTAGCACTGATTACGGCATTGATACTGAATCTGACCAGTCGGCAAGAGTCTATTTTTCTTTAATAGGAGACAGCAGGGAGCTTTTTAAATCGGAAGCGAAGGGTAGGTTTGACCAACCGGGGACGACTACAGTCGATGTTAAGGGTGTAAACTATCTGACATTAAGGATAACAAGATCCGGTGAAAGCAATTTCGGAGCGCATACCGACTGGCTCGATCCCAAATTAGTCAGATAAAATTTGCAAAATCCGTGCCTGTCCACCCTGCGGGTGGATTAGGCTCAAAACTTGTTAAGAATAATAAAAGATGGTTAAATTTTACAATGAGGACTAAGAAGGCGTTAACTGTTATTGGTTTATTATTGCTGGTAGGTTTTAATTTTTATCACTTCCGGTCAGAGTTCACTGTCCTGATTGATCCGAATGATAATATCTTTCAGTATGCTTTGGTTGATGAAGCAAAAAATATCTGGAAAGAGATTTTCGCCGGAAGATTATCTCCATTTTATCTTCTTGACAGCTGGAATGAGCGGTGGGCAGAAGGGTTTGCCCTGACAAGCTATTACTCGCACTTGCCGCAGGCGGTGATAAGCCTGATTGGTCTAATTAGTCCGATTGGGATGTATAAGGCTTTTGTCGTAATCAGGACTTTGACGTTGATATTTCTCCCATTGATGTTTTTCTTCGGTGCAAAAATACTTGGAGTCAACCGGTTAACCAGTTACCTTGTTGCCTTGTTTAGTCAAGCGGTTATTACCGACGGATTATACGGAATTGACATATCCAGTTTTTTGTGGAGGGGGTGGGGGCTTTCGGCACAGCTGATGGCTGTTTTTTTTTTGCCGGTGGCTTTTGCTTACGCGATTGACTACCTAGAAAATAAGAAAAACCTAGGTAAAGCAATCTTATTTAATTTTTTGCTGGCGCAGAGTCATATTGGTATTTTTCTTTTATTACTATTGGGATACGCGCTTTATTTCTTTGTCGGACTGTTATATAACTTACGACAGGCCCGTTTGACGTGGTTTCGTGCGCCGGATTTAGTATTCAGGATTTTATTATTTATTGGTTTAACATTATTTTCCTTGTCTTACTTTATAGTTCCATTCTTCTTTCAAGGTGAATATCGTAATTTTTCGGTCTGGGATCCGATCTGGAAATTCGACAGCTGGGGATTGAGGCAAATTATAGTTTGGTTTTTGAATGGAGACTTGTTTGATTTCGGCAGATTTCCGGTGATTAGTTTGGCCGTGATTTTCGGGTTGTTCGCGGGATTGGGCGGATACGGGAGAGACGAGGCTGACGGGTCAAACGAGGCCAACGGGAGGGAGAGAAAACTTTTTTTTTATTTGAGTTGCTTATTTATCTTTTACTTTATTCTTTTTGCCGGCAGGACGACTTTGGGAGGACCGATTGATATTATTCCGGGATTTTCGGAGTTTCATCAGCATAGGATAATAGTAATGGTCCAATTCGCCGGAATACTTTTAGGAGCATGGTTTGCACACAAATCAATTGTTGTCATCCTGAATTTATTTCAGGATCTGTTATCTAAAAATCAGATACTGAAATCAGTTCAGCATGACAGTAGGGCAAACTCAAATGTTTTTATATTGTTGTCGGTGATCGCGTTATTTGTAATTTATTATCTGGAGCAGCCGTTAATTAAGTACTCCAAGGACAATGCAGTTTGGATCGAAAGGTCAAATAAGGCTTATCTTAAGGATTTGCCCCATTATGAAGCGATAAAGGCGAAGCTGACTTCACTTCCGCCGGCACGGATATATGTAGGCAGGCCGGGAAATTGGGGAAAACAATTCACGGTCGGGGAGACTCCCTTATATATGGCGTCGTCTCAAGACGGATATCCAACGATCGGATTCCTGCCGCAAAGCTGGTCTCCCAACTCCGATCCGGAACAGTTTTTTAACGAGCAGGATGTCAATTTTTACCATCTATACAACGTCGGCTACAGCATACTGCCTGATGATATCAAACCTCCTGAATTTGCCAAATTAATAGTCAAAGAAGGCAAGTACAATCTTTACCGGATCGAATCTGATGGTTGGTTTACGACCGGTCAAAGCAGTATAGCAGTAAAATCTGACAAGATTAACCTACTGAATATGACACGGCTTTGGTTTGAGAGTGATTTATTCAAGCGGGGAGAGTACCCGATGATTGACATCGGCACTGATTCTCCTGACGGAAAGCGTTGGTATATAGAGATGACTGATAAAAATAACTGGATTAATCTCAACGACGGGTTGGAAAGGAATATCTGGCAGGCCAATCCTTTTGCCGGCGGCATCTCGGTTATATCCAATCAAGCTACACCAACCGCGATTGTACTGCAGGAAATGCTGGTAAACGGTTATCGGGCACATGTCAAAGCCGAGAAAGACTGCAGTAACTGCATAGTGGTACTAAAACAGAGTTTCCACCCCAACTGGCAGGTGAAGGTAAACGGAAAAAAAGTTAAGACTATCCCGGTTTTTCCTTTTTATATCGGGATTCCGCTCGGGAAGAATGGGAGTTATGAAATTTTAGCCGAATATAAACCAGGCAGATTAAAGACGTTTTTACTTTTACTGGAAATTGGGGCGGCGGGATTGCTGATGATTTGGTATTTCACACGGAAAAACATACGAAACAAATCTAAATTGAGCAAAGGTTGACAGTATTTGACAAAGTTATGATTTATCTAGGGAGAGTTGTTGTTGATGATACTCGGTTCTTTGACTGAAATGTAGCAAAGTTGCAGGTATTCCTTCGAAATTTTCTGCCAGTTCTTCAAAATGTTCTTGAGCCGTCTGATGCAGATTCCTCCAGAGCTCCGGATTTATTACTCTCAAAAAATTTTCAGCCAAGATCCTAACAGCAGGCGGAATTCTATATCTGCCTTTTTCAGTATCATATCCGGCGAGAGAATAACTTAACAATAAATCTCTGACAGCTCTTTGGGATTGGGCGGGCATATCTTGGCCCAGATATGATTCTAATATCGGAGGAATATCTACTTCATTAAATCCATCAAGTACCGACAAAGCTTGAATTGCGTTTCTTACTGAGCGATTATGCGAAGAAGGAATAAATTTTAGCATCTCGCCTAAAGCATAATCCAAAGCCTGATCAGGTTCAAGTTTAGTCAAGGCATAATTTGCCAAGGGATATCCTCCGCTTAGCTGATGAATTTCCTCTGCCCGTGATTCGGATCCCGGAGCCTGGCTTTTTAATTGAAAAAAGGTTTGCGACCGATCGAAATTACCAAGCTCTATGGGTTCGGCAAATATTCTTAGTTGAGGATTTGCCCAAGGAAAAAGGCGTCCTCTGCCTGAAAAAATAAATGCTACTTTGTCTTGTGTCATTAGAGGGGTGATAAACTCCGCCTCCAATTTTTCTAAGTCTTCCCATTCTAGTTGATAAATATTGTCAAGTAATAAGACTGAGCCTTCGGGTAAGTCAGTAGGATAATCTATAAATTGAGGATCTTCCAGGCAGTCTATGTACGTGACGTCTAGCTTTTGTAGACCAAGTATTTCCTTAAGACGATACATCAGCCAAGTTTTACCGCTTCCTGCTTCACCGCTAAGATGAATGCTTCTGCGATTTTTGTCATCCCTAGACATGTACCTGTTTATTAGACCAGTTACGAGATTAATATCTCGACGAAGTATGCCCGTTTCTACAAACATTTCCGGAGCGTAAGAGATTCTGTCGAGGTGGGGTCGACGATCAACAGCCAAATCGGGTCTGGATTCAGCTAAAAGTTCTAGGGTATTGGCCATACAGCCTTTATTTTATCGGCATAAGTAAAATTATCTTGACGGAACTTGACGAAAGATGAACGGAGACCCAAGATATTATAGGGTATAATAAGAAAATTAAAAATGAATAAACAACGATTCCGGATGCGCCCCGCCATCGGCGGGACTTACCAGAATGACGTTGATAAAAATATGAAAACCAGATGGGAGTGGTCGGTGGAGACAGAGGCTCAAAGATTGATTTTTATAGCCAGAAATATTGCGACAGGATTTTATGAGAGGAATAGTTTTTTGGTTCTACCGCCGAAGTATCTGAAGAAAAGCTCGGAAATTATTGTCTTCCCTGAAATAGAGGTTGGGAAAATAGACAAGTTCTGGACAAGAGTCAAATCAGCCAAAATCGACAGATATCCAGTCAGTAATGACCGCGAGTTGATTGAACTTATTGTTAAATATCTAACGGGAGATAAAATAAGAGAGCCGGAGATCGATAATCTTAAAATTCAATGGGAAAGAGCGGAAAAAGATGTTTTAAAAGAAATTGAACGGATTTTAACAATAACATCTTCAATTCAAGCCATAATAATTCACCCTTCTAATTTCGGAGCATCCGTCAGCTACAATGTCGTTAAAAATACTTCTGCTGATATTCAGCTATTTTTACGTTTTGATCAAAATATACACACTATAGCAGAAGGTGTCATTTCAAGCCTATTGCATGACAATCTGATTGTCAGGATGGGCGGAACTTTCAAGGAAAAAGAGTTTTTGATCGACTGGCTGGTTGGGGAATCGTCAATCGGGGAGATTTTGCGCAAATTTGAGCCAAGGTCAAAATTCATCCCAACCAGCAGGACGATCAGCAAAAAACAGACGAGCGAGTTGAGCGAAGTTTCGAGCACTTTTTTGCAGAAATTAGGCCGGTCCAGAGTAGGCGCCGCCGGTTTTAGCTTAAAAGGTAAAAATCCTTATTATTGTTCAGAGCCCCTACGCAATCTGAATTGGCAGGAGAAAAGAGCTTTGTGTCTGATGATTGAGAATAAGGACAGGGTAGTTGAATTTGATGAAATAGGACAAATCATCTATAAGAATGATGCGGAGTTTAGCTTGTGGGCGGTGGCCAAATTCATCCAAAGGCTGCGGGAGAAGCTTGAAGCTAACGGAGTCTCGGGAGACTACATCCAAACCGTAAGAAGAAGAGGGTATACCTTAAGATAAAGCCTAATTCCTAATTTCTATACAATTACAAAATCAGGACTTACGCACTTTATAATCATTTAGATTGTTACAACGTCATTCTGACAAGCGAGGTACGAGCGCGTCCAGAATCGTAGTTAGATTCTGGAGTCGCTCCAAAACTCATCGCTCCCCAGAATGACTGTGTAAGTCCTGAAAATAATAAATCCGAATTTCAAAATGAAATTCTAAACAACGATTCTGGACAAGCCAGAACGACTTTTTTAAGGTGAAGATTTAAATTCACTCAAATCTTTTTCGGCTTGTTTTAATTCACTGCCTTTATTTTGCGATTTTAGCAGGGTTATTACTTTTTCCATACCAGAGATAGCCTGGGATTGATTGCCGATTTTATAGTGGGTCCAAGCCAGATTATAGTAGGCGTTGGGCCAGCCGGGTTTAAGTTTTATGGCTTCTTCGAAAGCTTTAATTGCTTCTTTGTATTCGGATATGGAGTAATAAACGCCCCCCAGTCCCAAGCGAAGTTCGGGATTGTTAGGATCCAGGATTATGGCTCTCTGGTAGGAAGAAATTGCCCAAAGATCTGCGTCTTCAACCAGATTAATCAGGTTGCGGTAAACAAGCGCCAGATTTTCCCAGTTTTTACTATCATGATCGTCTAATTTGACTGCGGCTTTGGCTTCATCGATTGACGCGCGGATAGCTTGGATTATAGTCTGGCGATCGGTATCTGACAATTCAACCCCCGAGGTTTTCCCCGCTTCGTTCTCCGAGCTTCGAGGGGCGAACCCGCCGCGTTCTTCAACCCCGGGGGTTAGAGTGTTTTGCTGATCGTCCGATTGTCGAACTATGCCGCCGGCGATGAGCAGATTGGTTTGGGAAAAGGCTCTGCGATAGGCAGAATTATAGGGATTAATCAAGACAGCTTTTTTTTGATAACTATAGATTTCTTTGGCGATCCGGGTAGACAAGGATTTGGTGAAGTAAAATTCTGCCTGCACTGCCCGAGCCAAAAGGAAAAAGCTTATGGCAAGCAGGAAAGCGAAAATTATCGGTAGAGAATAAAGATAGGGCTTTCTCTTGAGTATATTTCTTTTTCGAAAACTACCTTTAATGATTAGCGCAAAAAGGACCATTATTGCAAGAAAACCCGGAAAAAATTTGAAAAATGGTTGTAGTGAATGATAGATAGAATTTATGCTAGTCATGGATTGAATGGGATCCTACACAGACTTAAAAGTAAATGTCTGCTCAGGATGACTCGCCAAATTCGGCGAGTCAGTTGATTATTAACCAGTCAAAAGCTAATGGTTGGGTTGCCGGGACGGGAAGTGAGACTTTGAAATAAGGTTTACAGCCGGGATTTTCCACCCCCGAGGTGGTTTTATTTGTTTCATTCATCTCGGGGGAGATTGATCCACAAGGCTCTTTTTTACTGACAGATACGGGTGAAGTTGTGATTTGGCCTTTTGGGGTAAGATAAATGAGAGAGGAATCGGTAACATTACTATTGTATATTATAATCTCTTGGCTTTGGGAAGGAATAACCGCATCTCCGGCAATTGTTTTTCCGGTTTCGAAGGCAGGACTAAAGATTCCGTTAATTTCAAAATTTTCGGATGACGCGATTAAGGCAGAAGAGGAGGAATTACTTAAAAACCGATCATTGATTATTAAGTTAGAAAGGGCTAATCTGTCAATGTTAACTGCTTCATTCTCATTTAAGGCTTCTATCTTATTAGTAACAAGACCGCCTTCAGCTAGCACTTTACCTTTTGCTGTGATAGATCCGTCTTTGGAGATAATGACGGTATCGTCAAAAAGCTTGATCTTGGAGAGTGCGGATAACTTCAGATCCCAGGCGAGGGAGAGGATAGAGTTGTCCTGCAAAAGTAGACTGCCTACGGTTGAAGAATTAGAGACGGCAGTGTCATAAAAGTTGGATTTGTCCGTAACGGTTAATTGTTCCATGATTACATTGTCAATTGTTGATTGTTGATTGGTATCTAAGTTTTGATAATAGTTTGGGTTGGGGAGCGGTTGGGACTTGAGATCGGCAAGTAGAAATTGAATATCATTAATATCGTTTATCAAGCTTTGGCTAACCGCCGAGGTTTTTTCCACTTCTCCCGACTCGGTCGGGATTCGAGGGACAAGTCCGCTTATCTTCTCCTCAACCGCAGCGGTTCTGGCCTTGGTGTTGGAGACTTCTTGAGTTAACGAGTTTAAATTTTCTGATTCTATAGAATTTGCGTAAAGACTACCGGATACAGATGCGTTATTTGCAATCAATAGATCGTTGGCGGCGAGTTGCCCGCTAAAGGAGGCGTTGCCGGCCGCATCAATTATAGCGACGGTTTTTCCTTCAAGTCCTTTGATGATGAGTGAGGCAAGCGAACCCTTATTTTTGTTTGTCAATCCGGTTTGGCCAGAATCGCCGTCGGATTCGGGAGTAGTCAGGTTAGCATCCGAGACCTGACTCCCCAGAATGACATTAATATCTCCATGATTATTTATAATTTCATTAGTTTTAATTTGGGTTGTTTCGACAATCGGAGAAGTAATTTTTTCACTGACGGATAGATTGGTAGCTAATAGCCGGTAGTTAGCAGTTAGGACGTTCAGAGAGAATTTTGATAAAGTGTCAATTTTGCTTTTTAAATTGTCAACAGTATTTGTAAGCAGATAGATTTGAGTTTCAAGTTGAGACCAGGCTGTATCTGTGGACAAGTTACCTTCGTAGGCGCCACCAATCGAGTTAGTTTCAGCTTGATCAAAACAGTCAAACCATTGATTTTTCTGAAAACAGCGAAATTTTCCTGAACCGGTATTATAGTAAATGGCTCCGTTTTCGCCGCTTGGATCTGTCGGTGAGGATCCTACAATCAATCTATTGCCGTCTGTGACCTTAATATCGTCATTTACTTCCAAACCGTAAGAGGGAAAAAGAGTTCCTATTCCAATATTGCCTTCATTATTGATAAGCAATCTGGTATAGGTATCACTAATTCCGCCCGTGCGAAATTTAATTCCTCCGCTGTCTGACGCCTGCAAGACTACGTCGCCGATGCCTGCGGATTGCACGTTTATGGTTTCGGCGCTTGAGATAGTAAAATTTTCACTTTCAAAAATTGAATGTATTCCTGGCTCTAAAGCTCCGATTAGCAGATCTCCGCTTTGGTTGATAAAAGGAATTGACATATAATCTGACCCTGGATTCAAGCCTTGAAGGGTATCTGAGTTGAGTGCATATCCTACGTTCGGAATTTTATGCCTAGGTTGCATCTCTACATCTGATCCGGGCGTAACTCCAAGATAAATTACCGGGTAATCAATAAAAATATTTGAGTCTATTGGACTTCTATCACAGTCATATCCAATAAGTACACGAATGTTGCCATTTACGTCCGGAGTTATTGCGCCATCTTGTCCAATGCAGTATGACGTATAAACAGATTCTGCTCCAACTGGCGCTGTATATAAGTTAAATTTAACGTCTGTTTTTGAAATAATTGGATTACCCAATTCGTCTGTTAATTTTCCGCTAAAAGCGATATACCGTTTGTTTGGAGGTTGTTTACTGAGAACAGGAACAAACTGTTGTGCAGTTTTAAATTTGTGTTGAATAAAAAGAGCAAGAGGAAAAAATAAGATTATAATTGCTAAAGCAATTTTTAGAAAGATAAAATTGAATTTAACAGCTTTCTGCTTATTTTTCATTTTATTCCGGGTGGGAGTTTTATCGATTGCCGGAGCAGGTTTGTGAACTGTAGGTTTTACCTGAAGAGAGGAGACGTTGTTTACTTTAGTTGCGGGATTAGCTTCGATTGCGCCTTGTTTTTGGACAAACGTAAAAAATTTCCTGAGAGCAGATAGTCTGCGATTTATCGTCTTTTTGGGAAGATTGGCCTTGAGATAGCTATTTTTATAGTCTTCAATAGCAGATTCCTTAATTGAGGCTAAATTGGTCCGCAGATTTTTATCGTTATCATAGATCTGATTCGCAATCAACCAGCCAAAGAAATGTCTAACGTCAGAGAGATAATTCCTGATACTGATGACAGAAATATTTTCCGCAAGCAGAAAATTTTTAAATTTAGGCTCTAAATTAGAAAGATTATACATATATTTTATTCATATTTATAATAATAGAATAAGCAGGAAGATGTCAAGAGATATTATAGTGGTATTTTGATATAGTTCTTGAAGCTAAAAAGGTAAAGAGTAAATAATCTTATAATAAAGTTTAATCGTATTTATTTTCATTACCGCATGCAAAACAGATAAAGTCAATAGGTCGTAATCGATCATTAAACCTATAATAGTATTAACTTATAGTAATTAAGAAATGCTTAAGTTTCTCTTCGTTAAAATTGAATTAATGGGAGTCAACCGCTAAGCAAAAAACAGAGTTTGAAAATAGTTATGTTTCTATATTTAAAATTTTTAAAATAAACGTTATTATTTGTTAATCTGGCATCCATATTTGATAAGTGCTAATTTTTTTATATCCTGATTTAGGTTGAGTTTAAGATCAAACGCCTTCTTATACAAAAACAGACGTAGTGTATGGAAAAACTATACTTCTTTATCCAGCTGCATTTGTTTATCCTAAAAACAATTAAGAATTCGTACTTCGCTATATTTTACACGGCTTTCGCAAAATCCCCAACCTAATTGATAAAAGTTTACGTTAGTAAAAAGACATTCTAAAAAGAAGTCGTCAGTCAGCTAAGTATTTATCTTCATTCTCATATTTAGCTCGTACGTTATAATCTAGTTCGGCATTTTTAATCTAAAATCTACGTCAGAAAATAGTTGTTGACAAAAACAATTTCGTCTGTTAAATTGTTTGCACATGGGAATTAAAGATAGGCGAACGAAAATTTTACTCTCGCTAATATTATTATCTGACGTAAATTTAGGCGGCGTTGCTTTTAATGATAAACTTCAGCGTATTTTTGATTTAAAACTAAACCAAAAAACTAAAGGGACTATATCCGGTTTAATAAAGGAGGGGTCAATCGAGAAAACGCATAATCAAGAACAGACGCAAGATGGAGGCGTAATTCAAACGAACGAAACAAATAATCAATACAGACTCACAGAAAAAGGTTTTTATCATATTTGCCTGAAATTTCCTTTTTTCAGGTTTGTTAAGGACACTTGGGATTCCAAGTGGAGAATACTTTCATACGAGATACCTGAAAAGAAAAGGGAGATTAGAGATAGATTGAGAAGGGAAGTGGCGGGTTGGGGACTGGGTCCTTGGCATAGATCTTTTTGGTTAACTCCTCATCCGATTATAGAAAATTTACGTGAGTTGATTTATCAGCAAGAAGAGGAGAAATACGTGCAAGCCTTCGAATCGGATCATGTTGTGGGCCAACGTGATGTGCTAATTGAGAAAGTATGGCAAAAATCCACGCTGGAGAAGAAATACAGAGATATTTTCAAAGTCTGGCATGACATACTATCTCAAAACGGAGAAAAATTGGATAAATTTTCGAAAATCATCAGTCTTTACGTCGAGATTCTGAAAAATGATCCCGGACTTCCGCCGGAGTTGATGGGAAGTAACTGGATCGGATTCGAAGCCTTCAAAATCTACAAAGAAATAAGAAGCATATTGCTTGCATAAAGTTTAAAAATAATAAAAATAAGTATTTGATATATACTTCTATTGATTGAGATTGCAATCAGTAATACCCCTCCTTAGTTGATTTGATAAGATGACTTTAGTTGACAATTTGCAAAATCAACTAAGAGGGGGTATAGATGCTGAAACAAGTTCAGCATGACATTTATCAAAACCGGTCATTTTGTTTTGCGTTGACTATAGGTCAATGAGAAATTAGATCAATTTGGAAAATTAAAAATGATATCTCCTTCCTTATCCGTCCGGCGAATTATTATTTTTCGCTCTTCGAGTGATTTTAATACTTCCGGCGCAGGGTGTCCGTAAGAGTTTTTGCTGCCAACGCTTATCACTCCATATCTGGGGTCTGCTAATTCTAGAAACTCTACGGCTAGTGCGTATTTTGAGCCATGGTGAGGAATTTTTAAGATATCTGATTTAATTTTAGATTGATTTGACAACTTATTTAATATTGAAGCAGAAGCATCGCCTGTAAACAGGAATATGTTTCCGTCAGTAGAAAAAGTAAAAATTAGAGAAAAATCATTGGGATCTTTACCTGAGCGCCTAAGTTGAGAGTGGGTCGCGGGATCGATGACGCTATTTGCAAGCAAAAAGTCGTTGGAAGGCCACAAAAACTCAATTTTCGCCCGGGATAAATCGGCGGTTTCTCCGGCTTTGGGGTATTCTAATAATATATCTTTTGTTGCAATCTTATCCAGTAGCGTTGCAAAGGTCTTACTTGAGTTGTAGATTTCGCTCATCCAGATCTTTTTAGTATCATAACGGTCTAAAATGTATACAAGTCCGCCAAAGTGATCTTTCTGCGGATGGGAAACTATTGCCAGTTCGATGGTGCGGTCGTAAAACGGCATGTACTTCCCCAGACAATCGAGAATTTTTCTCTCAGGTCCGGCGTCGACTAAGATATCGGTATGATTTTTAATCCTGATATAGGCAGCATCGCCTTGTCCAACATCGCAAAAAACAACTTTGGCTGGATCGGATAAAAGTGAAGCCGACAGGATAACAATCAAGATGAGCAGAGATAAAAATAACGATAGAAATAAGGAAAATTTTGAAAGAGGAGATTCAAACATCAAATTGTTAAAGATTTCCCGATCGCCCGTCCTTTCGCAGTCCCGATTAAATCGGGACGGAGGATGGACAAGATCAGGGAGTATCAATTAAAAATTAAAAAAAGCGAAAGGAATTTTTGCTAAAGTATTGACAACAAAAACAATATATGAAAGAAGGCCATAGCAGATATAGGCTGGAATTAACCCGAGCAGAAAGTTAATTTTTCCCAAGAATGCCGTGAGAAAGCCAAACACCATAATCGGCGCAACCAGCGGAGCAACCAAAACATTGACAAGAGGTGAAATTAAAGAAACCTGCTTAAAGTAAATGAAAATAATGGGAACGGTGAAAATCTGCGCCGATAAAGACAATTTAAATTCTTTATAAATCGAGTGGAATATTTTTTTAATCCATCCGTCGGCGTTAATTTCTTTCGTCTGTCCAAAAAGTATGATTCCGGTGGTTGCAGCGTAAGAGAGTTGTAAGGAAATCGAAGTTAACCAATGGCGAAAGAAGAGAAAAATAAAGACCAGCGATAAAAAAAGTGAAAAAAAGACAAAGTTTTTTCTGCCTGTTATAAAAGCTACGAGCGTTAATATACCCATAAAGCCAGCTCTGATTATTGGGGCTTCCGGCCCAACGAAGACGATAAAAATAAATATTGCCAGTATGGTTAGCAAACTTGATAAGTATTTGCCAAGTGAAGAGAATACAGCCACGATTATCGAAGATAGAAGCGTTATATTCATACCTGAGAGTACGACAAGATGGAGTAAACCAACGACTTTAAGTTGCTCATAAAAGACTTTTGAAGTTTTAAGGTCGGCGCCGAAGATCATACCGTTGAGAAGGGAGGCGTGGGGTTCGGGAAGGTAAGAATTAATTACGCCGGTGAAAATAGAAGGGGTGAAATTAATCATATTTTCGTAAAAACAAAGTAGATTCTGTCAGATTTTTCATTCCCGCAAGTGCTCGAGCCAGCTGCAGGCTGGAAAAACTCTGCGCGCTTGCGGAAGCCCTTTCAAATCTGCCACCTACTTTACATTTTTAAATTTGAATTAATTCCTTAATTTTTTCAAAGACGCTTTTGCCGACGATTTTTTTATTGATCAGGTCGTCAATGGCTTGGTAAGGCCTTCCCTGAATAATTTTTTGGGCAGTCACGGGGCCTATACCGGGTAAAGATTCAAGCTCGTCCATCGAGGAGGAATTTATATTTATAAGAGATGTAACTCCCAGAGCTTCAGGAGAAGGTAAATTTAAAGTTGAAACAGATTGTTGTAAAGCCTCAAATTGATTAAATTGGATTTCTTCGATGCTCGGTACATAAATCTTTTCCTGATCGCTAACGACTCTGGCTAAATTAAAGTTACGGGTAAAATACTCCCGGTCCGCGTCTTGGGATAGACCCCCGGCCATTATCAATATGTCTTTTAGCCGAGCCCCGGAGCTAACCTCATAGACTTCAGCCTTCTCAACGGCGCCGGCCAAATCAACATAGATTTTATTTAAAGATGCAGTTGAGGAGTCGGGAGAGGTAAGGGTTGGGATTTCGGCTTGATTTGCCGTCTGGTTGATGATAAAGATAAATCCTGATAAGATTGTGATAATAAAAGAAGCGGTGATGAGAAAAACCTCGATTTTATATTTTTCCCAGATGGGCCTTAAAGAATCAATAAATCCCTGCATACTTTTATAATTGGAAGTAAACTAAATCGAGTCAATGGATTATAAGCGACAAAAACCTATTGTTTCATCGTTAGATCGCTTTGTTATCAGCGATATATATGAAGAAGACAAAGCCTGATTTCAAATTCGAAAAAAAGTGGTGGAAGAAGGGTTATTGGGTGATCGGGGTGGATGAAGTAGGGCGTGGGGCTTTGGCAGGGCCTTTACATGTGGGAGCAGTATGTTTTCCGGCAGCTCAACTCAGAAAAGTAAATTTGTTTGGATGTGAACTTGCATCCCGACGTACGTCGGGATCAGTCTCTCCCCGCTCACCCTCGGAATCCGAGGGTTCGCTTCGTAGATCCCTTGCTCGAACATCCACTTCGCTCACAAATTTACTTTCTCCTGAAAACAAAAAACAAATTGAAAAGATCGGTATCGATGATTCTAAAAGATTGTCTGCCAAAAAAAGAGAAACCCTGGCAAAGCTGATTAGAGAGCAGGCATTAGCTTATTCTATAGGGCAAATCTCAAATCGGGAAATAAACAGAGCTGGAATAGTTAAGGCTACACAAAAGGCTATGAGGAAGACAATAATGCGGGTAATGAGCAAAATAAGTAATGAGGTAATTAAGGAAAGTGAGAATAGCAGTTACCTATTTAGCAAATTACCCATTTACCATGTTCTCATAGACGGGTTTTACCTAAAGTATTTAAATGGCATCGGGCTTAAAAATCAGACCCGTATTATTAAGGGGGATCGAAAGAGTATTTCGATTGCCGCGGCATCGATCATCGCCAAGGTGGAACGCGATCAAACTATGATTAAACTGCATCAAAAATATCCTATATACAATTTTAAAAGGAATAAAGGATACGGGACAAGACAGCATATTCATGCGATTAAAATGCATGGCAAATCCGGACTTCATAGGGATTTGTATTTGAGAAAGATTATTTGATTCGAACTTCGGTATATTCTAATGCGCCTGCGCGAAAATCCCCGACCGTTAGGTCGCGGAAGCTTCAAAACAGGAGAATTAAAACTATAGCAAGTGCAAAACAAGATGTCGTCTTTGTCATCCTGAACTAGTACGCCCTGAGCTTGTCGAATGGGTTTCAGGATCTATTTGATAAGATGGTGAAATTAATTCAGCATGACATAGAATAAAATCTGCCATTTCGTTTTTCGCGAGCTATACTAATATACCCGTCTTAGTTGATTTTGCAAATTTTCAACTAAAAATATCTTATCAAATCAACTTAGAGGGGTATATACTGATTGCAATCTCAATCAATAGAAGTATAATATCGTTTATGCATTAACCGGATGTAAAGAAGCAACAGCGAGATAATTGTAAATAAGAAAATTGTAATTTTTACAGGTAACACAGTGAGTGAAGTTGAAGCGAAGACGGTTGGGGTTCCTTCACCAAAAGAGAGATTGGCTGAAAGGCGATAGTTGCCAATAAGTTTTCCCGGAAATTCAATTTTAGTTTGTCTTTGGGAGCGAGCGAGGATGGTTTTAGGCTTAAAATCAATACTCTTACTTTGCCAAAAGGGACCGCGAAGGATAATTTCTCCCCGGGCTTTAATGAGATTATTACCAATATTGTCGAGACTGAGAACAACGGGTATTGGTTTAAGGCTGTCAATCAGATTGACATTCATACCAAACAAATTAATTTTGTGAGTTGGTACAACTTCAAAGAGATTAATCTGTGGTTTAATTTCAAGGCTGCCGTCCTTGGTAACCATTAACAATATTTTGGATATAACACTGGTTTTAGACCTGAGGCTGACTGCGCCTTCCTGAAGTGGAGGCGGTTGAGTTTCCGCAACAAGGCCGAAATAATAGTCTTTGCCGCTTGCGTATTCGGGAATGGCGATATTTAAGTTGAATTGTTTTGAGGTTGAGCTCTGGAGGAAAAAGGGTTTTTCAAGCTGGATTTCCTGATGTTGCAAACTAAATTCAATAGGGCTCTGCAAGGATGATATTATTTTTATATTCCCGGAATTACCTTCGGGTTCAAAGGGTAAAATCCGCAGCTTGATGATGGCCGGGTCGCCATTGTTGTTGAGTCTATACTGGAGGTCGATTGATTGACCAGGCTTGACAGCAATCTCATTAAGAATGGGAGTAAAAAAGACCGAGATTTGTTGAGCAGATGCACCTGTAACATATAACATATAACATATAACAATAAAAACCAATCTTAATATATGTATTAATAATGATTTATTCTTCATAAGAAGTGCTTATTTAATCCGTCTTCGCGGAAATCCCCGACCGTTAGGTCGTGGGAGCTTCAATAATCCGGAACGATAATAAAGTTTAAAATGGTTTCAAAAGTTCCCTCTTGAAGGTGAGTCGGTGGAATAAGGCGGAAATAAATTGAGTCGGGTTGGTTGGGGTTATCGTCGTTTAAAACTGTGGGAGAATCGCCGCTATTTTGATTGGGCAAAGTATAAAAGGGTCCGTCTTTGGTTAAACCGTAATTTAAGTCCAAAGTTTGACCTGACAGATTTTTTAATTTGTATTCCTGAATGAAATTGAGAAAAAAACCAGACTGATTCTGGGTAGTGACTGAGATGGCAATAGCTTGATTTTGACTTGCAGCGGAGAAGGGTGGATGAATAGTTAGGAGGGTGGGGGATAGAGTGAATTCCAGACCTTCATTAGGCTGCGGTTTTTTGACAAGGAAACCTTGGGCATTGAATTTAGAAAGACTGCCTTGGCCGAAAAGTGTTTCGATAGTATAAACAACTTCTTTTTCGGCTTGCTTATCGATTTCGACATCTCCAACTTCGATTCTGAAGCGGGGAGATTGGAGTTCGAGTGCGAAAGAAGAAACCGCAAAGAAAAAGAAACAAAACATAATAATAATCAACTTGCGCATGAAAATAGTATAAAGTATCCAGTATTTAGTATCCAGTAATTAGTACCGAAGGGAAATCTTGACGAGAGACAGGTATGAAAGACAGGATAGAATTTATCATTAAGACCGGAAATATTCGGCGGCGATAAATCCGCCCCCTCTTATTCCAAGAGCGCAGTGGTCCGAACGAGTTTGGGTTCCCGTTAATTTTGCATCAGTTAACCCCGCTCTTTTTATATATTCTGGCTTGCAGACTGCAAAAACGGGGCAGATTTGACAAACTGAATGAACTACCTGTTGTATTCTTTCGTCGGATATACCCTGCGCAATCATGCCAGACCCGAAGGAAGGTAATAAATGGAGAAGGTCAGGATTTCTCCATCGATCCGGCTTAATGAATAATCCTTCTCTATCATCCGAAAGCTTTACTCCATATATTATAGTCATGTCAAAATTCCCAACTGGAATATTAATTTCATTTGTCATAACGCCTTATTATACTTTTACTTTGGTTTCTTGTCAAGAAGATATAGCGATCGCAAAACGAAATGACAGATTGTATTCTATGTCATGCTGAATTTATTTCACCGCGTCTGACGCGGTTTCAGCATCTTATCAATCGGGTCCCAAACCAAGTTCAGGATGACAAATACGACATTTTGTTTTGCGCTAACGATGGGAAGTTGTTAAAATTAAATTATGGGAGAAAAGGATGAAAAAATCTTAAGGTGTTGCTTTCGGGTGAAAAAGTATGGCAGAATCCCGACCCTTTTATTTGTCCCCCGAGATGATATTTCCTATAAGATTGAAAAATAGTTTGCAATTGGTAAAATAGTTGTATTATTTATGGATAAAAAAAGATTGCCGACACCGGCTTTTACCAGAGATATTATAGACGAACTTAAGAAAGTCACCTGGCCCACACGGAAAGAGACAGTGAAGCTTACGATGATCGTGATCGGAATATCCTTGCTAACCGGGTTTTATATAGGTATAATAGATATCTTACTGACAAAAGGACTTGAGATATTGACCAAATTTCGTTAAATTCCTAATTCCTAAATTCGAAACTCTAAACAATATCAAAATCCAAATGATCGAAATTCAAATAGAGACAGAACTTACGCACTTTTTAATAATTAGGTTGTTGTAGCGTCATTCTGGCAAGCGAGGCACGAGCGCGACCAGAATCGTTGTTTGGATTCTGGAGTCGCTCTAAAACTCATCGCTCCCCAGAATGACTGCGTAAGTCCTGTAGAGAATTGGATTATTTGAAATTTGAAAATTAGAATTATTTAGAAATTAGATTTTAGGATTTCGAAATTGTTAAGTATGGTTAATCAACAACAACTTCAGGAAGAAAAAAAGGAGATCGTAAAGGAATTAACTCCACAATCGCTGGCTAAATGGTATGTCATCCATGTTCAGACCGGTTATGAAGCAAGAGTAAAAAATGCCCTAGAGCAGCGAATCAAAAGTCTCGGGGTTGAGAAGAAAATATATGACGTAGTTATACCGATGCGAGAAATTGTGATAGTTAAAAAAGGCAAAAAGTCTAAAGCCAATGAGAAAGTATTTCCGGGATATGTCTTGATCAGGATGATTCTGGATGATGACTCATGGCTAGTGGTGAGAACGACAGAAGGCGTGACTGGTTTTGTCGGCGCAGGTCTTAAGCCCACCCCTATTTCAGATACCGAGGTCGAAGCTATCATGAAGTTCGTCCAGCAGGAGCAGCCCAAGTTTAAAACAAAGTTCTCACCCGGCGAGGCAGTTAAGATAACCGAAGGGCCCTTTGTTGATTTTTTGGGGACAATTGAGGCGATTGATGAAGAGAAGGGGAGAGTTCGAGTGCTTGTATCTATCTTTGATCGGGAAACACCGGTTGAGTTGGATTTTTTGCAGGTTGCCAAATTGTAAAAATTCTGAAAATTCGGCAATACAATTTTTTATCACACGAGAGTCTCACCGCTCGACAAGCTCTGCGGTCCCCTCGAAAGTGAAAAAAATTGCATTTGCCTCATTTACAACTTATTTTTAAAAAATAAATGGCTAAGAAAATCAAAACCGTCATTAAGTTAAATTTACCAGCGGGAGTGGCGACCCCGGCGCCTCCGGTGGGACCGGCACTGGGTCAGCACGGAGTTCCGATCATGAGCTTTATCAAAGAGTATAATGATGCAACCGTCAAGCTTAAAGGCCAGATCATCCCGGCCGTGATTACCGTCTATGAAGACAGGTCGTATACTTTTGTTACCAAACTTCCACCGGTTGCCGCGATGATCAAGAAAAAAATATCGCTTGAGAAAGGTTCGGGCAAGCCAAATACCGAGAAAGTGGGAAAGTTGAGCAAACAGCAGGTAGAAGAAATTGCAAAAGAAAAACTGGACGATCTGAATACGGACAATTTACCGCAGGCAATAAAAGTGGTTGCGGGAACGGCAAGATCGATGGGAGTGGACATAGAATAATTTCTAATTGGCAATAAAATAAGTTTTGAGTTTAAAGATTTGAATTTTGATATTGTTTAGGATTTAGGATTTAGAGTTTAGAATTTTATAAATACAGGACTTACGCAGTCATTCTGGGGAGCGATGAGTTTTAGAGCGACTCCAGAATCCAAACAATGATTCTGGTCGCGCTCGTGCCTCGCTTGCCAGAATGACGCTACAACAACCTAATTATTAAAAAGTGCGTAAGTCGTGAAATATATGGGAAAAGTCAAAACGCGTATTTTAGGTTACGAAGATATTGAAAAACAGCAGAAAGACGAGCAGAAGCGCCGCTCTGCCGAAAAAAAAACCGCTAAAAAAGCGGAAAAGGTAAAAATAAGAGCTCAGGGATTAAAAGGCGGCGAGAGGATGACACAGGTTGAGGTGAGCGATGAGGCAATAATAAAGATGCAAAAAGCAAAGGAGATTATTGAGACAGTGCCTGCCTCCACTAAAGCTCCGGCCGCTAAAGACAAAGCCAAGAAAATCAAAATAAGAGCGCATGGGAGCAAGTATAAAAAAGCCAAAAAATTGGTCGATCCCAAAAAAAACTATTCTATAAAAGACGCGCTAGTTCTGCTTAAGAAACTTAAATATGCCAACTTCGACGAATCGGTAGAACTTCATCTGGTGGTTAATAAAACAGGATTAAAAGGTGAGGCAGAGTTGCCCTTTTCTTCAGGAAAGCAGGTTAGAGTGGCAGTCGTGAATGATAAATTGCTGGAAAAAATCGAAAAGGGCAAGGTTGACTTTGACGTCTTGATAACTCATCCTTCTTTCATGCCGAAGTTGGCAAAATACGCCAAATTCTTAGGCCCCAAAGGTTTGATGCCAAATCCTAAAGCCGGTACGATTTCCGATAAGCCGGAGGAAGCGGTCAAAAAGTTCTCCAAGGGAGTAATTCGTTGGAAAACAGAAAGCAAAGCTCCTTTGATTCATCAAATGATCGGAAAAATCTCAACTGAAGAGAAGAATCTGCAGGCAAACGTAGAAAAATTCATCGAATCCGTAGGCGCAAAAAATATCCAAAAAGTTTATCTTAAGTCGACGATGAGTCCCTCAATTAAGCTTGATACTACCCTCGGATTACAATAATTACAGCTTAAATCTTTTCTTGGCGGTAAAGACAATAATATCAGAAGCTTCTTCAATAGATAAATAGGGACCGGTTCGGATGACCAGATCATAGTGGTGGGCTTTTCTGATATCATGATTATAGAGTATTCGTTCAAATTCATATCTTTGCTTGTCTGAAAGTTCGACTCTTTTTACTGCCTGGGTTTTAGTCAATCCCTCAAATTCCATCTCCCATTTGATGCGCTGGTGCATCTCGCAGACAATTCTGACATTTAGAGCTTCCCGAAAAAGGTGATGCGCTCCCCGACCCATAATCACGCCGTAACCTCTTTGACCGATGACGCTTAAAATTTTGAGCAAATGTTTGTAGTAATTGGAAAGGGAAAGATATCTTTTGCCAAAAAAATCACCGATGATTTCGTCAACCAAAGGAATACGGTTTTCATCAATTTCTTTGACCAGTTTTTTTTCCAGATTGCCTTCTTTCGCAATCTTATCAATCAGATCTTTGTGGAAAAGTTTCCAGGGCTTGCCTAATTTTTTCACTACCAATTCGGCAATCGGCCTGCCGCCTGATCCCATCTCGCGGGAGATAGTGATCATGGGCATATCTTCGTTATCCGGGACGTCCTTTTTGCGGTTAAAGATAAGTTGTTGCAAAATATTTTTGTTGATCAGTTCGAATACTCTTTTCATAAGAAGTTTGGGTCAACTGCAATCTCTATCAATATTGTATACCCATCTTAGTTGATTTTGCAAATTGTCAACTAAAGTTATCTTATCAAATCAACTAAGGAGGGGTATACTTCGATAACTTAAGGTTTGCAACCGAGTTACTCAGTATATACCCGTCTATTCCGCTTTTTCGCGCTCCGAGAGAGCTGCAAATCGTAAGTAAGATGGGTATATACCACTCGCAAATGAATTTGCTCGAGTATATACCCCTCTAAGCTGCTTTGACAACCCGACGGGTTGCAAACCAGCATAAGACGGGTATATATACTGATTGCGATTTCAATTAATAGAAGTATAACCCTCAATTTAAAAAAAGCAAGCGTGAAGGAAGGGGCGACTTTCTAAGTGGGGATATTCTTTTTTCGCAAGAACCGAATTAACAGAAGTCCAATTAGCCAGACAGGAGAATAGACTGCCAGCCAGATCAGGGCAGTGCCTAATTTTCTGACATGGGTGATTAGGGATCTGATCGCCTGTTTGAAGATCACTTCCGGCCTCCACGACTCCGACGGACTATAGGGGAGGGCAAATTCGTCGGTCGAGAGATAGACAGTCAGTCTAGCCATGGCTGCCGACTGCTCGTAATATTTTTGCTGGCCAATTACCGCGTCGATCTGAGATTGAAGATTAATAAGTTCTCGTTGAACCTCGAGAATATCCTGAACTCTGATTGCGGATGCCAGGATCTCTTCAAACTTGGTTTTTGTTTTTTCCAGCGTTGCGAGTCTGGCTTCGTTGTCGACATACTGGTCGGTGACATCGGTACCGTTCAGGTTTTCCGAGACAACTTTGACTGCAAGATTACGATACGCTTCTAGGGCTTGCTTAAGTTTGTCCGACGGGACTCGTACGGTAACCGAAGCAGTGGGGGCGTCCTGGGGATTTGAGAGTGATCGATTGACCATATAGCCTCCCAGATCTTCCGCGGTTCCGATGATTTGATCCTGCGATTCTCTGACGTTAGTTACTTGAAGGGATAGATATGATTCCTGAATGACCAACCTGTTTTCGATATTTTGAGTGGGAGGAGCTTCGGGCTGAGGAAACATGCCGATGCCGCCGATCGCCCGGTCTTGAGATTTCATCATCATCTCCCCGCTTCCAACCGCCGGATAATCAATGGCAGGAGAGGAGATCTGATAACGCAGGGGAAGAGAGTACTGTTTATAGAGAAAATAGGCAACGACCAGCAGAAGAACAAAAGCCAGCTTGTTGTTTTTGATCCAACTAAAAATTCTAGACATTTTATTTACATCCCAATAATCCGTACTCCATGCGTAATCCAGATCCTGAAATAAATTCAGGATGACAAATACGACATTTTGTTTTGCGCTAACTATAGCAATTTAATCCGTCTTCGCGGAAATGACGTTGGTTTATTATGAGTTTCCATCACCGTCCATGCCGTCTTTCATTATTTTTAGGATAAATCTTATATATGCAAAAGTCAAGGTCAAAATGTTATCATTAGTAAATGACCGAAGTTAGTGATAAGTACCGGGAGTTTTGGCAGTATCTGAGCCAAGAGCAGAAAGATCTTATTTTGGAGGGGCAGTACCTCATGAATAATATCATCAAAAGCAACGCCTATCATTTTAAAGACTACTCATTCCTGGTATTCCCATTCGCCAAAGCTTATGAGGGATTTTTGAAGCAGCTTTTTAAGGATATGAAATTTATTTCCCACCTGGATTATATATCCGATCATCTGCGGTTGGGGAAACTCATGTCGCCAAATCTGGAGGGAAAGCTGGGAGAAAGATCGCTTTTTAAAAAAATGAGAGAAAGCGTGACTCGCGACTTTGCCGAGCGAGTCTGGACTACCTGGAAACTAGGTCGCAATCAGATCTTCCATTATTATCCTCATAATATCAAGGCCGTGAGTTTTGAAGAGGCTGAAAAAATAATCGGACAGATTATTAATGCCATGGAGGAAGCCTATATAAAGTTAAAAGTCAAAAGTTAAAAGTCAAAAGCATAATGAGAGGATTAACATCACCAGAAGCGGAGGAATTATTGCAACAATACGGCCTCAACGAGATAAGCGAGAAAAAAAAGAAAACAATTTTGCTAAAGTTTTTGGAGCAGTTTAATAACTTCTTGGTGATTCTGCTTATTGTGGCGGCTTTACTTTCATTTTTAGTCGGGGAGACCGTAGACGGCTCGCTGATTCTGACCATAGTAATTCTCAACGCATTTTTTGGGCTTTATCAAGAGGGAAAAGCCGAGCATGCCATAAGCATGCTGAAGAAGATGGCGGTCACCAAGGTGAGGGTGATGAGAGACGGGGAAGAACGGGAAATAGACAGCCACTACCTGGTGCCCGGAGACGTGATCTATGTTGAGGAAGGGCTTAAAGTGCCGGCAGACGCCAAGCTTCTGGAGGTGCGAAATCTTGAGATCAACGAAGCCGCACTAACCGGAGAATCCCTGCCTGTGGTTAAGGCCGCAGAGGAGACGATTTTTATGGGGACAATCGCAGCCAAAGGTCGGGGATACGCAGAAATCGTCAAAACAGGCATGAATACAAAATTTGGCCAGATTGCCAAAGGGATAGAAGTTATAGTCAAGACCAAGACACCGCTGCAGAAAAAGCTTGAGGCTTTGACCAAAACCATCGGGATCGTCGGCATTTCTTTGTCGATATTGGTATTTGCTTTAAGTTACTGGCAGAGTGCAGGAGGGGCTCATGCCGGAGGCAGAATTTTCTCGGCTTTTCTTTTGGCAATTTCATTGGCTGTGGCAATAGTGCCGGAGGGACTACCAGCGGTGATGACGATTACGCTGGCTATAGGGGTGAAGGAAATGGCAAAAAGAAAAACCATAATCCGCAAGCTCTCGGCAATTGAGGCCTTAGGAAGCATCACGCTTATTGCCACAGACAAAACCGGCACCTTAACTACCAATAAAATGAAGGTAACGGAGATCTATGTCGACGAAGACATCTATAAGGAAGAAAAGCCGCCTATGCTGTCAAACCACCCTTTTTCCAGAATGATACTCAACGGGATTTTATGCTCTACCGCCTCATTGGTCTACGTACACGATCATGACAGTTTTGATGTCTTGGGTGATCCGACCGAGGGCGCTTTGTTATTTTTGGGCCATAAGGTGGGCCTAATTCCTGAGATGGTGAGGAAGGAGTGGGAGGTGGTGGAGGAGCAGCCTTTTGACAGTGTGATTAAAAGGATGAGCGTATTAGTAAGTCAAAAGTCAAAAGTCAAAAGTCAAAAATATTTATTTACAAAGGGGGCACCGGAGTCGATATTGGAGATAAGCGATTCGATACAGATAGGTGAGAAGATCGTTAAACTCACTCCTGCTAAAGTCAAAATTATAGAGAAAGTAATCGAGAAGTGGGCGAAAAAGGGGCTAAGAGTATTGGCGTTTGCTTACAACGAGGCGAAGTTGGAAGACGGAAGTGGGAAGTTGGATAAAGAAGTTAGAATTGGGAAGAAAAAAAATCCAGTTTCCAACCTCTCACTTCATACGTCAGGACTTACATTTTTGGGTATGGTTGCCATTCATGATCCGCCAAGGCCGGAAGTATTGGCGGCACTAAAGAAGACGAAGCTTGCAGGAATCAAGACCGTAATGATCACGGGCGACAATGCCGTAACGGCCGAGGCAATCGGGGTGACAACCGGTTTTATCGAAGAAGGGGATGAGATCATGCTGGGCAAACAGGTCGACGATTATTCCGACAAAGAATTAATGCTTAAATTGCCTAAAGTTAAAGTGTTCGCGCGGGTTACGCCGTTTCATAAATCAAGGATTGTCAAACTCTACCAGCAGCTGGGAGAGGTGGTGGCGGTTACCGGGGATGGGGTTAACGATGCCGTGGCATTAAAGCAGGCAGACGTAGGAGTTGCAATGGGACTAATCGGTACAGATGTAGCCCGCGAAACTGCAGACATGGTGATCACGGACGATAATTTTGCCACGATTGTCGATGCGGTCGAGGAGGGCAGGAATATCATCAAAAATCTGCGCAACGCGGTAAAGTATCTTTTGTCCTGTAATGTATCGGAGGCGCTCGCTTTAATAGTGGGTCTAATGGTTGGAATACCCAATCTCTTTTATCCCATCCAGCTTTTATATATTAACTTGGTTACTGACGGAGTCCCCGCTCTGGCTTTAGCATTCTCACCCAGGGAAGAAAAGGTGATGAGGCAGTTGCCGCAGAAAGAACTTGAGCTTCTTTCACCATTCGGCAAAAAATATATTTTTGCGGTGGGAATTTTTGCCACTTTTATCGTCTTAAGCTCCTATTTTATCTTCACCGATGGCGCGGTTTTTAGACGTACTGCCGCTTTCTCGGTCCTGGCTTTGATACAGTCTTTTATCTTTGTGGATCTTTGGATTTCGCACCAGTCATTACGGAGGCATTATAAAAAGCTTTTGCAGGGAATCTTTTTCCTGGCATTTGCGCTTCCTTTTATGACGCAGTATTTGATAGTCAATGTGCCGGTGCTGGCCGAAATTTTCAAATCCCAGACAGTATCGATATATTATTATTTAGCCTTTGTCCTAATGTCTTCGCTTATTCTTTTCGGCACGAAAACATTGAGAAAATTACAAGGGCATTGAGCATTGTTAGGTAGTGGATAATGGAGGTGTTGGCCAATTATATATAGGCGCCAACGTATAAAGACTTCGAAGAACCGTTGGGTTGTCAGCGAATCTATCGACAATCGAGCCATCCTGAAGAGAGGGAAGGGCCTTGATCAGAATCGCAACTGTCTGACCATGCTGCCTACCTCTTGACGCCTCTTCGTCAATAGTTCCTAGTCCATCAGAAAAAGTTAAAACTTTATTTTCCCATGGTCTGGGGGCAGTAACTGTGACTAGTACATCAACCACTGCCATCATGCTCGCTTGCCAGGGAATATCGCCAGCTTTTAAACCCTTAGGGTATCCCTCTCCATTCTGGCGTTCATGATGCAGGGTGGTCATAGTAAACAAATCCGGAGGTACGTTTGGCCATCCAGAGAGTAATTTAGCGGCAACTTCGGGATGTTGGTGGAGTAGACCTCTTTCAAGAGGGTTCAAATCGCGTTTGATTACGATAGGTAATAAGGCTGATTTACCCAGATCATGCAATCCCGCATAAGATCCCAAGCGGGCTAATTCCGACTCCGGGATATCAGGGAAAATTAAAGCCGCAACAAGAATAAAAAGGTGTTCGGCTAATAAACCGTGCCGAGAAGAATACTCAGATCCTCCAAGAAGTTCTCGAGCGGCTCTATATGGATTAATCGGAGACAATACTCGTATTTTGCCATCAATTAAGCCAAACCCCGGCCGCAGTATTGGACTATTATCTATTGGATTAATTTGTTCAGCCATTATAGATTATAACACAGAGTTTCCTTTTTTAAATTTTAAATAAGGTTGCTTTGCGATGTCAGCAAAAAGCTTTGTCTTTTTAAACTTCTCATGAGCCTGTTTTTATCCGCTTTGAAAGTGAAATAAAAATACCCCTTGACAAATAATATAGGATATGTATAGAATGATATTACAGATGCAATTTTACAAAGAAGGGCCTGATTACAAGTTCCTTTAAACCTAAATACATACCGGTTTAAAGTAGAAGACTATAAGACTTATGAGAAGGGACGAAACTCATCTTATAGCCCATCACCTGCCCAAGGATTTCGGCAACGAGCCGGCAGGCGGAATGGGAGGATAAGAGAAATAACAGAATAAAGAATTCAGAAGCAAGAACCAAGAAAGGGCAAACCAGAATAAGAAGAAAAAATCTGAATTCGAAACTTACGCGCAACCGGGTCCGGAGAGCACTTCGAAGGACCCGGTGCGTTTTTTTTTGCTATAATTACGGCCGATGTCGAATCGATTAGAAGGTAGTGAAGGGAATATTAAACTTAATGGTTATCATGAATTTAAACCGGGTCAGTCTTTGACATTTAATTTAAAAACTCTCAATCCCAATGGAACTGTAAGCATTCATCCTCAATCCTGCACAATCGGGCGAGTCCATAGCGGAGGATTTTTTGGCCAGGTTATAGAACCCGTAGACGAGGATTTTATTCTAAAAACTCCAACCCCCGACCCGTTGCATCATTTCCTAAGAGCCGTCAACTGGGGCCACGCTCTTTTTCCGGCTCAAATCAATGAGAATAAGGCTCAAATTGAACATCTTGGGGCAAGACTTATCCATGATGTTTTGTCACCGTTAACACAAGGTAAATCTTGTAGTCCAAATTCTTTGGGATATACCTTATTGAACACAGGTTTTGCTCAAGTTTTAGAAAAAATGCAGGGAAGAGGGCTAAGATATGATTTAGGGCACGGCGGGGAATTTAAACGATTCAAAGGCGCCCAAGCAGAATTAGCAGGGATTGCTTACCGTCTGGGATTAGAGCAAGTCGGGCAGATCCATCCGGACAATCCTTTTGCCATGTCAAACCTTTGGTGGGATGAGCGGAATAACCGCTGGATATGGCTTGACGTAAATCCGGCCTTCCGTCATACAGGCCGCGTCTGGCCATTTTTTAATTATAAATTTCATGACGAGATAAGGCAATATTTCAAGTCAGAGTCTCCTACTTTTAATCGAATCCACACACAAGATTTTAGAAGAGTGGTGGAGAGACACAGGCAAAGATTTCCGGATGAGCTCTATATAAGAATAATGTCAGATCTCGACCTTTACGATCAATTATGGGAAGCAAAAAGTAGTCAAGAAGCAGGGCCGAGACGAAACAGAGCGGTCACCTTAAATGCTTTATCTCATGTCTTAATTGACGCAGTACCGGGAATAAAAAATATAGCAGTAGGGGCCTTGATTGATCCAGTCAAAATTATTTTTAGTCCCGAATTTAGAACCCAAAATGTAACTGGGGGACTGGAGGAGGCAAGATCGAGATTATTAATATCAGAAGACGAATATAATACAGCAATAGGTGGGTTGACGGATGATCTTAGTGAAGATGAAAGACGAAGGAGGGACATTATATTAAAAGGCCTTCCCATATATTACGCAGCTACCGGACAGCTTTTAAATCTGGCTGAGGCGGCTTTTTACGCAAAAGGCGTGTTAGGAGATGATTTGGCGAGTGATTTTTTAACCGGATTTTTTGTAGGTTGGGTACTTCCCTGTATTTTTAGATTCGCGTCAACCAAGGCCATCGGATCCATAACAAAAAATGATCTTAACATTGCCGCAATGCTTTCAGCCTTGCCAAAGGGACTCTATACCTATGCGATAGTTGCTCAATATGCGCTAGAACCATCCCGCGGGAGTGAGACGATCAGGCATTATTTTTTGAGAAAAATCATTGCAGGCATGTCAGAAAAATTGGGCGGAGGCTGGGGGTCGGAACAGGAGGCGAAACTATGGAACAAATTCGGTAAACGACTTGAAGATTGGGTTAAACCGGGTAGGTAAAACAAATTAGAGGGGTAAATACCGATCGCGATTTCAATTAATATACTTCTATTGATTGAGATTGCAATCAGTATATACCCCTCTAAGTTGATTTAATAAGATATTTTTAGTTGAAAATTTGCAAAATCAACTAAGACGGGTATAGAAGTATAATCAGTTTTCCAATGTAGACGTGTCGCCTAAAGGTTGACCTAACTCCTGCGCTTTGAGTACCCTTCTCATGATTTTACCGCTTCTGGTCTTGGGGAGCATGTCGACGAAGTCCAGCTCGTCAGGGGTGGCAATCGGTCCGATCATCTTTCTCACTTGCTGGATTAATTCTTTTTTGAGCTCTTCACCCGGTTCATTTCCTTTTTTGAGAATCACAAAGGCTTTGATTTTTTCGCCTTTGATCTCGTCGGGCTTGCCGATGACCGCGGCTTCGGCTACAGCCGGGTGGGCGACAAAGGCGCTTTCCAACTCGGCGCTGCCCAACCTGTGGCCGGAGACTTTGATGACGTCGTCGTTGCGGCCGATGATCCAGAAGTAACCGTCTTCGTCTTTTTTGGCAGAGTCGCCGGTGAAGTAAAGAAAATTATTTAAATCTTGCGATGGATCCTGCCGCTCGTTGTCCTTCGCCTCCTTCGCTGAAGCTACGGAAGGCCGAGCCGCCAGTACTGCTTGCCCCTCGAAGCCTTTTGGCGAAGCGGGGTCGGGAGCCCTTCCACTCGCGTCACCCATCGCATTTTTATCACCACTTGCGATACCTGTCTCAGTTTGTTGGTCGTGTTTACTTTCGGAATATTTTTCCAAATTCTCATTTTCAAAGTACGTCTCCAGATATTTTTTAGGATTATTATAGACATCCAAGAGCATCGATGGCCAAGGCTTACGGATTACCAAAAAACCTTGTTTATTAACTTCGACCGGATTGGCGTGTTCATCGACGATATCGGTCTCAACTCCGGGGAAGGGCTTGAAACAACTGCCGGGCTTCAAGGGGACAGACGGCAGGGGGGTCAGCATGAACATGCCGGTCTCGGTCTGCCACCAGGTGTCCATGACCGGGCATTTCTCTTTACCGATAACTTTGTAGTACCAAAGCCAGGCTTCGGGATTGATTGGTTCACCGACGCTTCCTAAGATTATTAAAGAAGAAAGATCGTATTTATCGGGAATATCATTGCCAAGACGCATCAGAGAGCGCACGGCAGTAGGCGCGGTATAGAATTTGGTTACTTTGTATTTTTGGATGAGTTCCCACCAGATGCCGGTATGGGGATAGTCGGGCGTAGCTTCATAGACGAGGGAAGTGGCGCCATTGATGAGAGGTGAATAGACGATGTAGCTGTGGCCGGTGATCCAGCCTGCGTCAGCCGTACAGAACCAAATATCATCAGAGGGCCGGAGACCCGGATTTGCCGGAATATCGGAAACTTCAGATTTATTCTGATTCATCTGAATTTCTGATTCTCCGAGTCTCTGATTATTCCGAATATCGAATACCCACTTCAATGTGATGTACGTTCCGACCATATAACCACCGTGGGAGTGAAGAACGCCCTTGGGTTTGCCGGTAGAGCCTGAAGTATAAAGAAGAAATAAGGCGTCTGTAGCTTCCATAATTTCGGTCGAACAGATTGTATCGGCACTGGCCATGAGTTCATCATACCAGTGATAGTTGACATCAGAATTATCAGATAATTCGGAGTTATTTTTATCTGATTCATCCGAATTTCCGGTTTTCTGAGTCTCTGATTTTCCATAATTTTGATTCATACGATCAACTAAAATTATGTGTTGAACTGAAGTTATTTCCTTTATTGCTTCTTCGACGGTTTTCTTGGAGTCGAGCACTTTATCTTTATATGGATATTTGTCCGTGGTGATGACAATCTTGGATTGAGCGTCCATTATCCTGTTTTTCAGGGCATCGGCGGAGAAACCGGAGAAAACTACAGAGTGGACAGCTCCGATTTTGGCACAGGATAGCATGGCTATAAATTGCTCCGGGATTCGCGGGAGATAGATGGTGATACGGTCGCCTTTTCGGATTCCCAAGGATTTTAACGCATTGGCGAATTTGCAAACTTCGGTATTGAGCTGACCGTAAGTGAATCTTCGTTCGGACATATCTTGACCGACCCAAATATAAGCAAGTTTGTCCTTGGTTGCGGTTTTTTGGTGGCGGTCTAAAGCATTATGGACGATATTGGTTTGACCTCCGACAAACCAACGGGCATAAGGATACTTCCACTCAAGCACTTTGTTCCAAGGCTTGAACCAGGAGAGTTCGCGGGCAATATTTTCCCAGAAAGTTTCAGGGTCGGCCTGGACTTCAGAGTAAAGCTTTTCATAGTCTTTGACGTATGATGAATCAATCGTTTGTTGAGAAGGTTTGATCATTAAGTCTTGCTGTCATTCCGAACTTGTCCCTCGATAAACTCGGGATCTCTTCGAGCCTGAGCAGCCTCAGAGCCGAAGGCCTGAGCTTGTCGAATGGATTTCGAAATCCGGTTCTAAAATCAGATCCTGAAATGAATTCAGGACGACAGTGTTTATTCTATTGTGAAGAAAATCACAAGAAAAATCAAGGAGAACTTACCGAGTTATCTGAAATTTCTTGACTTCCTCAAGAAGTCTTTTAGCCTGGTTATTTTTTTCAAAATGTTCTCTAACCGGTTGGAGGAGTTTGTCTAAAAGCTCTATGGCTTTGGTTTTGATGTCCAGAGGGTGGATTTGTTTTTCTTTGAAAAGCCTCTCCAAGTTTTCATAACTATTAAGAATTACCGGACCGCCGAATTTGGCCGGGCGGTCGACGACGATATTCTGAAGCTGTAACCGGTCCAGAGACTCAAAGAGGATGTATCTGTAGTACTCTAAAATAGGATTTTCATCTATTATCCCTTCCGGACAGTAGGCTTTGGCAATCTTTCTTTTGATGTCTTCGTGAGTATCGGTCATGAAGATGGCCGAGTCGGGCAGGGACTTGGACATTTTGAGCGCGATTGCACGTTTCAATTTATCTGGTTGTAGAGACGCATTGCTATGCGTCTCTACAACGGTCGGTTTACCCAATCCCATCAGCATATGATGGGATACCACGACAGGTTTCCAGTAGCCAAGTTGGGGCCCGATTTCTCTTGCCAACATGTTTACTTTACGTTGATCCATACCAAGCTGGGTGATCTTGGCGCCGAGCATAAAAATATCTGCCACCTGCATGCAGGAGTAGATAATATTGGCCCCGGTTAAGGCATCGAGCGACTCATTCCTACCCATCATCTCGGCAGTTCTGATAAATCGTCTAAGGGCATTGGTTCTTCCGACCTGGATTACCAATTTCCAGTAATCGGAGTTTTTGACCATATCGGAAGCCCAGACAAACTGGACATTGCTCAAATCCATACCAGAAGCTTTCCAGACTTCGATGAAGTATTTTCCTGTGGTTTTGATCTTTTCAAGATCTCCTCCAAGTTTGTTATTAGCCAGCGCATGCCAGTCCGCAACCAACATCTTGAACTTGACTCCGGATTTGGTTATTTTATTAATGTTGATGGAACGAAGGACGCCTTGGGCGATATGGATCTGACCTGACGGCTCAAAGCCGTCGTAAGCAATTAACTGTTCGCCGTTTTCAATAAGTTTAACAAGTTCATCTTCCTGGACAATTTCTTCGCCGACTTGTTTTATGAAATTTAATCTTTCTTCGGTTGTCATAAGTTAAATTGTATCTATACTTCTATTAATTGAAACCGCAATCAGTATATACCCCTCCTTAGTTGATTTGATAAGATGACTTTAGTTAGCAATTTGCAAAATCAACTAAGACGGGTATAACAATTACTTAACATTCATTTGACAATCATGTAACAACAATATACAATATTTCTATCACGATGAGAGGACTACCAAAGGCGGACCTTGCTCCCCGCGGGAATGCCTCTCTTTTTTATCGTTTTTTCAACTTTTCCTTAAATAACCCTACATTAACGATAAATTTCCCAAACTTTCTTAATAGGGAGGAATATCTTTTGTTAGGCACGATAACTTTTAGCAGCTTATTTTTTTGATAAAGGTACTCAATAAGACAGTGAAAATCCCCATCTCCAGAGACAATTACAGTCTTATCATAATTTTTGTACTCAATCATGGCGTGCAGTACTAATTCTGCATCCACATTTCCCTTCACTATTACTTTTCCACTTTTATCTTTAATTTCTTGAGTCGGTTTAAAAACGCAGATAAAACCGACAGATTGCAAATAGGTGTACAAAGATTGATTATCTTGAACAAAACCAATGAACAAAAAAGTTTTTTTTATGTTGTATTTTGTGATTAGAAGTTGACGGAATTTGCCAAAGTCAAGAGTCCAGCCCTGGCTTTTTACACCAAGATTCAGATTCTGGCTGTCGATGAAGGCGTAGATTTTTTGTGATTCAGATTTTTTGGGCATAAGGAGATTATACAGAATTTAGCAACAATTCTGGACTTTACCAAATTGTAAGAGTTCACGGTTCTTGACACAGTTGTCATTCCGAGCGAAGTCGAGGAATCTCTTGCGGGTTTTTGTAAAGAGATTTCTCCATTCCGTTCCTCTTCGACTCCGCTCAGAGTCACTTCAGTCGAAACGACATTGATCGATACAGTTTTGTCAAGACTTGTGAACTCTTACCACTAAAAAAATCTTTTGACTTTTAGAAATTAATTGATATACTTAAAAAATCCTTTGGCAGTCGATAATTAAATATGGCCGCACAGGATGAAACAGAATTTTTCAATTTTGTTTAAGTTAACTAATTTTAATTTACTTCAAAGATTCAAGGATTGATGTTACGGCTTCAATTATAGCCTTCAACAGATTCCGCTAGAATTTATACAACATTTTCTGTGATAGAATTTACACATACGCTCATATACTACGCTTCTGGAAAATGCAGAATTGCTGACTACACCGGATCCCGAAATAAACTTAATAATGATGTTATTAAATGGATTCCCGCATTCGCGGGAATGACCAGAATATGAAAGCGAGGTGAAATAATAATGAACAAAAAATTATACGTAGGCAATCTTTTGTATGAGATGACCGATGAGGAGCTGAAAGATCTTTTTGCGTCAGCGGGAAATGTAGTATCTGCGTCAATTATCCGTTATCAGGATACAGGCAGATCAAAAGGATTCGGTTTTGTCGAGATGGAAACTGATGAAGCTGCTCAAAAAGCAATTGACACGCTTAACGGTCAAGATAACAAAGGCAGAAAACTAATCGTATCAGAAGCCAGACCCCCGAGACCGAGAAATGATTTCGGAGGCGGCGGAGGATACGGAAGAGGAAACAGACGCGGAGGAGGAGACAGATTCAGAAGAGAATAAAATGATTCTTTGAAATCTGGAAAAATACTGCTACTATTATTATGTGATAGGGTATGTATTTTTGTACATCTTTTCTTTCCTCGTCATCTGGTACGTTTCGGGAGTGATTGTGACGTCGGTAGACAGACTGGCACATAAGTTAAATCTCTCGTCATTTGCGGTATCCTTTTTTTTATTGGGCATATTGACTTCAATACCGGAGATGTCAGTTGGGATAAGCGCGCTGATTGACGAAAAACCCGAGATCTTTGTGGGAAATCTGATAGGCGGGATTGTGGTGATTTTTCTGCTCATCATTCCGCTCCTGGCGATTTTTGGCAACGGTGTGAAATTAACCCATCAGATGAGTAAAGAACATCTGATTTTAGCATTATTGATTATCATTGCTCCGTCTGTCTTCACTTTTGACGGGTTGATAGGGATACCCGAAGGAATTATGGCGGTACTGCTATATCTGATGCTGATTATGATGGTTGAGAAACGAAAAGGTTTATTTGAAAGAATAAAAGATAACATTTTTCATAATAAAGATTATACCGATTATGACCTGATAAAGATCTTGGTTGGGGTGGTGGTGGTATTTTTGGTCAGCAAATATATTGTCGATACGACAATCTACTTTTCCCAACTTTTTAATATCTCTTCGTTTTTGATCAGTTTGGTGATCGTGGCGATTGGGACTAATTTGCCGGAGCTTTCATTAGTTTTTAGGGCGCTCTCATTAAAGAAGAAAGAAGTCGCTCTGGGTGACTATCTTGGGTCGGCGGCGGCCAACACCGGTATTTTTGGGGTGTTAATTCTTCTTGGAGGGTCGGGCTTTTTTGTCCAGAATCATTTTTACCAGACTTTTGTGTTTATAGCAGGCGGGATGACTCTATTCTATATCTTTGCACGATCAAAACAGGATATCTCAAGGGCGGAAGGATTGGTGCTTTTGCTTGTCTATATTTTGTTTTTGCTGATGGAGGTGCTTTAAAGTAGTCAGTGAGAACTTGAACCTGGATTTTTTATTATCCATCATAAAAAGAATAAAATCCTAAAGCTAGCGCAATACGAAATGTCATATTTGTCATCCTGAATTTATTTCAGGATCTTGTTGTTTAGAAACAAGTTCAGTATGACATTTATCAAAACCGGTCATTTTGTTTTGCGCTGACTATAGTATAATCCTTTTCTTATATGACCGAAAGGGTGGAAAAAGGGAAATTTTTAGGACAGTTAAAATCTCTGTTTATTTATAGATATTTTCACAAGTTAGGTCTTTTTGAAAGTTATGCAGATCCAAATACTAAATCCACAATCGACTTCTGGCTAGGTAACTGTCCACGGATTGTCTATTTTTTAGACCAGCCTAGAACCTCTTCAGATTTGACAGATGCAGCAGTTCGGTTTCACAGAGGAGATGTGAGGAAAGTGACCAGGGATCCTTATTTCAAGCACCTTTTTTATACAGGATATTTGATTTTTGAACACTTTGATCAAGAATTTATAAATCCACAGGTAGTTTTTTTTCATGACGCTATCGAATTAAGAAGAAAACAGCAATTTAATGACGGATATTCTGCCCTCGACTTTCATAATGATCTAATTACTTATGGATTAGACGACGGAGACGGGTTAAGAGAGTTAGTCTTGATAGTCGATATTCTTACCCCGCCGGCAAAAGCGGACGATATCGCAAGAGACGATTGGATAAAAGTCAAGATTGATAATTTTAGATCAATCATGGATTTGAAAGCAAGAGATGTGAGCAACAGGTATAGGGAAATTTTTCAGAAAGACTTAACAATAGCTGATAAAGAGGTAGAATCTTTAGTCGCGAGGATAAAAATTATTAAACTTGCGGATCTGGCTGCGAATATGAGGGAAACCGTAGTCGACTTACAAAGGGGGGTAGATGAAAAGCATGCAAGAAATGGTATGAAAGATCTTGATTGGAGGATTGAGGAGTTCAGGCAAAGATTAATGCTAATTGAAAAATATTTTTCCGGCTTTCCACTTTTGGAGCAAATGAGTGGCGATTTAAGATATATGGAAAAGTTAATTAGTTAAAGACAATAGGGAACAACCTGCTTAAACTGATTTTTTTTACTGAAATTGATGATTTTTTCGGCATTGGGGAAGTGTTTTTTTATGACAGAAACGGATATTTTTTTATCAAAGTATTGGTACAAGACCTGATCTGCTTCCTGATAAGTAAAGCCGAATTCTCCCTCATCGGTTTGATCGACCCAGAGGCCGGCCGAAGGCTTGGCTTTTAGTACTTTAGGAGGAAGTTTGAGATATTTGGCGAGCTGGAAAACCTGAGTTTTATAAAGATGGCTTATGGGTTCGATGTCCGAAGCGGCGTCACCGTAGCGGGTAAAGTAGCCTAAGAGATTTTCCGATTTATTTTCTGTGCCGTAGACGAGGGCGCGATGTTTTTTGGCCAGATCAAAAAGGATGAGCATGCGGACGCGGGCCATGACGTTGCCGAAACGGATACGATTAATTGCTAAGTGTTGATTGGTGAGCTCTAATGATTTTTTTAGTTCGTCGACCGGTTTTTTGATTGAGAGAAAGAGTTGGTTTTGGGGAGGAATTTGAAGACTGCTGCAAAGATGACGAATAAGACTGATATGAGGTTGAAAATAGTATAGGTGGGCGATAAGGATCTTCTGCGGCCGGATGGCTTTTGCCGCAAGATAAAGGCTGGCTGCGGAGTCGACTCCGCCTGAGACTCCGATGACCAGCTTTTTCAAACCGGTTTTTGCAAAAGCAGCTTTAAGAAATTTAATTATTTTCTCGGATTCTTTTTTGAGATTAAAGCCGGCAATAAGGGGGTTCATAGAGTAATATTATAGTATACTTTAAGTTGATGCGAAAGTACAAAGTGGGCTTATTGGTAGGTAGATTCCAGCCTTTTCATAAAGGTCACTTACACTTGATTGAAAAATCTCTTAACTTGGTTGATATGCTGGTGGTAGGTATAGGAAGTGTGGGAGTTATAGATACGGATAACTTTTTGACTTATGATGAGAGGAAAAGGATTCTTGACGCGGTGATTAAAAATGAAGGGTGGAGCGAGAGGATTAAGAAGATTGTGCCGCTTAATGATTATCATAACGATAAATTATGGCTGGAGAATAGCCTTAAGCAATCCGGGGAAATTGATGTGGTGATTGGGAATAACGAGTGGACCAATGGGATATTTGAAAGGGCAGGGTATCCGATACTGCGGTTGGGGTATTATAAAAGGTATTTATATGAAGGGGAGAGAATCAGAAAACTGATGAGGGAGGGTAAAAGTTGGGAGGAGAGAGTACCTGGATACATTGTTACGTTAATTAAAAAAGCAAAGTAGATTCTGTCAGAAAATTCATTCCCACAATTGCTCGAACCAGCAACAGGCTGGAAAAATTCTGCGCGCTTGCGGGATCCCTTTCTTTTCTGCCACCTACTTTGAATAGACGAATGAAACAATTTAATCATCTAGTCTACGCCGGAACTTTTGACCGGTTACATACCGGGCATAAAAAGATGCTGGATCGGGCATTTGAGTTGGCGGAAAAAGTCTCGATCGGCATAACCGGCGAAAAAATCTACAATTCAAAGCCTCTGGCCAATCTAATATTAACCTGGCAGGTTCGGAAGGGGGCGGTACAGCAGTACCTAGAAGAACAAAAATGGCTAAAAAGAGCAGGATTTTTTAGATTGGATGACATTTATGGTCCTTCGATTGTGGATGAGACGATAGATTCGATCTTGGTTACAGACTGGACTAAGGCCAACGCGGAAAAGATCAATAAAGTAAGAACTGAACACGGGATGAGAACCTTAAGAATTATTGTTGACCCGCTGGTACGCGGTGATGACGGAGAGGTTGTGACTTCGGAGAGAATTAGAATGGGGGAGATTGATAGGGAGGGAAAAAAATATAGGTTAAAAGTTAAAAGTCAAAAGTTAAAAGTATTGCTTTTGCCCGAATATTTAAGGCAGGAGTTGAGGAAGCCATTGGGAAGAGTATTCTATGGATCAGTTGGTCAGCTATCAGCGATCGCAAAGCAAGTCATAGAAACAATAAGATCGAAAAAGCCGATAGTAACTATGGTTATTTCGGTTGGGGACATTATTACCGAGTCGCTTTTACAGCTAGATTTTGATCCGAATGTGAAAATTATTGACTTGCGAAGCAGGAGAAAACAAATTTCCAATTTCCAATTTCCCTACCTCGCCGGTAGGCAGGCAGTTTCCGATGAATTTTCAAGATCTAAATTTCAAATTAAGAAAGTTGATTCTGGACAAGCCAGAATGACGCAATTCCGGGGAGAGCTAGCGACTCCGGAATCTATTAGTTTATTAAATGATCCCGGAACAATTAACATTAAAACAGCTCTTGAATTAAAAAAATCATTTAACAAGTATCTTAAAAATCAAGAAAAACAGCTGTTGGTAGTCAGAGGTGAAGAAGATCTTCTGGCTTTGTCATCAATCCTTTTCGCGCCGCTTGGAGCAGTAGTTTTATATGGTCAGATGGATTTGGGGGTGGTAATGGTCGAGGTGACGGAGGAAAAGAAATGGGAGGTGAGGGAAATTTTAAAGAGATTTATTTAACTCATTTGTTACTCACAAATCTTCTGGTTTCTTTCTTACAATTCTTCTAGTAATTTCAGGAGAGTTAAAATCATCAAAATCCGTAGGATTAAGAATTACATCATGATTCAAAGACCATTCTGCTGCTTCGACTGTTTTCACTCCTGGTATTTCAGGGCTAGAGGATGGTCGAAACAAAATTTCAGGGCTAGTTATGGTTGTTTCTATGCCAAGGTATCCCAGACTAATAACCTTAACGACTCCATCTAAACAACCGCCTCTCAAAGATTCTGATTGTGTCGGAACTTTGTAAAAATCCCAATCAATCTTTCTTCCCATATTATGGGCGATTTTACTTCTTCTTCTTCTTTTTGTCAACAGGACTTGATAAACCGTGCTTGAGAGAATAATGGTTAGGACCTGAAATTAAGATCAAAATTGTTAAAACTATACTTCTATTGATTGAGATTGCAATCAGTATATACCCATCTAAAGTTGATTTAATAAGATATTTTTAGTTGAAAATTTGCAAAATCAACTAAGACGGGTATATATGGGGCGATAGGTATACAGTTTTAGAAACGTCAGTAGTAGTAAGAGATATAAGCAGTTATAGTTAGCGCAAAACAAAATGTCGTATTTGTCATCCTGAACTTGGTTCAGGATCTGAATGATAAGATGCTGAAATAAATTCAGCATGACACAGAATACAATCTGCCATTTCGTTTTGCGATCGCTATACCTAACGTAGCTGTCTTGACGGTTTTATAGATTTATGACACGTGGTATCAGTTGCAATCCCTTAAGTTATCTAAAGTATACCGCTACGTAATTGAATTGCCAGCGGCATAACCGTTCGTACGCTCCAATGACTCACTTATTTTCGCAAATTGAACTACGAACGGTATATTTATAAAAAGAATTTTAAGCAAATTTATTTCAGAAATATAGCTGCATCTATCCTTTCGGGAGGCGCTTTTTGCAATTCTTCAAAAGGGACAAAACCCCGACTGTATGAATCTTCTGGATTAATATCATATAGAACGTGTACTTTTTGACGTGGATCAACATAAATGAAGCCAGGAAGTGTTATTGCTAACAAATCAGAAGGTACAACAATGACTAAAGATCCTGGAGGTATGCGTTGGGCAAAATCTTCTGCATTTTTAAAGGGATCGCTAGGTAATTCAGTCATGTGGACTATTTTAACGCTTGAAATAGCACTTGTCAAAGGAATTTAAGCGGGATATAATTGCTAAATATGCAAAAATATCAACCGAAAGAATTTGAGAGTAAGTGGAGAGAGGTATGGAAGAGGGAAAAAATTTTCAATTTTCAATTTTCTCCACATCTCCCGACCCAATCGGGACTTGCGGGGCAAGCAAAAAAATATTATGTTTTAGTAGAGCTGCCTTATACTTCGGGAGATCTGCATGTCGGGCATTGGTTTTCTTTCGCAATTCCTGATATTTTGGCTCGTTTCAAAAGGATGAGCGGCTTCAATGTTTTTTATCCTATAGGATACGATGCTTTCGGGCTTCCGGCTGAGAACGCCGCAATAAAACACGGGGTTCACCCCAAGGATTGGACGATGAAGAATGTCGAAAATATGACCAGGCAATTCCAGACCATGGGGACGATGTTGAACAATTGGGAGGAAGTTGTAATAACCTGCTTGCCTGAATATTACAAGTGGAACCAGTGGATATTTTTAAAGATGTACGAACGTGGTCTTGCTTACCGAGGTATGGCTTTGTCTAACTGGTGTCCAAGCTGTCAGACGGTACTCGCCAACGAGAATATCGAGAACGGCAAATGCTGGAGATGCGGAACGGTTGTCATTCAGAAGCAAGTCGAGCAGTGGTTTTTGAGAATTACAAAGTATGCAAATAGATTATTGTGGAAAAAAAATGAAAATAGCGAGCTTGGGAACCCTGAGGGTTCCCAAAAAGCAAATGGGGTTGATTGGCCGAAACAGGTGCAGATCGGGCAGAATAATTGGATTGGGAGGAAGGAAGGAATTAATATTACATATAAAATTAAAGATTCAAATGAAACCATTACTTGTTTTACTACTACTCCGGTTAATTTTGGAGCGACATTTTTAGTAGTTGCTCCAGAACATCCTTTTGTCACTAAAATTTTGAATAAAAAGTTAAAAGTGGGCGAAAAAACACTAAACGAAATTAAAAAGTATGTTGAGAAGGCCAAACACGAAACAGAAGAAGAAAGAAAAATTGCCGAGAAGGATAAAACCGGTATTTTTACCGGATTTTATGCGATTAATCAGCTAACTGGAAAACCAATCCCAATCTGGATCTCGGATTTTGTTTTGATGAGCGTAGGTACAGGAGCGGTACAGGGCTGTCCCGGACACGATTATCGAGATTTTGATTTTGCAAAGAAATTCGGTATTCCAATTCCGAGAGTTGTTACTGGACCAAAGGGAGAAACAGACCCAATTGAAAAAAAAGAAGATGTTGTGGAGCACGGTGGAGTTATGGTAAATTCTGATTTTCTAAATGGAATACCTTTTAAGAAAGCAATGCAGATGACTATGGATTATTTTGAAAAGAAGGGATGGGGGAAAAGGGTAGTAACTTACCATCTTCGTGATTGGTCGGTGTCAAGACAAAGATATTGGGGAACACCGGTACCCATAATTTACTGTCGGAATTGCTGGGAAGTTAAAAGTCAAAAATCCAAAGTCAAAAGTTTAAGAAGCGGAGTTGATTATACAATTGTTGAGGGAAAAGAATATATGATACATCCGGTTCCATTAGAAAATTTGCCGGTGGAATTGCCCTACGAAGTCGATTTCACACCGAAAGGAAAGCCGCCTTTGGCTACGAATAAAAAATGGCTGAACGTGAAATGTCCTCGTTGTGGAAGTGAGGCAAAGCGGGATGCGGAAACTTTGGACACGTTTTTCGACTCCGCTTGGTATTGGTATAGGTATGTGAGTCCGAATTATACTGAAGCCCCATTCGACAAGAGTAATGTGAAAGAACTCACGCCCGTGGATGTTTATTTCGGCGGGGCAGAGCACACTTTGGGTCATACCTTGTATGCCAGATTTTTTACCAAGTTTTTTAAGGATTTGGGCTTGGTAGACTATGAGGAGTTTGCTTTAAAGAGAATTCAGCACGGAGTAGTACTGGGACCGGATGGGGCAAGGATGAGCAAGTCAAAAGGCAATGTGATCAATCCGGATGACGTGGTCGCCGAATACGGCAGCGACACGGTAAGGATGTATCTTTGTTTTATGATGCCGTATGAGGCAACCGGCCCTTGGTCGGATAAGACAATAGCCGGAGTACACAGATTTTTGAACCGCGTTTGGAAGATTTTTCAAGGATATAAAGATTCGGCAACGCAATTTTTATCACACGAGAGTATCATCGCTCGACAAGCTCGCGGTCCCCTCGAAAGTGAAAAAAATGCTATTGCCTCATCTTTTAATGAAAGTCCACAACTAGTTTCAAAATTGCAAAAAACTATCAGGAAGGTAACCGCTGATATCGAAAAGATTAAGATGAACACCGCGATTGCGGCGATGATGGAGTTTTTGAAGGAATGGGAATCAAGATATAACATGAAATATGAAACATTAAGCATAGAAAACGCCAAGAAATTTTTGCAGATTTTGGCGCCTTTTGCGCCATACATGACCGAAGAGATCTGGAGAAATTTTTTTGGAGAGAAAAAATCGATTCATCTGTCAAAATGGACAGCGACCGGACGTGAAATAAGTGAAGAATTGGTTAATCTGCCGGTGCAGGTGAACGGTAAATTAAGAGAGATGTTGAAAGTGACAAGTGAGAAGCTGGAAGACCAAAAATATATAGAGAGCAAAGCAATGGAAAGTGAAAAAATAAAAAAATATTTGGCTGGGAAAAAATTTAAAGTAATCTACGTGAAAGGTAAAATACTGAACTTAGTTGTAAATTAGATTAATTTAAGGCCACGATTTCCAACCGCAGCGGTTGGAAATCGGGCTGGCATGAGGCTGTATAAATATAAATTGATAACGAGGATTCCGGTCACCACTTCGCTCTTCGAGCTTCGAAGCGCAAGCAAGCCGGAATGACCAATATGATTTATCAAGACAGGGAGAAATATTTGATAGCGGCGAAGGAGATGCTGGCGGAGAACATTTACAGACATTGTCTGGCTTTGGAGTCTTGTATGGGCGGACTCTATGATTATTTTAAACTAAATAATCTATTGGGGCCTGAAGAAGCCCCAAAAGAAGACTGGATGCTGGCGGGATTCCTGCATGATATAGCTTACTGGGGAGATACAAAAGCCGATCATCCCTTGAAGGTCAACGAAGTATTGGCGAAATATAATTTGAGAGTCAACGATAATGCTTATCAGATAATCAAAGCCCATGGACCCGAACTGACCGGGGTTACGCCAAAAACTAAAGCCGAATGGTCGATATTCTGTGCCGACAGTTTGACCGGACTGGTAACAGCAGTTGCTTTAGTTTATTCAAGTAAAAAATTGACGGACGTTAAATTAAAATCAGTAATAAAAAGGCTGCTTAAGGAACCCAAATTCGCAGCCGGCACAAGACGAGAGGATATAAAGAAGTGTTCGGATACCGGCGGCCTAAATTTGCCCTTAGAGAAGTTTGTGGAAGTTTGTTTGAACGCGATGAAAAATATTGCGCCGGAAATAGGACTGTAAAATAACCTTCAGCTAGTTTTTTATAAATCTAATCTTCCCGGTTAAACATCAATTGGAATCAGGGCATTCCGTATTGTCTAAGATAAATTTTGGTAAAATAGAGAAGGATTGGAATTCGAGTTGGGAGATCGTCTAACGGTAGGACAACGGACTCTGAATCCGTTTATCTAGGTTCGAATCCTAGTCTCCCAGCCCGGTTTTAAAAAGCAAAAATAAGGTAACTTTAGATCTTAAAATAAATCTATTTTAAAGTTCTAACCTTTCAATTTTTTGTATTAATACTTCTTCAATTATTGTTGCTATGTTTTTATTAATTTAATAAAATTTTTATCAAATGGTTGAATCAGGCGAAAGTGTTAATCCAACTCAAAGTAATATTTTGCAAAAGTTCAGTCCAGTAGCAAAAGAGGAGAAATTTTCTAAAATTAGAGCAAATCTAATCGGTGATTATAAGAATAATTTAACAGCATTAACTTCGGCATTGGAAAAAAATCCTTCTCAAATGCCAGTCGAACACAGTGAATTTCCTGACAAACGTCCACTCGTTACGGTTGTAACTTCATTATGGGAAGAAACTTCTGATATGACCACGATGAAAATGTTTGAAAGATCGATAGCCGATTTAGTAAAACAAGCCAAAGAAAGTGGATTTAATTTGGATTTTATTATCGTCGCAAATAACGGAGGCGGGAAAACGGCAGAATTAGGAGAACAATTGCGAGCGAAACTGGTAGAGTTTTTAAAAGTCCAAAAAGATCAACTAAACATTTCTAATACAACTGCGATTAATACGAAGCAACCTGCAGGGGTATTTAATTCGTCCACGCCGTGGGATTTAACTTTACCTTTAGTTTCAAAATTTACAAGATCGGACGGTAATAGGATCATTCTTGTAGATCAGCCATTCACGGACAGTAACGGAGCAAATGCGGGAAAAATAAGAGCGGTCAGAGATGTTGTCCACGCACTCAAAAAATCAATGAGTGACGATAATTATCGACCGGATGCCATATTCCAAACTGATGCGGAAACAATTCTCGAATATTCGGATGAAAAATTTAAAGGATCGATTCCTCCATTAAAAGCTCTTTTTAATAATTTGAAAAGAAGAAAGCTTGTTGCTATCGGAACAAAAGACAGATTCAAAGTTATTGATTCTGAAACCGGATCCCCAGCAGATGTTCCGGTAGGAGGCGCACAAGTAGGATTTATGCTTACAAACACAAGAGACCGATTAGTATCCCTATCGGGGGGGCATTATTAGCAAAACCGGAAAATTATATTGCCGGAATGATTTCTATAGCAACGAATACTCCCTCAACCGGAGCGGAAGATTATGAATTTACTCAACTTTTAAAAGCACAAGAGGGTAAAAGCGAACAAGATTTTTCTCTCGCTACATCATTAGGTATAGTCACACATTTAAACCGAGCCACACCGGAACCTTATTCATATAAACAAGTAAAGAGGTGGTTAGAAAGCGGAACCGCAATTGATAAAATTTTTCCCGAATATCCCTATAAAGCCGAATCACTTTTAAAATATGTTCAGATGGTGGTTAAATCAAGAATCAATACAGCTTGGAGAGAGTGGCAAAATAATAAAAATCAAAGAGCATTAGACGAATTAAAACAATTAGCTACTGATATAAAACAACTACCGGATTTACAAAAGATGCTTGGTAATTCATCCGAAGCTGATATCCTAAACGGAGTTGCAAGTTGGGGTCATACCAAAAAAGAGATTTAGATTTGGTTATATTAACGATATATGTGAGATTTATTAGGTAAAATAAAAGTAGGGTGAGTATAAATAAATTGTTTTTGGATTTGTTGTTTGTAGAAGATGCAGACAAAGTTTAATAGTGCCAGCCAGTAAGAATTGAAAGGAGGTCGGGAGGTAGCGCTTTCCGCGCCCGCTTTACACTGAGCGAAGTCGAAGTGCTCCGCGGAAAGCCCGTCAAATCCGCCTTTTTTGAAACGTGAGGTTAGTCGCCGTAAAAGAAAAAGAAAGAAGAAAAAACGCAAAAATTGTTAGGTACTTTTATTCAAAAATTATAGTCATGAAGTTCTTAATAGCGCTTCGTTATAAATTTGATAGTCGAGCGAATTTAACTGCTGAAATCTATTTTTGAATTGTTCTGATACGGACACATCACCCGCAGTTGTATTCAATTTAGATAAAGACACATTTCCTTCTGGATCAAAATTCTTGCAATAACAATCAAGTGCTTTCATGGTTCCAACAACATCAAATTTATTTAGTGAAACCCCATGAAGATGTCTATACTGATAGTTTGTTTGATACGGAAGCTCCGCAAATTCCTCAAACGACATATTTGGTCGAAAAAATTCTTTTTTGATCGCCATAATACGTACATGATCTCGCAGATATTTATAATGAGATTTAGCTCTATCTAATGGCTCTCGCAAAACAGTTACTAATCGCGCATCTTTGATTGTTTTGGCAAAATGATCAGGAGTAAAATGGCCATGCACGACTTTGCATTCTGGAGGGACTATTTCATCATGAAGAATAGCAATATTCGGTCTTGTGGCCTTATATATAGATTGATACAAAAAGCGCCCAAGATTAGTTTCTATGAGCCTTCTCTTTAGTTGATACATAAAGGGGTTTGGTTGTCTAAATAATCCTTCTTCTGAAGCTCTGTATAATCCACCTTTGTTGGGATATGAAAAAAATACGTTCTCTGCTCCGAAAAGATCAACCCAAAATTTCTTCAGGCTTACTCCGCCGGTTTTGGGGATATGGACACTTGTAATAATTCCACGCTCTACAGCCATAGTTGTATATTTAGTAAAATCAAAGCGTATTGTACCAAATTTGTAGCATATTGATATATTTAGAGATATGATTCACGAAATACTATTATCAGAAGCCGCACGATACTTTCGTCATAAACCTATATATCCTGGAGAAGACAAATCTATAGAACCCGTGCCATATTTGCGCCTTCCTTTCACAAAAGATGGACTTGACCACGCACAATTGAGATCCGGTCAATTAGGCATCGGTCGAAAAGAACATTATTGTGTTTCAGAAGGTTGGTACTACTCGACAAGGGTAAGAAAAGTTGTGCCTTTTGGTCATGGTGCTGTCGATTTTGAATTACCGTATGGACATCCAGTGGTTGCCCCATGCGATGGATATGCAATGTCTTCTTATCATTCATTTCCATTAGTTGATAGGAAAGGAAATGTAAAAGTGAAAAACGGAATAAGACAGCAGTTTGGGATAGGTTATTTTGTACAAATTTATAACCCTGAACAAAACAGGTTTGTGCAACTTGGTCACCTTTCAAATATTGCTGACAATATCCCCTTTAGTATGCCAGTAAAAAATGGCGCATCATGGGTAGCTACGGGTCATATTTTAACTCCCGCAGACATGATGGTCGGTAACAATTCAAATGTTGAATTTGTAAAAATTGGCGAGCAAATCGGTTTTGTTGGTTATTCTGGTCTAGCTGATGAAGAAGACTATATAGCAGGTTACGAAAGACCATATGTAATAAATCCAAATACTCCTTCTTGGAGCATCCCTCACATACATATGGATGAATTTCAGCGAAATTACACAAATGGGAAAAAAGATTGGAGGAGAGACCCATATGACATATATATGCAAGATCATCACTATCCAACACATTACAACAAATTGAGTATGGGGAAAAACCCCTTATTTTTAACTGATTCAAGTGATAGACCATATTTCGCTTGATAATAAGTCTTTTGAATCGGCCGATGGAGAGTTTTAGGTATAACCCGAGGCTTGGTTTAATTCCGGCCGATTCATAATAATATTTTTTGCGGCTCCGCGCCTCCAAAACTGTCGGCTCGTAAAAGTCGCTGAAAGCGGGATCTAAAAATAAATCCTTCGACTCCGCTCAGGACCTTCGGAACGCAAAAAATTTAAAGAACCTTTATACTTCTTAATTATTTATATCCTTGTGCTTGGATAATGAACTACCCCGCAGCAGAGCTGCGGGGTATCTTTATGTCATTCCCTCGAAG
>Ga0155724_104_pt1 | contig 64047 bp, 55 predicted proteins | sample RifCSPlowO2_01_FD_107380 | JGI IMG/M metagenome (GOLD analysis project Ga0155724, IMG submission 107380) | Candidatus Roizmanbacteria bacterium RIFCSPLOWO2_01_FULL_40_13 | reverse complement strand
AATCGCTTGAGACCTATTTACACCCGATGGTGGAAAAGCCGCTGTTTTATCTGCATATGGGTGTGCGGAAATGGTATTACATTTGGATTGCGTCTTTGGGATTTATATTCATCACGTTCAAATTTATTAAAAAAAATATTTTCTTCTTAATTTTGTGGAATTTCGTTATCCTTTATCCTTTCTTGACTGCCAAAGAGACTGAGCTTTGGCATTTGATACCGGTTTATCTGCCATTAAGTTTTATTGTCGCGGTTGGAATGTATGAAGGAGCGCTCCTGGCTAATCATATTTTGATTCGGATTATTTCGCGTCATTCTGGTAAGCGATCAGGTACCGGCCGGTACCCGAGAGTGCATCCCGATTTAAACAACGATTCCGGAGTCGCCGTCCCGCTTCTCCCCGGAATGACACATTTTCTATATTTATTGTTTTTTCTTTACATTTCTTTCATCCAAATAAAGATTTTTTACCCTGAAGTATTTCCAGCCAATAAGTGGATACCGGATGATGTGGCAATTTCGCAAGCGGCTGCCAAATATGATAAACCGATTTTTCTGGACGACGATTACCTGCCGATTGCAGTCTTTTATTCCGGTCAAAGCGTCCAACCCCTGGCTTATCTGTCGGATGATAAAAAAACTTTGGAAAAGTTTATGCAATCGGATATGAAGAATTTTGTCGTCATTACCCGCAATTGGGTGGTTGACGATTTGGAAAGTAAAAATATCGCTTATAAACTGCTGGAAAAAAACAACTCGTTTTCCATTCTGACAAATCCATAATGCTGATAATTTATTCAATAATATTATTTTTTTTATCCGTTTATTCTTACTCCTTAATCGATCCTAATCTTACTTTCTTTCAAACTCACTGGTGGGAAATTTTTCGAGCAAAGATGGTTTATTTTGGCTATTATCAAAGAGATCTCTCCTGGTTTGTTTATCTATCTTTAATCATTTTGCTTTTTATATTTCACCTCTACTTTTTAAAAAAGCATAAAGGTTTTAATCCGTTAAAAATTGCTTTATTGATTAGTGGAGTGTTACTTATTTCTTACCCTTTACTATCACATGATTTTTTTAACTATCTCTTCGATGCGCGGATTGTGACTTATTACAATCATAACCCTTATCTCAAAAAGGCCTTGGATTTTCCTTCAGACCCATGGTTAAGATTTATGCACTGGACACATAGAACTTACCCTTACGGTCCGGTATTTTTACTGATTAGCTTAGTTCCATCCTTTTTAAGCTTAGGGAAATTTATCTTGAGTTTTTTCTTCTTCAAACTGACATTCGCAGGGTTTTACATATTGGCAGTTTACTATCTGGCAAAACTCGATAAAAAAGCCGCAGTTTTTTTTGCCACCAATCCTTTGTTATTAATAGAGGGGTTGGTCAATTCACACAATGACTTAATCGCGGTGGCTTTGGCAATTATCGGTATCTACTATTTATTAGTTTCCAAATTGCAGTTTAATGCAAGACTTTTATTATTACTTTCCACGGGTATCAAATTTATTACCTTGCCGATAGTTTTTTTAAGTAAGCAAAAATTAATTTGGAATAAGATTATTTTTGCCTTCACCGGAGGAATCTTAATTTATCTATCTTTAAAGTCGGAGATCCAACCCTGGTATTTTCTTAATTTATTTATATTCTTACCTATTATTCGTTCGATTAATCGATTGGACATTTTTTTCTTAGGTTTGCTACTTTCTTATTATCCTTATATAAGGCTCGGCGGTTGGGATACGGTAGAGAAGATAAATTTAAAACACTCAATTATAATTATCTTCTTTGTTGCCAATGTCATACAGCTAATTTTCTTAAAATTCAGATATTTGCATAATGTTAAAAAGAATAATTAGATTTTTGAAAATCAGAAAAATTGCATTTGTAGAAGCAGTAATTTATCTCCTGTCATTATTATTCTTCCTAATTAACGCAACTTATGTTTCATATCCTGATGGATTTTCGAACCTAATGGGAGCAACATTTGTCAAACAAGGGTTTGTTCCGTTTAGAGATTTTTTTAATCATCATATGCCTTTTGCTTGGTATTTGGGAGCTTTGATAATGATTTTTACACAAAAATCTTTTGTGGCTTTTAGACTACTCTGGTCTATTCTGGCATTTTTATCGCTGGGGATATTAGGTATTTGGATAAGAAAAAACTCAGTGAAGCTTTACAAGGGATATCTATTATTTTTTCTTATATATCCGCTTCTTGCTGTATACTTTTGGCTGCATCTTTATTTGGCAGACAGTTTGGCAGCTTTACTTTTCTCGCTTATTTTTTGGCTTCTGCTTGCTCAGTCGGATAGCAAAAATATTAATATCAGATTAAGTATCGTCACCTCGATTCTGACTTTTTGTCTAGTTTTAACCTCCTTAACCTATATCTATGCGGGATTAGTTTTGTATCTCTGGCAGTTGTACCATTTAAAAACTGATTTGAGAAAGATGCTTCGTTATTGTCTAATTGCAGCTTTACCGTACCTTGGCTATTTTATTTATCTTCTTTTGACTAAAAGTCTAGCGGATTTTTATTTTGCCAATGTCATTTATAATACGGATTTTTATATTGATATTCCAAACTATACTAAAGGCAGGTTTTTTAATCCGCTAAAGTTTGGCTTTACTTTAATCTACAATTTTTGGGGAAAGTATTTAAGCAAGCTTACCACTATCAAAGACTTGAATTTGTATCTTCCAATTGGGTTGACTGCAATTTTGGGAAGCTTTGTCCTGTTGATAATATTATTAAAAAAAAGATTTGTGCAGGGAGCGATATTTTTTTTACTGCTATCGTTTTCCGCGCCCCGGGGAAATATGCAGGAGTTTAAAGAAACCGATTATCAAATTGGGGTATTTCTGTTGTTGGGAGTGATAAGCGCTGTATATTTTTTGATAGCTACCAACGGAAGTAAATTAGAAAGCGTTTTGCAGGCGGATATTAAAAGAATCGTCAGATTAATATTGGGAGTTTATTTATTTTTCTCATTCGTCTTTTTGCTGAAAAATACTTATGACAAATGGTATCTGAGATATACGCAAAAAATGCCCTCAATAATGGATAAGTCTTTTACCGCAGATTTTTTAGATGAGATTCTTGAAGAAGGAGACAATTATTGGGTCGGGCCATATGAACCTCATGAGTCCTTTTTTGTTAAAAAAGGTAGGATTCCAGGGCGCTACTATATCATGCTTCCGCAGTATGGTCAGAGCGACTATATAAAAAATAATTTTATATCGGATTTTGCCAAAAATCCGCCCAAAGTCATAATTTTTAAGACCGATACCGGAATATTCGGGACTCCAACATATGAGTTTGGCAGTTTTCTTCTTGACTGGATGAGAAGCGGTTATACTTTGCTTGAGGAATTTGAAGGATTAAAAATTCTCAAAAGTCCATCATCTTTTAAAATAGATAAGCATCTTTATATCCTAAATTCGGAAAAAGACGAAATATTAATGAAATTGAAGAACCATGGTTATATTAATTGAAATTTTTTATTCCTGAGAGACATTTTTCGCCGCTTTACTTTTGCTTAACTTCATATACTTAAATAACAATAAAACAAAGACTTGAATAAGGGTAAGAGTTATTATTTTAAGAAAAATATCGCTTTGTAAAATATTTTTTAGAACAGGGAACTTTGGCGACCACCAATTATGGTACATATTGACAAAACTAAATAATGAGATAAAGAGATAAGAGATAAGGAGATATTTATTCTTGATAGAAGCAATCAGTAAAAAAGGGAGCGCGAGAATCAAGTGTCTTTCGTGTATTTTAGTAAGAAAAAGAAAAGAAGCCAGAGAGAGGAGACATCCGGCATAAAACACTTTTATTGAAAAAACCATTCTGAACGCCGCTTCGTTATTCGGGCTTCGAGGGGCAATCAGGCAGGAATGACAAATAAGTCTAATAAGGATAAATAAACTTAAGACACCCACAATCATATACCCCCAAATCTCATATGAAAGCGAAAATAAAAAAATTTTCGAGGCAAGAGTGGCGCGTGATCCGGTTAACAGGTACCAAAAATTAAATGCATGATTTGAAGTATAAGGAATTCCGGAAACAAGAAGGATTTTGTTCAGGTAGATTGATAAAGGAAACGTAATAATATTGCCGGTTTTATAAAAAGGGAGAAAAAAAAGCCAAAAGATAAAAGCGGAATTAATTATTGATGTCCGGAGATTTTTATTACGCACCGATTTAACCGGAGTTGGATTCTTCACTTCGTTCCGGATGACATACTGTGTAATTAGAAATAGCGGAGCAAAAATAATCGCTGTCTGTTTGGAGAGCAATCCTAAGGTAAATAAACCCCAAGACAAAACAGTTTTACTTCTAAAAATAAGATAATAAAAGGAGGACAAGACAAAAAAAAGCGGGATAGAATCTATCTGGCCCCAGTAAGCGCTATTATAAAAATAGGCGGGATTAAAAAGTACTAAAATAGATACTATATTGCTGATCGACCGGTTTTTGTCATTAATTTTTTTAATAAGTAGATAAGATATGTAGGCAATGCCAATGTCAGCCAGTATTGCCGGAAGTTTAAGCAGGTAGGGAAAGTAATTAAAATTCTGCAGAAAATAAATTAAATTAGAAGGAAAGACAGGAACATGAAGATTCAAAAACCAGGCCAACTGATATATCCAATTCTTAACTTGATAAAGTAAAGCGAAAATCAGGATAATTAATGGAGGATAATTAGCTGATGTATGACCATAGAGTTTTTCGAAGTTTCGGTCATAAAATCCAGAAAATCCATTTCTCACGGCATCTTCACCCCAGATCATATGGTTGGTTACGTCGCCGCTGAAGGTCTGGAAACTGATAAAGATACGAAAAATCAATCCCAAAAATAAAAGGAGGAAAAGATTTTTGCGCATGATTGCCATTCCCGCTTAAGCGGGAATCCAGAAGTTAAATTATATAGATTCCGCATCCCAACTTCGTCTATCGGTTTCATTGAGCCGGGCAGGTGCGGAATGATATTGATTTAATAAATAATTTTTTAGGAGGTGGAGTTTTGTCCGGAAAGGAGCGTATTTCAAACCAAATTTCAATCTGTTCTTATTTTGAAATTTTTGATGGATTGGGGAACCTGATCCGCCGGTTGATTGTGAGATTTTGTGCCAAATGACAATTGAGGGGTCGAAATAAAGATTAATACCGGCTCTTTTTGCCCTGACACAAAAATCCGCATCCTCAAAGTAGAGAAAATAACTTTCATTCCAGAACCCAATCTTTTCATGGACGCTTTTGTCATAAAGCATGAGCGAGCCATTGACGAAATCAATCTTTTTAAATTTATCAAACTGTCCTTTATCTATTTCATCTACCCCGATATGAGGTGTCATGGCGTGATTCCAGTCGACGAATCCTCCTGCATACCAGATGATTTTACCGAGGTCGGATTTTTTATACCTGTTTTGATGATACTCGTAGCCAGGGGCATAATAGATTTTTCCCCCGATTATTGCGGAGACGTGACTGGAGGTTGATTTAATGCATTTTTTGACAAAATCCTCCTCAAAATAAATATCATTGTTTAAGATACAAAAATATTTGTAACCGTCTTTTAAAGCATTTTTTAATCCGCAATTTATTCCATGGGCATAGCCTTTATTTTTAGCCGGAATTGTTATTCCGGCAATTCCGTCTAATTTGATTATTTTTCGCTGCGGAGAAACATCGATATTGTATAAAAAGTAATTTTTATTTGTTTGTTTACGTAGACTGTCTAAGAATCCGTCAAGTACAGTATAATTCTCGTAGACGACGTTGATTAAGGCCAGTTTTCCAATTGTCATGTTGAACGCAGTAAAACATCTCTCGCGAATGCGAGTTCTCTCAAAAGCAAGTAAATACTGCTCAAATAAATTGAGAGATCTCTCGGCTCCGCTTGGGATGAAAAAATTAAAAAAATGAAATCTGCCTTTGATTATAGCAAAAAGCATAAAATACTCCTTTTGGTTATCCTTCCAGCCTTCTTGCTATATATGTTGATCATCTTCCCGAGCGGAACTTTTTTCTGTTTTAAGGCTGCGTGCGGAATAAACTTTTGGGGTGTACATGGTCATGACGGGATCTGGCATCTGGCTATAGCCAACGTCGCTTTTAACAAATTTCCCTTTGTCGCGCCCACCTTTTCCGGTGAAAATCTATACGGCTATAACTATCTGCTCGATTTGTTTATTTTTTTGCTGTCAAAAGCCGGAATTCCGGCGATTGTCAGCTATTTTAAGATACTTCCGGCTATCTGGTTCATTTTATTTACCTGCCTTTTGATTATTTTGGCGAGAATGATCAAGAACAATCCCAAATTTGTCGGCTTCTTTCTTTTTTTTAATTATTTTGCCGGATCTTTTTATTATTTAATCAAGCTTTATCATGAGGGCAGCATCAATGACTCTTCAACGCAAATACCGCAACCGGCAATGATCATGATGTCAAACCCCCCCTTTGCTTATTCCTTATTATTAATCCTTTGGATACTGATTCTTTTAAAAGATAAAGAAGTCAGTCTAAAAAAATTTTTTTTAATCAGCTTCTGCTTATTTTTGATCATAGGCCTGAAGTTTTACGCGGGAGCGATAAGCGTATTTTTGGTTGTAGCTTATGTAATGTTATTCATCCCCGGAATGAGGATTAAATTAAAATACCTGTTTATCATTTGCTTATTTGTAATAGGGGGCATTTTACTTTTTTACGACCCCCTAAGATCCCTAAAAACAGGAGCGATTTTCGGTTTTGCTCCTTTTGCTTTGGTACATACAATTACGGAATCACCCAATATGGTATATCTGCAAAATCTTACCGATGCCCGCTATTTTTTAATAGCACACGGAATCGGTCCCCGTCTTATAGCGATTGAGACCTTGAATCTAGCAATCTTTTTATTTTTTTATCTGGGAACCCGCTTTTTCGGATTATTCTATTTAGCGTTCTTACTTTTGAAAAAGCAGTTGGGGAAGTTTGATTTTGCGGTTATCCTGGCGATTGTTTTCTCGATTTTATTGACCGTTACTTTAGTGCAGAAAGCGGAATGGTGGAACACGATACAGTTTTTCTACTATTCGATTTTTCTTCTGACAATTTATCTAAGCAGATTGTCCTTTGATTTATGGAATAGTAAAAATATGGCATTAAAGGCGGGAGTCATTGCGATTATATTGCTTTCCATACCAACCACTTTCGATATGACTAAATTCTTCCGGACCGCGCCCGGAGCAACCTACGTATCTAAAAGCGAATTAGATGCTTTAAAATTTTTAAGCAAACAACCAGACGGTGTCGTTTTGACTTCTTTATACAATAAGAAGTGGAAAGATATTTTGAAAACCGGGGAGATCTTTGCTTATGAGGATACGGCATATGTAGCAGCTTTTACGGGCAAGCAGCTATATCTGGCGAATATTTTGCAGTTGAGATTAACAGGCGTTTCGTATGAAGACAGGTTGACAAGAGTTAAGGATTTAGATTGTTCGGTTCTTAATGAGGTGGATTACGTCTACGAAGTTAAGATTTTTCCCGACGGGGAAAAAATTATGGCAAGATGCAGCCCGAAAAATGCCAAAAAAATTTATGAAAACAGCAAAACAACAGTCTATTCAGTAAAAAATAGTTTATGAAGTCAGTAGTCGACTATGCCAAAAAAAATAAACTTCTTTTATTAGTCATTCTGCCTGCGTTTTTTTCATATTTATCGGTTATATTTCCCAGCGGTAGTTATTATTGTTTTGGGGGAGATTGTGGTATTTATTTTTTCGGGGCGCAGGGAAGGGATGCTATCTGGCATTTGGCAATAATTGAAAATTCATTCAATAAAATTCCCTTTGTTAATCCGGTGTTTTCGGGAGAAAAGCTTTATGGATATAATTGGCTTCTCGATTGGTTGATTTTTTTATTAACCAAGCTGGGTATGTCGAGTGTGACCGCTTATTTCAGATTTTTACCTATTGTCTGGTTTATTCTTTTTACCTTTTTGTTGATCTTCTTTGCCAGAAAAATTAAGAATAATCCGCTTTTTGTAATGCTATTTTTATTGTTGAGTTACTTCGCCGGATCATTTTCATATCTGCTGACCTTATTCCATACGGGATCGATTAAGGGATCTTCACTGCTGTTTCCCCAACCTGTGATACACATGATGTCCAATCTATCTTATGCTTTTTCATTGCTGTTATTTTTACCGATACTGATTATCTTAAAAGCAGGTAAATTAAACTTTCAAAAAATAATTCACATCGGTGTCTGCCTGTTTTTAATCATGGGGTTGAAGTTCTATGGAGGAGCAATAAGCGTTTTTCTTGTTTTTACATATGTCATTCTATCAAACATAAGTCAGGAAGCGGGAATGATAATTAAATTCAAATATTTGTTGATCATCAGTCTATCTGTAATAGCCGGTCTTTTGTTTTTCTACGATCCCCTAAGATCCTTAAAAACAGGACAAATCTTCGGTTTTTCCCCTTTTGCTCTGGTACATACGATTACCGAGTCGCCCAATCTTTTTTATCTCCGCGGTCTAACAAACGCAAGATATTTTATCCAAGCGCAAGGCAAGATCGGGCCAAGACTGATTGTTATAGAATCGTTGAATTTATTCCTATTCCTGTTTTTTTATTTAGGGACAAGGTTTTTCGGATTTTTTTACACCGGTTTCTTATTGGTTAAAAAGAAACTGGATAAGTTTGATACAGCAGTAATATCTGCAATACTTTTTTCCATCCTGTTGACGGTGATGTTGGTCCAGAAAGGAGTCTGGTGGAACACGATACAGTTCCTCTTTTATGCTATTTTCTTGCTTACGATTTATCTAGCCGAAATGGTTTTTAATCTTATAAAAACCGGAAGAATACAAAGACTTCTAATTGGAGTTTTGCTGATTTTATCGTCCGTTCCGACCTCTTACGACCTGGCCTTTCATCAACGGCGAACCAGTCCGGTTTTTATTCCAACACCGGAGATAGAAGCTCTTAAATTTCTCAAAAAACTACCCGAAGGAATAGTGTTTATCTCTAACCGTGAAGAATTATCCAAAAACATCAATGATCCTATCCCGCTCAGTAATTTTCAGGACAGTTCTTATATAGCAGCATTTACCGGCAAAAGACTTTATTTTGCCGAAGCCCAAACTTTAGGCGTGATGGGTGTAGATTACAAGCAAAGACTTCAGCGAATAAAGAAAAAAGATTGTACCGTCCTTGAAGAAGTCGGCTATGTTTATGAAATCAGAAATTTTCCCAAGGTTGACAAAATATTGGCGAGGTGCAAACCCAAAAATTCTAAGATTGTTTTCAAAAATGAATCCGTGATTATTTACTCGATGATGAAATAAGCAGTTTTATCAGAGTAGTCTTTATAGTAAATTTGATCCGCTTTCAATTTATCCAGACTTATTTTTTCGACGATATTATTGTATTCTTTTTCCTCAAAGCATTTTTCCGAGACGACGGCATTAATTAACGAGAAGTAATTTTTTGTTTTATCACACGTTTTAAAATAAAATCCTTCCCAATCAAGAGTTAATCCTTTGCTGAGCGAAGTTTGAGCTGAGTTAAGTCGCCCGGACGAAGGATTTTTTAAAAAGACCAGACTGAAAAGCAGATCTTTGGGTGAATTATGGTAGATTGTAATTTTATTGCCTTCATTAGTTTGAAGATAACCGGCAAGCTGTCTTTCGTTTTCATTGAAAAGTTCTCCTACGGTAACCGGTCTTCGGAAATAATAACCATAGATAAAAGTCAAAATGTTAGATGCAAGAAGCAAGAAGCATAAAGCAATAATAAGTTTTTTATATTTATTTTTTTGAATTATTGAAAGTCCAAAATTAATTCCCAGTGTCAAAAGATAAGAGTATCCTACAGTTGAAAGTATTCCTCTGATGGCAAAAGAGGCGCCATGGGTACTGAGTAAAGTTGGGATAATCCCAACCGGAATAAAACCCAGTATGTAAAAATCTTTAAGTTCGGCCCTTTTGCCCAGCGAAATTATTCCTAAAAAATAAAAGATGACGAAAGTCAAAAAGAACTGGCCTCCTACCGCGTTGCCGTTAATCGCGCTGTCATCGCCTTTTTTAAATAAGAAGCTGGGATCAAAGGCTTTTACGGTATTTTCTAAGATATAGTCTATGGGTACAGTTAATTTATTACTGAAAAACCGGTCAACAATTGCAGGCGCAAGCGAAGTCATCCTGCGAAAGTCCACCTCAAGCGCATTTTTTTCATAATTAAAAAAGATAATTTCTTGTAACCTGTTCGTACTGATTTGAGGTTCAAAATTGAAGGCAAGGAAAACCAATAAAAAATAAAATAATAAATTTACTAAAGAAATTTTTAAAAAAGAGTATTTATTTTTGTTTTTCAAAAAATAAAATAATTCGAGATAGATAAGGAGAAAGGGAATGAGAAGTCGAAAACCCTGATAAGTAAAAAAAGTTAAACTAAAAAGCAGATAGGCTAAAAACCTCTTTTTTTTAAAATAGAAAAGAATTCCAAGCAGGAGTAATACTATGGCCAGAGGAATATCAAGAGCCAGCCTGGCGAGGTGAAAGATCCAGGGGCTGAAACAAAAAATAATTGTAGTCAGAAGTGACAGAGTCTTATTTTTAGTGATAAAAAAAATCAGGTCATAAACTAAAAATATCAGCAGTGCAGATATCAAGATAAACGGCAGACGCGCATTAAAGACATTCGGAGGTAAAAATAATGACCAGATAGCTGAATAATAGATGGCAATTAAGGGATTGTTTGGGCTGATCTTATCAAAAACCAGCGGGAAACGGTTGCCATACAGATCTTTGCCGGTTTTGGCAATTGAGTAGCCGGATAATACAATATCCCGCTCATCATGGAGAAGAAAAATCTGATCAAGCGCAGGGAGGCGTATGAGGATGAATAAAAAAAAGAGGAAAAATAAAACTTTTTTTGTTTTTAAAAAATCAATTATTTTTGCCATACTGAACTCGTTTCAGCATCTGATTTAAAACCAGATTCCGAAACAAGTTCGGGATGACTAATATTATTTAAAAATTTTAAGCAGTTTATTCTGTATTTTAAGTCTCATTTTTTCACCTGCCGGTACCAAATTTTTATTAACCAGCCAAAAGCTGGTTTCGAAGTGCAAGTTTTTTGTAAAAGTTTGGAACTCTTTTGGAGTATTTTTTTCAGTTTCAGCATATTTTTTCATCTCCCAAAAGTAAAAATAAGCCAAGAAATAATAAAACATCTGCAAGATTGAGAGGACAAGTCCGTGCATTCCGTCTTTGTAACCTTCAAGTGCGAAAAAGCGGCTGATGAATTCGGTAATTGATTTTTGAAAAGTTGAAGCAAGAGTAAATTTTTCTTTTTTTGCAATTGCTAATTTAGCTTCTGATTTGGCGTATCTTATGGCTTTTTCCAGATATTGATCCAAATTGTCGTAGTTGTAATGAAGAAGAGCGTTTGTTTCTTTTGCCTCAAATTTAAATTCTTTTCCTTTTACTTTAGGAACCGGATGCAACTCTTTTGGCCAAATGACCGAATTTTTTTTGAAAAGTCTCAGTTGATAATCTGGCCACCAGCGGGACTGCTGTATCCACTTGCCGAAGATGATATTTTTGCGGGGGAAGAATATATAATCGTGTTTCTCGATAAGAGTCTGGAGATAGGAGATAATTTCCTTCGGAAATATTTCATCCGGATCAAGATAAAGAATATAATCGCCTTTTGCCCGTTTTTTCAAATCTTCCTTGACCAGATCGGCAAAAGGAGTGTCAGAAGGCAAATCAATAAGCTTAATTTTTTTATCATTAAGCAGTCTTTTTTTATAATCATTGCCAATATCGATATTACCGATAATTATCTCCGATACTAAAGCTTTTATTGACTCAAGCGACTCAAAAAGACGGGGAGGATTATTTTTTACAACGATGATTGCAGTAATTTTCATTTTGAGAAAAATAATGTTTTAACCTCGGATATCAGATCAGTTCTAAAGATCAGTTTCAATATTATAAAGTAAATTAGAACGGAGAAAACGATGGCAAAAATCAAAAGCCAGAGTAATGGAGCGGCTGAGACGACAATGAGGTAGGTAATTATTCCCATCAGTAAAGCTGCAATTATCGGTTTATAAACCGATGGCAAAAAGTTGAAGGCTATTTCCTTTTTGCTAATAAAAACAACAACGATAAACGAAAGTGAAAGGATTAACTGGTTTAAGGGGAATCCGTAAAGTCCAAAGTAGTTAATGAAGGGCGGAGTGAGAATCCAAGTTGACACAGTCCATAGAAGCATGAAAGAAAAAGAAATTTTAACTTTTCCCAGGGCGTTAAACAGATTGATAAAGGGAGTTGAATAAGAAGAAAAAAAGGAAGCTGCTAGAAAGATATAAAAATAAGGTAATGCAGGCTCCCATTTGTTATAGCGGGGGATTATCTTCACCAATGGCATCATCAGGATCGCGAGTCCGACCAGAGTAGGGGCAAGTAGCGCTGTCTGATAGTTTAACAGCTTCTCGGTAAGTCTGCCGATTTTGGCTTTGTCGGTCTGGATTCTTGAAATGACCGGAAAGAGGACGCGGTTGATATTATCCATGATTATTCTTATCGGCGACTCTGCCCACTTCTTAGCCCAGCCGATATAACCCAATCCTTCAAATCCTAATACCTTGCCAAGATAAAGAGTGATAAGGTCATCCTTAAACAAAGCTAAAAAAGAACTTGCCTGAAAAGGAACTCCGAAAGAAAGAAGGTTTTTTAGACTTTTTATAGAGATACCGATAACGGGAACCCAAAAAGATATAGTATACATGGCAATTAATCCAACGGCAGATCTAAAAAGCACCGCATAAGTAAAACTCATAACGCCGAAGTTTAGAAGAGCCAAAATTATCGTAGTCAAATAAAAACAGGTGTTTTCGATGATTTGCACAATGACTATTTTTTGAAACTGAATTTTTCGCTCCAGGAAAATCGAGGGAATGGTTTTAAGCGAGGAAATAAAAAAAGCCGCCAAAAGAGCCCAATAAAGATAAATCCCCGCCAGAGGAAGACCGTAGAAATCCCTGATAAAAGCTGTTGAGTAGAACCCGACTGTGACTAACGTCAAGATAAGCAGCTGTTGGACGGTGAAAGTTGTTCGGATGTCATTTTTACTGATCTCTTTTTTTTGAATGAGAGAAGCTGCAAGACCAATATCAGAGAAATAGTTTAGTAGAGAAATAATTGATAAGACGGTTATATACATGCCAAAAATAGTAGGCGAGAGCAAGATTGTAAGAGTAAGATTGGCAACCAAACCCAAAACCGCAGAGTAACCGCTTTGGAAAAATAGACTCATCACGCTTGTTATAATCTGCTTATGCATAAGGTAAGGTCGGCAGTGTTTGATCTACTGCTTTTATTTATTATAACAGTACCGGCTTTCTTGAGTCTTCTGAATAGTGAGTATTTCTCAATGCATGACGATCAACATATAGTCAGATTATATCTTCTGGATCAGGGCATAAGGCAGGGTTACCTTTATCCACGCTGGGTAGACGGATTGGGTTTTGGGTTCGGCTATCCTTTATATAATTTTTATCCACCTTTGATATATTACATTGGTGAGTTTTTTCATATATTGGGATTTTCCCTTATTTGGTCGGTTAAGTTGGTTTTTATCTCCGGGTTTATTTTAGGAGCAATAGGGATTTATTTATTGGTAAAAAAATATACTAACAGACTATCTGCTTTAGTCAGTGCTGCTCTCTATACTTATTTTTTCTATCATGCGGTTTTAATTTATGCCAGAGGGGCTTTGGCTGAGTTCTTCGCGCTAGCTATTTTACCTTTTGTTTTTTTATCCATGGATAATTTGGTTGATAAGACTAATTGGAGGAATTGTATATTGTTTGGAGTAAGTTTGGCTTTGCTGATTTTGACTCAACCCCTGATCGCTCTGCCTTCGATGATATTTATCGGGTTTTATTTTATCTTTTATTTGCTCAAGACAAAATTTAAACACAAATTTATATATCTGTTTGCCGGATCATTAATTTTGGGATTATCATTATCGGCTTTTTATTGGTTGCCATCCCTGTCGGAGAGAAAATATACTTTAACCGATAAGATTCTCACCGGTGAGTTGGCAAGTTATAAACTGCACTATATCTATCCCGGGCAATTTATTTACTCCCCTTGGGGATTCGGAGGATCGGCTGAGGGTTTGGCAGACGGAGTAACGTTTCAATTAGGCAAGGTTCATATAGGATTAACAATTGGGGCAATATTATTAGCAGTTGTTACTTATTTTTTAGAGCGCTTTCGTCATTCTGTCAGCCGGGTGCCATATGGTACCCGGTCGTCCAGAATCGTAGTTCAAAACAGCGATCCCGACTTAGTCGGGATGACATTGCCGTATTTCTTTTTTTGTGTTTTTCTACTTATTTTTAGTCTTTTTATGACCACGGGGTACTCGTCATTCATCTGGGATAGGGTTGGATACCTTTGGTATCTGCAATTTCCCTGGAGATTTTTGACTTTTACTACAATTTTAATTTCTATCCTTGGAGGTTGTTGTATTTTTTTCATTTTTAGATTATTAAATCAATATATTGAACCTCGGGGGTTCAATGTATTGATACAAGGCTTTATATATAATATTCTTGTAATTTTTTTAGTGGCGGGGACGATAATTACTTATCAGAAATACTTTAAACCGCAGAGAGTACTGATGGTTACTGATAAAGAGTTAACGGCCCGGGAGGAGATAAGTTGGAGAATAAGCAGGACTTCTTATGAATTCGTACCTAAAGGAATCAAAACTAAAAAGTCGGAGCTGGATACGACAGAGCTGGCAATAGAAAAAAAAGATCTACCGCAGGATCCTTATAAAGTGATTTTAGGAGATGCAGATATCGAAACAGTCAAAAACAATTTTCAAAATAAGGAGTTTTCCGTCAATGCAAAAACACAGTTGATCTTTAGACTTAATACTTATAATTTCCCGGGCTGGACTACATATTTAAACTCGCAAAAAACGTCCATTAACGACAGGAATGATTATAAATTAATTACCCTAAATATTCCCCAAGGACAACACGAACTTAAATTTGTATTTAAAAATACACCAGTAAGAAATCTTGCCAATTTTTTAACTCTTACTGCCGTTGGAGTTTTAGTCATGCTGAATATATTTCAGCATCTAAATTTAAGAAAAAACAGATCCTGAATCAAGTTCAGGATGACGCAATAATTCTTATTTCGTCAGTTCAAAAAGGTAGATGGTTGATTTTTTGCCCGGTTTGTCAAATTTCTTAATTAATCTAAGCGGCCATTCCGAAGGGAAATCTTTTCTTTGAGCAAAGACTGCATAGACAAATTTTTCATCAAGTTCTTTTTGATTTTCTAACAGAGCTTTTTTGTCCAGCGGCCAGAAACCTTTGATAAAAATTTTATCCCCTGGTTTAGTAAACACATCCAGGACATCCCCAACGAGACCGAAGTTGCCTTCGGCAAGAAGAACCACTTCTTTGTCATCGGATATTTCGCGGGCAAATTCAACTATTTCCCTGGCTCCGATTCCCACGGTTGCCCCTTCCACGTACTGCCCCCGGTCGATTTCAGGAAAGGGAATTTTGGGGTAATCGAAGAAAATTGTGTAGTTGTAGTAAATAAAAAAAGTAGCCAGCAGTAAATAGCAAACAGTTTGATAACGATTATTTAAAGTGGTGAAGAAATAACTTGCAAAAACAACCAGAATACTTCCGAAAAAAATGAGATAGCGGGGAAAGATTACCTTCGAAAAAAAAGCTATAGCAAGGAAAGGAAACAAGATCCAAGACGCAAGATACAAACTTAATTTCAATTCTGCCTTAAGTAGTTTCCAAAGTCCCAAAATTGCAAAAAAGAAAAGGATGAACCCCGATTCGTTAATGACGTATTCGGGAATTATTTTTATATTATGGAAAAAGCTCATAAACGGATTTTGTAAAAATTCATCCATGGTCATTACAAAGGTAGCGTTTTTTTGCGCTACGTAATGGAAGAAAGGGGAGAGTCTTTGGACGTTGTAGACAACTAAAGCTAAGATAGAGGAAATTATAAATAATAAATAATAATTAATAATTTTAGGAATTGTCTTTTTTATAGATTTTTCAAGCTGTAATAAAGGGGCTAAGACGGATAATGCAAAAAATATTCTTACCGACGATTTGGCAAGAAGTGAAAATCCCGCAACCAGGCCAAAAATTAAAGCTATATCAAGACGGACTGTCTTTACCAGAAGAATCGAGAAGAACAAAATCCATATAAATCCCGCATTAACGGCAGAGTCAACCAAAGCCATTCTGTCGTAAAAGAGAAAGTAAGGAGTAAATACGCAGATAAAACCGCCAACAAAAGCGGTTTTTTTGTTAAAAAGATAAAAAAGAAGAGTGAACATTCCGATTAATGCTGCAAAACCGGTAATAACCGAGAATAGCCTTCCTGCAAGGAGTGCATTATCTGGAAACAGTTTAAGAAAAGGTATGGTTCCCCAGGTTTGAAGCGGCTGCTTGCCGTCTGTGAGCGAGATGAATCTCCAGCTGGCATCATGCCAGGCGACTTTAGCCCATCTGATATAGATTCCCTCATCGGAAAAAATCGGAAATTGGTCAAGATTATAGAGTCTGGTTAATAAGTAAATAAAAATAAGAAGAATTAAAAGTAAGAAATCTTTTTTAGAAAAGCTTTTTTTTATCCAAACAAAAATATTAAATATATTGAACATAAATCAGCTTATTATAATTATACTACCGTTTGTACAGGGAAAAAGAATTAAATTTTTTAATTTCATTTGAATTGTTATTTATTAATTGTGAGTCATCACTTTTTACAGCAAGACATTCATTTTTCTTTAAATTTTCTACGGGAGTTTGATAAATAAAATTAACCTTCTTTCCAAAATAATAGACAATTGAAGGGTGGTCACCCCATTGTCTTGTGGAAGTGATGGTTAACTTCATACTCTCAAGAGTTTTTGTTGCTTCGCGGGTATCCCTTCCAACCAACACCGACAGAGAATCACATTTTTCTTTTGCGAAAAGGGCAAGATCGTAGTAGTCTTCGGGTTTGGAGTAAAAGGTAGTGAAGAAGTTGGTTTTTAGGAAGTTGGTATAGAAGAGGTAACTAATAATTAGCATGATTAAAATAATTGTCATTCCGGACTTGTTCCGGAATCCAGATCTTGAAACATGTTCGGGATGACTAAATAGACTGGATTCCCGCTTTCCTGTCAGCGCAGTCTGGCGCGGGAATGATAAATGGTAAAAAGGATAGACTGCAAGAAATGCGAATTGGGGAATGGCGGGGTAGAGATACCAGAAGATTTTAGTTTTGGTTAAGTTGAGAAAAATAAACCAGGGAAGTAAGAACGATGAATATAATAATTTAGCAACCTGATCCATGGTAAGGGATCTATCGCGAATGCGATTTTTTCTCAAATAAATTGAGAGATTCTTCGCTGCGCTCAGAATGACAATTGCTAAACCTACCAAAGAAGGCCAAAAGAAGACACCGAGTTGTTCGCGCATTAAATCAATGTAATAAGTACGCTGGCCGAAATGGGATTCGATAGAGGTAGTGACTCGCATGAAGTGGGTTTCGATTATGTGCTGCTGCCAGAAGTTTTTACGGAAGGAGAAAAGCATGATTATATACCAGATTGACAAAAAAGCGATTTGTATCATTGCCATTCTTATTAACCGAAGCGGTTCTCCCAGCCGACTTAATGTCGGCTTCTCCAACCGTTTCGGTTTACGAAATTTAAAACGTATCGCTCCCCACAAAATAATTAAGTTGTAGGCGAGAAGAATGAACGCAGGGTAGAATCCGATTAAAGATTTTGTCAAGACAGAGATTGTTAAAAATACAAAACTTAGCCAAAAATTTTGAACGAATAGGAGATATCCGAGCCATCCGATGAGGAGAAACACATCTAAGTTCACAATTTGTGATCGTTGGAGAAAGATAGGGGTAAAGGCGGTGATGATTACAGTTAGACTTGCCAATAGATTATAAACCGAAACGGGTATACCACTTTGCTTCTCAACCGCTTCGGTTACAGTGAAGGCTTTAAGGTAATTGGAATAAACAAAAATAAGGGCGATTATTGATAATATTAAGGAGAAAATTCTCAGTGAGATTTCCGGCCGAATAAAGGAAGTAAGTTTCATAACCAATCCAAAGATCCAAAAGGGAAGCGGAGGTTTATCCAACCACGGTTCTCCCTGCCACAGAGGCACAAGAGATTTATTCTCGATAACTTCTTTGGAGACCTGGACGTTGATAGACTCGTCCCAGTCGAAGAATGGAGCAGAAAAAACGATTAGTTTATAACCGATAATAAAAAAATAAAAAAGAAGAAAGATAATTAATGGTAAATGAGATTTAATTTGAAATTTGAAACTTGAATTTTTCAACGAATTTTAAATTTAATGTTTACTAATATATTTTGTATTAATCTTCCAAAATAAATTGCCAGCAAAATATTTAAGGGAATAAAAAGCAGTAGTAAATACCTTGGATAAATGGGAGTGAAAAAAAGAAAACCATTGTAGACCAATAAAAATGCAAGCAAGAACCGGACTAAATCTTTGATATTATGCTTTCCGTCTTTTTTTTTCAATAATGGATATAAAGATAAAGACCCTAAGACGAAAAATATAGGCCAAACTATTGTCCAGTACTTATATGGATAAACTGGATAATCTCCAGACCAAAACTTCCATTTGTTGAAAAAGATTAGATTTAAATAATTCCCCCAAAGTCTGGACATATCAATCTGTGATTGAGAATAAAAAGTCCAGATCCATTTCTGCACACCCAAAAATCCTCTAAAGTTACCTCCCAGTACAAAATAACGGAAATAAGTTAACAAATATACTACGAGACCGAAGAAATTGATGAAAAACAGATCTTTAATAAAATAATTAATTTTACTTTTTCGAAAAAGATAAAACAAAACCAGTGTTAAATCTAATAACAAAAAATAAAAAAGGAAAAATTTTACCGAAATGAAAAAACCAAAAAAAATTCCTGAAAATATTAGATAAAAAAAATTGGCGTTTTTTTGATAGGCGACAAAAAAAACCGAAAATGACACAAAAAACAGCAATTGAAAAATATCCAGTTGGGGTACATGTATCAGTTGTTCATGAAAAACAGTCGATACGGTAGTAAGAAACGTAGCCAATGAACCGGAAATGATTGAATCGGTGGATAGATATACAAGAACAAAAATTGAGACTAAAGATATTAAACCGGCAATAAAATTTCCGGCATGTTGATTATTAAAAACTGCTATAGACAATCCTATTAAGTATTTTCCTAAAGGAGGAACTTCCGGATTAATTAAAATCGGATTTACTCCCTTAATATATTCATAGGCGGCATAAGAGTATAGTTCTTCGTCAGAAATCGGGTTATCCGACCCCGAAATTACCCATTGGGAATTTAGGTATTTATTCTTGTAATAATTCGGGTTATAAGAATTCAAATTCCTATATTTATACCAGAAGATATTGAGGCTAAAAATGATCAGAGAAACAAGAACTAAAACTAGCGAGAAAATTACAGAGTTTGGATTTTTTCCCATAGTCGCAGATTTAAAATTCTCCGGATTGATCCGTTTAATTCAAAAGACTTATTAAATACTATTTTTTGATAGCGAAAATATGTCCTTAAGTCGTACAATGAAGAAAGTATAATCAAAAAAATAAGGGAAATAATTGTAAGCAGTAAAAATTTATTAGATTTTTGTTCGGATTGAAACAAGTATATCAAGCCGTTTCCGATAAAATAAACGGAAGGAGCCAAAACTGTAAAAGTTCTTAAAGAATTAGGATTTCCGGCAGGATAAGTAAATAAGGCCGGAAGCAGAGATAATAAAAAATAAGTAAGAAAAAACTGGTTAAAAAAATTTTTCACCTTGAAAATCGATACTGCCGCTCCAAAAAGAAATAATGCTCCGATGGCAGGATTGAAATGAGCTTTTCCGGGATAATTATGTCTGCCGTTTAAATCACCGGAAAAAGTAAACATGCCGGTAAGCTTGGTTATATTCTCAGCAAAATAAGACAGTTTAGTCTGGAGATCAAGTTTTTTATCGGTAAGAAATAACTGTTCTTTAATTCTTAAATCGGGGTGAGATAAAAGATAGATAACCAGAGGTGAAGCGGCAATCAAAAATACCGATGCAAAAATTAGAGCATTACGTTTAATTAGTCGTTTTCCCGAGTAAAAGATTATAAAAAGAAAAGGCAAAAGAAAAAAAATCCGGCCGGGGTAGTAAGAATGAAAAGCCAGACCGGAAAAAAAAGCAGTAAGTAAAAGATACGCTATTGGGTTATTCCGGCTTGCCCGGAATCGTTGTTTGGAAGTACGATTCTGGACGCCCGGGTACCGTATAGTATCTGGTTGCCAGAATGACTTCTGAAAATATTTAAGAAAAAAATAAATCGCCGCCAGCTCCAAAAACAAAAGAAAAGTTGCTTCGAAAGAAAAGCGGGCGAAATTAAAATACCAGCGGGAAGTAAGCAGAATAAATGACAAGAGAAAAGGGAGAAACCGGTAATTTAAAAAGTGTTTTTTAAAATAATGCAGTCGGAAAAATACAATTCTGCAGATGAAGTAAAAAAGCAATATATTTAAAATTCCAAAGAAAGCCGAGGGGAATCTTAAAGCAAAATTACTCAGACCAAAAAGTTTAATAGATCCCAAGATGATATAAAAATACAGTGTCGAGTGACCTGTAGCTAATTGGCTAAAAGACGTATAACGTTCCCCCTCCAAAGATAATGCCAAGCGGGTAAATTCCACTTCATCCCAAGATAATTTTTTGGGAACTTGGTTGAATTGAAAAAAGACTACGAAAGAAGAAACAACTAATAAAATAAATATTTCTATACTTAATTTTTTCATTTGATTTAATATCATTCCCGCGAAAGCGGGAATCCAGAACGGTAGCTGGATCCCCGAACAAGTCGTGGATGACAACAGGTGATATCAATATTTATGGAGTAAATCGTAATATTTTATTTTTATTATATCTTCGAGCGTATCCAGCGAATCGCTAAAAAAATTGACATTTTTTGTCTCGACATGAAGCCAACTTACAGGTACTTGCTTGATCTTATATCCGAGTTTGATCGCGATGAATAAAAATTCCAGATCGAATCCGGCCGTAACAGAAGAACCTTCAGCAGTTCTTTTATTATGGAAGACTTGTAATCTATCGATGATTTTTAAAGCTACCTGACGTTTGAATAATTTAAACCCATTTTGAGTGTCCTTTAGTCCTTTTAAACCGATAATCATATCTCTGATGACAATAAATCCGATGGACATTAATTTACGTAAGATAGGCGCGCCTTCCCTTTTGTTGTTGCGGGAGCCGATGACGATATCATAGCCGTTGTCAACCTCCTTTATTAATTTATTTGCTTCTTCAATTGGCGTTGCCAAGTCAATATCGGAAAACATTATTATATTTCCATGGGCTTTTTGTACACCGGTTATAATAGCAAAAGCCTTGCCTTGATGTCGGTTTTCAATCAATTTGAACTTGGGAAACTGATAGAGGTATTCTGCTTTAATTATTTTTTTGGAAAGATCCGTTGATCCATCGTCGACTATAAGCACCTCGGTAAAATCAGAGTTGTGCTTGGTAAAATTACCGATTTTATCCAGCACGCCTTTTTGGATATTAGCCTCCTCGTTGTAACAAGGAACAATAAGTGATATTGACATAATAATATTGTCATCCTGAATTTATTTCAGGATCTGATTTTATGGGGATCCCGAAACAAGTTCGGGATAATCCACATCAGTTGTCAATGTGGATTAATTTATAAATTATTACTCCTTCTACCTCCCATATTTTAGCAATTTTAGCGTTGTAAAAGGCTGCGATTTGCCATTGAGGATTGCCCAGCACCCGACATCCTCCAATAGGTCTGTCGGGATCTTTCTCAAAACAAAGGATATATAATTCCCTGGGGTTGGCCAAAGTGTCTGCAGGCAGCGGCCTAGAACCTTTAATTTCCAGAAAGTATCTAACATGACCATCCGTTTCTACATAGGGAAGAGCTACTGTTTGGTATGGGGTCTTTGGAGATTGGTTGAGTATGCTGTCGGCTATAATTTCGGCAATTTGGATCTGGTTATTGCCTCTTGCGGCAAGAAGATAGTCGAGTGCTTTTAAATTAAAATATAAATAAGGGGTTATCGCTAAAAAAACCAAGACAATCCTTATAACCCCTTTTTTGCTGAAATTGAGCAAAACAAAAGTAACAATCAAATAAAAACTTAGGTAAACAGGATTGAAGTAATGAGCAATTCGAGACGTATTAAATAAAGAGAAAAGTAAAAGATAAGAGACAAAAGACACGAGGTTTATAAATAAGAAAAGATGCCGCTTAATTTCTACCTTTTTAATTAAAAAGATAAAAATAAGCAGAGTAAAAATTAAAGATAAATATTTATTGACATTGATTTGTAATAGGTGAGAATAAAAGACAGTGTTGGTTTCTAAAATTCTCGCAACAACATTTTCGCTTCCTGCAGGAGATTGTTCAAATAAAAATTTGATTAAATTACGACTATTTAAAAAATTGTGACGAAGATCGAAGATGACTAGAGGGAGAGAGAATAATAGAAAAGAAAATAGCGAGACTAATATTTTTACAAAATCATCCTGGACTCGATTCAGGATCTGTTTGAAAGAGATTCCGAAATAAATTCGGAATGACAAATACCCGGCAATGATCGGGATAAAAAGTAAAAAAGCCAGGTGATGGAGTTGAATGGAAAATGAAAGAAAAGCGCCAACAAGTATCGCCCATATCATTGCGCCCCGGGTCAACATTTGAGAGAAAAAGTAAAGAGTTAAAAAGGCAAAAAAGGGAAGGAGGTTCGGATTCCAAGAGAAGCGTGATTGCTGGATTAAAGTCTTGGAGAATGCCACAAAAACAAAAAAAATCAAGGCAAATGTAATTTTAAACTCCTGTTTGACAATGAAGTATGAAGCAATTATTCCTAAAAGGCTAAAAAAGCCAACTGCAAGAGCAAGTCCAAGCGGATTGGATTTGAAAAGCAAGAGAAAGGGAGATACAAGATAGTAATAAAAAGGACCCAGGTAAATTTGTCCAATTGAACTTGGCGGTCCAATAGCCGGAAAATGCTCAAAGGTTATTATTCTTTTGATGATGATTGCATCTCTTCCTTGGTCGCCTAAAAAAGTGATAAATTCCTCAAAGCGGTAGAAACGAAGAAAAATCGCTCCAATTAAAACTAGAATTGGTAGAATATGTTTAATGCGTAAAGACATATTAACCTATTTTACCTTAGCCGGGATAGTTTTGATAACTACTTTTCTTTTTTGGTCGCCTTTCATACTTAGGGCAACTTCCTGGTTTGGATTAAATATTCCCAACTCTGATTTCCTCTATATTTACCGCCATTATGACGGACCGCTTTATGCCGTGGTAGCTAAGACGCTATACAATCCGTGGAAAATAGAGAGCTTCATTCTCGATATATCTTTTGATGTAAAATATTTTGCCGCACATCTGCCTCTGTATCCTTTATTGGTCAGGATATTTGTCCCGCTTTTTAATTATTCCCAAGCGACGATATTTGTTAACCTCATATCAACAATGATACTGGGTGTATTTTTTCATTATTTCGTTAAGCATTTTGCCTTAACTAAAAAGCCGTTGCTTCTTACTTTTGTCTTGTTGATGTTCCCCAGATTTTTGGTTGTAAGGTCGGTAGGAGCGCCTGAAAGCCTATTTATGCTACTTTTATTATTATCGCTTGCCTTTTTTGAGAAAAATAATTTGCTGTTGGCCGGAGTATTCGGCGGTTTGGCAACGATGACCAAAACCCCGGGAATTTTATTGTTCGCTGCTTATATTTTGTTTTTTTTGGAAAAAGGAAACGTTCCGTATGTCATTCTGAACGGAGTGAAGAATCTCCTGCGACAGCCGCGTCTGACGTGGCGAACGCTAAAATCAAACTCAAACGAGTTAAGAGATCCTCCGCTAATTGCTCAGGCTGACAAAAAGAGGAATTGGAGATTTTTATATGTTTTATTAATTCCATTAGGATTACTGTTAGTTTTTTTTATCTACCATATTCAGTACAACGACTTTTTTGCTTATTTTCACTCCGGGGACAATATCCATCTGGTTGCTCCTTTTGCCGTCTTTAATTCGGCCAACCGCTGGGTAGGAAACGGCTGGCTTGAAGACGTGCTTCTCTATTTTTTCTTATATCTTACGGCGGTAATTTACCTTAAAAGTATAAAATATAGAAGTTTTTTCTATTTCTCTTTGGTGTTTTTTTTGGGGACAGTTATGGTACAGCATCGAGATATTGGCAGATACAGCTTACCAATGTGGCCGTTGGCAGCTATAGCTTTTGAGAAATTTTTTACTTCGAAAAAATTTCTCTTGGTTTTAGTACTTTTATTGCCTGCGATTTACCTCTACGCTTGGAATTTCAGTCTGCAGAATATGCTGCCCGTCTCCGACTGGACATCCTTTTTTTCAAAATAAAGCTGTAAACTTGGCGCGGCTCTTGCCGTATTTATTCAGTGATTTAAAGTATAGAAATTCAGTCCAAACTTCGATTATAATCATGAAATGGTTAAAATTCTTAAAAAAAGATGGTACTTTATTGTGATACTGTTGATTATTATAGGAATAGTCGTTTATCAAAATACTCCGCTTGGCATTAAATCTGATGAAGAAAAGTCTGCTTATAAAGTCAAAAGACAGACGCTCAAAGAAGAGCTGTCGCTTTCGGGAGAAATTGTGGCAGAAGAGCAAGTTACCCTCCGGTTTCAGTCATCGGGCAGGCTTTCCTGGGTAGGAGTAAGGGAGGGAGATTATGTGGAAAAATTTCAGGCCGTTGCCTCGCTTGACCAGCGGGAAGTGCAGCAGAATCTGAAAAAATATTTGAATACTTTCGTCAACGAAAGGCTGGATTTTGACCAGGAAATGCAAGACAGTCAGATTAAATATACAGGCGGATTGACGGAAGATGCTAGACGGGAAGCATTAAGAGTCTTGGAAAAAGCCCAGTATGACTTAAACAATGCGATTATCGATGTTGAACTAAAAAATTTAGCTATCGAATATTCGCATCTATTTTCGCCCATCGAGGGAATTGTCGTAAGTGTAAGTTCTCCTTTTGCGGGCGTTAACACCACTCCGGCCCAGGCAGAGTTTGAAATTATTAATCCCAACACCGTCTATTTTTCCGTAGCTGCCGACCAGACAGAAGTAATAAAGTTAAAAGACGGCATGCAGGGAGACATTATTTTCGATTCATACCCGGACGAAAATGTTAAAGGCGAAGTAGACAGGATTTCCTTTGTGCCGAAAGACGGAGCAACAGGCGCAGTCTATGAAGCCAAGATGCGTTTTTTGGATCTTAATGGAGAATATGTATTAAGAGTAGGGATGACGGGAGATGTGGATTTTGTTTTACAGGAGAAAAGCAACGTGATAGCAGTTCCAAGTTTAAATATTAAAACCTCCAAGGGGCAGGCATATGTCTGGAAGTTGGAAAATAAACAAATAGTGAAGACCCCGGTTGTGACTGGAGAGGAGATAGACGGCATGATGACAATTATTTCCGGACTTCAAGAAGGTGATCTCATCGTCAAGTGATACCATGATTAAACTTCAGAATGTCAATAAAAGCTATAGACTGGATAATGAAATAATTTTTTATGCTCTAAAAAATATAAATATCAGGATTGAAGCGGGAGAGTTTTGCTCGATTATGGGACCTTCCGGGTCAGGTAAATCTACATTAATGCATATAATAGGACTTTTGGACAAACCGTCTTCGGGAAAAGTTTTTTTGGATAATCAAGAAATATCCAATTTGGAAGATGACGAAATTTCACGTTTGAGGAATGAGTTTACCGGATTTGTCTTCCAGCAATTTAATCTGATACCAAAGTTGACCGTGCTGGAAAATATTATACTACCTGCCTTCTACTGCAGGAAATCTTTAAGCTTTGAACCAAAAGAGAAGGCCTTGGAGCTTTTGAGGAGATTCGGATTGGAAGAGAAAAAAAATTCATATCCCAATAAGTTGTCCGGCGGACAACAGCAAAGGGTGGCAATAGCGAGGGCGTTGATCATGAATCCCCGATTGATCCTGGCGGATGAACCGACGGGAAATATTGACAGTCGAAGCGGCCGGGAAGTGATGAAATTAATTGACGATCTTAACCATAAAGAAAAAATCACGGTCATTTTGGTTACCCATGATTTGGATATTGCCAAACATGCCAAAAGAACGATAAAAATTAAAGACGGTCAAATCATATGATTAATCTAGCTATTGTGTTTAAGGAAGGATTAGCTGATTTTTCACGGAATAAACTGCGGACATTTTTAACCAGTCTGGGTATTCTGATCGGAGTATTTGCCGTTGTGATACTCATGGCTTTGGGATTAGGGCTTAAGAAATATATCTCCGACCAATTCGAATCTTTGGGTAATAACACGATTTTTTTGGTACCAGGCAGAATATTGTCGGGTGGAGGATTTTCAGGAAGCGCATCTTCTTTCACCGGGACTTTTGACAATAAAGATGTAGATAAGTTGAAAAGAATTGACAATGTTGTAAGTACGGCGCCTTTGACTCTTAAGTCGGCCAACGCACAAGGCACGATAGATGAAGAATTTATTGACGTGATGTTTTCCTCAGAAGCGATTCAGGATTTAATGGGTTTTGAAGTGGATGTAGGAAGATTTTTCGATAAGACTGATCTGACCAAAAGAGCCAAAGTCATTGTCAGCGGACCAAAGATAGCAGAAAAACTTTTCGGCGGAAACCAGGAAGCCATAGGCAAAAAAATCAGAATTGAGGACGTCAGGTTTACCATAATCGGCGTGATCAAAAGCAAAGGGGGAGGTGGGTTCGGCGGATTTGACTATGACAATTATATGTTCGGGCCGTATACGACCGGGTACATATTTAACCCGGAGAAAAAATTTTTTCGCATCGCGGTTAAAACCAAAGGCGAGCAGTATGTCTCCCAAGTAAAAGAGGATATCAAACAGGAATTTTTGAAAAGATACGATGAAGAAAATTTTTCCATCGTTGAACCGACGGAACTGATGTCTGCCGTTAACTCAATTTTCAATATTTTTAATTTAGTTTTAGTTGCCATTGCGGCGGTGTCGTTGGTTGTAGGCGGAATAGGTATCATGAATATCATGTATGTGACAGTTTCCGACAGGACCAAAGAAGTAGGGATAAGGCGTGCTCTGGGCGCGCAAAAAAGCGATATCATGTACCAGTTCCTTACGGAGTCGGTATTGTTATCTTTTGTCGGCGGATTTTTAGGGCTGGCTTTGGCTTATGTAGCAGTGTTTTTCATCAGCCGATATTTTCCGGCATATATCGATTTGGTTACGGTTGCGATTTCCTTATCGGTCTCTTCGTTTATCGGAATAACTTTTGGGGTTTTCCCCGCCAGAAAAGCCGCCAATCTGGAGCCGGTCGAGGCGATGAGGTATGAATAAAATTGTTACAACAAAATTTGTCATGCTGAACGAAGCGAAGCATCTCTCGCAAAGCCCTATACGACACGAATGCGAGCAAAAAGTCTCTAACAAATTGAGAGATCCCTCGATTGCTCTCGGGATGACAAACTTAATATTTAATGATTTAAAATTATTTCTGACAAGATTCACAAAAGTATGTACCCCGTCCGGAGACTTTTGTTTTTTTAATTTTACTACCGCAGTTGAGACAATTTTCTCCTTCACGGTTATAAACAAAAGAATGATTCTGGTATTTTCCTTTATTCCCGTCCGCGTTAACATAATTAACTTCGGAAGAACCTCCATATTTTAAACCGCGGTTTAAAACTTCAAGAATCGACAGATATAGTTTGTTCGTCTCTTTTTCTGTCAAGAATTTTGCTTTTCTGGAGGGGTTTATTTTGGCAAGATTTAGCGCATCGTTAGCATAAATATTTCCGATACCGCTGATTTTTCTTTGATCCATAATCAGAGTCTTGATCGGTAAATTGGATTTTTGGGAAATTTCTTGTAAATATCGGGGAGTAAGATTTTTAAACGGTTCGGGACCAAGATTTTTGAAAAAAGGAAGCCTGCCGACCTCATCAGTTTTTAAAATTTTTATCCAGCCGAATCTGCGGATATCATTGAAGTAAAGAACGGCGGCATTCTCTAATTTAAATATAGCCCGGGTATGTTTATCGGGAAGGATATCCTGTTTATTTTGTTTAAATATGAGTTGGCCGGTCATCTTGATATGGACAGCAATTGAGTATTCATTATCCAGTTCAATAACGAGTCCCTTACCAAAGCGTCTGACGGTAGTAACTTTTACACTTTTAACATGAGATAGGTTTTCTTTTGACAGTTTAAGATCAAGAATCTCAAGTTCATTTATTTTTTTACCGACCAGATGTTTTTCCAATCCGCGCCTAATTGTTTCAACTTCCGGAAGTTCGGGCAAAGATTTTATTTATGAATGCTCTAATTAATCGATTAATCGAAGCATCCGTAAAGTTAATTCCTGAATTTACTAATAAATTTTAATAACTGTTGTTTAAATTTTTCAAAACTATATTTTTCCGATTCGTTTCTTGCCATTTTGCGCATTTGCAGGTATTTATTTTTAGTTAAACCCTCCAGTTTTTTTATTTGAGTAATGAGCGATGACGGATTCAATTCATCAAAAAGAAAACCATTAAGACCATGTCTGACGGTTTCTTTCAAACCCCCGGAAGCGTAAGTTATAACGGGTAAACCGTATCCCATCGCTTCAACTGCGGCTATACCGAATTCTTCATCAATTGCCGAGAAAAGGAACGCTTTGGCATTTTGAAAAAGTGCGGGTAATTTTTCATCCGGCAAATTACCCAAAAACTCAACGGTTGGACCGGCAAGAGATTTTAAATAAGATTGATCCCGGCCGGAACCGACAATTTTTAAATCAAATTTCATTTGATTTGCCGCCTGAATCAGAATGCCAATCTGTTTGGCACGGGCGAGACGGGAGACCGTAAGAAAGTATTCGGCATTCGGTTGTCGGTAGTCGGTAGCAATTTTTTTTGGAATATTTACTGGAGGATAGATGACGGATGAGTCGCGGCGGTAGAATTTGCGGATTCGCCTTTTGGTTTCTTCGGAGTTGGCGATGAAGTAATCGACTCTTTGGGATGAAATATAATCCCACTGGCGAAGACCGTGATTAATCAGATGTCCGTAGATTTTTACGGGTAAGTATTTCTGCCATTCGATTGCCGTCTGATAAAAGTAAAGATAGCGAGGTTGATGGTGCAGGTAACAAATATGTAAAGCCTCAGGTCTGGTTATGATTCCTTTGGACATGTAGGATCCCGATGAGGAAATAACTAAATCATAATCTGTAAAATCAAAACTTTCCCACACCCAGGGAATTATAAACCGCAAAGGAGAGTGAAGTTTTTTCATCAAAGGCAATTTATCTGCCCAAGATGTATCGATTTTCCAGTTTTTAAAATGTCGATTGTTAACACCGAGCGTAACAGGATTATAAAAAGATGTAAAAACATCAGCTGCCGGGAAGATTTTTTTTAGGGCTACCAAGACTCTTTCGGCCCCGCCGAACTCCTGCAACTGATCATGAACCAAGGCTATTTTCATTCTATGTATTATACTTTATTATGTCATCCTGAGCGAAAGCGAAGGATCCCTGATTTTATTTCAGAAAATCGCCTTCGTGATAGACTTTTTAATCATACTGCTTTTTCAGAATGACGTAACCGGAAATGAATATTATTCAAGCCGCGATACTAGGTGTGGTGGAGGGGATAACGGAGTTTTTGCCTATATCATCAACTTTTCATTTAATCTTCACATCAAAGTTACTGGGAATTCAACAAAATGATTTCATTAAATTATTTGAAGTTTTTATTCAGTCAGGCGCGATCTTATCCGTTATACTGCTCTATTTTTCTGACGTCGTTAAATCCAAAGAATTGATGAAGCGGGTATTTTTTTCCTTTATTCCAACGGCTTTAATCGGGTTTATTCTCTACAAATTCATCAAAAACATACTCTTTGAAAGCCGGTTTTTGATGCTGGGAATTTTTGCCGCGGTTGCAGCGGTTTTTTTGCTGGTGGAAAAGCTGGTAAAGTATGAAAAAATCAAACTAAAAAAAAATATAAAAAATTTGGACTATAAACAAGCCATAATCATAGGTTTAGTTCAATCGCTGGCCATTATTCCCGGAGTTTCACGCGCCGGAGCAGTCATTACGGGCATGATGATATTGGGATATAAGAGAAAAGACTCTGCCTATTTTTCCTTTTTGCTTTCGGTTCCGACCGTATTTGCCGCGGCTTTTTATGATCTGTACAAAATGAGGTCAGTGATAGTAAATTACTCTAATAATTTTTTACTTTTAACTGTAGGTTTTATATCAGCTTTTATATCTTCATATTTTATAGTCAAATGGTTCATTGATTTTTTACAAAAAAATACCCTGGTCGTCTTCGCCTATTACCGCCTTGTGCTTGTTATAATAATACTGCTTATTTTTTTATTGCCTCTATAGCTCAATGGACAGAGCGTCAGTTTCCGGAACTGGATATGGGGGTTCAATTCCCTCTAGAGGCACATTGGGCCTATGGTTCAACGGCAGAATACTGCATTCGCATTGCAGGGATCCGAGTTCAATTCTCGGTAGGTCCACCACGTAATAATTCACTTCGTAAATTAAACGCAGTTGGATCGTTTAAGACGAAGATTCATTACGTTTCACCTATGAAAGATGAGATGGTCGATATCGTTGATGAAAACAATAAGACGCTATATAAGACTTCCAAAAAGGAAGCGCACGATAAGGGACTTCTCCACCGATGTGTAATATCCGAAATTATAAATTTAAAAGATGAGTGGTTGCTGTTTGTCCCTTCAGAACATAAACAGGATAAACACCAATACGTGTCACCGATCGGAGGTCATGTACAGGCCGGTGAATCTCTTGAAGACGCGCTTAAGCGGGAAGCATTTGAAGAGGTTGGATTAGAAGATTATAAATTCAAATTCATCGGAAGAGGAATTTATAACCGATTCGTGATCGGCAGACGAGAAAACCATTATTTCAATTTGTTTGAAATTTATTCCGATGACAAAGTGGTCTTAAGCGACGAGACTAAAGATTTTAAATATTTTACTAAAGAGGAAATTAAAAGACTAATGAAAACCGATCCGAAAATATTCGGAGGCGCTTTCCATTTTGTTTACAAAAATATTTATAAAAAGTTTAAAGAATGAATAATATTGATTTTATCTTAAGCAATTTCTATATAGTTTTGGCAATGTTTTAGAATATTTTTTTGAAAAATAAATATGAAAAAAAGTAAAGGAGATTTGTTGCAGGTTGCTCAACTTGGGCACAAGATATTGAGGAAAAGGGCCAAATCCGTAAAAAACATTAAGGACCCCAATCTGCAGAAGTTGATAGATAATTTGGTTGCGACAGTTATGGAAGTGGACGGGGTTGGTATTGCAGCGCCTCAAATTTATAAATCTCTTAGACTTTTTATCGCTGCATCTCATCCCAATCCGCGCTATCCTAAAGCTCCCAAAATGAAACCTGCGGTAATAATTAATCCTAAAATAATCTCTTTTTCCAAAGAGATGAAAAGTGATTGGGAGGGATGCTTGAGTATTCCGGGAATCCGTGGATTAATTCCCCGGTACATTTCGATTAGAGTGACATATATAACCAGGGAAGGGAAAAAAGTTGAATAAGTTTATAAAGATTTTGTAGCCAGAATTTTTCAGCACGAGTACGATCGTTTGGAGGGAGTTATGTTTGTTGATCGGGTAGAATCCTCTAAAGACCTAATCAGTGAAAAAGAGTACCAGAAATTGATGAAGAAAAAGTAGTATAATTGAGTTTCAATAAGCGCCTGTAACTCAGCGGCAGAGTGCCATCCTTACCCGCCTGCTAGAGCGCTTGTAGCTCAGTGGTAGAGCACTACTCTTATAAAGTAGGGGTCGATGGTTCGATCCCATCCAAGCGCACAACAGCGCGTCGGGCAGGTAAGATGGAAGTCCTTGGTTCGAACCCAAACAGGCGCACTTTTTTATTCATAAAAAAGTGCCAGGGCTCAGAGTCGAACTGAGATCTCATGTTTTTCAGACACGCGCCGTGACCACCTTGGCTACCCTGGCAAGCAATAATGAGTATTCTATCAAATAAGACTTCTTGAGACAATTAAATGTCTTTGCCAATCTACTCTAACCTCGTAGGTTAGAGTTGGATTGTGGCAGCAAATCCAAATTATTCCAAAAGGAGGTTTTTGATCTGCTTTAATCTTTTTTGATAATCCCTCTGTTCTTCAACGAATTTTTTATACTTAACAGGATTGGAAATAGAAATTTCTTTTATTTTTTCATTAAGAAATTCAGGATTTTTAATAAAATCTTTGTATGAAGAGAGAATCCACTCTTCCGGATATTTGGTTAAACCGGACGATGTTGGATTGAGGTGAATATAACGATGAACGTGTAAAAGCTGTTCGTTTGATTTAATCCAGACCGAACGATATCTTGATTGCCAAAGCGGCCCTTTTCTTTTAAATTTTGCGTTAAAAAACTTCGAATAACTGTTTTCTACTTTGCTGATATATTTTGAAAAATCAGAAATCAGTATTTTTACTAACAAATGATAGTGATCTGGCATAATACAAAATCCCAAAAATTTTAGGTAAGAATTTTCTCTGGGAAAAAGAACATTATCATATTCATAACTACCTTTAATATTTATATAATCTGAAAAGCTAGTTTTTACTAATTGATTGTTATAATAATCTAAAGTATAAAGAAATCTGTAACCGTTTTTAATGTCATTGAATATTCCGAAGTTCGCAATACTTTTATTACAAATATGATAAATCTCACCTTCTACTAATTTTTCTCTTCTCATGCTTTCATTAAGAATAGTTTTTTCCGTATTGTCAATGGACTATAGTCCACAAAGTGTCGTATTTGATAAGTCGTAACGCCCTAACTCTAACCTACGAGGTTAGAGTGGTGTGGTGGGTGCGGGGATTATTTTTGACCGGGAGAGGGGGAGGAGCGGTCGGTCCAGTCGGAGGAGGAATCGGTGTCAAAGCCGGGGGCAAGGCGTTCGGTGGAGTGACCTTTGTCGACTTTGGGATTAACTCCGGGAGGATCAAATCCCGATGCGTCACTCCCCCAGCTCATGCGGTCTACCTCAATTCCTTCACTATCTTTAAGCATTAATCTATCTCCATCAACATCAAACCCGTCACCGAAAAATCTTCCAATCGGAATAAAATTGCCTTTCCATGGTATTGTCAACCACCAGAGGAATGAACTTTTTGAAATCAAGACGAATCCATGGGCCTTGATTTTTTTATTGAAATGGATTGATATTTTTTTCCCCGAGTTGTCCGTCAGACTCCAGTTTTTGAGCAAAATATCTTGATCTGTTGGATTGTAGAGTTCTATCCATTGGCGTCTAAATAGTCGTTTTTTATCGATATCCATATATTCATCTTCGAAACGGTCTTTATCTAGTCTATCCAAAAGAAAGCCTAAGAAGAAGTCCTTTTTAGGATTATAGAATACTTCATTTATCACTACATTTTGTCCGGTGATCTCTCCGAAGCTAAAGTTTATCTTTACCGACTTTCCCTGATAGTTGTTGTCTGCGGACTGAGGAAAGTCGATTTTGATATTGTATGTTTTATGTTCTCCGGCAGAGAGAAGCTGGATCGCAACTCCGTCCGCATCGGCGCTGTCATTTAAGAAGCTTTTAAGAGAATTTGGCCCGTATAGAATATTGGAATTTTCTGCTATCTGAATAATAAGTATATTTTCCAAGAGAGGAAGTATTGTTGTGCCTTCAGTTTTGATACCCCGTATGGCAATAAATCGAGGTAACGCTCCATCGTTTATCACGTCGACATTATGATCCTCACTATCTCCCGGCTTCATACTATCAAGGTCAAACATAGGAGTTCCGGGGGGTCGATGGAAGTCAACCAGTAAGTCCCCAACAGCCATAACAGTCGAACTTTTGAATAATTCACCCGTTCCATTTTTTAAATTAAGTATTGCCGTGATAAGCAAAAGTAAAATTATTATGCGCATTATTCGTTTTTTCATGGTAATTCCGCCGAACTGGTACTATATTGTGGTTGAGAAAGTGAGCGTAAAATAAAATCCGTTGAATTATCACCGGAGTCGTATCCGTTACCCTTAAACTCATCATTTCCCTCCAAATCCATCGAATCTACAGTTGAGCCTGATAAGGCTTTTCTCTCCATACTTTTATTAACACCCGGATCGGGAGAAAATTCAGTTGTCTCCTTGTAGGATAATGATGACGAATCCCAGCTTAGGGCATCGATAATTTTTCCTGAAGATACATTTTTAAGAGCTATACTGTTATCCGTTGCCAGTGTATCTGAAGATGATATATCGGCGAATATGCTATCAGCAAAATTATTGCCTGAAGACTTATGACCCCATAAGAAGTAGCTATGAGGGTTGATACGATGAGAAGATGTAAAAGTAAAAATTGTTGTGTCCGAATCCGAATTCTTGGTTCTTTTAACAAGTCTTAGGCCATTTAGTGATTCTGGTGAAGAAGTTGGATTGTAAAGCTCTATAAAATCATAATCGTTAGCTTCGTTTACCCCTCCGTCGATCTGTACCTCACTTATGACAATATGGTTTGCAATCTGAGGAGTTGGAGTGTGGGTTGGTGTAAGGGTGGGAAATGTTTCGGAAGCGGAAAGGATATTATTTGACAAAGTTGCAGAATCAGAAAAGTATGAGTAGGTAAATTTATAGGTCAGAAAAGCGAAAATGAATAGAATCAGCAACAAAAAATAATAATTGAGTTTCATAAGGAACAACGATTCTGCACCTCGCTTCCCCCAACTGAATCGGGGTTCGAGGGGTAAACAAACCAGAATGACGCTCAAATCTAAATAGTTTGTATTTTGCGTATTAATTTTTTATCAATCTCTTTTGTCAGCTCGTTTTTAATATTGATAATTTCCAAGATAATAAAGATCAAAGCAGGAATGATGATTAGTGTTATAAAACCGGGAAGAGTCCGTAAGAATATGGCAAATTTGCCAATATAGGGGATATGGTAAAAAACCCTTCCTAATATTTTGTCACCGGTTATCGATTGACCATCAGGATTGTTGTTTGCATCTCCTTGAGTTCTGTAGAGCAATTGATTATCATTAATTTCAGTATCTATTATCCGGTGGGTGATGTTAACACCTCCGCTTTTAAAAGCGACTATGTCTCCAATTTGATAAAGGTCAAAATTTTGAGTAAAGACGATATTGCCGGTCGGTAGAAGCGGCTCCATACTGCCTGTCAAAACTACGAATGACTGAATCCCAAATATCGGAACGCGTGAGGTAACCATCATAAAAATTAAAAAAGGCAGGATTCCGAAGATGACGGATTTGACTAAAATTTGAGAAACTATTCCTAAGTTTTGAAAAAAATCGTTTTTCATTAAATTATAGCGATCGCAAAACGAAATGACAGATTGTATTCTATGTAATGCTGAATTTATTTCAGCATCTTATCAATCAGATCCCAAACCAAGTTCAGGATGACAAATACGACATTTTGTTTTGTTCTAACTATAGTATTTTAAGACGTAGCGGAGGGGGCAAGACCGCCCCCTCCTCAGATTATGAAAATTATTGGCTTGCCAAGAAATTAAAAGCGAAATCAACACTTGTGCCTTGATAAGCATCATCAGCGCTTGAATCAAAAAGTATTTTTGCAAATATAGTATGTAATTCTCCACCTGTAAGCCCAAATCCGAGTGAACGATCAGCCCATCCTAAAGATGTTAACGCGCCAGTGTCAATGGGAAGATCTATACCAGCGTCATATGAGTTATTGTTATTTGCGTCGTTGTAAAGGGTTAGAATCAGTTTATCTCCGAGATTTGGCGTCGCTGGCGTAGGGTTTACGACGATACTGGTTAATTTAACATCAGATGCATCAACCGTACCCCCATTCTTCAAATCCAATTTTTGAACATCGGTCATTTCTCCCGGATCAAGATCTGAAACCGAAAAGATAGCGGTTGAGCCTGAACCGGATATAGTATTAATGCTTAAAGTCAAAGTACCTGCGCCAAAGGTATTATTGTTATTACTTGCGGCAGAAGAGAATAAGGCAAAAGTTACTCCTCCGACCAGGACGACTACGGTGAAGATTGATAAGATGCTCATGAAGATCGATTTATTCATTTTTTATCACTTCCTTTCTATAACCTATTGCAAATTGATAAATTTTTATTGACTTAAAAAAAAGCTGCGCGGGAAGATTTACCACACATTAAAATAACAGATTAGATTAGTTTGGAGCTCCGAGCAATAATGGAAAAAAACTTTATAAATCGATAGTAGGAGGGTTGAAAAATTCTGTCAAGAGGTCAAAATAGGTAGAATGATAATTTAATATATCAAGAAATTAAATACTTTATTTAACCTATATAAAAATAAAAAAGACAGAAGGTTAATTAGTTAGCTTATTAATTAGATTATAAGAATCGATACTATATAAAATGGTCTAAGTAATTGACTTGATAACCTAAATATGATATAATCCGCTAGTAAATTTTTATAAGAAGAAAATGTTAAATAAAAATTTCCTAGCACAAATTTTGTTCTCATTGGCAGTTTTCTTAACCGTTTTTGCAACTTCTGTATCTGCCGTTGGCATTCCTCCCCGTTTTCCATCCTGTTCTGATCCTGAAGGCAATCTTAAGGTTAGCTACCCGTCGGGAACCCACGGAATTCCCGGGAAGATAGAGCCGTATACCGGCAGTGATAAAGTCTACTCTCTTTCGGACGGCAATTTGACGCAGTGTTTTTGTCCGGAGACGGGCGCAGGGGGAATTCAGACCAATTGGTGGAAGATTCCGGCACTCACTTCCGGTGAGATCGAAGACTTCAAAACCCAAGGCTGGACATTCGTCCCCGACGGACTGGCTTGGGGACTTGACCCGGTTGCTTACCTGGCCAAGAATTACGACTATACCTGTCGTGCTATAGGAGGTGGAGCAACAGTCGGCGATATATTAGGGTTGGCAGCGACGGGAAACATTGGGTTAATTTACAGTTTCCTTCTAATTGGCCTTCTCTCATTAATGATTGGATATCTTCTTAGAGTAAAGCGGGTTTAAATTTCTAATTAACCAAAAATTCTAATCAAATTCAAAATCCAATTATCCAACATGAGTTTATCAAGATTTTTTTTATCACTTGGAGTTATATGCATAGTTTTTGCACTAGTTCTTCTTTGGCAAAGAAATAATCCGGCAAGACTTAATTTTGCAAAAGCACCGCAGGTTGAGAACAGTAAAGTGCAGGGATTCAGACCGGTTAGAATTACAATCCCTGATGCAGAAATTGAGCTTCCAATCTACCCGGCAAAGGTTGAAAAGAACAAATGGGAATCTACAACCCAAGGAGTGTCATGGTTTGCTGCCTCTGCTATACCGGGTGAGAGGGGGAACAGTATTTTATACGGTCACAACTGGACTAATCTTTTGGGAAATCTTGCCAAAGTAAAAGTAAATCAGTCGATCAAGATTAAATTTGAAGACAATAAAGAAAAAGAATTTAAAGTTGAAAAAATTGCGGTAGTTTCACCCAGAGACGTTAGGATTCTCAATCCTACGGATGATCGGAGACTCACGCTTTACACCTGTATCGGCTTGTTTGACGGGAAGAGGCTGGTAGTAATCGCGTCTCCAAAAAACGAAATAAGTTTACAGGTAAAAGACCTCTAGTTTTAGAAAAAATCGAATAAATATCACATTTGAGAAGAACGTGATAAAAATCACTTATTCAAACCTGTTCAAACTGTTTAAAAGTACTACATAAGATTGATTTATAGGTATAAATCGTGTATAATAACGCATTTTAACCGGCTAACCTTATAGCTTATAGTAAGTATGAAAATAAGTCCTAATCTATCAAACTATATAAAAAAAGTAAGATCCATATTTAAACCTGTAGTAAAAGATCAAAAGACAACAAACCGATTCTTAATTGATAAAATTAAAAGAATTTTTTCCATCTTCAAATTTAAACTCACTCACAAACCTATTTCATTTACGCCTCCTGTAGCTAAAAGGAAAGGCAAGGGATTTTATTACAAAGGACAGGAATTTATCCACCACAGCGATCTTCCCTATCAGCAAAGCGCTTTTAAGACTTTGATACCGGATCAGAAATTAATTCTATTGCTCATTGCTGTCACGATAATTACCGGTTTCATTTTTGATTGGCTTTTTACAGCGGTAATTATTATAGCCGGGATCACCATCGCATACTTTGTCGATTTGTTACTGAACTTGTACCTGGTGTTTCGAGGTTTTACCAAAAATCCTCAAGTCAAGATTAACGAACCGGAATTGAAAAAATTGGCTGACAAAAAACTTCCTAAATATACAATTCTTTGTCCGCTGTATCGCGAGTGGGAGGTCGTACCGCAGTTTATTACTGCCATGTCAAGACTGGATTACCCTAAGGATAAACTGCAGGTGATGCTGCTTTTGGAAGAAGACGATAAGCAAACTAAAGAATATATCCAGAAATACCAGCTACCGGATTATTTTGAGGTCGTCATCGTCCCCCACTCGTTGCCCAAGACCAAACCTAAGGCTCTTAATTACGGTTTAAAGAAAGCCCGCGGCGAATATATCGTAGTTTATGACGCCGAGGATATACCGGACCCGGATCAACTCAAGAAGGTAATCCTTGCATTTAAAAAATCCAGCTCCGATACGGTCTGCATGCAGGCCAAGCTGAATTTCTACAATCCCAAGCAGAATCTGCTGACCCGTATTTTTACGGCAGAATACGCGCTCTGGTTTGATCTGGTCTTGACCGGACTACAGTCACTTTATGCTCCAATTCCTTTGGGCGGAACCTCAAATCACTTTAGAACGGCAGATTTGAAAAAGCTTAAGGGTTGGGATTCATTCAATGTCACCGAGGACGCAGATCTGGGGATGCGGCTGGTGAAGCACGGTTATCATACCGCCATCATCAACTCCGATACTCTCGAAGAGGCCAACAGCGATGTCAATAACTGGTTTGCACAGCGGACCCGCTGGATCAAAGGCTATATCCAAACCTATCTTGTCCACACAAGAGATAAGAATGGTTTTGTCAAAAATAATTCCCATTTCAAGCACCTGATCTTCCAGATTTTTATCGGAGGCAAGGTATTATTCATGTTTTTCAACCCGCTGATGTGGCTGACCACCATTGCCTATTTTGCCTTTCGGCCGATTACGGGTCCTTTTATCGAGCAGTTTTTCCCGGGAATAATACTTTATCTGGGCACTTTTTCTTTGGTTTTCGGCAACTTCCTCTACATGTATTACTACATGATAGCCTGTGTCAGACGCGGGCAATACGATCTGGTCAAATACGTCTACCTGATTCCTTTTTACTGGGTTTTTATGAGTATTGCCGCCTGGAAAGCCATAATCCAGTTAATCCGGCGCCCTCACTTCTGGCCTAAGACTGTACACGGATTTCACTACGAAGATGAAAAAACAATGCAGCAAGCAACAGAAATTATAAAGAAAAAACTCATTGCCAGAAGCTTCGCTCCCGAAACAGGTGTTGCGAACAAAAGTTTTAATAATGAATACTTTCAACCTATTCCCAAAAAAAGATCATCGGGTAATTTTATCTACGGAATCTTCCGTTACCTGACAGTAAAAGCTATATTTATTGGCCGAAACTTAATTGACCTGTTTGACGTCTTAAAATTTGAACCGCAAAAATTAAAACAAGAAAAAAGGCAGAAAAAGAGAATTTTAATTTTTAATTGGCGTGACACAAAACACAAATTTGCCGGAGGCGCCGAGGTTTATACGCACGAATTAGCCAAGCGTTGGGTTAAGGCAGGTCACATGGTTACTTTGTTTTGCGGCAACGACGGACACTGCATGCGAAATGAAGCTATCGACGGAGTTTGGATAGTCCGAAGAGGCGGATTTTACACGGTATATCTTTGGGGATTTATTTATTATCTTCTGAAATTCAGAGGCAATTTCGATATCATCATAGATTGCGAGAACGGAATTCCTTTTTTCACGCCATTGTATGCCAAAGAAAAGAAATTTTTACTCATTCATCATATCCATCAGGAAGTCTTTCGCAAAAGTTTGATTGCCCCGATGGCGGGGCTGGCAGAGTTTTTGGAGTTGGGGTTGATGCCTTATGTTTATAGAAAAGTACAGATTATTACTGTTTCACCATCCTCAAAAAAAGAGATAATGGATAAACGACTGACAAAAATCGAACCCGTGATTATCTACAACGGCGTAGATCTTGACAAATTTAAACCCGGAGTTAAAAGCAATTCACCCTTGATCATTTATATCGGAAGACTGCAGTTCTATAAAAGTTTGCATATTTTGATCCGCAGCGCCAAAAAAATACTTAAGTTTATACCTATGGCTAGATTTGTTATCGCGGGATTTGGTGAAGAAAAAAAGGGGCTGATGAATCTGGCAAAAAGAATAGGGGTTTTGGATAAAATAGAATTTAGAGGAAAAGTAAGCGAAGAAGAAAAGGTTAGACTCTACCAGAGGTCATGGGTTTTTGTCAATCCGTCAATGATGGAGGGATTCGGGATAACATCGATTGAGGCCAATGCTTGCGGGACTCCGGTTGTGGCATCAGATGTACCGGGCCTTCGCGATTCGGTACTTAATCCCCACAGCGGTTTTTTGGTTCCTTACGGCAGCGTCGAGGAAATCGCTCAAAAGATTGAGTTACTGATAAAAGATAATAACTTAAGAAACGAATTTTCCAAAAGGGCTTTAGAGTGGGCGAAAAACTTCGATTGGCAAAAAAGCGCGGATAAGAGTATGAAATTATTTAATCCGCCTTCGCGAAATTCTACCTTGGCGTAAGCCCGGAGACGAAGAGCGGCATTTTCGCTTCGGCAGGATTTCAACTCCTGACGAAGCGTTAGTCTAAGATTCCCTGAGCGCAAGCACAGGGAGTTTCAACTTATGAAAAATACAAAACTTAGTTCTATAACAGTTGGAATTCCCGCCTATAACGAAGCAGAAAATATTGGTAATTTATTGAAGAATTTATTGAAACAAAAAAATACAAAATTTTTTGCGAAAGAAATAATCATCTCATCAGATGGTTCTGACGATAACACCATTGCTGTTATAAACTCTTTTTCAGAGCCCAAAATTAAACTTATAGACAATAAAGACAGACAGGGAGCGGCAAGAGGCTTAAATCAAATTATACAGGCAGCAGAAGGAGACATACTTGTATTGTTGGATGCCGACGTCAGAATTAAGGACAGTTTTTTTCTGGAAAAAATAGCCATTTCCCTAAAAGAAAAACAAGCCTCTCTGGCAGGCGCATATTATGCCGAACTTAAGCCAAGGTCCTTATTTGCTAAAGTCCTTAACGTCAGCATGCAGATAAAACATCGACTCTTTTCCAGCTTTAACAAAGGAGACAACATCTATACATGTCATGGTCGAGCACGAGCGCTTGCCTATAATTTTTATAAAAAATTACATTTGCCGGTTTCGGTAGGCAATGACATGTATGTTTATCTAAAATGCAAGGAATTCAACTTAAAATATTGTTATGTTCCCGAAGCAATTGTCTGGTACAGATTGCCAGAGACGCTGAAGGATCATCAGAAGCAGAGCGTGCGTTTTTTTTCTTCCGAAAAAGAAATGGAGAGATTGTTTGCTCCAGACTTTGTGAGAAGCTTCACGCGAATTCCAGTCGGCGATATTTTATTGGCGGGAATGAGATCTTTGCCGGTAATACTGCTTCATCCATTCGAGCTTGTTTTTTACCTCTTACTTGAAGTTTATCTGAAATTAACTTCTCAGTTTGTCAGACAAAGCCAGATTTGGGATATATCATTAAGTTCGAAGAAATTATAAATATGGTAAAAAAAGCTCCAGAAAAAATTGCCAGAGCGGTAGTTGAGATTGAAGAATCGGAGAGTAATTTCAGATTTCCGGGCAGATTCAGAAGAAAACTGCTAGGATTGATTAAAAGCAAAAGTACTTACTTGGGCGGGGTATATTTAGTTAGCGCTTCATTCATAGGAAATTTGCTTAATTTCTTCTTTAATGCTTATTTGGGCAGGGTCTTGAGTTTCGAAAACTTCGCTTTAATCGGACTGATGGGGGGATTTCAGTCTTTTGCCTCAATTCTCTTTGGTTCATATTCTACTACCTCAAACTACCGAAGCGCTTTTTTAATTGGAAAATACGGCGAAAGCGCCGGATTTAGTTTTTGGAGATACGCAAGAAGGCTGGCATTGATTCTCTCCTCTGCCATGGCTATAGTTTGGTTTACATTCACTCCTTTTCTGACTAAGTTTTTCGATGCTGAAACTCCGTGGTTAATAATTTTGTTTGGATTGGTTCTGCTGGTTGGCTTGGCTAATGCAGCCGACAGAGCACTAATTTCGGCCAGATTTAATTTTGCGGGGCTAGCGATCCTGAATTTGGTTGATCCGGCTGTAAAATTGGCAACGATACTCGTCCTGGTTTTGCTCGGACTTAAATTTTGGTCATTTGCTGCGATTCCAATTGCTTTTTTGGCTACATTTATCGTCGGCTGGATATTGGTATTGAGTAAAAAAGTAAAAAAGACCGATCAGAATCAGAATAAAAAGTTACAGACTTTTCCCGTCAAATTTTTCGGGGCTTCTCTTTTTACAGGTTTTTCTTCGAGAGCTTTCTCGTCTTTTGATATTTTAATGGCTAACCACTATTTAGCCTCTGTTGACGCAGGTAAATACGCCTTAATTTCTCTGGTCGGCAAGATGATATATTTTTTAGGTGGATTGACTACACCTTTTATTATACCTTTAATCAGTCGCAAAGAAGGAGCTAAAAAAGACTCGAAAAAGACATTATATTTAATCTTGACAGCTACAACAATTCTAGCGGTTATCGGTTATATAAGTTTCGGTCTATTTGGTACTATCTCGATCCCAATCCTGTATGGAGAGAAAGCACTGGCGATTACTCCATACCTGCCTTGGTTTGCTTTTGGCATGATGTGCTATACGATATCCAGGGTTCTGGTCAATTATTATTTGGTAAAAAAGGTCTATAGTTTCACCATTGCCACAACTTTCTTAGTTTTTTTTCAGATTATATTTATTTTTTTATATCACCAGAGCTTTGCCCAGATTGCAGCCGTCATGTCAATTATCTGGATGCTTCATCTGGGATTATCAATCACATTTCACATCTTCGCCAACCGGATAAAAATTCTGGAGCATAATTTTTTAGTATTTTTAAGATTAAGACAGCTATGAAAAGCAGACCGTACGACTTATTCACGATGTTGCTTATGACCGTGTTGGCTGAATTTTTGAAAAAGTTTCAAAAAGCAAAGCAGCCTGTTTTCCCAGCCGAAATCGGAAATTATTATTTTGTTAAAAGAGTAAAGAAAGTAGGACCGCGCAAGTCATACCAGTTGGCCCTTTATCAAGACGGTAGCGGTAAAAAAGCCTTTGCCAAGATGAAGCGGGCTAACATAAAAGGGTATCACTACTATTCGCTCCTCAATGAAATCGAGATGTATAAGATCCTGAACGCCGTAACAAAGAAAACGGGAGACTCCATCCCCGACAGATTTAAAAACATTGCTATTCCATGGCTGATTACAGCTTATGAAGATAAAAACAGGCTCGTTGCTTTAATCGAACATGTCGAGGGTAAAACTGTAGAAAACCTGACATCTCAAGAAAAATTAGATTTGTACCTAACCGCTGCCGATTATTTTAAATATCTAGGGAGCGAATTAAAAAAAAGAGAAAGAGCCAGAATTTCGCAAAGAAGCACTCTAAATTATATTTTATTTTACCCGTTGCTTTGGGTTAAGGCGGCTTTAACTTACCCCTTTGCCGTTCCTTATCTTTTAAAAGGAGCGTTTATTTTTTTCCGTCTGATACCGATAATGATTAAAAATAATCAGTCATCACTCATTCATCGCGACCTGCATTTTAAAAATTTTATTAAAACCAGAGACAAGTATTATCTCATAGATTTTCAACAGATGGTTTTTTCCGAACCACTGCACGAATATATTACTACATTAAGATATTTTTGGAGCAGGCATAAAGAAAGCAATTTTGCCCAGCTTCTTCTGCAGGAGTTGGTGAAGAGAAACAGCAAGAGAAAAAACTTCAGTGAGCTTTTTCAGGCCTATGCGATTAATTCCGTAACTCACGGCTTAACCGGATCAGGATTTTCCCAAAATATAATTCTTGGGTGGATTGACTTTTTTAAATTTTGTCTAAAACCAGAGTTTAAGAAATTTGAGAATAATAATAGGTTTGAACACCAGCAAAAAAAATCCGTTTCGATTGGAATACCGGCTTTCAATGAAGCCGGGAACATCGAGAATTTAATAAAATCCATCCTTCGACAAAAAGACTTAAACTATAGCCTGGAAACAATTTATATATTAAACGACGGATCGACAGATGAGACAATCGGCAAGGTCAAAAAAATGGCGGAAAAATTTCCGGTTATTCGTCTGATAGACGACGGCAAAAGGTTGGGAAAAATCAACAGGCTGGAGGAGTTTTTTGGACTTAACACAAGCGGCATTGCCCTGGCCTTAGACGGAGACATTGTCCTAGGCAAAAGCGAGGTAATAGCCGAAGTAGTGAATTGTTTTGCTGACGAAAAAACCGTGTTGGTGTCTGCAAACAACCAACCGGTAAAAAGCAGGACATTAGTCGGCAAAATTATAAACTACGGAATTTACATCTGGTATCTTGCCAGGATAGGTTATAATAATGGCGATAATCTGCACAATGTCCGCGGTTGCTGCATAGCGTTAACTAAAGATTTTGCCAGTAAGGTCGATTTTCCGCCCGAGGTGCATTCCTACGGACGGTATTTATATCTTTTAAGCCAAGCAGGAAATCTAAAATTCGCTTTTGCCAAAAATGCCATTATCCTGTATCGGAAACCCAACAATTTAGCAGACTACATCGCTCAAACGACAAGAACAGGATCCGACAGGAAGAAGATGGAGATGATTTTTGGCAGCTGGATAAAAGACAAATATAAAATGCCGATGAAATACAAGGTATTGGCAGTAGTTAAGGCTTTTAGCCAGAACCCGTTTTTATTTTTAAGCGCGCTTGTACTAAAATATACAGTCAAGAAAGTTCACCGGAAAAAGCAAAATTCTAAAAAAGCCATAGTTTGGGACACCGTGACGTCGACCAAAAAACCCATACCCGTTACTTTTTAATATATAAAAATGGAAAAATTACCTACCGTAACAATTGCAACGATCGCCTGTAACGAAGAAGCAAATATCAAAAAATTTTTGGAATCTGTGTTAGACCAGAAAGAAAAAGGATTTAAGATTTCGACTATACTGGTGATTTCGGATGGGTCAACCGATCATACCGTAAAGATAGCCAAGTCATTTAAATCAAACTTAATCAGAGTGACAGACCATAGTGAGAGGATTGGCAAATCCGCCAGACTTAACGAGATTTATAAAAATCTTGATACGGATTTATTATTGCAGTCTGATTCCGATATCATCTATTCACACCGGTTTGTGGCAAGGGATATGATCTTAGGTCTTCTGGAAGAGCCAAAAATTGCTATGTGCGGCGGCAACCCTTTACCCGTAAAAGGGAGCACTTTTACGGAAAATGCCATCAATCTGACGACTGAGGCATATCAACAATTTCGAAAAAAAGTAAGAGGGGGCAATAATGTTTTCTCGGCTGACGGCAGAATCTTAGCCTTCAAAAAGGAACTGGTTGAAAAATTGAGAATTCCGGAAGATATGATAGCCAACGACATGTTTAGCTATTTATGCTGTTTGTCTTTAGGGTACAAATATAAATTTGTTCCAACGGCTATTGTTGATTATCGCTCTCCCCAGGATGTCGGAGACCATATAAAGCAGAATGTCAGATTTCGCGCTTCACCCTTGAGGATGGAAAAATATTTCCCCAAGGGGTTAGTCAGTAAAGAAACCAGCATTCCAATCATGCTTTTATACAAAACACAATTTCTGATTTTTCTCAAGCATCCGATCTCAACTTTATATATTTATTTGATTAATCTATATTGTAAATTAAGAGCAAGATGGACAGAAAGCAAACTGAATGCCAGGTGGGCAGTGGCAAACTCAACCAAGAGCGTATAGCACAATGTCTAAAAATAAAACCAATTTCCCCGTATATTAAAAGTGAAAAATTTTTTTGCGATAGTTTTTGTAATTTTTATTGGCTTATTACTTTATACTTCCGCGTTAAGAGGTGAAATTGGCAATCCCTTGGTCGATAAGGGAATGACCAAGTTATCCAAAGCAACAGGTCCTTTTGAGTCTTCTCACGAGCGCGCGCCTTATGCGCTTTTGGTTTCTTTAGTCGAAAGAGGAAGTTTTGAATTGACTCAAGATCTGGCAAATTTCGCTTCACCCGACACCGTCTTTTCAGGTGAAAAATATTTTATAATTTTTCCTCCCGGCGTATCACTGGTTGCGATGCCGTTCTACCTGCTGGCCAAAGAATATCACCTAGCTCAACTTTCAACTTACGCAGGGATGACGATGTTTGCTATTCTAAATTTAGTCTTGATCTACCTTATCGCAAAAAATATTTTTAGGTTGAGCATAGGTTATGCCATTTTGTCAGCGATGGTCTTTGGCTTTGCAACGACTTCCTGGAGCTTTGCCGCCAGCTTGTACCAGCATCATCTGACCGTACTTTTGATTTTGATCTCGTATTATTCCGTCTGGAAATATGCACTAAATATGCAAAAGTGGCTTTGGACTATAGTGCCTTGGACCGTGATGGGACTAAGCATCTGGCTAGACTATCCCAGTGTTCTTTTGCTGATTCCGGTATTCTTATATCTTTTCCTGAAATCGCTCAAAATTTATAACGCTAAAAAGAAACTAAATATAATTTTCAACTTTAATGCATATTTAGGAATCCTGGTTTTTTTTGCTTTGGTAGGAGTGCACCTTTACTACAATAAAGTAAATTTCGGCAGCCCTACAGTGCTGGCGCAGTTTTTGAAAAGGTACGACTCATCCAAGGTTCAAGACCAAGCAGTACAGCCTCCCACAAAACAGACAATCGAAGAGACAATTAAAAAAAAGAGCACTTTTTCCAATCTATTTCAAGAAAATAGAATCATCACCGGTTTATACACTCTAACAGTAGCATCAGATAAGGGACTTTTTTATTTTTCTCCTATTTTGATTCTGGCGATCCTGGGAATATTCACAATCTACAGAAAATCCAATAAGTACAGACTTGAGGCGGGAATATTGATCAGCGTATTTTTGCTAAATTTATTCATGTACAGCAGCTGGAGCGAGCCTTGGGGCGGGTGGGCATTTGGCCCGCGCTATCTTATTCCCGCTATGGCAGTAATGTCGGTTTTTCCTTTCATCTGGCTTGATAGGAATAACAATAAAATCCGGGCAAAGCTGATAACTTTTGTGCTATTTTGTTATTCCAGTTTTATTTCACTTTTGGGAGTATTGACTACTACGGCCACACCGCCAAAGGTCGAGGCGGTTTATCTGAAGATCAAATACGGATTTTTCCTAAACTGGGATTATTTTATGGATGGAAGAAGCGGGAGTTTTGTCTTCAATGAGTTTGTGTCGAAGCATATAAATCTGCAGCAGTATTTTATCCTGATCTATATTCCACTCATTTTGATTGTATTTATTCTTTTGTTTATTGTGCCGCTGCTTAATAGAAAACAAATCAGTAAAAAAATATGAATCTCAGCTTTTCGATTTCTGTCAAGACGGTTAACAGGATTAAGAGTTGGATAGACAGGCTACCGTATCCAAAGTTGGTATTTTTTATCTCCTGGATACTGGCTTTAATTGCTACCAACTATTATTTCTACCGTGATTTGATTGTAGCCTATGGGGACGCGGAGTCACATCTGAATATCGCCAAGCGCGTTATTCACTCCTTAACTCCCGGTTTGGCTCAACTTGGGGGAATCTGGCTTCCCATTCCGCATATTCTCATGGTACCATTTGTCTATTTTGACGGACTATGGAGGACAGGGTTGGCCGGGTCGATTGTCTCGGGAGCCGCTTTTATCATCAGCTCGACCTTTCTTTATAAATTGGTTTATCTTTTAACCAAAAATAAATACGCTTCATTCATAGCTTTTTTGGTATTTGCCTCAAATCTTAATATTCTTTATCTTCAGGCTACCCCGATGACCGAGCTTCCTTTGATAGCTTTTTTTATCCTCTCCTCCTACTTTTTTACCAAATACATCCTTAACGAAGCGGATACTGGTTCGCTGATCATGGCTGCTTTTTTTGGTTTTTGCGCAGTGTTAACGCGTTATGACGGTTGGTTTTTGATTTTATTCGAGGCGCTGACAATGATACTTTTATATCTGCGGAGACGGAAAGACTGGAAGAAAACCGAGGGTAAATTACTGCTTTTTGCCACGCTTGCCTTTTTTGGCGTTTTGCTTTGGATGGTTTGGGACCTTCTGATTTTGGGCGACCCTTTTTATTTCATCAACAGCCAGTTCTCCGCCCGCACCCAACAGCAGGAGTGGCTGAGGCGAGGAGAACTTCCGGCTTTCCGTAATTTTCCCTTGGCTTTGGCTTATTATGCAGTGACGGCGATGAGCAACTCCGGACTTTTTGTCTTTGTGATTGCGATTTTTGGCTTGGGTGCCTTTTTTGGAGATAAAAAAAATCGAAGCCGATTTCATATAAGCTTAATACTTCTTGTGCCTTTTATCTTCAACGTCGTAACCATGTTCATGGGTCAGTCCGTGATCTTTATTCCCCATCTTACCCCGGTTGACTTCGAGTGGAGGCTTTTTAATGTCAGATACGGGACCTTGATGATCCCCGGAATAGCTCTTTTTTTTGCTCTGGCTTGGTTTAAGGCTAAGCAGACCGGGACAAAAATTTTAATTTTGGCTTTATTTATCGGGCAATTTGGACTATACTTGGTCGGCTTTTCCAAGATCATCACTTTGGCTGACGGAGTAGAAGGGTTGTCAAGAGCCAGAAGGCCAGACGCAGAGCTTTTTATGGATGAGAAATATGATTACGGTCTGGTGCTGGTTGACGATTACGCCCGGACGATGAGTATTATAAGAACCGGAATTCCGATGCAAAATGTAATTTATATCGGAACCAAACCTTATTGGGAAGAGTCTTTGGTAGCGCCGGAAAGGTATACCAGATGGATTATTATGCAGAAGGATGATGCGGTCTGGGACGCAATTTATGACCAGCCCGGCGTACGGAGCAGGCTATTTAAGTATTTTGAAAAAGTTTATACGTCGCCTAATATATTAATATTTCGTAGGATATAAATTAGAAGCACGAAATCCGAAATTCGAAACAAATAAGAATGACAGAAATTACAAATTCAAAACAATACGATTTAGAAGATAGAACTTTTGTTTTTGCAAAAAGAGTTAGAGAATTTGTCAAGAAATTAATAAAAACTTTAGGTAATATTCAAGATTCCTCACAACTAATTAGATCTTCCGGTTCCGTAGGTGCTAATTATATTGAAGCTAATGAAGCTCTAAGTAGAAAGGATTTTTTTATGAGGATTAAAATCTGCCGCAAAGAAGCAAAGGAAAGTCGTTATTGGTTAAAATTAGTTGACACAAAGAGTAATGTGAAATTAGAAGTAGAAACTAAAGATTTAATTCGAGAAACTACTGAATTGATGAATATTTTTGGATCCATCCTAAGAAAAAACGAATAAACTATTAATACTTTATACTTTGAGATTGTAAAATTGTTTCGGATTTCGATATTCGAATTTCGAGTTTGAAGAAGATTATGCTTAAAAAACTAGTTATTACGATAAGTTTGTTTCTAATCTTTACTTCGCCGGTACACTCCCGTGAGCGTTTTTTCCAGGTTCAGTCTGTCGATACGATGAAGTATTCGCGGGATTTGGCCAGAGAAAAATTAAAAGATAACACATTTAATCAAGAAATTGAAACCCAGGTTAAAAATATTGCGGCTACAGGAGCGACCCATGTTTCGCTTGGCACTCCTTATGAAGATGAATTTTTACCGTATCTTAAAAGATGGGTTACGGCAGCCAGAAAATACAAACTCAAAGTCTGGTTCCGCGGCAATCTCGCCGGCTGGGAAGAGTGGTTTGACTATCCGAGAATTGACAGAAGCACTCATATAGGCAAAATTCAAAATTTTATTCTCAGCAATCCCGATTTGTTTGAAGACGGGGATGTCTTTACGTCCTGCCCCGAATGTGAAAACGGAGGTCCCGGAGACCCCAGAAAAACAAGGGATATTGAGGGATTTCGAAATTTTATTGCGGCAGAATACAAAGCAGTAAAAGAGGGATTTGATCAGACTGGTAAAAAAGTAAAAGCTAATTTTTATTCGATGAACGGAGACGTTGCCAGATTGATTATGGATAGGGAAACGACCGAAAAATTGGACGGCGCAGTGACGATCGATCATTATGTCAGCACACCGGAAAAACTGGAAAATGACATTGTTGAACTGGCAGAGCAAAGCGGAGGTAAAATTGTATTGGGAGAGTTTGGTGCTCCGATTCCGGACATACACGGTGATTTGAGCGAAGAACAACAGGCGTCATGGATAGATGAGGCGCTTGACAGAACGATTAAAACGGGCAAAGTAATAGCTGTCAATTATTGGACCTATAACGCCAGCAGTACCAGGCTTTGGGAAAATGATAATTCACCGCGGTTGGCTGCGTCTGCTTTGGAGAAGTATTATAATCCGGTCAATGTCTACGGGAGAATAATCGACTCCAAGGGAAATTTAATAAAGGACGTTAATTTAAAAATGACCGATATCGGATTTCTTGTTAAAAACGGAATTTACGCAATACCGATAATCAATGAAGAATCCTTGACTTTCAGCAAAAAAGGATTCGTATCGGTTAATTTTCCGGTTAGGGCAGCAAAGGAAAAAGATATTAAGCGGGACGTAGTATTGAGCGTATCAAGCGAAAATCCGATCTATAATTGGTGGAGGAGGGTAGTTGACTTTTTGAATACTACAAATAAGCAAATCCGACAAATAATACAAATAAATCCAGCAAATAAATAATCAAATACTACAAATGAATACCCAAATCATTTATTTATTTGTGAACGTTTGTAGTATAGGTAGTATTACTTCACTCTCGTATACATCTTGAAGTGCCAGTTTGTTCGGGCCGACAGAGTATCTGACCAAAATCCCTGACGACAACCGTTGTCAGCCCTAACTCTGAAGTAATACCTTGTATTAGGTGACAGATGATTTACAGTATAGTTGATTACTCCGTGATAAACGCCATAAGGAAAGGATATTCCCCAGCGTTCGTCCCCACGTGACAGCCCATAGACTATAGTATAGTTGGTTACGGCGTTGTTGACCGGAGTAAAATATAGTGTTGCCGAGCCTTTGTTGATATCGATTTGGAAGAGGTCGGGCGCATGATCAGGCTTAGTTGCAAGACATTGGGCGGCAGATATTGACTTAGGTATGAATAACCACAAAGAAATAAGCAATAATATTATTAAAAAGGATAAACTTTTCATATGTTTATAGTAAAACTTATATGTAATTTCATTGTGGCATAAATCACAATCCAAGTCAACCCACATTTTTATAATGATTAATGTGACCGGGGCATAAATGTCATTTCGAGCTTGTCGAGAAATCTCCAACAGCGGCGATTGATACGGATTCCTCGATCCGCTTCGCTCTCTCGAAAATAACAATGAAATAATTAAGTCTCATCCATAGTAATTAATATACTATGATATATTGTATTTTGTATTTTTGTTATTTATAATTCAACATCAAACTTTATGAAATATAAAATATGTATTATAGGTCCAGGTGTTGTTGGGCAGGCTACGGGCAAAGTTTTCGCCAGACTGGGGTTTAGCACGTCTTTTCTAGGCGGAAATCCGATGAAAACGGCACGTCTAAGAAAAGAAGGCTACTTGGCATATAAAAGAGATGAACTTTTTGACGGAGGGTATGATTTTGATATCAGCATGCTGACAGTGCCTACTCCCACGGTTGACGGCCAGATAGATTTTGGACCAATTAAGTCGGCTTCAGCAGGTCTTGGCCAAAGGCTTGCTAAAGCCAAAAAAAAATACCATCTGGTGGTCGTCAAAAGCACCGTTCCACCGGGAACCAACAGGAAAATAGTCGCGCCTCTCATAGAAAAACATTCAGGCTGGAAGTTGGGTCACGACTTTGGTCTTTGCATGAACCCGGAATACCTGCGTGAAAAAACAGCTTATGATGACGCGCTTAACCCTTGGGTGATTCTGATCGGGGAATATGATAAAAAGTCCGGTGATATGCTGGAAGGGGTTTACAAAAAATTCAAGTCTCCCATTTACAGAAGCAGCCTTGAGGAGGCAGAATTCCAGAAATATGTCCACAATCTTTTCAACTCCGCAAAAATTACCTTTTTTAATGAGATGAGAGAAATCGGTAAGAAGTCGGGGTTAAGGATGAATAAAATCTTCGAAATTACGGCTCTTTCGGCCGAAGGGATGTGGAATTCCAGCTACGGGATAAGAGATCTTGGTCCTTTTTCCGGGAATTGCCTGCCCAAAGATACAAAAGCTTTTTACCGCTTTACCAGAAATAGCGGAGCAGACGCGCCGCTCCTTAAGACGATCATAAAAATCAACGAGTCAATCGCCAACGGCAATGGATTGGCCATACATAAAGTGATTGGAGCAAATTTATAACAGCAAATGTTGAATAACGACTTTTATTTTTATCTAGCAAGGTATTTAGATCTATACCCGTTTCTTCTTCCATTGGGGCTGATTGGATTTTGGCGTTGGAGTGTTTGGATAGCCAAAAAAACGACCGGACTTTTTTATAAAGCCAAAAGACCCGGATTTGAAACTTCGGTTTCGGTTGTTACCCCGGTTTATAATGAGGATCCTGATACTTTTTCCCGTGCGATTGAGTCTTGGAAAAGAAACAAACCAGATGAAATAATCGCAGTCATAGACCATACAGACAAAAACTGTATTTCGATATTTAAAGATTTTGCCAAAAAAACTCCCGGTACCAAACTAATCATCACCAAAACTCCGGGAAAGCGTGAAGCTTTGGCTGACGGAATAAGGGCTTCCAAGAGCGAAATTATGGCCTTAGTTGACAGCGATACTATCTGGGCCGGCGATACGCTGAAAAATGCGCTCGGTCCATTCAACGATAGAAAAATCGGCGGCGTGGCTACCCGACAGTCGGTAGAAAAACCTAAGACAATCGCTCAAAAACTATTCAGCATCCGACTTGAGCAGAGATATTGGGACGACATTCCCTTTCTGGCGGCTTCAGGAGATGTGCTGGTCTGTCTATCCGGAAGAACAGCGTTCTATAGAAGCAAAGCGCTCATGCCGATTTTAGACAGGATGGTTGGCGAAGTTTTTATGGGTGAAAAAGTGATAAGCGGTGAGGATAAAAGGTTAACCTATCTCATCGAAGCAGAAGGCTGGAAAACAACTTATCAAAGCAATTCTCAAGTTTATACCACGGGAGTTAGGGATATTTTGACATTTCTCAAACAGCAGGTGCGTTGGACCAGAAACAGCTGGAGGAATGACCTGCGGGCTTTATTTATCGAGCCATGGGTTTTGAGACACAGAATATTTACAATCTATCTGATTGATAGAGCGATACAGCCTTTTACACTCTTGATCAGTCCAATTTATTTTTCTGTAGCTTTGGTTTTAGGACTGTGGATTCCGGTTGGGGTTATATTTGTCTGGTGGCATATCAGCCGCCTGGTTAAGATGTATCCCCACTTACGAAAACACCCCGCCGATATCTGGATGCTGCCAATATTTATAGTTTTTACCTTTGTGTCGGCCTATATCAGGATATACTCGCTGTTTAGCGTCAATGTCCAGGGTTGGATCACCCGCTGGGATGAGTCGCGATTGCCGCAGAGAAAACTATATAGTTTAGCCAGGGGGCATATGTTTTCTATCATACTGATTGGCGTTGTGGCATCAGGAGTGATCTATAATAAATTCACTAATTTTTTGCTCCCGAGGGAAAATCAGGCAAGCCTGGTAGCAAGGACATTACCTACATCATCAACTTTAGCGCTGTCCAATAAAAGCGATGTCCTGGGGGTAGCGGCAGCCGATCCACAAACAAAATTGACTAAAGGCCATATTTTTCAAGAGACCGACTCTTTAGCCGGAGTTGCCGCTCAATACGGGGTTAATGTATATAATCTGCTTTATGCCAATGTCAGTAAGATCACCAACTGGAATAGGATGAAGCCAGGTACACTGCTTACCGTACCTCCACATGACTTAAATCTTACGCCAAGCTACCAGTTCAATTATCAAAGAATCTATGATGATTATCTGCGTATCTACTACGTGCCTGATGTCAATCAGATTGTGGTTGAGGGTAGAGGTTATGGGACAAATTTAAGTCAGATCTCCGCCCTGCTTGGTTCAGAATTATTGCAGGAGACGGAACCTAAGGTTTGGTTGTTGCGTGCCAATATCCTACTTCGCTCCGGCACGACTTTGTTCCTTGACAAAGATGAAGTTAAATGGTTGAAGATGGCAAGCTCAAATAAAGGCTATGTTTCGATAAGAGGTTCAAATGCGGACGTGATAATAAACGGGGTTAAGATCACCAGTTGGGATGAGACCGCAGCCGACTATGATAAGAATTTGGAGGACGGGAGAAGTTATCTTCTGGTTAAAGATAATGCCAGGATGGATGTGACAGACTCTGAAATTGCCTATCTTGGATTCGCACGATCCAAAGATTTACCTTATTCTTCTTACGGAATATCCTGGAGAATGAGTACAGGCAAATTGGGAATTTATCTTTTGACCGGTGAGATAATCAACAGCAAATTCCATGACAATTATTTTGGCGCTTATACCTATGGTGCAACCGGCATGACCTGGAGAGATAATGAATTTTACAACAACGTACGGTATGGTTTGGATCCTCATGATGATTCAACGGGATTTTTGGTAGAGAATAATAAATTTTACAGCAACGGTACGCACGGCCTGATTCTTTCCAAGCGTTGCACGGATTTTACTATCAGAAATAATCAATCCTACAACAATAAACTGCACGGAATAATGCTTCACGAATTATCAAACAATAATTTGATTGTGAACAACAATATTTATGCTAACCATGACGGAATAAGCATTGACAATTCCGGTAAAAACACCATCAGTAATAATATGATCAATAAAAATCGAAGAGGGATTCTGGCCGATAAAAAGTCAAAAGAGAATGTCATCACAAAAAACGAAATTAAGGAAAACTCCCAATACGGAATCTATCTTAATGAGGAAGCAAGCGATAATGTAATTGATAATAACAAGTTGTCATTTAATCAGGTAGGGATGTACGTAAAAACCGCCAAAAATCAGGCCACCAATAATAAACTGGAGCAAAATGAGGTGGGGATTTACTTTTCGGGCAAGGCAGACGGCAATATGCTCGACTCAAATTCAATTATCTATAACACCCGACACGGTATCTACGCCAAAATCCAAAGCGGCCTGACCAATCTACGATCCAATAGTAATTACTTCTTAAAAAATCACAAGAGCGATGTAGCTGCTTTTGAATTGAAATAGCGCGCTTACTCCCTTGATATAAACGGCTATTAAAGGTAAGATTAAAAGATGACATTTATTAAACAATACTTTATTTATTTTGTCCATGGAGTCGTATCTGCATTCATTGTATTTATGTTTGTCATGATTTATCAGAGCAAACAGGAAAGTAAAATTATGAAAACGCCGATAGTCCGAGGAAATCCGGAAGTAGCCACAGAAGAAGAAAAATCTACTATTGAATCTTCTGAAGCGATAACTCCCGGAGAGCCTACTGTCCGGGCGAAAAAGCCAAGTTTTAGCGGCAAAACAATCTATGTAGCTATAGGAGGAGACGATGGCGATAGTGGCGATTCGCAGGAAACAGCCCTGAAAACCATCCAAAAAGCGGTTGATATTGCTCAGCCGGGTGAGATGATATATCTACTGCCGGGCGCTTATTTTCAGGACGCGGTAAGCAAAAGAAGCGGAACAGTCGCCAATCCGATAATTATAAAAGGTGAGAAAAATGCAATTGTCCGTGGAGGAGGAAATTCTCGGATATTCGAGATCAATCATAATTATATTACCCTTGAAGGATTCACCATTGACGGTTTGCATGGCGGGGGCGGAAGCGAAAAAGATTACAGAGATAAATTAATTTATATCATCAGTAAAACGGCAGGGAAAGGAGAGACCGGGGTTAAAATACTTTCGCTGAGTCTGAAAAACGCCGGGGGAGAGTGTATCAGGCTTCGATATTTTGCAAGCCGTAATGAGATAGCATATAACACAATCACCCGTTGTGGAGTCTTTGATTTTGGCTTTGATGCAGGCGGCAAGAACGGCGAAGGAGTTTATATCGGCACTGCCCCGGAACAGACAGACGACGGCAGAAGTCCAACCTCGGATCCCGACCAGTCCAACAATAACCATGTGCACCACAACACGATCGATACGCAAGGCAACGAATGTGTAGATATTAAAGAGGGGTCATCGGGAAATATTATCGAATACAACAATTGCACCGGACAAAAAGATCCCGAGTCGGGCGGCATGGACTCACGCGGCAATAAGAATGTTTTTCGCTACAATCAGATTAAAGGAAATAGAGGCGCAGGTGTCCGCTTAGGCGGAGATGAGGATTCGGATGGAATTGATAACGATGTCTACGGGAATGTAATAATTGACAACGCTGCTGGCGGAATCAAATTCCAACGCAAACCACAAGGTCGAATCTGCGACAACAAGATGGAGGGGAATACAGGAGGTGACGCAGTCGGTTCGTATAAAAAAGATTTTAAACCTACAGATTCTTGTTGATTTGACAATATATTGAACCTCGGGGGTTCAATATATTGTTCAGACGCTATAAACTTGATTATTTTAATTTTTTTTAGATATATCAGACAGATTTTAGCCAGAATTAGTTAATAACCAGATTGTTGAAAATTTGATTGAGGTCATCGTTGTCGGTAAAATAAATTGAAAGAATAACACCCTCTTTTTCGGTAAACACGACTTTATATTTGTCATTCGGTACGTCGGCACTCCAATTGTAGCTGGATAAAGTCTGACCTGTAAAAGTATATTCAAACCCCTCTCTGGTTTGGATCTTAATCGGCACAAGAGGCGAGAATGCAGTTGTTTGAGGATGAGTCGTATTTTTTTGGAAGCTTTCTTGAGCTATATCCTTAATTGCTTTATCGCTTCCTTCAATCGCTTGAATCTCAAGGAAGTGTTTATACGGATTTTGGTCATAGCTGTAAATGCCTATTCGTGATTCGAACCCCTTAATTTCTTTGAAAGTGCCGTCGACAAAATTGTAAAATCCCAAAGTGAAATCTTTGGGATAAGCGATTGAATAATTGTATTTGGCATGATAAAAAGTTTGCGGGGTTTGAAAATCGAAAAATTTGGAAAACTTCTTCTGGTTATTTGATAAAAATTTTAAGAGTGACTCGTGGTAATTTTGGAACAGTAAATAACTGCCAATAATTAATGAGAGAAAAAGTACCGCTTTTAACGAAGATGTACCTTTTCGGTTCATAAAATCCAGTTTATCATTTTTCAGAAAACAAACGGTTAAAGAGTTGGTATAATTAATTTTTAAAAGTGCGGTGGTAGTTCAGCGGCAGAATGTCTCCTTGCCAAGGAGAAGGTCGAGGGTTCAAATCCCTTCCACCGCTCAAAATGAATTTTTGAGCAAGTCTAATGCTTTTTCAAAAGCTTCCTGGTCGGATTTGAAGGTGAGAGTGCGTTTGACTTCATCAGCGGAGACGAATTTGGCGTCCATCATCTCCCAGTCATGATTTTTCGGGTCTCCGGATAGATATTCCATCAGGAAATAACAGACGGTTTTGTCGACCAAATTCTCTTTGAAGCGGTATTTGTATTTAACCTCGATCGGCTTATCATTGACTATTTTTGCTTTTACTCCGCCTTCCTCCATTACTTCTCTTAATGCGGCGTCATGCATCTTTTCCGAGGAGTCCTTATCACCGATTAAACCTTTGGGAAATCCCCAGCCTTTGTGTTGAGAATGCTGCGTTATTAACCAGAAAAAACTTTTGACTTTTGATTTTTGACTTTTGATTTGTTTATATACAATTCCTCCTGCCGAGTCCTCGGTTTTGAATTTCATTTTGATATACAAATTTATTAAAAATCAAATTTCTTTATATCCAGAATTTCTACCTTCAAGTAATGAACGGTTACGATTTAAAATCATTTTTGTAAGTTCGTTCAGTTGGTTTTCATCAAATCCATTATAAAGGTTTCTATAATATATAATTATATCTGGTGGAAATTGACTTTTCCAAGAGTCAAAATCTGATTCATAAGTTATTCTCATTGCGCTTTCCATAAGTTCCCAAGAGCTACTTATTCCATCGGCTACTGCCGGACGACTGGGATTATATTTTAATCTGCTCTCCCATTCAGCCCCAACAGCAATAATTGAAGAAAAGTGCTGTTTTAATCTTCCCCAATAATTTTTTTTCGCAGCTTTTTGTAAAAATTTTCGCGTACTGAAATCCGGATTACCAAATACTTTATTAGCTTTGCCTGTACCAAGCTCTGCAATCAACAAGCCTGGATTATTTTGATAAGACCGCATTTGATCTAAATAACGCGAGAACATGTTTTCACTTACACTTTTATCAAGCACAGTAAAGGGGAAATGTGATTCAGGAAGCAGATTTAAATGATTGTGTTCAGTCTGGGTCCAGGAATGTTGATGTGAAGCAGAGTCTCTAGACCAATTTGTTCCATGGGCAATATCTCTAATTTGATCAACCAAAATAGGTCCGTCTTCTAAAGTAAATATAGGGAGCTCTGGTTGTAATTTTGTGATTTTTTGTATAAGTTCATTTTTTAAATCTGTTTTTCCAGATCCAAACGGACCATTAAGAATTACAATATTTGCCATTGTTAGCCTTTATAAATTTTGTGGTGTCTGGTGCAGACGGCGATATATTTGGCTTTGCTTGTTGCCTCAAGCCTTTTGGTGCCGCCTGCGACTCTTTCGGTATTTTTGGCTCTGGCGCCGCACCTTTCGCAGATGGCAAATAGCTCCATCCGCTCGTCCGCCAGATCAAAAAGCTCGTGCATAAGGCGAAAGTACTTTCTTCTGTAGTCGTAAAGCAGGCCGTTTACCACAACGTCAATTCCTTGATCCAGGAGTTTAAAGACGACTTTTTTGGTTGCTTTGTCGGGGAAAAATTGGGCGGAGTCGATCAAAACCTTATCGGGTCTTTCTTTTTTTACTATTTTTAGGATCAACTGGGGTTTATTATTCTCTATAAAGGTGACAGGTAAATTCCGTTCGTCGTGAGAGTTGGTTTTGCCTTTTCGATCTTTAACTTCGGCTCCTTCTGCTTTGAAGCATAAAGTCTTATATCCGTTTTTTGTAAATACTCTGTACAAGGTAATGAGTTTGGTAGTCTTGCCGGCGAACATGGAACCGGCAAGTACGGTCAGATGCCCTTTTTTTGCCATACGGTCACCAGTGAGTCTACTATATTTTGGTGTATTTCGTCAATAGATTTTTCTGCATCAATTCTAATCACATTTTTGAATTCTTTTAGAATTTTTATATATTTTTGACTGTTGGCTTTTAATAAATTTAATTTTTCGAATTTCCCTTTTTCCTCTCCGGTTTTTTTTGTCCGGCTTTCGATTCTTTGATAAGCAACTTCAGGTTTAATATCGAACCAGAAGACAATATCAGGCAGGGGGTCGAAAGTAGAATATAGGTAATTGATCAAATCAAGGTGAAACTGGTTTTCGGCTTGGTAAACAAGAGAGCTGATGGGATTTCGTAAGCTGATGACAGTTTTACCCGATTTCAAAGCCGGCAGGATTTTATTTTTAACCATAGCAAACCGGTCGGCTAGGAAAAAGAAGACCTCGGAGAAAATCTCGTTATTATTTTGGCGCCAGAGCTTGAGGATGTTTTTCATTTCCGGGGTCGGGTGATATACGATCTCGGGCTTTTCGCCTTTTTTCTGCAAGAATTCCGCCAGCAGTTTTGCTTGGGTTTCTTTGCCGGTGCCGCTTATTCCTTCGAAGACAATAAGTTTTTCCTTAAATGTATGTACCGCAGATTTATTTTGACCGGAAAACAAAATTTTAGATAAATAATACTGTTGTCTTGCGATATTTTTGCTTTCGGGAAATTCTAGTCCGGCAAATCTTTGGGGCATTTTGACTGTCAATCGCTCTTCAGCTTTTGACATAGGTTGTCCTGCTTCCGAAGTAAAATAAACCGATCGAAGTATCCCTCTAAAACCAAATCCGTCGAGGAAATCTGCATCTTTGAGAATTCTGGACTCCGGGAGCTTCGAGGTAAAAAAGGGCAGGTCATGCTCTTTGATTATCTGCAAAATCAGACCGATTTCTTTATTCGAATAACCGGCTTTGATAAGAATTGGTTTAGCTTTTACGGCTGAGAGGCTGCTTGATTTTTTGCCATGTAACTTGGGATTATTTCGGCCCAGGTCGTGAAGCAGAGCTGCGGCAATAATAATCCCGCGATTGGCGCGATATTTTTTGCCCAAAATTAGAGCGTATTTAGCCACATTAATCAAATGATCCAGACCATGCGAAGGGCTTTTTAGATTATTTTTGATAAGTTGTAAAATCTTTCTTTCCTTTTTTGTCCAGTTCATATAATATTGGTAATATAGATACCGTTTCGGTAACGGCCGTTGTCAAAATGGTCATAGATTAAATTTTTTTATGATATGCTGCAGGGCAACGATTGTTCCGTTGTTTTCAACGGATGGGGCGATGAAATCGGCAATTTCCTTGAGTTCTTTAGGCGCATTTCCCATGGCGATTTTGTAACCGCAGGCAGTTAGTAATGGATAGTCGTTATACCCGTCGCCCATACCTACTATCTGGTCGCGAGGAATTTCTAATAATTTTTCGTATTCTAAAACAGCCGTATGCTTGGTGGCTTTAATGGAAGTGATATCCATACCGAATCGATCGGCGAATTTAAATTTGATTAATGAAATATCATTGCAGAGCCTACTTAATTTTTTTTTATGCTTTTCAACATCACCCTCTGACAGATTGTTTAAATAACCGAAGATCAAAACTTTTAGAACATCTGAAAAATCATTCAGATCAGTAAGCGACCTCATTGATTTTTTGTCTGCGTAGTTAGGAAAATCTACTTTTTTATTTACATATGTATAGTTTACGCTTTCGAAAGCAAAATTAATTCTGGTTTTAATTAAATAATCTTTGATTTTTCTGGCTGAATCAGAAGGTATCGCCTGCTCCCAGAGTATTTTTCTTGACTTATTATGCATTATCAATGCGCCTCCATTACAAATATGATAGTCAAACAGTTGCAGCTCTTCCAAGACGTTGTGGATTCCGCTATAAAACCCTCGACCAGTTGCTACGGAAAAGCGTATCCCTTTGCTTTTAATAAAATTAAGCAGTTCTTTGACTTCCAAATTATATTTATTATCTTTATCTACTAATGTTCCGTCAAAATCGCTAAGTATGGCTTTTAGTGTCATATAACAACAATTCTGGAGTCCCCCGCCTCTGGGTGGGGTTCCCCGACCATATATTAATTGAAATGATTAGAAAAAAAATCCATGGTTCTTTGCATGATCAGATCCCAACTGCCTTGATCGAAGTTGTGGTCTTCGTCAGGATAGGTAAAGTATTCTACCTGCTTTTTGTTAGTTTGCAAAGTCTTAACCAGAGTATCGGACCACAGAAGAGGTACTGATTCGTCAGACTCACCCTGGTGGATTTGGATCGGGGCATCAATCCAATCAAAGTAGTTGGTAAGCGAGTATTTTTCTGAGTCGTAATCTTTCTCAAAGTCGGCCACAACCCTGCGCAGCGCTTTACCGTGGTCGGGGATATCGTCGGTGTAGTAAAGAATCGAGTAGGGAAAGGGTTTGGAGACTGGAGCCCAGAGAACTGTAGGGTAAACTTTGCCGGTAATCTCCAATACAGAAAGTGCGATTTGGCCGCCGTTGCTGTGACCCCAAAGGCCGATATTAATTTCATCAAAGCGTGAATTAAGTGAGGCAGATTGCAATGCGGTGTTAAGATTTTTTACAGATGCGAGCAGTTCAAGCGCGGTGACGTAAGTCATAAATCTGGACTCCATAGAGTCTAGTTTAGTTTTGTCCGAGTAACCGTAGTCCAAAAAATCGGGAGCGAGGGTGATAAATCCATTTTGCGCCAATACTTCGCCTCCGTGTCTGGTACCTACTCCGGTTTGATAAATCTCCCGGTCGACATATCCGCGAAGCATGATAACAATTGGATAACTACCTTGTGCTTTGGGTAGATTCAATAAACCACTAACTCTTTTTCCTCTGACGGTGAAGTAAAAGAGATAGGATCTGAAATAATCTTCGTCTTTAAGAAGCCTGCCGGTTATTATTTGGCTGCCGGAAAAATTCATTTGTCGTAGAGAATCATAAGAATACTGATTCAGTTTTTTTTCACCTGATAATTTTCCTCTACCTAGAGGAGAATAAAATGCTTCTTGCCTGAATAATATTAAATAGACAAAAATAGAAGCCGTAATTAATCCTGCAATTAGTCCAAAGTAAAGAACTGTTTTTACTCGCATTTTATAGAAATTTATTATTTTTATATTTAGAAGAAAATAAAGCCATCTTGAACCTCGGGAGTTCAAGATATTGTCATTAGGCTTTAAAGATGATTTTTTGTATTTTGTTTCGTTTGGCGGAGATGGAGGGATTCGAACCCCCGATGACTTTGATGCCATACCGGTTTTCAAGACCGGCCCGTTCAACCGCTCCGGCACATCTCCTATTCTTACTTCTCGCCTTTTTAAGTTCTATTCGAACACGGCTCGAAGAGCGAATTTGGGAGGAAACAAGAATTCCAAATCCCGAACAGATCGGAAAAGAAGTTCTAATGAGGCGCGTGCCGGAATCGAACCGGCGCATAGATGTTTTGCAGACACCTGCGTTTCCTCTTCGCCAACGCGCCTTTTAGGGTATTATATTTTACTTTACTTTTTTGTATTTTCCAATTAGGTTAGAACAGAAGACCGAGAATGAGAATGGAGACTGGAACAAGAATGAAGATCCAGTGCATCGGGATGCCGCTTTCGGGGATGGTCGGCTCTGCTTGAGGCGACGTTTCGGAAACAAGGATGATTTCTGTCGGAGTATTAGTCTGTTTGGGAGTCGAGGTTGGTTCGTCGGTAGGCGAAAGGGTTGGTTCATCGGTTGGAGTTGGAGTATCCTCCTCCGTTGGAGTAGGCGTAAACTCCTCGGTTGGGGTAGGCGTCAATTCATCTGTGGGAGTCGGCGTTAGTTCGTCAGTTGGCGTAGGTTCACCGGTAGGCGTAACCGTGGGTTCTTCCGTTGGTGTCGGAGTAGGCGTCAGTAACGCCGTACAAGTGGCTTCTCCTTCGGCTTCAGGTCCTTGGCCACAGCTGTTGACGGGAGTAACGACACATTTGTAGGTTTGATCCGCCTTAGGTGTGAAATAAACGACATTTTCGGTAGTTGTTTCCTCATGGATCACTTCACCGGTAGACTGATCGATGATTTTAACATTAAATGACGTAGCGGTTTCGTCGCCGGACCAGCTGCAAGAACCGCTGTTTTCAAAACAAGCCGGTCCTGCCGGTTGGGGGGCTTCGGTTGGTGTTTCTGTGGCTCGACCCGGCAGAGTAGGCTTCTCCCGCAAGAGTAAAGTTGCAGAAATAAAACCTAATACCGCAACCAGAATAAAAATTAAACTATAAATTAAAATC
>Ga0155724_104_pt2 | contig 65802 bp, 54 predicted proteins | sample RifCSPlowO2_01_FD_107380 | JGI IMG/M metagenome (GOLD analysis project Ga0155724, IMG submission 107380) | Candidatus Roizmanbacteria bacterium RIFCSPLOWO2_01_FULL_40_13 | reverse complement strand
GTTTGACCATGACAGAACTGCTGGCGGAGTTATTCAAAAAATTAAATAAGGAAGAAATCGAAAAATCGGTTTATTTACTGCAGGGAAGACTGGCTCCTCTTTTTAACCCCCTTGAATTCGGTATGGCTGAAAAAATGGTAAGTAAATCCGTAGTAATGGCATTATGTCTTGATAATAAATACTTCAAGCAAAAATACAAATCAGTCGGCGACATTGGTATAACTACAGAATACTTCAAAAAAGAGGCCAGGGCCTTGGACGAAAAAGATTTATCGATATTGGCGGTTTACAAGAAACTCTACGAAATGGCTTCCGCTGCCAAAGAAGGTTCGCAGGAAGTGAAAATTAAGATTCTGGCAGATTTAATCAGGATGCTTGATCCACTATCTTGCCGATATCTGGTCCGTATCCCGATAGGCGTGATGCGTTTAGGTTTTTCTGATATGACGGTTCTCGATGCATACTCTTGGATGTTAACGGCAAACAAATCACTAAGATCCGAGATCGAGAAAGCCTACCAAGTAAGACCTGATCTTGGTTTGATCGGTGTTCTTTTAAAAGAAAAAGGGGTTAAGGGTTTGAATAAGATTAATCCGGAAGTATTTACACCCATTCTGATGATGAAAGCAGAGAGATTGTCTTCAGCAAATGAAATTATAGATAAATTGGGAAAATGCCTGATTGAACCCAAATATGACGGATTCAGGCTGCAGGTTCATTATTCGACTAAAGGCCGAAAGCCGGAAGTAAAACTCTATTCGAGGAATTTGGAGGAGGTATCGTACATGTATCCTGATATTATCGAGGGAGTTAAGACGGAAATCAAAGCAGATGAGGTAATTTTTGAAGGAGAGGCGATCGGATTTAATCCAAATTCCGGCAGTTTTTTGCCTTTTCAGGAGACTGTCCAGCGCAAAAGAAAGTACGGTATTGAAGAAAAGGCCAGAGAAATACCTTTGAAAGTATTCGCCTTTGAACTTTTGTATTTCAACGGCAAAAGTTACTTGGATATCCCTTTCATTGAAAGACGTAAAAAATTAACAGAATTAATAAAGTCAGCAAAGGGGAAATCCAAAAATATAATTACGACGTCACCTGATGAAATAACCCAGGACGAGGAAAAACTGGAGTTAATGTTTGATAAAGAGGTGTCAGAAGGATTGGAGGGAATTATAGCAAAGAAATTAGACGGAGTATATAAACCGGGGGCGAGAGAGTGGAACTGGATCAAATACAAACGCAGCTATTCCGGTAAAATTGACGACACTATCGATTGCTTGGTGATGGGATATGACTATGGCAAAGGAAAAAGGACGGATTTTGGCTTGGGTGCTTTTTTAGTAGGAATATTTGATAAAAACAAGGATAAATTTTTGACAATTTGCAAGATCGGCACAGGATTAACCGACGAAGAATGGAGAGAATTACAAGTTAAAAGTCAAAAGTTAAAAGTTAAAAATAAACCTACATTGTATGAGGTTGATAAGATGATGGAATGCGATGTCTGGTTAGCGCCGTCGATAGTAGTGGAGATAAAAGCCGATGAGATTACCAAATCGTCAGTGCATACTGCCGGCAGAACGTTAAAATCGTCCAAAAGCGGTAAAGCCAAGGAAGTAGACAATCCCGGCTATGCCCTTCGTTTTCCCAGACTTGAGAATTTTCGAGACGACAAAAGACCCGAAGATGCTACCACCTTAAACGAGGTTGAAAAGATGTATAAAATACAAGAAAAGAAATGATTAGTGACCGGTTAAGGTTTTTACCAGCCACCAAGGATATTCGATAAAAAAAGAGAGAGGATTCTTGGCAATTCTTCTACCGGAGGTATAGCTTACCAATGAAGGATCATATCTAATAATTCCTCCTGCTTTTTTAACATGAATCGCCAAATCAATATCTTCATGGAAGATGTTTATTTCACTGCAGACCTGGTTTTTTACCTTTTGCCAAACAGACTTGGTAATTGCCATATTGTTGCCAATTAGCGTGTGATAACCTTGTAGAAAATGCATAAAGTGAATGAATATTTTGGAATAAATTGTAGATTTAAAAGCGAGATCATAATAGCTAATAGGTCCCAGCAAACCGTCAATCTTCCCTTGGGCGAAATTCCGTTTGATTTTTTTTATCCAGTCTGACGGAACCAACGAATCGGCATCGCAACGGGCAATCACATCACCTTTGGCTAAATTGAAACCTTTGTCTCTCGCGTGAGCGATGCCTTTGCATTTTTCCTCAATCAGCGTGACTCTAAATTTTTTAACTATTTCTGAAGTTTTGTCTGTCGAAAAATTATCAATTACTATAACCTCGTCAGGTTTTTCAATCTGGTCAAATAATCTAGTAAGACAGGCGGCAATATATTTTTCTTCATTAAAAGCAGGAATTACGACAGATATTTTCACTTGATTTATTATATACCGCAACGCAATTGAAATACTAGCGGCATAACCGTTCGTACGTTCCATTTGTTCATTTATTTTCGCAAATTGAACTACGAACGGTATACAAACAAAATTGATATTTTTTTAATAAAATATCTATATACTTCTATTGATTGAGATTGCAATCAGTATATACCCCTCTAAGTTGATTTAATAAGATATTTTTAGTTGAAAATTTGCAAAATCAACTAAGACGGGTATACCCATCTTACTTACGATTTGCAGCTCGCCGGAGCGCGAAAAAGCGGATTAGACGGGTATATACTGAGTAACTCGGTTGCAAACCTTAAGTTATCGAAGTATATAAATAAATGAGAATTCTATTAGTAGATAAAGAAGAATTTAACAAAGTAGGAGGCATAGGAGTTTTTACACAACGTTTAAAGTTGCATTTAATAAACCGCGAACATGAGGCATATGTAGTTAGATTTAGCAATAAGAAGAATAACCAAAAAAATACTTTCCACATTCCTTATTATTTTGCTAACGAAAGGGCAATATTTGTGCCTAAAGAAGAATCATTATCTTTATTTAAGAAATATATCTTCAACATTAAGCCAGATATCGTATATACGGCAATAGGTTTATCACCCTTAGATATTTTTATACCAACAATCTGTCATGAATTCGGAATACCAGCCGTAGGAGTTTGGCATGCCGACTTAAATAATAGCGACAGCTCCTATCAATTAATCTTAAAATCTCTTTTTCTAACTTATTCCCCCATTTGCAAGCAATTTGATTTACTACATGTTTTCACTGACAAGTTAGCCCAATATTATATCAATAGAGGAATCAACAGGAACAAAATCCTAGTCTTGCCCAACGGAGTAGATACGAATATTTACAAAAGAATAAAGCAAACCAAATTCAAGCAGAAACACGCTATCAACAGAGGAATTTTGTTTTTGGGTAGATTAACTTCAGACAAGAATCCTAAGATGCTGATAAATTCTTTTCTTAATTTAAACCCTCAAGACAATACAAAACTAGTGTTAGTCGGCCCGGGAGATCTGGAAAGGTCATTAAGAGAAGAGTACAAAGACAAAAGAATTATTTTTACAGGACTAGTAAAAGATGAAAAGGAAAAAGTTGACATTCTAAGTAGTTGTGAAATATTTGTATTGCCGTCAAAGTTTGAGGGAATGCCGTTAGCACTTCTTGAAGCAATGTCCTGCGGACTTGCATGTATCGCTTCAGATGCAGGAAGCAATGGTGAGGTTTTGGATAGGTCTGGGGTGGTGATTAATCACTCACATATTAAAACCCAACTCCCTTTTGCCCTAAAACTTCTATTAGATTATCCGGTATTAACCGAATTTTTAGCAGAGAGAGCAAGAGAGAGGATGCTGGATCGATACTCGCAAGAAGTGATATTCGGCAATCTTGTTTCAAATTTTAAAAACGTAGTCAATAAGTTTAGAAAGAAAAACTTAGAAGAAAAACACATAAGCATTGATAAAAAAATAATCAATAAAATTGAAAGTTTATGGAAAAAGACAATTGATTACGTAGTATAGCTACCGCAATACGAAATGTCATATTTGTCATCCTGAATTTATTTCAGGATCTTGTTGTTTATACTTCTGTTAATCGAAATCGTAATCAGTATATACCCCTCTCTAAGTTGATTTGATAAGATAACTTTAGTTGACAATTTGCAAAATCAACTAAGAGGGGGGTATAGATGCTGAAACAAGTTCAGCATGACATTTATCAAAACCGGTCATTTTGTTTTGCGCTAACTATACAAGATTAAAAAATATATAATAAGTTAAGCGGACTTAAGTAAATTGAAAGGAGGAAATTACCGGGTAGTGGTCGGAGTATTCTACATTAATTCTTTTCGTGTTAAGCAGTTTTAAATTTTTATAAAAAATATAATCGATCTTGACTTTTTTGGTAAAGATCCTTCTTATCATTTTTAAGATCAGCTCCTGAAATAAAGTATATTTCGCAAACTTCCTTTCAGGAAAACGGACAGTGTAATAGATTTTTTTGGTAGCTTCCTTAAAACCATAATTTTTCATCAAGTTTTCAAGACCTCTTCTTCTATATGGCAGGTAGTTAAAATCGCCAATTATTATTACGGGGCGATCGTTGGATTCAAGCGATTGTTCAAGGATGATTTTAAGTTGTTTGGCTCTTGTCCGATTTATGCCCTGAAGGGAAAGGTGGAGATTATAGATAGACACATGTTTTTTATTTCTTAAAAAATGGGTTCTCAAAATTGTTCGGGGCTTACTGCCGCCTTTTAGGATTTTTTTTAAAGTAATAATCATTTCATAGATTGATTTGGGTAGGTAGAAGGATTGAGATTTGATCAACTTCAGTTTATCAGGTTTAAAATAGGTGGCAATACCATAGATTTTGCCGAATGTAATAAAAGAGTTGGAAAAATCGGCTAATTTATAACCGAATTTTTCTAATCTTCCCAAGTTTTTGCCACTGGTTTCGACTTCCTGTAGACAGATTATATCCGGTTTAAATTTATTAAGTATTTTTTCGATTTGCAAAAAAGCTTTATTGTAAAGGACATTATATGTCAATAAAGAAAAAGCCATATGTCTACAAATTATACAATAACCGGCGATTAGGGCAAGGCTTGGATGAGAAATCCACAAACTATCCACATATATTTCTGAAAATAATAAAAAGCATCACAACAAGCTAAAATAGTGGTATATTATTATAGGTATAACTTATAGAATTAATTATTGTTTCTATAGGTCTTGACAACTTTTTAGTAATAGTTTATAGTTGAGATATGAAGATAAAAATCCTATTACAAAGATCCAAAAAATATAAAGAAGAACTTAAATATATAGCAAAAAAGGATCTTACAATGTTTGCCAAGGAGCAATTCTTACAGTTAACTAAGAAAAATATTCAAATTCCGGTAAAACTATACCACTTGTAAAAGTAAAAAAAAGAGCATCACTACCGCTCGTATTAGGGGACGACGAGTAGTAATGCTCTTTTTATTCCGAACGCTTTCGGGATTACCACAATAACATAGCAAATAATTTTTTCTTTGTCAACCTGCCTTATAATTTTACTTGATAAATAGCCCCTTTTTTATTTGAAGACTGGAAAATTTGTTTGCCAATTTTGTCAAATTTGTTCTTTTTGAGATTTGGATATTTTTGTTTTTCCAGCCCTGATACGATGACATATGAAACATTATATTTATCAAGCAGATTCTTTGTCAGATGCAGGTCTTCAGACTCGTAAATATTGGTGATATCGGGGATTCTGACGCCGACCACGTCTGCCGATCCTCTCCATAACCACTCGTGTACCCACCAACCGGCAACCGTTGGCAAACCGGTGAAGGCTGAAATTCTTTCATACTCGGTATAGGAGTCGCCTTGAGCCTCAAGTATAACCGGCTGATTATCGATATTTCGATTTATATAGTCGATAATTTCTTTATCTTCCGGATACTTATCTGTTAACCACTTTGCTCCGTCAAGTTCTACAGGACGATCTAGTTGGCCATAATAGGAGGGGATAGAAAAAAGAGGATATGCAGCGATAAGCAAAAAGAAAAGGATAAATATAGCGGAGAAAATTAATCTGGGTTTTTTGGGCAAGGATTTGATTATTAAAGAAACATAGGTTGAGGCGATACCCATCATAACAAATGCCTGATAGCCAAGCTTAAACATAGTATTGGCTCGAAAATGGGCAGGATAGATATCCTTGATATAAAAAAATTCCGGAATAATAATTAAGATAGTGCTAAAGGAAAAAAGTATTAAGATAAACGTATCTATTGTTTCATTATTCCCCTGATTCACCGGTTTGCCAAACTTTTGTTTGAATATTAACAACAAAATAAAGTTTAACCAAAAAAACCCCCAAAGAACTAAAAGCATCCAGACAGGAGATATTTGACAGTTGCCGGCTTCAAACAAGAAGGGGCCAATTTTGCCCAGGTCGGTTAAGAATTTCGGACTGCAGTTTACACCGATTCCAGTGACAAAAGGTTTGAAGTGAATCGAGAAAGGGAGTGAAAAAATTAAAAACGATAGGGATAAAATAAGTACATGGAGAAACCACTTCCCTGTCAACTTGAAAAAATAGAAAAGTATTACTGCGCTTAAGAGAATGTAAATTGGACCGTCAAAAGCGTTAGTCATATAGTGGATCGCAGTAAGAAAACCGAGAAAAACGGTTGAAACTAGTTGAAAACGGTTGAAACTAGTTGAAAACGGTTTTTTATGACTTGAATAATAGACGAATACTATAAATAGAAATGCCAAAGTTAATATTACAAAGGGAATGTCGAAGACGTGTCCGTGCATGTCCGCGACCACCCATGAATAAGAGGGAAATTCATGAATAGTGTTGGGAATAAAGCGCGTAGCATTAGGATACCAGTATCCTGACGGATTATACCAGGATAAAATCTGCCAGAAGGGAACAGGATCTTCATTGGGATAGCCTCGCGTAAATAGATAAATGCTATGAAGATTGCCGGCCAGGTTAACAATGAAGCTTCCAAGCAACCCAAAAAAAACCAGTTTTAAGATCTGTCCGTACTCGTCTAATTTGGTTTTGATTTTTTCCTGAAATTTATTGACAATGGCTACAACCAGAGAGAACGTCTGGGTGACCGAAAGGGCAAAAGTTGAAGCAAGGATGAGGTTGTAACCGATTGTAGCTTTAATATTGGTAAGTTTGATTAAAAATGCTCCGCTTAAATGGCCAAAGTAGTAATAGTTAATAAAATTGCCGTTTATTTTCCCTGCTTCGGCTGCCAGCCAGATATCCAAAGGCGGAAAATAATCGGTCCGCAGGATGGAATTAATAAAGCCAAAATCCATAAATTTCTCCAGACCGTTAATCGAGGGTTCTTGGCCGCGGACAAATATCCAGAAAAAGAATGCCGACAAAAAGAGAATTTCCTCAAAGACAATAAGCAATAAAGACTTTAAATCATACCTTTTACTACCCTGTTTGTTTTTTTGATAAATTGTCAGGTTTATGAATGCGAAAATAATCAATAAAAATATCAGGCCGGTTTGGCTGAAAGGTAAAAGCTTAAGAATGCCAAAGACAAAAAGCGAGTAGCTTAATAAAATCAAAGCCAGTATCTTGGAAAAAGCGTATCCCAAATCGGGGAAAAATTTGGAGAAAATTTTTTGAGTCAAAGGAAAAAAGATTATTCCTAAAAGCAAATAAGCGAAATACCAAGGTAGAGATGTAAATATCCAATTCATAAAGGTTTATTATATAATACAACAATTAACAATGGATAAAAAGTTCAAACCTTCTGAAGCAGAAGAAAAAATTTACAATTCTTGGGAGAAAAAAGGACTGCTTAGATCTAAACGGGGAAAACCCTTTACGATTTTGATGCCTCCGCCTAACGCCAATGCTTCACTTCACGCCGGCCACGGAATGTATACCGTAGAGGATATTCTGATTCGCTATAAGAGATTGACGGGCTATGACAGTCTTTGGATACCGGGTACTGACCACGCCGGTTTTGAGACCCAATACGTCTATGAAAAACATCTGGCAAGGCAGGGTAAATCAAGATTCGATTACAGCCGTCAAGATTTATACAAAAACATTTATGAATTTGTGGTTGATAATTCCGGATTAATCTATGAACAGTTTAAGCGTTTGGGATTCTTGTCAGACTGGGAGAGAAGCGTATTTACCTTGGATAAGCAGGTTTTACAGACCGTAGACTCAACTTTTGTCAAAATGGAAAAGGACGGACATGTCTATAAAGACGAATATATCGTTAACTATTGTTTTCATTGCGGCACTTCACTTTCGGAATTAGAAACTGTCCATATCGAACGTCGGGACCCGCTTTATTATCTTAAATACGGACCTTTTGTCTTAGCCACTGTTCGGCCCGAGACCAAATTCGGGGATACGGCAGTCGCGGTACATCCCAAGGATAAGCGTTATCAGAATTGGATCGGCAAAGAGATCCAAGTCGAAGGACTGCTGGGTAAATTCAGGATGAAAGTAATTTCAGACGAGATGGTTGAACGAAAGTTCGGCACCGGTGTTGTAAAAATTACACCGGCGCATGACCCTAAGGATTTTGAGGCGGGAAAGCGGCATAATTTAGCAGTAAAAAAAGTTATTAATATTGACGGCAGGTTAAACGAGTTGACCGGGCCTTACGCCGGTTTAAAGATCAAACAGGCCAGAGAAAAAGTGGTGGGAGATCTGCAGGAGAAAGGGTTGATTGAAAAAGTAGACGAATCTTATGTACACAGTGTTGCCGTTTGTTATAAATGCGGGCGCGATCTTGAGCCAACAATTTTCCCTAACTGGTTTATCAAAGTAGCAGATTTAAAAAAACCGGTAATTGAGGCGGTTAAAAAAGAAAAGATAAAATTTATCCCCAAAAGATATAAAAAGCAGATTCTGCAGTGGCTTGAGGTGATGCGCGACTGGCCGATCAGTCGCCAGATTGCTTGGGGAATAAGAATCCCGGTTTGGTATCTGGCAGACGGAAATGAAAATAGAATTCAGCTTAGTTTTATCGACAAAAAGGGTAAATTAAAAAAAGGCACTCTTAAACAATGTCTTGAACTTAAGCACTCTCTTTCTGAGATCAGATCAGGATTGCAGCAGGTTATTGTTACGGTTGATAAGCAAAATCCGGTTGAGTATGCGGTGAGTAACAATGAACCAAAAGACGGTCGAAACTGGCTTCAGGAAACCGATACTTTCGACACCTGGTTTTCTTCCGGGCAATGGCCTCTGGTGACGCTGAAAAAGGATGAATATGAAACCAGATTTCCCACCGACGTGATGGGTACCTTATCCGATATTCTGCCTTTCTGGATATCGCGGATGATATTGTTTTCTTTGTATATAAAAAACGAGATTCCCTTTAAATATGTCTATCTTTGGTCAAAAGTGGTTGACGCTAAAGGTCAGAAGATGAGTAAAAGCAAGGGTAATGTAATCAATCCAATTGATCTGGTCAATAAATATGGCGCAGACGCCTTCCGAGCTTCATTGGTTTTTGGCATAGGCGAGGGTAGTAATGTGCCATTGGCCGAAGAGAAAGTTATAGGTATGAGGAACTTTGCGAATAAGATCTGGAATATAGGCAGATTCATCTATATGAATCTGCAAGTCAAAAGTCAAAAGTCCCCACTTCTCCCGCCAAGGGCGGGGTTCGAGGGGCAGGCAAAAGTCAAAACTACAACTCAAAACTCAAAATCCACAAAGTTGAGAACCTCCGAGGTTTTAGTGGAATTGGCAAAAGAATTCCAAGAAGAAAAAAAACAATATTTAAAAGCAATGGATAATTTTAGATTTTCTCAGGCTTTAGGACTGGTTTATGAGTTTGTTTGGCATAGGCTGGCCGACTACTATCTTGAGCAATTGAAAGAGGATCTTAGAAATGGTAAGATTAAAGTTCGCGGCGAGTTGGAGAAAGTATATTTTGAGAACTTAAAAATGCTACATCCCTTTATGCCGTATGTGACAGAAGCAGTGTGGAGAGTGTTTCATGGCGAAAACAGTTCAATATTGAATGATCAATTATGAAACGGACCTATCAACCCAAAAAGAAAAAAAGAAGAAGAGTTCACGGATTTCTTAAAAGAATGAGTTCCAAAGACGGACGAAAGGTATTGAAAAGGAGAAGAAATAAGGAAAGAAAAAGACTTACTGTTTAATTTTTATGCTAACGCCAAATTTTTTTACAACTACTTTTGTTTTTCCGATCATTAATCTATTGCTTTTATTTAACAAAGGGTTACTTTTCCTTAGAATTCCGGGAGCATTCGGTTTGGCGATTATCGGTTTGACCGTGGTCATTCGCTTAATACTTCATCCCTTTTTCAAAAAGCAGCTTGAGACCAGCAAAAAGATGCAGGATCTTAAACCCCATCTTGATAAATTGTCCCAGAAGCATAAGAATGATAAAAAAAGACTCCAGGAGGAGCACATGAAGCTCTATCAACAGGCAGGGATTAATCCAGCGACGGGGTGCCTGTTTATGATCATCCAGATTCCGGTATTTATTGCTTTGTATAATACGCTTTCATTATTTCTGTTAAATGGAAACGGAAGCAAAATAATTGCACAAATCAACAATGTTTTGTATCATCCTTTATTGAGAATTCAGTCGATCGATCCCTGGTTTTTTGGTTTTAATTTGGCTCTGACTCCTGCCAAATCCGGTCTATGGTATTATTTTTTGATACCTGTATTGACGGCTGTTTTGCAATTCGGCCAGACGTCGGTGATGACGCCCGCACCTGTAGAGACGCATAGCGATGCGTCTCTAGCTTCGAAGAACAAAGGAACCGAAAAGGACGGCAAAAAAGATGATACCGGAGATTTCCAAAAAGCCATGAGCGTGCAGATGAAATTCATCTTTCCCTTGATGATAGGCTGGTTTTCCTATTCCTTACCGGTTGGTCTATCCTTATACTGGAACATCTTTTCAATTTTTAGTATAATGCAGTATAGAAAAATAAATCCTAAATCCTAAATCCTAATTTCTAAATTCTAAACAAATCCAAATTACCTAAATTCAAATTATCAAAACATATTAATTGTTTTGAATTTAGAGCAATTTAATTTTGAAATTGTTTAGGATTTAGGGTTTAGTATTTAGAGTTTTATTAACATATGGATAAACTGGAAACAATCAAAACAGAAACCGAGGAGCTTCTAAAGAAAATGATCGATAAGTTCGAGCTTGAAGTAACTCAAGAAGAAGAGGTTTTTCATATAGTTATCAAAACCGAAGATGACGCTCCGACTGTGATTGGGCGGCATGGAGAAACAATCAGGGCTTTGCAAAAAATACTCGAGGTTATGTTTTATAAAAAATTCGGCGAACCGGTCGATCTTTTGCTGAATGTCAACGACTATCGGGAAAAGCAGGTAGAGCGGTTGGAGGGGATTGCCGAAGATATTGCCCAAAGAGCCAAGTCAGAAAACCACGAGGTACCGGTGAGATCATTCTCCTCTTATGAGCGCAAAATCATTCACGAATATATTGCCAAAAGTCACCCCGACCTGACTTCTTATTCTGAGGGTGAAGGAAGGGATAGACAACTGATAGTAGGTCCAAAAAAAGAAGAGTAAACATTTTTTTAATGCCAATCTACAAATTGATATGCAAATGCCTCAAATTATGCTAATAAATTATTCCTTTGCAGCTGAGTTTAATATTCGCTTTGGATGAAGGTAGGCGCTTCTAAAATTCACTAAAATTCCCAATTTTAATTTCAGTGAAGTCAAATACTTTTTTATTTGATAATAATCGTCTTTCGTTACAATTTTTTTAGATTTTGCTTCTAAAATAATTTTATTTTCTATTAAAAAATCCACCTTGTTTCTACCGGGTTTTTCATCTATGAAAAGCGGTGGTAAGGCTTTTTCTCGTATGTAATTTATATTTTTCTCTTTAAAGCACTTCTCTAAAAAGTCACAATACTGTTTTTCACTACAAAACTTTCCTAACTTATTATGAGTTTTAAATAGAGCACCAGTAATTTTGTATGAAAGCTCTGGATAAATTAATTTATCCATATTTTTATATTAGCATAATAAGCATCATTTGCATTATTAGTATGATAATTATCAGCTTAAAAAATCTTATCTTTTATAATTTTCGTCATCTTACGTATTACAATTTTAGTAGAATGAATTGAGGACTTATTATTTGACAATAACCCATAGTAGTACTATAATCTAATATGTATTCGAAAAAAAGGGGAGATTTCCCAAAAAAAGCCCTTCTTTTCCTTCCGACACTTTTGATTCTTCCTATTGTGATTCTTTTTGACTCCTTAATGTATATGATAACGCGCCCGTCCTGTATGAGTTGCGGCAGTCTTACGGAGTTTTTGAAGACAGCTTCTTTATCGGTATTTTTACTGGCAAATACAGGTTACAAGTTCCAAACTAAAAAATAATATGGCAGAACCAGGTGAGACCGTACATTCCGGAGGAGATGAAGTACAACAAGCTAGACAGGAAGCCCAAAAAGAGATTAAAGCAGCAAGAGCCAATAAAAGCGGAGACCAATTGAGTATTGCAGAAAAACAGCTGGCCCAAAAATATTTGCAAGAGTTGGCAGAAAAGTCAACAGCAGCCAGCGAAGTGCGCGATATGGCAAAAGCAACCGGCGGATTAAGCGTGGAAGGGAAAAGAAAAGAAGCCGTAGAGGTGAAAAAAACCGTAGTAAAAGTATTGGAGGCGATAAAACAAGGTGTAGTAAAAGCTAAAGCGAATGCGAGTCAAAAGGTATTGGCAGAACTTGCCGAAAGAGCAGGGTTAATGACCGATACAACTGCAAGTTATCTTTATCCTTTGATCGATAAATATATATATAGGGACATATTTTTCTCCAAGCCGGGTCAGGAATTAACCGGATTCGAAAAGGATTTTAAGAAATTATATCAAGATAATCCAATAGCGGCTAAGTTACTAGGTCAAATAATTTATGACAGACTTGGAGAAATTAGCACAGTTACAAAGGATGAACTTATAAAGCAACTTGAGATTAAAATAGATGACGAGGGTAAGTTCGTTATTCCGGAAGAAGAAGTAAGGAACAAATTAATGGACAAACTTAGAAGAGAGCAAGAAGATGAAAATAGACGTCGAAGTCAAACAACTCAAGAACAAGCAGAAGAAGAAAGAAAGAAAATTGAGCTGCAGCAAGAAATCTATACTTTACAGCAGTTGATCCGCGATTTTGAGCTGTATTTAACCCCGGAATATCATAAATTCATTATCGCCATATCCGCTCCGGAAAAATTTATTTCCTATATAGACGAGATCAAAAGCGAAGCTATAGAAAAGGCAAGAGTTAAAGGAAAAGCATTAAGCGAAAAAGAGGCTTATAGTAAAGCATCTGAAATAATTGAAGAGAGGTTGGTTGATGTGTTGGATAAGATCTTGGCCAGATTCACGGAGACAAGTCCGGAAAAATTTTGGCAGGAGGTAGGACAGGAGAATTTCGTAAGAGGTATCAATACTACCCTCGCCACTTTCGGAAGCTATCTTGACAAGCTTAGAACGGCGCTGGAGGAATACGAAAGGGACAATCCCGATCAAAAAATTAAATTGACTAAATCGGTAGGACTGGACCCGATTATAGAGGATATAGTAATTGAGTATAAAGATGAAAATGGCGATACAGTATATGTCGATAAGCCAAGAATACGCTATAGACCTCTTTCCAAGCCTGAAGACGTGAACTTAAGCGGATTTGCCAGTTATCTTCGCCTGATGACCGACGAATATATCGGAGAGAGAGAATACTTGCATAACGCACGTTCAATCCTCACCCATCCCAAGGATCCAGAGCGCGGATTTTATGCACAGTTGGGTCAATACGCAGAGAGGATGAAGACTCCGGCACTTGAGGAAATGTTTCTTTTCCCCAATGCCGATCTTCTTCAGGATGCGATCAATCTCTATGAAAAATTTTCCGAAGAGCAGTTTGCTTCGCAGGATTGGATCCACGCAACGGACATGTTTTTGAATAAAACCGGAACCGTGATGACCAGGCTGGAGGAGGAGGTATTGGAAGCCCTGAAGAGAATGCATCCTAAATTGAAGAGTCAGGAGAGCAAGCTCAAAAGCGCCCTGTTTATGGCAATCGGCGCTCACCGCGGGATCTTTATGACCGAGGAGGAAAAGGCAGCTTATGCAGAGCCGCATCTCAATCCCGATGGATCATCCGCATATACGAGCTATTATACTAACGATGCCGATCCTCTGACTCCCTTAAATCCCGCTCATTTTTGGTGGAGGTGGCAGGCTGAGGCGTCTTTGCCTTTGTGGCTTTTTATGCCGGTTGAAGGCTCGCATCCGCTTGAGGGATTGAAAACCACCGGCGTCTGGGACCACAGAGTACTTTGGGATAATTTAGCAAAATATCGAGAATCTTTCGTCAAGGGGAGAGACGATATGATCAAAAATCCGCTGCTGATTGATTTTATGCTGGATATTGGGAATGTGGGAGGACCAAGCAAAAGACGAGGCTGGCGGATTTACTACACGACGCAAGGCAATATGGTTTTTAAAGAAGTAACAACTCCAGATGGAAAAAAAAGACTTACTAATGACATAGATCCGTTGGAAACATGGAAGGCTATTGAAAATATAGGCTATGAGATCTGCTACGATTTCATGGTCACGGGAAAAGCAGGGAAGAAATTGCTTAAACAGAAGTATGACCAGTCTGATAAGGCTGCGGAAAAAAGGAAATTCTTTAACTATCTTTATCAAAATTACTTTATCGAAGACCCGAAAGATTTTCAGGAAGCAGATGTGGTTAAATTTTTAGACGGATTACAGGCGAAAGCTGAAAAATATGCCAAACTAAAACTCAAAAACGGCATGATAAAAGTGCACGAGTTGGAGGGTCATATTGAAACCGAAAAAAGTAATTTATTTATGGGTGAAACTTTGGCAAGGTTGGTGGCCAAGAGATTTCCTTCCAAATTCTTGCGCGTTGACAGGGACAGATTTCATAAGGACGGCACCAGCCGCTGGAAAAAAACCAGACTGGAGATGAATATGTCGTCCAAAGAATTTGACAGAGTGATGAAAAATCTTTGTCTTGCTGAGGCGGGACTTCGAAAAAAGGTTAGTTCGGAAATGAAAGACAAACTTAAAGAATATGTGAATAAGTGGAATAAGGAACATCCTGATGACCAAAAAAGTTTGGAATCTAAGGAAGTGGGTTTTCATTTGGATGAAGTCAGCAAGGATTTGAATTTCAAGCTGACTGAAAAGTGGATTAGAGACTATCTTGGTGAATCGGGAAGGGATGTATCTGAGAAAGAAATAGAAGACGTGGTTAAACTTTTTAAGATAATCAAAAGCGATTACGGAGGAGGAACGACAAAAAATAGCAAAGAATTTTTGACGGCTTTTTCCAAGTTCATCAATCCGAATATCACGGAAGAAGGAGGATACACCTTCACTTTTGGTCTGGACGATACGGATATGAGCCTGGTTGCCTATCGCGGCGCAGGCGGACGGCTGATAGCCAGAGCCTTAAAGGATACCGCTGCTGTTGAAAAAGGCGTGACCGACGAGATCATGCATCTTAACGACAAGCTGCATGCCGCAGCCATCGACGGCAAGCATGATGTTGGAGAAATAGTAAGTTTACTCAAAAAGGCTAGAGATACGTTAACAAGCGTCCACGGACCAGCTTACGGCCAAAAAGTAGCCCATCATTTGGCCCTAGGAGTCATAAATTTCTTCAAGAAAGATACTTTGGCGCGAAGCTGGGCAACAAGCTGGACCGTGACGGACAGACCGCACTCGATAGCGGCAGAACTTTATGGGGGACCTTATGCCAAAGTCTGGGAGTGGGATGTCTCGACCATCGACCAGTTTATTTACCAGCTTGGACAAGCCAGAGTATTGTCTGCTACGCCGTATGATCCGGCCAGTAAAGAAGGGAGTCCATACATAGAGGAGGATGTCAAGGTTAAACTGTTCGGGAAAGAGATAAATTTAGGCAAACATAAGACTAAACGGAATCCGGATTTCGAGTGGTGGGAAGGATCGTTGAGGCGTGACGGAGGCGCCAAATTTAAGCATAAAGCTTGGGAGATTATAAATTCAGTTCTGCCATTTCTGCTGATTTGGTTTATCTGGCAATATATATCTAAGGCAGCAAAAGAATTTAGCGGCGGCCAAAGAGCAGGTGCTCCGGCATAAAATACTTGCTTAAATTTAGACTTCAGTAAATTCACTTGAGATTTCTCTCGTTTTGCGTTGTAATGTAAGTATTGTCATGAAAAAATATCTAATTTACTGGTTGCTTTGCGTATTAATTTTTCTAACCTCGGCAAAATTTAATATAATTAAAGCGCAAGGACAATTCGCTCCACAACCCGGAATATCTTGCGGAAAAGGTTTTGATCCTGCTACTCAGGGCAATTTTGATCCGAACGATTTTAATCATAGGCAGTATTCCTGCTGCTTTTCTCCCGTGGAAGATTTTGGCACGATTGATAAAGATTTTATAGCCAGTCTTCCCGTAGGAATTGACTGGTTAGTAGAAAAATTGGTTGATTTTGTAAATGCGAAATTTGACAGTATTCCTTTCTTTTTTTTACCCGTTTCAACGGCAAAACTCTTGCCAAGTGTCGGAGATATTAAACAAGGCATGAAAACATATATGGACAAAAACAGATGCGTAACAAACGCTAGTCCGATTGGAAAAATCGGTGAGGACAGTTGTTATTGTAAAGCAAATTCAAGTCCGGCGCTTGCCGCTCTAAAACCGTTTTGTGATAACATAAGCAGTAGTTCGGAAAAAACCAAATGTTATCAATGTATCGGTTATAATCCCAGCAAACCCTCGGAGTTAGGAGAGGGTGGTGTTTGGACGGGGATAGGATGTATAAGAACAACGACCAGCCAGTTCGTCACTGAGACTGTGATGGGGTTGGGCATTTCGCTTGCCGGGATCATCTCGCTTATTTGTATTATTTACGCTGCTATTGTCATACAAATATCAGGCGGTAATCCGGAGAGGATCAAAAAAGCCCAGGAGATGTTGACTTCTTGTATAATGGGTTTACTTTTGATAATATTTTCAATCTTTATTTTGAGAGTAATTGGAGTTGATATACTTAGAATACCGGGATTTGGGTAATAACCAAGAGTTCTTGTTATAATTATCTACTTCCCCCCCCTTCAGGGTTTCTGAATAAACCTCCGAGCCCAATTTTGCCCCCAAGTTTTTCGCCAAAAGTTCTAAGCCCAGGGAAAGCAATAGCTAAAGATCCGTATTGTCCGGCAAGACCAAGTCCACCGCCTACTGCTGCTCCGGCTCCGCCAAAATAAGTACCAAGGCCAATGCTAATTGGCAATGGTTTAACACCCATAAGTTCTTTAACCAATTTTACTAGATCTGGTATGAGAAGGATAATTCCAAGTCCAATTAAAAAGGAAAAAGCGGTTTGGTTAAGGCCGTATAAGAAAGGTGGCGCCCAATAAACTTTTCCGTACGTAGTAACTGGTCCTACATTAACTTGGCTTGGAACTAAGGATATATTACTGATCATTATATTTCCTGTAAGAATGATTGTAGCAATCAGAGGAAATGTCAGAATCTCACCGAACAGATTTCTAAACCAGAAGCCAAAAGCATTCCTGCCCGGTATTGCTTGAAAAAGCAGTAACAGAGGCGAAAAAATGATAAACAGGACGATTTTGATATAGGTTGATAATAAAAGGAAAAAAATGCGAAAGAACAAGAATAGTATGGTGAACCAAACCAAAAGTCCTATAAGGAGAGGCACTCCAAAAAACATGACAATGACTACAAACAAGACTATGAAAGTAATAGTACCGAAAAAAGATGAGATAATGCCTCCTACACCTAATCCGAAGGTAGCGGCTTGGATATTGATATCTTCAAGCATCGCATAAAGCCCCCCACCTGTACTTAAAGATTTTACAACATGATTGCTCGCAATATACGCGCCTACTCCACTTAATAATAAAAATATGGTTTGAAGTATGCGTGGCAAAATCGCGTAGAAATTGTAACCTATAGATGTTAATCCCACAATGTAAGTCCACATTTGCACCAAACCATTAGATTTAATCATTTCTGCAATTGGCCCGGTTCCGCCTAATAAAGAACCTAAAGGGGTATTGATAATGATATTCTCGTTTATCGGAAATAATTCATCGATTAAGACTCCGGGTGTGGCGGTAAGATACATATTCTGGATTGCTGCCAAGTCAAGCTGGACTGCGCTTGCCGGGACTAAGATAGAGATCGTCAAGGCCATAACCACATACATTAGATCAATCATAAATCCTGCAATAGGAAAGGAAAAAGTTATCAAAAGCAATGCCACAATAATTCTGGGAAGCGCGCTTTCAATAGATATAACCGTTTGAGGATTTATCTTCATCCGAAACATGATCATAAATCCGATTGCGACAAGAATTAACACTAGCAACACATAGGTTGCGTCTCGGAATATTTTCCAGATTGGCTGAAGAGGACTTATAGCGGCAAAGCCAATTCCTTGAGCGGCACGGACTTTAGGAACTAAACCAGAATCGGCCAGACCATTGTAAACCCAGGAGACTCCGGAAGCTGGAGGTTTGCTGAAGGGAAGAGTTAAAAGATTACTCATATAGCCAAAAACACTACTTTGAAATCTTGTATCTCCATCATTCGGATTATCAGTGCAACTTTCTCCTACCGTCACGCACATTAATGAACGATAGACGGTAATTGCAAGTTTGCCTTCCCTGGTTTTATTCAACTCCGGATCTTTGATCACCTCATAGATAGCCTTACGATTTTGTTTGACCGGATCAAAATTACTTTGATGGAGCTTTTGTTTATCTTTATTTATGAAATAGGCAAAAAGGGTTATGATTGAGGCAAAGACAACAATAACCAATAACACTTTTTTGGCTAAACCGAGTATTTTTTTGATAACTTTAAGATAGTAAGAAAGCATAGATTCATTTAAACAAAAAAAGACAGAAGTGTCAAACTTTCATTGTTATAGACTATTCAATAATAAATTCTTCAGTTGGTATGTCGGGATAGTTTTGGCTTATCCAGTTTTCGAAATCAACCATAGCTTGATCTTTGGGTTCATTGAGAGTCACAATGAATTTGTATTCTTCCCAGCTGAAATCGATTGCAAAGCTTGGATGGGCAATCGGCACCTGATTGCTTAGCTCCTGAATTTGGTCGGAAGCGTTTTTGATTTCCGGCGGCAGTTCTTCTTCAAGAACACCAGTAAAATCGGTCGGGTGGACAATGTCCGGTGAAATGTAGGCTGTCGGATAAAGCTCCAAAGTAGGTATGGGCGCGGTTGTCGGAGTTATTCCAACCTGTCTTTTATAGTTAATAAATACCAATGTCAAAAAAAAGATTATCAGAAAGGATAAGATAACCGAGATTATCAAATAGATCTTAAGATTTATTTTTGGCATAATTTAATGTTAGCCTAAATTATAGTTTTTTTACCCCAAAAGCGGCTCGGTATTTGGGGAATGGATAATAGCGGTTTTCATTAATCGGCGGCGCTTCGTATCTGCCATAATAGGGATCATAAGCCCAGACGTTGTTGTTATTATCAATTTCGATGATCCAGAAGAAATGACCACAGCCGTTCTCGCAGTAGTTGGCAAGGGCAAATATCGTCCAGCCTGATCTTATCCAGTTATTAAAATCGCTGGCTACCTGTTCAATTGGCGCGGTGTTATAAGAACGGTAAAGGGTGGTTTTTAATCCTTTGGGACCTCCAAGATTATCCAATGCATCTTTGGCGTTAGACAAGGTCGATCCGTCACAACCTGCGTAATAGTTGTTATTTCGATACTCGTTAACGACATCTGCAGGATCTATACTGCTGTTAACCAATGAGGCCAGAATCATGGCTACGGTTGTTGGACCGCAACCGGCCTTGCAAAGATTGCAACCATTTGGTAAAGGAATATCATCGTATGATCCTCCGCACTGGGCATAATATTTATAGCCTGATGGTGGTGTAAAAGGAAGCGGACCGGGTGTGTAAGCAATTGAGGGGAGAGGTCCGCCAGAAATATGAATATTGGTAGGAAACGGCGGTAAGGTGGGGAGATTACCGCCCTGTGGAAAGAAGCTCCCGGAAAACAATAAATTTATCAAATCTACCAGAGTTTTAATACTGATACTATTATCTTGGGGAGGTTGAGCGTAAGCGTACTTTGGAGAAATAAAAAAAGTCTGAAATAGCGAAAAAATTAAAACAAAAATCAGAACTTTTCTTTTAAACCGCTGATAAAATAGATTGACAATTGGCAAGAAATTCTTCATAATAAAATTTATGGCTTTATTTGATTTTATTAAAAAACCGCAGAAAAAAGCAAGTATAAGTGATGATGCTAATGCAACTCAGAGTTCAACTTCGACCCAGAAAGTGGTTGAGACGACACAAACTACTCAATCGTCCGGCGTGCAAAGCTATAGCGGAATCGGTACGCCTCCTCAACCTCAAGTTGTGAACGAGCAGACTACGGTCAGCAAGACTATTACCTCGCATCCTGACGGGACTAAAACCGATACTACTACGGTATCTTCGACTCCCGCAGCCGGGAAAACCGCTCCACTGTCCGCTGCCGGTACTACGGTATCGGCTGATTTGTCTAAAAAACCGGCAGGGGATGAGCAAAAAAAACAGGAGGAAATTGACCTGATGACGCATCTGACGCAAAGGTCAAATAGAGTGTTTTTATCTGCCCAAAATAAAGCCAAAGAACTTAAGGTAGATTTTGTCGACAGCGAGCATCTTTTACACGGATTACTTTCAGACAGTGAGATCTATAATCTATTCATCGAGTTAAAAATCCAACCTCAGACAATTGAAGAGGAGTTAAACAAAATTTACAAACCGGGCAAAAACCAAAAAATCCCGCAGTTATCTCCGAGAGTCAAACGAATCTTAGGTATATCTCTGGTGGTTGCCAGAAAGCTTCGCTTTGAATTTATCTCTCCCGAACACATACTTTTGGCTTTGTTTGAAGAGGGCGAAGGAGCAGGAGCAAAGATTTTAGGCAAACTCGGACTTAAAAAGCAAGACTTGAATAAGAAGATAATCGGTAAAAAAGAAGGATTGGAGAAAGAGGGAAAGGAAGAAGAAGTAAAAAAAAGTTCCGTTGACCAATATACCATAGATTTGACTGCCAAAGCAGCACAGGGACTTTTGGATCCGGTGGTTGAGAGGTCAGATATCATTGAGCGGGTGATACATATCTTATCAAGACGAACCAAAAATAATCCCTCCCTGGTGGGAGAAGCCGGAGTGGGCAAAACCGCAATCGTCGAAGGATTAGCCCAGAAAATTGTATCAAAATCGGTCCCAGAACCGCTACTTGATAAAAAAGTACTGCAGCTTGACTTAATGAGTATAGTCGCGGGCGCATCGCACAGGGGAGAATTCGAAGAGAGAATGAAGTCTTTGATCGATCAGGTCAAGGCCAGCAAGGGAAAAATTATTTTGTTCATCGATGAAATACACAATATAGTAGGCGCTGGAGCCTCCGGCGACAACGCTATGGATGCCTCAAATTTCTTAAAGCCGGCCCTGGCGCGAGGCGAGCTGCAGTTAATCGGTGCAACTACGTTAACCGAATACAGAAAGTATATTGAAAGAGACCCGGCCCTGGAGCGAAGATTTCAACCTGTGGTGGTGCCAGAGCCGAATATTGAGCAGGGAATTAAAATGCTCAAAGCAATCAAAGACAAATACGAAGCTTTTCATCGAGTCAAGATCCCAGACGACGCGGTTGAAGCGGCAGTAAAGTTGTCCAAAAGATATGTGGGCGATAGATATCTGCCTGATAAGGCGGTAGACCTGATTGACGAGGCTGCGTCTGCCGTGAGATTGCCATTGATTTCTCTGCCTGAGGAGATAAAGTCGCTTGATACACGCGTGGCAGAACTAAAACAAGAACGACAGGAGGCGCAAAAGTCCGGTGATCGCGTCAAAGAACGAATCTTAAATTCCAAAATCGACGAGATCGAGTCGACCCTAAAAGAAAAAAAGGACGAGTTTGCCATGAAAAAAGCCCAGACCACGACTGCAGTAAGCACAGATATTATCAAGGATATAGTTTCGCGCTGGACCGGAATTCCTATTTCTAAAATCAGCGAATCCGAGATAGAAAGACTGGCTAAGCTGGAAGACGTAATGCATAAGCGGCTGATCGATCAAAATATCGCCGTCACGGCGGTTGCGGCAGCTGTACGGCGAGGCAGGGCAGGGCTAAAGTCTTCACAAAGGCCAATTGGCAGTTTTGTCTTTTTGGGTCCAACCGGTGTGGGTAAGACCGAACTGGCTAAAACCCTGGCCGAAGTATTGTTTGGCCAGGAAGAAGCCATGATCAGATTTGACATGACGGAATATATGGAACGACATGAGGTTGCAAAACTCTTGGGTGCGCCGCCGGGCTATGTAGGATACGAGGAAGGGGGTAAATTAACCGAGGTGGTTCGCCGCAAGCCATATTCGGTAGTGCTTTTTGACGAGGTTGAGAAAGCTCACCCCGACATATTTAACATTCTGCTTCAGATATTGGATGACGGCAGGCTTACCGATAACAAAGGACATGTTATTTCCTTTAAAAACACGGTGGTGATCTGTACTTCAAATATCGGAACCAAGATGATTCAAGACGAGCTGTTAAAAACCGGAAAGATGGAGATTGAGGAGCCTCCGGTTCTATCGACCTATACTTTTTCTCCCAGAGGTAGAGAAATTTTGACAATTGGAACCAAGTATTTTGAACGAGATCGGATAAATCAGAGGACAGAAAACGGAACATCTGATAAATCAGAAAATCAGTCTTCAGATGTCAGTCTTCAGCCAACCGACTTCTCAGGAGAATGGAAAGAGGGAATGCTTCTTGATTATTTTGCCGGGCAAGAGATAGAAAAAACTGCACAGAATGATCAGGAAGAAGATAAAACCGGGGTTAAGCCGGGCGAAGAAAAAGGATTTCCGGTGCAAGGGTTTGGCACTCACGCGATTTCCGCCAAGGGAGTTGAGGTATTAACGAAAGCGGACAAGACCTTTATCAGAACCTCAACTACGGCCAAAAACTGGAAAGCAACCACGCTGATCGATTATTTCAAAAATGGCGTTGTGGTAAACGCGTTTCCTGATGCGCCGGATGAACAGTTGCCTACCGCCAGACTTAAAACTCATACCTTTAGTCCAGATGAGCGCGAGATTGCGACTTACAAAGACAGATATTGGGTAAGAAAAGAGGATATGAATGACTGGCAGACCGGTTATCTTAAAGATTATTTTGCCGGAACCCAGATTGAGGAGATAAAAACCGAAGAGATTCCTAAACCAGAAAATAAAGAGCAAAACGGAGCCGGTCAGAATCCAGCAGTTTCGGTTAAAAAAACAGAGGAACCAGAACAACAAGCCGATTCAAAAAAAGAGAAGAAGTCCGAGAAGGTATTTCCTACGGCTTACTGGGATATACATACTTTTTCGCCAGCCAATAAGGAAATAATTATCGTTGGAGACACGGTTTGGTTCAGGCAGTCTGGAAATAAGATTTGGCAGACCCAGACGTTATCGGAATATTTTGGGAAAGATTTTCCGCTTGAGAAAGAGTTGGCAGAAAAGAAAAAGGTAGATGAGGAGATTGACAAAAAGAAGTACGATCAGATAAAAAGTAGAGTAACCGGGGAACTTCGTAAGTTTTTCAGGCCGGAGCTTTTGAACAGATTCGATGAGGTCATAATTTTCGAGCCATTGAAGTTTGTTCATATGATAGAGATTGTCAAATTACAGCTCAAGGGAGTGGCAAAGCTATTGGAGGAACAGGATATCGGTTTTATCTATACGGAAGCTGCGGTAAAAGAGATCGTGCGTGAGGGATTTGATCCCATCTATGGAGCCAGACCATTGCGCAGAGCCATACAGAAGCTTATCGAAAATCCAATCTCAACCTTCATAATCGAGAAGAAAGTTGTGGAGGGTAATCAAATACAGGTTGATTTTGACGGCGAGAGCTTTATTTTTAATATCGAAAAAGTAGAGCTGGTAGCTGAAGATTCGCTCAAAAAACAAAACAGCAAACATTTGTTTTGCGAAACCTGTGGTAATAAATTCGACACAGCAGTCGTCAAGAATTCAACGCCTATCTGTAGCAAATGCGCCTCAACAAAGGTTCAGGAAGTGGTTGAAGAGAAAGAAGCGGAAAATTTGGCAGAAAGATCAGATAATAAAGAAGCAAGCATAGACGGAAAAGAAATAAAAGAGGAAGCCCCAGGTCAAGCGACACCTCAAAATAATCAGCTCAACGGTACCCAAAAGCAATCGACAAATTTCCCCGTCACACATGTCTAACTACCTAGCACAAAAAATTTGTATCGGGGGTCAATGCATTGACGGCCCGCTGCCAACCGGACCTAAAGGGATTAATACGATAGGGGATTTAGTCAACAGAGTGGTTCAATTCTTGATCCCTCTGGCTGCGGTAATATTACTCTTGGTATTTATTTGGGGAGGTTATGATTTTATGATGTCGCAAGGAAATCCGGAGAGAGTAAAATCTGCTCAAGCCAAATTAACAACCGGAGTGATTGGTTTGGTTTTACTCCTTCTCTCTTTTGCCGTCGTAAGGCTCATAAGCTCAATCTTTGGTTTAGGCGGAGGAATCATCTGAGACAAAAGTGCCTATTTTTTCGCCCCTGATAATCTTTTCCAGGTTTTCCGGTTTATTGAAGTTAAAGACAATAATTGGCATTTTTCGGCTCTGACAGAGAGCAAAAGAAGTATTATCCATGATCTTATATCCTTCCTCAAGTGCCGTTTGATAATCTACACGTTCCAACTTCTTGGCGTCAGGATATTTATCCGGATCCCTATCATAAATTGAGTCGACGTCTGATGCTTTAAGTAAGATGTCGCATTTAAGTTCGATTGCCCGAAGAGCCGCTGCCGAGTCAGTGGTAAAGTAGGGATTACCTGTCCCACCGGCTAAAATAACCACTCTACCTTTTTCCATGTGTCTTAAAGCCCTTCTTCTTATAAACTGTTCACAAAGAGGAGGGATATCAATTGATGAGAGAACTCTGGTTATATCTCCCAGTCGCTCCAATTCCTCTTGAAGAGCCAGCGCGTTGACGATTGTTCCAAGCATCCCGATCTGGTCGGCTACAACATGATCTACCTTGGTACCTTCAATTTCTCGACCCCGGAAAATGTTGCCGGCGCCAATTACAACCGCTATCTCAACCCCGGTTTTAAAGTGGACATTTTTTATGATTTGGGCGATTTTACCAACGTTATGAAAGTCAATACTTTTTTTGTCGCTGCCAAATGGTGAGCCCGATATCTTGAGCAGGACTCTTTTGTAAGTAAGCGTTTCCTTTTGAGGCATTATTGATATTGTAACATAATATAATACGAATGTTGCGGATTTTTATGCGGATGCCACGGACATGCGGATAATAACAATCCCTTAATCCCCTCCTTATTAAGAAGGGGAAACAGGAGAGGTGTCCGGATATCCGCATCATCCGAATTTAATCTGTAGATCCGTACAATTTCTATGCTTTTAAAAAAGATTCACTTAAAAAACTTCCGTAATTTTGGGGAGGAAAAATTTAATTTCAATCCATTTCTTACCATAATTATTGGTGAAAACGCTCGAGGCAAGACTAATCTATTGGAAGCAGTATATTTGACTTCGCAGAGCGTAGGATTTAGAGAAAGCAGAGAAGAGGAATTAATAAAATTTGCCGAAAATATAGCCAATATTCAAGCAGAATATATAAGCACAGACAGTAATTTTGAGTTCCGGGTTGATTTTAATAAATCCGACTCGACAGTAAGGAAGGTTTTCAGCATTAACGGGGTTAAGAAGAGACAGTACCAATATCAGGAAGAGGTAACCAAAGTGGTGTTGTTTTCCCCGGAGCAGATTGAGATTATGACCGGGTCACCGGATAAGAGGAGAAAATATTTTAATACACTTCTTAGCTCCACAAACTATCTCTATAAGAAACACTTAAATAATTACGAACAAGCTTTAAGGAAGAGAAATAAAATTTTAGAAAGATTCAAATACGAACAGGGCTTTGAGGACGAGTTGATTTATTGGGATGATTACCTGGAAAAACAAGCGATTTATTTAGTTGAAAAAAGACAGTCATATCTGGATTTTCTAAATAAGAATAATAAAATCGACAGTAAATCCTTTTCGATCAGCTATCTAAAAAACGTATTTAATAAGAAAAAACTTGAAGAGTATTTTGATCTGGAAAGAAGGATAAAAAAGACGATGATAGGTCCTCAAAAGGACGATTTTCAAATCAGTGAAGTAGATAATTCCGAGAAAAATCTACATCGTTTCGGATCAAGAAGCGAGCAGCGACTGGCTGTTTTTTGGCTAAAGTTTAATGAGATAAAATATCTCGAACAAATATACGGCTACAGACCGTTGTTGCTTCTGGACGATATATTCTCCGAACTGGATTTAAGAAACAAAAAACTGGTTATCGATTTGGTTAAAAAATATCAGACGATTGTTACTACAACAGAAATTAAGCTCCTGGAATTAGCCGACGTCCCCAAAAGCATAATAAAACTCTAGTTTCAAATTATTTTTAGATTGTTATACCAATCCAGTTCTAATCTGATAGGTTAGAATTGGCGCATGGCGACTTACTAAATAGTATAATTTTTTGGTAAAATTGTATTGTTGGATAAGGTAGGAAATGTGCCCGAGCGGTTGAACGGTCCGGTTTCAAATCCCGATGAAGAGGTGGGGTGGCAGAGCGGTTGAATGCACAGGTTTCGAAAACCTGCATCCCGATTAAATCGGGATCGCGAGTTCAAATCTCGCCCCCACCGCAACGTAAGAAATTGCAAAGCAATTTCAACGTTGCTGGAACGCTTAAATTTGCTTTGCAAATTTATTGCGTTTCCGCCACATGTTTTACTATACATACATTCTTCGAAGTTTAAAAAATGGCTCTCTTTATATTGGATATACATCTGACCTCAAGAAGAGATTTAAAGAACATAATTCTGGGGACAGTAGTGCTACAAAACCATTCATACCTTACAAACTCATCTTTTATGAAGCATTTCTCAACAGAATTGATGCAAAAAATAGAGAGGAATATTTAAAAGGTGGATATGGAAGAAAAACGATCAAAGCAATGATAAAGAAGTATTTAGAAGAGCGTTCATAAAAAAGCGTCAATTGATATAATAAATCTCATGAATAAAAAATTTAAGATATTCAATATAGCTCAAGTTCCGTTTGAGGAAATTCATAATACTCTTGGTTCACGACAAACGCTCGCAACAAAAGAAGATCTCGTTACTGATAATATCGATGCATTAACCAAGGGCACTTTAAAATCGGGAGATAAGTGGGATTGGCATAAACATGAAATATATGATGAAATGGGAATTGTATTAAAAGGAGAAGGAAAATTTTTCTGGCAAGATGAGATTGTTGAATATAAGGCAGAAGACGTGATGATTATTCCCGCTAATTCTCTGCATAAATTTGAGGCAGGTGGTGAAATACCTAGTGAATTTTATTTTGTACGAATAAAGGTTTGATATAAGCTATAAGGACTAAGTTGTTCCAGACCCACATGCTCCGCTTAATCGGGACGAATCCCCTCAATCTCCGTAAAAATATGAAGGATATATACTTCTATTAATCGAAACCGCAATCAGTATATACCCCTCCTTAGTTGATTTGATAAGATAACTTTAGTTGACAATTTGCAAAATCAACTAAGATGGGTATAGTAAAAAGAAAAGAGTTAATCAGAAAGATAATTCATAGATTAAAGGAACTCCTTCCTGGGGCTAAAATTATTCTTAAATACTCGAATGATTGGGAGCTTTTGGTCGCAGTTATTTTATCGGCCCAGTGTACAGATAAGATGGTGAATAAAGTAACTGACAAGTTATTCAAAAAATATAAAACCCTGGACGATTATGTGAGCGCCGAACTGGATGAGTTTAAAGTGAGTATCAGATCAACCGGATTTTTCCGAAACAAGGCAAAGAATATTCTGGCTGCTGCCAAGACGGTAAAAGAGAAGTTCGGCGGAAAAGTACCGGATAATATGGATGAGATTTTAACTCTACCCGGGGTAGCTAGAAAAACCGCAAATGTGGTTTTGGGTAATGCTTATGGGGTAGTGGAGGGAATCGCCGTTGATACACACGTTAAAAGACTCTCAAAGTTATACGGACTCACAAAACATGATAATCCTGACAAAATCGAACGGGATTTGATGAAGATTATACCTAAAAAAGACTGGTTCAGGTTTACCTATCTGATGATTGACTACGGGAGGAAATATTGCCCTGCCAGAAAACACGATCACAAGAATTGCCCTTTGGTAAAATTATTGCATTAATTCTAAAATCGGTAGGTTAAGTCTTGGTTTGTGTTTTATTTTCTCAGATCTTTGCTTGTCAAATAGCATCGAGCCGAAGTCGATTTTTTTCTTTTCAAAGAGCGGATAGATTTTTTTTATTTTTTCCTCTAGTTTTTGATCTTTGTCAAATAAGGTCATTTGGGATAAATTGTCTTCTTGAAAGCCGGAGATAGTGCAGCCGGTTGAGCGGTACACTACACCCTTTTTATAAATTAGGTCAAAGGCTTCTCTAAGTTTTTTACGGATTAGATAGGGGTAGGCTACTTTTTCTTTAAGTTTTATCTCTGATGTATGATACTCAAAGTTTTGAGTTTTTAAAAAAGGACTTATCTTTCCAACCAAGTAGTGAAATTTTCTGGCTTGAGTAAAGGCTTCCTCAATATGGATAGAAAGCCTGGCCCAAAGAAGATCTTTGCTGTTTGTCGAGGGTGTGAAGGTTTGGGATCTGGTAATTCCCTTGTACGATTGTTTGCCCCGCGTGTCTAATTCATAGATTTTTTCACCTCTAAGCTCTTTCCATATTTCGTAGAAAGGTTTTGAAAGATTAGATTGGATAAAATTTTCGGATTTTAAAACAAAGTCGAGCGCTGTTTTGACGTTAAATTTTTCTAGATAGGCGGTGGTATTTGGACCTATTCCCCAGACATCCTGGATTTTTGTTTGAGCCAAAAGTTCTTCGATATTTCGGCCGTCTATTACTGTAAGTCCGGAAGGTTTTTGGTGCGAAGAAGCTAGTTTTGCCAACGACTTGGTAATAGAGACGCCGACAGATATACTGATACCAAGGGAAGATTCGACCTTATTCTTTATCGCCTGCGCAATCTCCAGATAGCTCATACTCAAAGGTCTTCTTAGTCCCTTAATGTCTGCAAAAGCCTCGTCTACGGAATACTCTTCTACAGTTGGAGTGAAAGTTCGAAGTATTCCAAACATTTTATGAGAAAAGAGACTATAGAGTTCATAGTCAGATTCAAGAATAACGCATTGAGGACAGATTTTTTTGATCTGCCAGGTAAGCATTCCTCTTTTTACTCCATATTTTCTGGCTTCATAAGAAACTGCCGTTGCTAAGCCCCGTTCGCTGCCGGTAACGACGGGTTTTCCTTTAAGGTTGGGGTTTACAGCCTGAAAGACAGACGAGAAAAATGCGTCGCCGTCAAGATGGAGAATAACATTAGGCCAAAAGTAGATTTGTAGCATCATGTCAAATACCCATTTACAAATAGTAATTTATTTGTTAACATAGATACGTTATTGACACCCTAGCCGCAAGGCTAGGGCTTTTTTGTAGGCATTTCAATAAAATTTCGTATTTGCTCTAAAAATATGTGGTAACCTTTTCTTATTTCCCAAGCAACGCCCTTTTCAAAGCATAAAACTATAAAATTTTTCTTGTACTCTTTTGTGAACTGCCTAACTGGAACGAAATCGCTGTCTCCGCTACCGATAATTACTAGATCCAGGTCTTTTATATTCCGGGCAACGTCTAGAGCTATTTCAACATCGAAATTACATTTATACTCAAATATTTTCTTATTTTTATTAATCCATATTTTTTTGAGAGGTTTAGTTTCAATGATATATCCTTCTTTTTGTACTACTTTGACGAATTTAGCAAAAGATCTTTGGTTTTTATAATCTAAAGGAGTTCCTGCATAAATTTTCAACAGAGATAGTCTATAGTTTCTTAGCAAAAATTGTTTTAGTTTAGTAAATGATATTCTCCACCGAAGTTCTTTTTGAGGATAAAACCAATTGGCATTATCTATGAATAAACCAATAGTTTTACCAGAGGTTTTTTTGAGTAGTATTTTTGTCTTTTTATTCATTGTTTTTTTAAGTTAACTGAAGGCGGATCGTTAATTCACCTTCCCTATCGAAGCTATAAGCGAGAGATTCCATAGCCGCCAAAATTCTTCGACTTTCCCACCTTTGACGGGATCGCCCAGGATGAACGTGGGAATTATGTCCAATGTTCAGTTAATTAAACTTCCTAATCACCGCTTTGACAACCCCAAAGATTTCCAACTCCTGGACGGGGTAAAAAGGAGGGTATTTGGGATTTGCCGCTTCAAGATAAGCTTTGACACCGTCTTTTTTCAGGATTTTAAGCGTCCATTCGCGGTCAATCTGGGCAAGCACTACGTCGCCGGAAGTCGCTTGATCTTTTTTGTCGATAATAACCAGATCTCCGTCAAAGATGCCCAGGCCGATGAGCGAGTCGCCGCTGACCTTGAGTAAAAATGAGGATTGAGGATCGCCGATGAGATACTCGTCTAAGGTCAAATAGTCTCTATTTTCTTCGGCCAGGATGGGAAAACCCGCCTTAACGAGGCCAACCAAGGGAAGCGCAAAAAATTTGGAGGTGGGCGCGAGTTTATGACTTTCTTTTTTGAGAAAATTCAGCTCAATGAGCTTTTGCACAATTTTAAAAACGGCATTTTTTGAGGAAAGGTTAAAAAGCTTAAGCATCTCGGAATAGGAAGGGAGGCGTTTGTGCTTGTGGAAGAATTTTTTAATTGCGTTAAGACGGTTGCTGACCACAGATTTTATTTTTTAATTTTTAAAAATTTGAATTTCAATCGGAATTATAAATTTCAAAAGGAAAATTTAATCGTGAACATTCGTTTACCAGTATAGTAAACCTTCGTTCACTTTGTCAAGCGATTTTTAGAATAAACACTCGTTTATTAAAAATCGCGCCGACCCCGTATACGCGTCTATCCAATATGACGATGTAAACCTCAAGAGAAGGCAAGCGTTGTGCGGGGTCAAGGGGTAAAAAATGCTATAATTGAGTAATGCTTAATGTGTTGGGAGTCTCCGACTCATATCCAAACAGATTTTTATTTTCTGTAGGAGCATTTTTGGTTGTTTTTATAGCCTCAAAGATAGCTAAGAAGAGCCTGAATTTGGTCTTTACTGGATTAAAAAAGAAGGTGGTTAATGCGAATTTTGTCGCAAAGACTAAGACGATCAGATCATTGTTATATAACATCGTCGATACGGTATTGCTGCTTATTGCAGTATTGATTATATTTTCTCACTGGGGTGTAGATATCGGGCCAATCTTGACCGGGGCGGGAATTTTGGGATTAGCTTTTTCTTTCGGAGCCCAGACTTTGGTCAAAGATGTTATTTCCGGTTTTTTTATTATTGTTGAGAACCAATTTAATATTGGAGATAAGATAAGAATAGGTAAGATAGAAGGTGAAGTATATCAAATGACTCTGCGGATGACGGTTTTAAAAGATAAGGATGGAAATTTTGTCTATATACCTAATTCTCAAATCACTACCGTAATAAAATTAAGGACAAATTAAAGGTAATTTTCTTCTTGAGCAAGCAAACGGTTGTTCCGGATGAGAAGATACTTGGCAACCCCATTTTCAATATAGCCTGTATTGATATACTGATTGTTTAAATCAAAATCAACCCAGTGTGAATGACCGCAAACAACAATTTCCCCATTTTTGTATATTTTTTTGACTTTATCTTTCATTTTTTGTCCGGCTGTTTTTAATAAGTAGCGAAGCGGAGGTAAATTAACTAAGAGAAATCCTGCAACTAACGTAGTATATTTTGTCAACCAACGAGGTAATTTTTCATCGATTAAAGGCAGAAGTTTATTTCCGTGTTGAAAAACAAGAGTTTTTTCATTTAATTTAAGACTGTAAATATCGGTTTGAATAACTGAAAAAAGACTTGTTCGGCTATCTGAAAAGGATTTAAGATCATGATTTCCATAAAGATAGATCGTTTTTTTAGATCTAAGAAGAGGAAATAATTTATTCCATCCCGAAGATATAAATTTATCAAAAGTAGTAAGTTGACCATCCCAAAAATCTCCATTAATGATTACACGGTCTGATGCTGAAATTATTTTTTTAAGAAGGTTGAATTTATTTTCTTCAAATTTATCAGTTAAATGCGTATCGGAGAAAACTAGTATTTTCATTTATTTAACATTGACTGGATGAGATTGCGGGGAACTTCTTCGTAGTGGGATGGTTCCATATAGAAAAAACTTCTGCCTTCGGTAAGGGAGCGAACGACAGTTGCGTAGCCTGACATCTCCGACAGAGGAACATAGGCTTTGATGATGACGGCCCGACTTCTTTTTTCGGTATTCAAAATTTTGCCTCTTTTGCTGGAGATGTCACCGATTACTACTCCCATAAACTCTTCAGGCACGGTCACCTCGAGCTTCATAACCGGTTCTATCAGAGTGAGTCCGGCTTTTTTCACCGCGTCCTGTAAGGCCATTGATCCTGCAATTTTAAAAGCAATATCCGAGGAATCTACGTCATGATAGCTACCGTCATAGAGAGTGACCCGGAGGTCGGTAATGGGAAAACCCAATAAAACCCCTTTTTCAATTGCTTCCTGTACCCCTTTATCTATCGAGGGAATAAATTCGGAAGGGATAGCTCCGCCTTTAATTTTATTGACAAATTTGTAGCCTTCACCGAGTTGCAGCGGTTCAATTTTAATAAGACAGTGACCATATTGTCCGTGACCGCCTGTCTGCCTAATATATTTGCCTTCGGCTTCAGAGGATTTGGTTATGGTTTCTTTATAGGCGACTTGAGGTTTGCCTACATTGACCTGCATGCCCATTTCGCGCTTCATCCTGTCGACTAAAATCTCCAAGTGTAATTCGCCCATCCCGGACATGATAGTTTGGCCTGTTTCGTGGTTAATTTTTACTTTAAAGGTGGGGTCTTCTTCCGCCAAGCGCTGCAGTGTATAAGACAACTTTTCCTGATCCGCTTTTGTTTTGGGTTCGATTGCAAGCGAGATGACGGGATCGGGGAATGTGATTTTTTCCAATAGTATGGGATGGTTTTGATCTGTGAGCGTATCTCCAGTTTTGGTATCTTTGGGACCGACTAAGGCTATGATTTCACCAGCGAAGGCTTTGTCGATTTCTTCTCTTTGATTGGCGTGCATGAGAAGGATTCGGCTGACTCTTTCTTGTTTGCCGCGGTTGATGTTATAGACGTATGAACCGGATTCCAGTACTCCGGAGTAGATACGGGTATAGGTGAGTTTTCCAACATGGGGGTCGAGCTGAATCTTAAAGGCAAGAGCTGAAAATTTTTCTTCATTGACGAGTTTTCTGACTTCTTCTTTTTGAGTCTTAGGATTGATGGCTTTAATCTCGTTTAGATCGACCGGTGAAGGAAGATAGTCAACTATAGCGTCTAGGACCGGTTGAACGCCCTTGTTACGCAGAGAAGTGCCTGCAAAAATAGGAATTAATTTGTAGGCGATGACTGCGGCTCGCAGGGCTTTTTTAAGTTCGTGCGTGGTGGGTTCGGTGCCGCTTAAATATTTTTCCAAAAGTCCGTCATCAGTCTCGGCAACCTGTTCAATTAGTTTAGATCTGGCTTTAAGAACTTTTTCTTTAATATCAACAGGAATCTCGTCCTGCACCGAATATTTGGTTCCCTGCGGATCTTTATCCCAGATAAGCGATTTTAGACTAAGAAGGTCTACGATTCCCTTAAACTCATGTTCCTTGCCGATGGGATAAACCATGGTTGCAGGTTTGGCTCCCAATCTTTCCTCAATCTCTTTGACCGTAGCTGCAAAATCTGCTCCCAACTTGTCCATCTTATTGATAAAACAGATTCTGGGGACTTTGTATTTATCTGCTTGTCTCCAAACAGTCTCCGACTGACTTTGAACGCCTTCTTCTGCGTCAAAAATTACAACGCCCCCATCAAGTACTCTAAGAGACCTCTCTACTTCGGCAGTAAAGTCAACGTGGCCGGGCGTGTCGATGATGTTTATTCTGACACCACGCCAAAAAGTGGTTGTAGCTGCAGACATGATAGTGATTCCTCGCTCTTTTTCCTGCGGCATCCAATCCATCTGGGTCGTGCCTTCGTCGATATCTCCTAATTTATAGGTTCTGTCTGTATAAAAAAGAATTCGTTCTGTGGTAGTTGTTTTACCCGAGTCGATGTGAGCGATGATTCCTACGTTGCGGATTTTTTCTAACGGCACGATGCGATTTTTGGTGATTACTGATTGCTGCGGCATATTACCACTTCAAGTGTGCGAAAGCTTTATTCGCTTCTGCTAATTTTTCAGTCTGCATTTTTTTATTTACAGCCTGACCTTGATTTTTAGAAGCGTCCAAAAGTTCAGCCAGCAATTTATCAGAAAAACTATGAAACTCTTTATTTGAATGAGCCTTTGCTGCTTCGATAATCCAGTTTAATGCTAAAAAAAGTTTTCGATCTTTGCGGACTTCGGTAGGTACCAAATATGAAGCGCCGCCTAATCTACGCGGTTTTACTTCATGAGTTGGTGAAACATGTAGGATAGCCAGATGTAATATCCTTAACGGATCTTGTTTTTGTTTTTTTAACTCCTCAAATGCTTGATAGACAATCTGTTTGGCAATAGTTTTTTTCCCTTCAAACATAATATAATTTATAAGTTTCGCGACCTCGTGATTGTTATAGATATAGTCCGGGTCAATCTCTCTTTTTTTATAAGGGCGTCTGGGCATTTTTATAAAATTTCTAATTTCTAATTATTCTAATTGATCTAAATAATTCTAAAGAAATCAGGTCAATTAGGTTAATTAGATCAATTTAAGAAGCAGATTTAGCTTGTTCTAATTTGGTTCCATACTTTGAGCGTGAAGTTTTTCTATCAACCACACCCCCGGTATCATATTTGCCTCGGACTATATGATATTTAACTCCGGGAAGATCCTTGACTCTACCTCCTCTAACTAAAACTATTGAATGCTCCGCCAAGTTATGACCTATACCTTGAATATAGGCAGTAACCTCAAATTTGTTTGAGAGTCTGACGCGGGCGACCTTGCGCAGGGCAGAGTTTGGTTTTTTAGGAGTCATTGTACGAACAATGGTGCAGACACCTCTCTTCATTGAGTTATTTGTTGCGACATACTTTCTCTTTAAGGTATTGAAAGTCAATTTTAAGGCTGCGGCGCGTGATTTTTTAATTCGACTCTTCCTCTTTTTTTTGATTAGTTGGTTGATCGTGGGCATATTTGCTTAAGAACCTCCCGTAATATTTTTCAATTAGATCTTTGGTTACGGGAATAAGTCTGCCAATTATAACATTTTCCTTCAAGCCTAACAAGTAATCTATTTGACCTTTGATCGCCGCAGAACTTAAGACATTGGTAGTCTGTTCAAAAGAAGCGGCTGATAACCAGGAATCCGTGTAGATGGCAGCTCGAGTAATTCCCAAGATCGAGATTTTACCAACCGCAGGTTTTCCTCCCTGAGCCAGTATTTTTTTATTTTCTTCTCCGAAGCGAATTTTTGAAACGACCTCGTCTTTAATAAAGGAAGTATCACCTTCGTCTTCGATAATCACCTTATCGCTCATTTTTCTGATAATCACCTCAAAGTGCTTATCATGGATGTTGATACCTTGCGATTCATAGACTTTTTGAATCTCGTCAAGCAGGTAAAATTGAGCAGAGCGCAGTCCTTTGATGGTTAAAATATCATCTACATCCAAATAACCTTCAGAAAGTTGAGTTCCTACATTGACTAACTGACCGTCTTCGACTTTAAGTTTTTGCGACATGGGAATAGCATATTCTTGTTCTGTCGGCGGGGTTGTGTCAGATGAAGTCACTTTTACCAAATAAACCTCTCTCTTTGTATCTTCTTGAACAGAGATCCTACCTCTATTTTCTATAATGGGTGAAACAACTTTTGGAGTTCTGGTTTCGAACAATTCCTCAACTCTCGGTAGTCCTTGAGTAACGTCTGAAATAACAATCCCTCCAAAATGCCTAACCCTCATGGTTAATTGTGTGCCGGGTTCACCGATTGATTGGGCTGCGATTACACCTACAGGGACTCCGATTTCAACGAGATTATTATTTGAGAGGTCGAGACCATAACAACTTTGACAGACGCCATATTTAGATTGACAATAAAGCGGGGAGCGAACGACAACTTTAGCAATTCCAGATTTAGTGATTAACTGGATTTTATCTTCGTCAATCAATTCGTTTGCCTTAAGTAATAGTTTTTTATTTTCAGTATATAAATCTTTTGCCAAGAAACGACCCTTGATTCTATCGATAAATTTTTCTCCCCGGGTATCAGTAATGCTTATGGTTAATCCATCAGCTATACCGCAGTTCTCTTCTCTGACGATCATGTCATGTGCAACATCTACTAAGCGACGAGTCAGGTATCCGGCGTCAGCAGTTTTGAGTGCGGAGTCTGTTAGTCCTTTTCTCGCGCCACGCGCGTTAATAACGTACTCGAAAATAGATAGACCTTCGCGGTAATTTGATTTAGTTGGGACTTCAATAATTTTTCCTAAAGGATCAACCACCAAGCCTTTAATAGCCGAAAGCTGCTTAAGTTGTTCGCGTGAAGCTCTGGGGCCCTCTGATTTTATAGCTAATTTTACTGGGTTTTCCTCATCAAGTGCATTCCAGGTGAGAGACGCCAGTTTTTCGGTCAGCTCGATCCAAAGTTTATTGGTGTAGCGTTTTTTCTCTTCCAAGGTAAGAAGACCTTGGCGATAATTTTTTTGAACTTTTTCAACCTCTTTTTCCACCAGTTTTAACATGTCTGCTTTTTTTTTGATAATTACACAGTCAAACACCGAAAAAGACAATCCGCCAGCAATTGTTGCTCCCCAAAAGCCAATTTCTTTTAGCCTATCAATCAATGCGCCGACTTCCTGATTATCCAAGATCTTCATGGTTTTCATGACAATCTGCTTTAGGGAAGAGGCTTTTACTTCTTGATTGATATAACCGAGCTTACTCGGTAGCGCTTGGTTAAAAATTATTCGGCCAACCGAAGTTTTTAATAGATGGTCTTTTACTTTGACAAAAATAGGTTGTCTTAATAAGATTTTTTTGAATTGAAAGGCAATCAACGCTTCGTTATCCGTGCTAAAATATTTTAATTTATTATCGGGCGATTCATTATAACGGGCGTCAAAGGTGGTAATATAATAACAGCCTAAGGCCATCTCTTTGTTGGGTAAGACGATGGGTGTACCATCGGCAGGCTTGAGCAGATTATGAAAAGGCAGCATTCGCGACTTAACTTCATCAATGGCGTTTCTGGATAAAGGAAGAAAAACTCCCATTGCGTCTCCATCAAAGTCAGCGTTATACCCAGCGCAAACTGTTGGATGAAGTTTTATTGCATATGAATCGGTAAGGACGGGATAAAATCCGAGAATAGAGAGTTTATGAAGCGTTGGGGCGCGGTTCAACAAAACCGGATGATCTTTTGAGATTTCTTCCAAGATATCATAGACAATCGGTTCTTTTTTTTCTAGGTAGTTTTTAGCGCTTTTTATATTTGGAGCAAGACCCCTAACTATGATTTCGTGTAGCAGGAAGGGTTTAAACAATTCCAAAGCCATTTCTTTTGGCAGACCGCATTGATGTAGATTAAGTTCCGGACCGACAATTATGGTCGATCGGCCGGAGTAGTCAACTCTTTTACCCAAGAGATTTTGTCTAAATCGACCTTGTTTACCGCGAAGTATATCGGATAAGGATTTTTGTATTTTTGACGCAGCGCCTCGGGATCGAGCTCTGCCTCTTGATTTCTGAAGATCTATTAACGAGTCTACCGCTTCCTGGAGCATTCTTTTCTCATTGCGAAGAATAATTTCCGGCGCTCCAAAATCAATCAGTTGTTTTAATCGATTATTTCTGTTGATAACCCTGCGATAAAAATCATTAAGATCTGACGTGGCAAATTTACCGCCAGGAAGCTGCACTACAGGACGAAGGTCCGGCGGAATAACCGGTAACACGGTGAGGATTGCCCATTTTGGGGAAATATTAGCCTTAACAAATGACTCAAGGTAGCGGACTTTTTTGAGTAATTTGTTTCTTCTTTCTCCTTTGACTTCATTGAGTTCTTTTAAGGCCTCGCTATATTTTTTATTAAGATCAAAAGAGGATAGAATCTCATAGACGACTTCCGAACCCATTCCCGACTCGATAAAGCCGTCTGCTTTATGTTCTTTCATATATAAAAAGTCGTCTTCTTCAATCGTGTTTAAATACTTTAATGACCTCATTATCTTAATAAGTCGATCAAAAAAACTGGATTTTTGATTTTTTTGATCAATAAATTTGTCTGATAATAATTTAAGTTGCTCTCTCAATTTAAATTCAAGCTCTTGTTCGGCAATTTCTCTTTGTTCTTTGTTGGCTATTTTTTCTAGCAGATCTGACTTTTGTTTTTTAAATTCCGCCTCGGTCCTATCTTGATTCACTCGATGTTCACTTTCCAGATTATCAATTTCATTTTTTTCAAGATCCTGGATTATTTTGATAGATTGCTTTTGTTTTTCTTTGTCGACATTTTTTACCAGATAGAGAGCGTAGTATATTATTCGTTCCAATGAATGGGGAGGGATCTCAAGTATCGTACTTAAAACTGAAGAAGGTCCTTTGAAATACCAAATATGGGCGATTGGGGAGGCAAGCTTGATGTGGCCCATTCTTTCTCGACGCACTGCCGAGGTCGTGATCTCGACACCGCAACGGTCACAGACAATGCCTTTATAGCGGATTCTTTTATATTTACCGCAATAACACTCGTAATCTTTGGTAGGTCCAAAAATTCTTTCATCGAAGAGACCGTCTTTTTCTGACCTGAAAGTACGATAGTTTATGGTTTCGGGTTTTGTAACTTCTCCATGAGACCATTTGGAGATCACTTCAGGAGAAGCAAGACTGATGCGAAGACCGGAAAAATCAACTAAATCTGTATTTTCCATAGTTTATTTGATGTAATCAATTGCCAATCCCAAAGAGTTTAATTCTTTCATTAAGACATGAAAAGATTCTGGTACATTTGACTGTGGAATATCTATTTTTTTGATAATTGATTCAAAAGCTTTGGTGCGACCTCTGACATCATCGCTCTTTATCGTCAGCATTTCCTGTAATGTATAAGGTACACGGTGAGTTTCAAGAGCCCATACTTCCATCTCGCCGAATCTTTGTCCACCCATTTGGGATTTTCCACCCAGTGGCTGTTGTGTCACCAAAGAATAAGGGCCAACTGAACGGGCATGAAATTTGTCTTCAACCATATGAATGAGCTTCATGATATAGCCGATTCCAACAAAAACATTTTTATCGTATGGTTGGCCGGTTTGTCCGTCATATAGCTTGACTTTTCCATTCATAGGAAGTCCAAGTTTTTTGAGTTCAGAGGTAATAAATTGTTCCTTGACTTTCTCAAAGACAGGAACGGTTATATGATGATTTTTATATTGAGCAATAAGGCCTAACAATGTTTCGAATAGTTGTCCTAAATTCATACGCGAGAGTATAGAAAGAGGCGAAAGAATTACATCTACCGGTGTTCCATCTTCCAAATATGGCATATCCCATTCTGGTAGTATCTTGGAAATAACGCCTTTGTTACCGTGTCTCCCGGCGAGTTTATCACCGACCGATATTTTTCTAAGTTGGGCTGTAGTTACAATAATTCTTTTTAAAACACTAGGTTCAAGCTCATTGGGATCTTTTTTCGAATCTATGATCTCCAGTCCCACCACCGTCCCCTTTTTACCATAAGGGATACGCAGAGAAGTATCTTTTACATCTTTGGCTTTCTCGCCAAAAATGGCCCTTAACAATCTTTCTTCTGCCGTGAGCTCTTTTTCGCCTTTGGGAGCGACTTTGCCGACCAAAATATCACCGCTTGTTATCTCCGAACCTACTACAACCAAACCTTCTTTGTCTAAATTCTGCAATACTTCCTCCCGCACATTAGGTATATCCCGCGTCAGTTCTTCCGGCCCCAGTTTGGTATCGACCAAATCCGCAATAAATTCTTCTGAAGTGATCGATGTGAGGACGTCGTCTTTAATCAGTCTGTCCGAGATAACAAAACCATCTTCATAGCCTAATCCGTTTAGTGAAGTATAGGCGACTACTAAATTTTGACCGAGTGCAAGTCTGCCATTATCAGTTGAAGGACCATCGACCAAAATCTGCCCTTTTTTGATTTTTTGTCCCGGTTCCACTCGCGGTTTTTGATCAAATACGATATCTTTGTTAGTCCTGACGTATCTTTGCAGTTGATAAGCGGCTTCTTTGTTATTTTTAGTTTTAATGACAATTTTTTCTGAGTCTACATATGTTACTACCCCATCGTCTTTAGCAAAAATAGTACGATTGAGTGCTGAAGCTATTTTAGTTTCCAGTCCTGTGCCAACAATTGGCGAATGAGGAGAGACCAAAGGAACCGCTTGACATTGCATGTGAGTACCCATCAAGGCGCGGCTGGCATCGTCATTTTGTAAAAAGGGTATCAGAGCTGCTGAAGCTCCAATAACCTGACGGGGTGAGATGTCAATATAGTCAAGATTTACCGCCGGCACCTCTACTATTTCGCCCCCATAGCGACAGACAACTTGCTCGTCAATGACGTAACCGTTCTTGTCGATATTAGTATTATTGGAAGTAATATGATATTGCTCTTCATCGTCAGCCTGAAGGTAGACGGTTTCTTCAGATAGTCTGACTTTAACTTTGTTGTCTTTTTTTTCTTTGACTATTTTACGATATGGTGTTTCGAGGAAACCAAATTTATTTACGCGAGAATATAACGCCATATAAGTGACGACTCCGATGTTTGGTCCCTCTGGTGAACGTATAGGACAAATTCTTCCATATTGGGATGAGGAAATATCTCTGATAGAAAATGAAGCTCTTTCTTTTTCGATTCCGCCAGGTCCCCCTACGGTTATCCTTCTTAAATTATCAAGTTCTGAAAGAGGGTTAGTTTGATCCACAATCGTGGAGAGCTGACTAGTTCTGAAAAATGAATTTATCGCAACAATTAACGGTTTTGAGTTGACAATTTGGGATGGGGAAACGTTAGTTTCACCGGCAACCAAACTCATTCTTTCTTTAATCTCACGTTCTACCCGCACCATGCCTACCCGAATTCCATACATACTTACCAATTCGCCTACCGTTCTTAGACGACGATTGCCAAGATGATCTATATCGTCAAAACTCCCATTACCTTTAGTTAAATTGATTAGGTATTTAATGGTTTCGACCATGTCTTGTTTGGATAGAAGATGGTTTTCCCGTTCGATAGCCAGTTCAAGCTGTAATTTTTTATTAAGTTTATATCTGCCTACATTTGCCAAAGAATAACGACGGTGATTAAAAAATAAATTTTCAAGAGTTTCGTAGGCGTTATCTAAAATCAGCGGCTCACCCGGTCTTACTTTTCGATAAATTTCAAGGACGGCAGAATTTTTATCTTTAGTCTGATCTTTTTTTAGGGTTGGCTCAAGATATTTTTCGATTAAATCCTTATCTAACTCTTTAAAATCTGCAAGAATTTGAGCATTGCTTTCTCCGGCATATGCCCTCAAAAGTACCGTGGCGAAAAACTTTCTTTTTTTATTGACCTTCATTTCTATTAGGTTATTTTTATTTATAGTTATATCAAGCCAAGCGCCGATATAAGGTCTAATTTCCGCGTTATATAAAGTAAGCCCTGTTGTTTTATCAATCTCGGCTGTAAAATAAACTCCCGGAGATCTGACGATTTGGTTGATAATCGCTCTTTCAATCCCATTGATGATAAATGTGCCACGATCAGTCATTTTGGGTAGATTGAAGAAGTAAACTTCTTGGGTCCGTTCGGAACCGGTTTTTTTATTTAGGAGTTTTAATTTGACATAAACGGGAGCGTCAAAAGTTAGTTTTTTCTGCAGACAAAGTTCCAGCGGATGCCTTGGTTCTCCGAAGAAAACGTCTTCAAATTGAAGACTGAATTTTTTTCCCGTATAGTCGTCCACGGGAAAAAATTCTTTAAATATCTGTTTTAGATCCTGATTGATAAATTTATTCCAAGAAAGCTTTTGAACTTCAATTAGATCAAAGTTTTTTAACTCTTTATCCTCTTCGCCGAGATGAGTTTTTTTTTGAGCAAGGGAGCTAGATGAATTGATCTGAATCATTCTCTGGGGAACTTGTTAATTTTTTTTAACAATAAAAAAACCCTTAAATAATAAGGGGTTGGAATAAAGATAATAAACTATACACGAGTCGTTCAATATTGTCAAGTGAATTTATATTTCAGGACTTTCGGGATAGTCCTGAGCATAGTTGAACAGGTTAGTTTCTTAATAATTTCATCTTATCCAGCAGATTACCTAAGACAGGTTTTGCTTCTTTATGAATGGTTGGATTTTTTTCTTTTTCAATAAAGGCTTCTTCAATTTGTTCGGCTATGAATAAGGCGTTCTCCTGAAGATTATCCGTCACGTCCAATATTTTTTTAAGCAGATCGCGACCTTTTTTTGTCCCCAGCAGAAAAACCAAGGCTGATGCTGTTACAGCTCCAAAAGCAAAACCTACCCAGAGACTGTTGAAATTGTTGTTGACATTGAGGCTAGGTTTGATTTGATTTTGGCTTGCCACTTTTTTTTGTATGGATAAAATCTATAACCTTAAAGACGGATTTTAGACCAGATACAAATCCGCTTATTTCGGAAAAACTATGTTGAACCGACATGCCTACTTTTTCAAAATTCTCAACAATCTGATTGATTTTGGAAAAAGTTTTACGTATTTCTTTTAAGATAAAGATAAGTTGAATTCCGACCGCAACCAATAAAACAGTTGTTACCGTGAGTACAATAGTTAACAGCAATTGTGTAGTATCCATTAGACAATTTTGAAAAAAAAGTGATAAAAAGTCAAATCAATTATTCAGTTTCATTTTGTTACTTTTTCTGCTACCAGATTGTTGGCGCGTAACAGTTCATCGTAAGAGGTACCCGCATCGATCCACCAGTCTATAAAACCGCAAGTCAGGGAACCCTCCTTAAGATAAAAATTATTTAGATCTGTAACCTCGAGCTCACCTCTGGCAGAAGGCTTTAATTTTTTGATGAAATCAAAGACACGATGATCATACAGATAAATTCCAGTTTGAATAATATCAGACTTAGGATGTTCCGGTTTTTCTTCAATGGACAGAACTGTCCCATCTTTATCCACCTCGATTACTCCATATTGTTTGGTTTTGGTTGGTATTTTGACTCCAAAAATCATAGCTCCATGAGAGTTTTTATTAAATTTTTTTACCGCAGTTTTAATGACTCCTCCGTCAAAAATATTATCTCCCAAAATTACTATCAATTTATCATTGGAGACAAATTCTTTTGCGAGACTAATGGCATGAGCTATTCCTCCTTTGGGATTTTTTTGTATGGCATAGTACAATTTCAAATTAAACTGTTCTCCAGCACCAAGAAGATTGGTAAATTCACCGGAGTGATCGGGTGAGGTGGAAAGAAGCACTTCTTTGATCCCCAGCGTCTTCATCACTTCCATTGGATAGTAAATCATCGGTTTGTTATAGACTGGAAGCAAGTGTTTGTTGGTAACCAAGGTAAGCGGTCTGAGTCGAGTTGCCAGGCCTCCGGCCAGAATCATTCCTTTCATATTAGTAGGGCATAATGATCATCTTGAATACAAACATTAGAGTGAATGCAATGAGTATGTATTCTACCACAATTTTGAGATGGATGCCGTCTTTTATGATATGGTGGTAAATACCCCAGAGAATATAAAAACAGATGAAGATGAATAAAATAATGAATTCTGAAAGCCTATCGCCACGAAATAGATTAAGTGCTATTAAGAAAAAAATGCCGCCCGTCAGCAAGACCAGATAGTCGAAAAGATGATTTTGAAACTCTTTTTTCAGATGACCAAGAGCAGTCTTCATAGAATTTAGAGTATCGAACCTTTAATAATTGATAATAAACCTAGAAAAATAAATCCAATAAAGATTAAATGGGCAAGATTTTTACCGGTAATGCGGACGATTCGTAACTTATTGACAAAATGCAGATCTAAAATTAAAGCCAAGAATAAAAATGCCAGAAAAATCAGACTTGAGTTGAAAGCAAACAGACTAATATTTTTGTTCGGTTGCTTAGTCTTTTGAGCCATGATAACAGGTTGCCGTCCAACGGTTGGATTTTGGTCCACAGTGGTTGATCGAGCTTCAACCGCAACAGAATTAATTTCTGGCTGTTTCGCGATTGCTGAAGATTGAGGTTTGCCTAACATTTGAACAATTACCGTAGTTTCTTCTCCATTTAAAATTCCGTTAGCAGTAGCAAAGCCCACATCGCTATATTCTTGTCTTAGGATATTTTCCCGATGTGACGGAGAGTTCATCCAGGCTTGAATAACACCATCGCTGAAGAGGAAATTCTTAGCCAAGTTTTCTCCGGCATATTCATAGGCATATCCGGAAGAGAGTATAAAATCCCAGGGCGTGGCACCATCAGGTCCATAATGTGACCAATAGTTTTTACTTAGTATGTCTTGTGCTTTTTTTTGTGCAGCTACGGCCAGTTTTACGTTATAAGCAAGAGGGGCTAATTGTTTTTTCTGTCTGACCTCATTAGTCAACAGGTAAAGTTTATCCACAGTAATATCAGTGGCAAAACCAAGCACTTCTCCAGTTTTTAGATAAAACAACTTAAAAGTAAAAGTAAGAAGCAGGAAAAAGAGTAAATAGTAAGTAAGGGAATCTATATGAAGAGCTTTGGAACGATAGTTGTTACCCGGATGAGGAATAAAAATGTTACGAATAAATAGTTTTAGCTTGTTCATTTTATGTAAAAAAATTTCTTAATTTTCCGCAAATTTGTCTTAATATAAATATACATTACCAGGATGCCGCTGGAATCTATTAAAACATCGCGGATTTTACCTTCTCTGGTGGGAACAAAGGTTTGATGAATTTCGTCGGATACTGCATAGATAAGAGAGAGAATGAGCGGAAGGAAGAATTTATAGTTAATTGATAATTGTTGATTATTAATTGAGAAGAATGCCCTGAAAAGGAAAAAATAAAGAATTGCATATTCGATCAAATGCAGGGATTTGAAAAAAATGAAGTCAACGACAAATTCACCCGTTACCTCTGTACTTAAGCGTGATGAAAAAAAGAAAATAGTAACCATCCAGATAACGGGCGGAAACCAATAGTAGAGGAAGCGAGATATTTTTTCCATTATTAAAATAATACAATAATCACGACACCATTTTCAGTTTAAAAATAATTGAGGATATTGAGAGGATTGAATAAAAAAAAGCAGCAAAAGAAAGAGAGGAAACCAGTGCGCCAACCCGGGAGGCTTTATTTGCATTTATATCAGTTTTTTCACCTAGAACTTGATTGTTCGTCGCCAGATCGATAGCTTTGTTTGGTTGTTGAGCTTGTTTAATTGACGAAAATTTGACGGGAGAGATGATTGATTGTATTTCTGCCGCAGCGGCGGTCGGCGTTCGAGTCCCGGCGCCAACAGGCGTTGCTGAAGCTAATATATTGTTTGAAGTTGCGGGTTGAGTCAGACAGGGTCCATTTTCCGCAGCGTAAGTCGGACTTTGCTGGCAAAAAATGTCGCTATCAAATGACGTTCTGCCTAAAGTTTTACCTTTTTCGGATGCTTGATACTCAAAGCTATCGACTTCATTTTGTTCAGAGTCCAATAATCTGACGCTGTCGCCGCCATTATTAAAGACAGAAGTTGACAATTCAAATACCGCATAGGAACCAGAATCTAAAGAGAGAGTGAACTTTTTGGGAGTGCTGCCTGATTTTTCTAAATCATCGATCCACCACTCATCCAAAACTACGGGAACACTATTTTTATTATATATTTCAATCCATTCCTGCTGACCAGAATCCGGATCAGGCATGACTTCGGAAAGAAAAATATTGCTAATTGTTTGTTGAGTGATTGTGACAGTGGGAGACAATGGTTGTTCTTCGCTTTCGCCGGGGGTGGGGGTGTCAGATGGTAGTTGATTTGGAGTATAAGCGATGGTTGGTATGACAATATTAATAATGACGTCTGTAACATTATTGTTTGCCTCCGCTGAATTATAGTTTCCGGATGGTGTGTACCTCCTTATCCTCAATTTATAGGGTCCCGGACCGTCGTATTGAGCAGAAGTAGGATTGCCAATGCGTCCTTGAATTTCTCCAAACCAGTTGACCCCGGCTTCAATAATTAGAGGAAAATATTGATTGAAGTCACTTTCGGAATACCAACCGGTTCCGTTATATGTCTCTCCAAAATAGTTCGACGTTGACGGTTTGAAAAGGTCAATCCGCAGATAATTGCTTCCAGCAGCTGCGCCAGCAATTGAGATTTTCAAGGCGAAAGGATCAGAAATAATTGTTGTGGGGGGTTCGATAATTGCGGTCGTCACGGCAAAAGCAGATGGAGATAATATAAAAAGCAATGTCAAAGCAATCGTAAGAACAAGGAAAAATCTCATATAAGTCTTATTAGACCAATAAGATTCGAGGGAGTCAATGGACTATAATCTACAAAAATCTTCAAAGGGAGTAAACATGCAGGTAAAATGTTATGATATTTGAGTCTTTGTGAACAAGCTTTACATAAGGAAGAGCACATCCTACTGAATAACTGCCTCGATACAGGTCTCCGTCAGCAACCGAAAAGACGCCGTTTGAAGTTCCGTTGATATCAATTCCATTGTGAAAGTTATAGATTCTCCCAACCCAGGAATTTCTGACGGACCAAGTATTGCCAAAGCCTTGTTCCAGCTCGATTGGGGAATTAAGGGGCCAGTCCCATTCACCCGACGGATTGAAAGGGTCACCGTCTGATGAACCGCAACCTGAGCCTGAACAGTTAGTATGATCTACCGCTTTAAGAAAATTGAATGGATTTGTCACGGTGCCGCCTTCTTGAACGATAAAGTGAAGGTGACCGCCTGATGAATTGCAGGATGCTCCGGAAATCACCGTAGCAATGCTTTCACCCTTTTTAACCTCGCGAAGTTTAGCCTCGGTTCCTGCACCTGCGATAATGCCTTGAATGGCAGCGTATTCGGCTTTGGCTCGCTCGAGAAGTTTTTGATAGACTCTTTCATCATTTTGCGTCACTTCAAGTAATTTTTGTTTGGCGGCTTTTTGATTATTGAGTGATGCCTTTTGACTGTTAAGTTGAGCTTCGAGCTCATTAAGTTCAACTGACTTTTTTTCGCGCAGACTTTTCTGTTCTTCAAAGTTAAACTTAGTTTCTTGCACCTGAAGCAAAAGTTTCTGATTGTTTTCTTGGGCGGTTTTGAGATATTTGACTTGGCTGATGAAATCATTGGCGTTTTGACTATCAAAGATTAATTCAAAAAAAGAAGCCGGGCGGTTTTTATAGTTTTCTACCACTTTCTTGAGCAGCAGTTTGGTCAGATGATCGAGGGCATTATCAAGACCCTCAATTCTTGAGGATAGAATTTCGACTTCGTTTTGCGTCGAGATTATTTTTTCTTCCGTCTCCTGAATTTTAAGGGTAGTCAGGTTGATCTGAAGACTCATGTACTGGATTTCAGAAGAGAGTGTATTTCTTTGCAACGTTAACTCACTTAATTTTTTTTGATATTCCCCGATTTTTTTTTGTACGTCATCTGCCTTGTTCTGAGCTACGGATACTTGACCAAGAATTAGATAAATAATGACGTTAAATATTACGACGAATTTTTTGAGCATAATTGAATTATAGCTAAATATACTTCTATTAATTGAAATCGCAATCAGTATATATACCCATCTTACTCCGATTTGCAGCTCGTCAGTGCGAAAAAGCGGATTAGATGGGTATATACTGAGTAACTCAGTTGCAAACCTTAAGTTATCGAAGTATACCCCTCCTTAGTTGATTTTATAAGATAACTTTAGTTAACAATTTGCAAAATCTTCTAAGATGGGTATACATCACTTAATGAAAAATCCGGATTTCACATCTTTAAATATTTTTGCGTGGCAAGGAGGGTTGAGAAGATAGCCAAAGTAAGACCAAAAAGTAAAGACAGACCTAAAGTAATTGCCAAAAATATCAAGTTGATCGGCCAGACGGTTAAATTAGTAAATAAAAACGAAACGGTTAATCGAGGGATGTCTTTTAGATAAGATTCAAGAAAAGGCTTGAGAGTGAGAACAAGAGTTAGGATCAGGAAGAATGAACAAAACGAAGCAGCGGCGCCAAAAAGTGTAGCTTCCATAAGAAACGGTTTTTGTATATAGAACTTGCTTGCACCCAGCAGTCTCAACAGCTCTATTTCATCTTTTTTCAAAGCGATCTTAAAGAGCGTGGTAGTAGCGAGAACAAGAATTGAAACAAAAATAAGAAAGAGAAAAAAAGCGATAGTTGATTTTCTTAATATATTAGTTAGAGTGAGCAGTCGGTCTAAGATGTCTTTCTGGAAGTTAACTTCGTCGACCCCCGGCTCTTTTTTGAGAAATTCGGCCAACTCCGAAAGATAGACTGGTTTTTTGGCAAAAACCTCAAGCGAAGCTGGTAAGTTCTCCGACGAGACCATTTCAAGCAGTAACGGAGTGTCTTTGTTGAGCTCTTTATAGATGAGATAGGCTTCGTCTTTTGAGACATATTTAATCGATTCGACTTTTCCTGAGTTCATGAGTTTATCGCGAACTTTAAAAATCGTATTTTTCTCAGTTGCGGTCTGAAAATAGACTATTACTTGCGGTCTTGTCTCTACGTAACCAAGTAAACTGTAAAAAAAGCTAAGTGAAACAAACATTATAGTCGACAGGAAAAGGGTAAAAAATAAGATCATAAAAGCAGCCAAAGACTGATACGGCGCCCGACGAATTGAAGTTAATACCTCGTTCATACTTCATACCCTCCTTTTCTTTGGTCTTTAGTGAGTTTGCCTTGCTTTAAGACCAGAACTCTTTTCTGAAAACTATTGACAATGTCAATATTATGAGTAGCGATAAGAATCGTTTTTTTGCCTTCCAATTTTTTAAAAATTTTCATTATCTCCCAAGTGGTTTTGGGATCGAGGTTGCCAGTTGGTTCGTCTGCCAAGATGATTTCTCGATCGCCGACAATAGCTCGAGCAATGGCGACCCTCTGAATTTCACCCGCCGAAAGCTGAACTGGAAAAGACAACTTTTTTTTAGTTAGACCTACCAATTCTAATGCCTGATTAACAATTTTGGTAATTTGATCATCATTTGCACTTAATACCTTTAAACTCAGAGCAATATTCTCAAAGACATTTTTATCAAATAGAATTTTGAAGTCTTGGAAGATCATACCGATATTTCTACGCAGCATTTCAAGCTGATAAAATTCTCTGGATGTGACGTCAAAATCATTAATCAAGATGGTGCCGTTTGAGGGTTTAAATTCGTGAAGAATTAGCTTAAGGATGGTGGTCTTGCCTGCACCGGAAGGTCCCACGAAAAAAACAAAATCCTTATCTTCTATCTCAAAAGAGACTTCAGATAAAGCAAGAGTACCTAAAGGGAATTTTTTGCTGACGTTTTCGAATTTGATCATTGGAGTACTTCGACTAAACCTACATCCATTAACCAGCCGGCCTTTTCGGTTGCAAATGTTTGACCCCAGACCCTCACTTTTTTGCCTATATATTGGGACAGATCGACGGTGGATGAAGTAAGATAGGCATTTTGTGATTCTCCTCCCGGCCGTTCAAGATGAAAATTGCCCTCTCCATCGATACCTCCTTCTCTTAAGATTCCTTCGGCTTTATCGCTAAAGGTTTTTTTATCAACGATTCCAGCTGTTTTTTCAACTTCGTCCGATGTGGTTTGTTGAGTCGATTGACTTGTGGCTTTAATTCTTGAACCAAGAAAAAAACCCGATAGCACACCAAGCAATACTACTATGATTAAAATCGAGAAAAACACGGGCAGAGTAAAGGATTTATTATCAGTCGCCGTATTTAAATTATGAATGAGGTTTTCTGGGGGAGAGGCATTTTCCATATAAAAAGATTAGCAAGAATTATGTGAAAAAACAATAACCACCTCTTCTCCTCTTTGATGAGGAGGGAATAATGGGAAGCTTACCTTTTTTTTAGATATGCCTCAATGAACTCATCTAGTTCTCCGTCCAAAACTCTTTCTACATGAGACTCTTCGTATTGCGTACGAAGATCTTTGATTAATTTGTAGGGATGAAGGACATAAGATCTTATTTGTCTTCCCCAAGAGGCGAGTTTGACTTGTTTGAAGGATTTAATCTCGCCTTCTTTTTTTTCCGACTGTATTTGCCAGAGCTTGGCACGCAGTAACTTGAGGGAATTTTCGCGATTTGCTCCCTGATACCTTTCCTCTTGGCTTGAGACTGTAATCCCTGTGGGTTTATGAGTTAATCTGACCGCAGTTGCGACCTTATTGACATTTTGACCTCCTTTACCTCCGCTCCGGAAAAATTGCCACTCCAGATCCTCATCTTTGATTTCTACCTCCTGATCTTTAATAATAGGTAAGACCTCAACCAGTGCAAAAGAAGTCTGTCTTAACTTATCAGCATTAAAGGGAGATTGTCTAACCAATCTATGAACTCCTGCCTCAGATTTTAGTAAACCATAAGCAAAAGTACCGTGGACATTCATAGTGGTAGTTTTAATGCCGGCTTCTTCTCCGGGAACTCTATCAAATTCCTCATATATCCAGTCTTTTTTGGCAAAATAGCGAGTATACATGCGAAAAAGCATTTCGGTCCAATCCATAGCCTCAGTGCCGCCTTGGCCTGCGTGGATGGCGAAGATAGCATCTCCCTTATCGTATTTTCCAGAGAGAAATAAAAGGATCTCATATTGACTAATTAATTTTTCAGCTTCTCGGAACTGACTTTCTTCAATGAGAAGTTGCATCATCTCGACGTCTTCGATCTCTTTTTTTAGGCCATTTATCTTTTTCATCACTGCAGAAGCCCTTTTACTCTCCTGCCAAAAGGTAGAATCGTAGGTTTGTTTTTCCAATTCAGATATTTCCTGTTTTTTAGCAGGTAAATTAACCTTAGCGACGATATTATCTAATTTTTTTTCCAATTCCTCTTTTTCCATAAGTCTGAATATTATATACCGCTACGCAATTGAATTACTAGCGGCATATACTTCGATAACTTAAGGTTTGCAACCGAGTTACTCAGTATATAACCGTCTATACCCGTCTTAGTTGATTTTGCAAATTGTCAACTAAAGATATCTTATCAAATCAACTTAGAGGGGTATATACTGATTGCGATTTCAATTAATAGAAGTATAATCCGCTTTTTCGCTCCGAGAGAGCTGCAAATCGTAAGTAAAATGGGTATAACCGTTCGTACACTCCCTACCGCTATAGACGGGATGATCAACGATCGGTATACAAGAAAGTAATTATGCGTATGCTATTTGAAGTCTAAACCGATGATAATAACTGCGTCGGCTGTTTCGTCCTCATCAAGCGCGGTTTCTTTAAATGAGGAAACATTATCCTTAAGATCGCTTTTGATAAGAAACGTAATTTCCTCTTTGGACTTTTTGACTTGAAGTTCTGATTGTTGATAGTTAAAATTATCGGCGTTGTCGGTCAAAATCTCCTGAAAACCTTTTTCCTTAAGCAGCTCTTTGACTTCGTTCGCTAACCCTACAGTACCAACGCCATTTAAAACCTTAATTTTAATCTCTTCCCTTGGAATGGCTGGAGTGGGCGTAGAGGTTGCCCGAGCGGGCGGGGGAGTAGGAGAAGGTTGAGCGATAGGCGCAAGCTTTTTTTGGATAAAACTGAATTTTAGGTTGAGATGTGATCGTGATATCAATAAAAAGAAGATAAAGGAGACAATAAATGAAGCCAAAAAAATCAGCACTTCTTTTTTGGCAAGATTGACCCGGGGAAGGGTAAGTATTTTTTTCATCCTGCCACCTCCTGAGTCGTTTAAGAGAGAGAATTTCTTATTCTGCTCGTTGAAGATAAATGTACCGATGCAAACTTCATAGGATAAGATGGAAAAAGGTTTGTTAGTTGAACCGATAAGCAGCTTCAGGTATTCCTGGTAAAATTCCGGTATTATTCTTTTGATAGGATTTGTCCAGACACCGATCTCTTTGGTGAATGTATCCTGTCTTACCTTATCTGATTGAGCTCCTGCCAGGATGAGGCGATTGAGCTTGATACCCTTTGTATTAAGCTCGTCGACCTTTTCTTTAAGAACCTGCCCAATTTTTTTATCTTTATCAAGATCCGCGTTCCATTTATCGGATGATAGTTGACCGAATGAGTCGTAAAGCAGTCCGGTTAAGCGATTGTTTTCATAAGCTACATAAAATATGTTTTCTTTCTTCTCCTTTCTTAAAGTTTTTTGGAATAACTTAAAATAAGCAACCGACTCGGGTAAAACCTTTTGCACTTTTAGTTCGATCAGCTGTAAAGCTTGTTGAAAAAGGGCTAAATTATCTTTATCTACGGCAAAAAAGTAGATATATTTTTCCTTAGCGCCATCTTCGATAAACCAGTCAAATTTGCAGTCGTCCAGGTTGATAGACAGGTTGGCTTTAACCTTATCGTTGATAAAAGCCGGGACGGCAGAAGTTGTTATTTCCGCAGGCACATGGATGCGCAAAGTCGTATAGGCTTCTTGAGGCAGGATCAGTAAAACCTCCTTTGTTTTAACACCGTCATTTGTAAGTGATTGCAAGGCTTCTTTTACAGCTGACGCTACAAAATCAATATTGACGATTTTTCCATTTTCTAAAAGATCGGAGGCTTGATAAGTTTTGGAAAAAACTTTAGTTTCATACTGGCCAAGAAGTGATTTTTTAAGATATAAAACTTTAACTATATTTTTATCGATAAAAAGATAAAGCATAGAAGTCATTATAGTTTATTCGCGTAAAAAAAAACAAGAGGATGGAAGCTCCATGGTACAATATGGGTGATGGAAAATGCAACCGACGATATAAAACACAAGCTGGACATTGTTTCCTATATCAGCTCCTTCATTCCACTTAATAAAACCGGGAGAAATTTCAAAACCTTGTGCCCATTTCATCAGGAGAAAACGCCGTCATTCATTGTCTCTTCCGATCGTCAGATCTGGCATTGCTTCGGTTCTTGTCAGGAGGGTGGGGACATTTTTAAGTTTTTGATGAAGTGGGAGAATCTAACTTTTAGCGAGGCTTTAAAAGAGTTGGCTGAAAAAGCAGGAGTAAAGCTGACAAAAGTCAACTTTGAGGATAAAGTCTGGAAAAAAAAAGAACGACTAATTGCCATTAATAACCTGGCTGCCGAATTTTTTGAATTTATTCTGCAAAAGTCACGCTTTGGGACAAAAGCCTTAAAGTATTTGAGAAACCGCTCGATTGAAACAAAAATAATTAAAAAATTTCAGCTTGGGTATGCGCCACAATCTTGGGACTCACTGTACAAATTTTTACTTAAAAAAAAGCATAATGAAGGGGAACTGTTGGAAAGCGGACTTTTAGTTAGGGGAAACAGAGGTTTCTCTTACGACAGATTTAGGGGAAGACTAATTTTCCCGATCAAAGATGCGCGCGGGAATATAATCGGATTCTCCGGTAGGACTTTGGAGAAGAGTGCGAAAGATGCAAAATATATAAATACCCCCGAAACCCCTCTTTATCACAAAAGAGAGACCTTATTTGGCATAGACCTAGCCAAAGAAAGCGTCAAAAAAGAAAATAATATCTATCTGGTTGAAGGTGAATTCGATATGATTTCCTCCTATCAAGCGGGCATTACCAATATCGCAGCTATCAAAGGATCTGCGGTAACCAGGGAACAATTGACGTATTTAAAAAGATATACGGATCAGATTACTCTGGCTATGGATAGCGACCAAGCCGGGGAAGAATCGATGAAGAAAGCTATAATTGAAGCAGAAGACCTTGAATTTAACATAGGCGTTGTTACAATCGATTATGCTAAAGACCCGGATGAAGCTATAAGATCCGACCTTGTTAAATTTAAAAAATTAATAAAGAATCCTATTCCTTTTTACGATTTTATTATTGATGTTGCGCAAAAAAAGAATCCGATAGCCGACGCCTATGGAAAAAAACAGTTTGCTGAAGAGGTAAGCGAATTTATAGGAAAGATCAAAAATCCGATTGTGTTGTCCCACTATGTCAAAAAAGTTGCTTCTGTATTGGATGTAACCGAAAACAGCGTGGAGGCTCTGATCAGAAATTTAAGAAGGAAGAGGAAGCAAAGATTTTCCGTGATCACCCAGAAAAAATCTGCTAGCGAGATGATGAGAGAAGTGGTTATACAGAAATATCTATTGAGCAGAATATTCCAAAGCAGCAGCCCTTTCCAGCTGGCAGAGGACATCTTTAAAACTTTTACATTGGATGATTTTTCCGTACCGTCTTACCAAAAAATCTGTCAACTCTTTCTGAACTATAAAAAGAAATCCAGAAGTTTTCATTTGGATGATTTTAGCCCGAGACTTTCCCCAGAACTTCTATCGACTTTTGACGAGTTATATCTTTTTGCTTCAACCGAGATTGAAATTAAAAATGAAAAGATAGAGAAATTAGTTTATGAAGCCAAAAGATATAGTCTAAAACGCAAAATCTCTCAATTATTGTCATCGGATAAGTCTGACGACGAAACGGTTAAAACAGATTTAAAGTCAATAAGCAAAGAACTCACTGATGTGGAAAAAAAGATTGTAGCGTTATAAAATAAAAAATTACATCGTTTACCCAACAAAAATGGCAAAGCACAAATTCCCAAAAACTTTAAACGAGCTGTTGAGGCAAGGTGAAGAAGACGGTTTTTTAGTCCAGGATGACATTCTTCTGATCTATCCCGAGCCGGAAAAGCATATAGAAGAGATAGATATGTTTTTTGACCGTGCCCTAAAAACCGGTATAGATATCTTTGAAACTATCTCAACTCGAGAGGAATCAGACGCTAACAAATCGGCAGAAGAGATAGAAAAAGAATTGGAAAAACTGGTAGTTTTAAAACACGGAGAGTCGCTCGACCCGATTAAGATGTATTTGAAAGAGATAGGAAAGACTCCTTTATTAACTTTTGAAGAAGAAATATCACTGGCAAAAAGATACGAAAAAAACGACCTTAAAGCCAAAGAAAAACTAATCAAAGCCAATCTAAGACTGGTTGTATCAATTGCCAAAAAATATCTGGGAAGACGCCTTTCATTCCTGGATTTGATTCAGGAAGGCAATAGAGGACTCATTAGGGGAGTCGAAAAGTATGATTGGAGACGCGGTTTTAAATTTTCAACCTATGCCACCTGGTGGATAAGACAGGCAATAACTCGTGCCATAGCAGATCAATCGCGAACCATCAGAATTCCTGTCCATATGGTCGACCATATAAATCGCTACTATAAAGCACAGAGGAGATTAACGCAAAAATTGGGTCGAGAGCCTACGATTAAAGAAATCGCGAGAGAACTGATGATGTCGGTTGAGGAAGTTGAGAATCTGACTAAAATATCTCAACAACCCAAATCACTTTCAACACCTGTCGGGGATGACAGAGAGGCTACATTGGAACAGTTTGTCGCAGATCAAAATCAACCAACTTTATATGACAAGGTTTCCCGCGAACTATTGAAAGACGCATTAGGCAGAGTGCTGGAGACTCTCTCTCCTCGTGAGCGGAAGGTATTGATTATGAGATTTGGGCTTGAAGGCAGTAAACCTAAAACATTGGAAGAAGTCGGAAGAGAGTTTAAGGTAACTCGCGAAAGAATTCGACAGATTGAAGCAAAAGCAATTCGCAAATTAAAACATCCCACCCGGGCGCGTAAACTTAAAGATTTTCTCGAATAAATAATTCAAAGCAAGACTAGTGCAGATTATAATCTACATACGATTCATAAAAAATAGATTGTTATAGAGTTCCAAATTATAAGTTTTGTAGATTATAATCCATAGACAATTGGACTTTCATTGTATATCTTAACTGCAAAATGGGCCGAGGTAACTTCTTCTATCAGCGATTGGGTAAAAAAATAATAAGTATTAGACGTAGAAGGAAGCTTTCACAAGAACAGTTGGCTCTTCTGTCTGATATCGACAGGACATATCTTGCCAGAATTGAAGAGGGCAAGGCAAATCCTTCTGTCAAAATACTTAATAAAATTGCCCGTGTTTTGAAGATGAGACTCGCAACGCTTCTGCGCGGTGTTTAATGATTGGTTGATTTATCTAAAAAAATGGAGTACATTTTGACTAATGAAGTCTAAGGTAACCGCAACCCAAAGGGCGCTTAATCTCTGGGCAGTGATTTTAATTATTTGGTCTGTATATAGGGCTAAATTTAGACTACCGGAGTGGTTAGACGAATTTATTGCTAAACCATTGGTTTTTATCTTACCGGTATATTATTACATCAGAAAAATTGAGAAAAAAACTTTCTTTAAATCAATTAATCTTAGTTTCAAGTTCCCTGCTTCGGATATTTTAATCAGCATAGCGGTCGGCTTGATTTTTTCATTCTCTGCAGTGTTGGCTAATACAATTAAGTTTAAAAGCTTGGTACTTTTTCAGAGGTCATTGAGTTTACAGGAGATATCCGTAATGATCGCTTTAGCCCTAGCCACTGGAATTTCAGAAGAAATTCTCTCAAGAGGTTTTATTCTCAAAAGACTTTATGAGGAATCAAAAAACATCTATACCTCATCTTTTTTTGCAAGCGTATTATTTTTCTTTCTTCATGTGCCCATCCTCTTTACCAATCATAAATTAACAGGTGATTTATTGCTACTTTTTATGGGAACGGATCTGATGTTGAGTCTGGTAAACTCTTTTATGTTTTTGGATAGGAAGAATTTGTTTGTACCGATCTTTATCCATGCCTTCTACAATCTTTCAATCATACTGTTCGTTTGAAACAGCATGTCATTCTGGCTCCTCCAGAATTATTGTTAAAATAAGATGTACTTCTATTAATTGAAATCGCAATCAGTATATACCCCTCCTTAGTTGATTTGATAAGATAACTTTAGTTGACAATTTGCAAAATCAACTAAGACGGGTATACTATTTTGCTTCAACAATAAAAAAAGCCATGCAGAAGTAAGATCTGCCTAGTTTGATTCATAAATCCAAAAGATCTCTTCCGTTCCAACTTTTATTTTTTTGATTTTATTTAAGACATCTTCTTTTGCGTGGTTAAACAGTTCTGGATAACCAACAAATACAGTTTTTTTCAGACTCAAATCCAGTTTGGAAGTGAACTCAAACTTATCAAATCTTCCCACCTGTCCGAAACCGTACTGGTCGGGGGAGGATATTTTAGCCTGTTTTTGGTAAGTAGCCGGATCAAATGGCCAGTAGTAAAGAAAATAGATATAGGGTTGTCCGTGGCGGTCGGTAATATAAAATTTGTCGTATTTATCATAATTTTTCCTTACATAGTCGACCAACTCTTTATAACCGCACTGCCAGGCCCGCACAGTCATAGCTCTTTTGGGGTAATGGTTGAAATAGAGATCCCAAGTAATTACTTTAAAAAATGCAAATCCGACAAATAAACAAATACTAAAAATTAATTTCAATTTCCCGCTTGGGATCCTGAAGTATCCGTAATAAATTCCGTAAGCAATGACCAGGATGAGCGGAAATAAAAGCGCGTAGGTCCTGATGAGTGAAGGGCTTTGCCAAGTTAGAGCGTTATTAATCGGAGTGATAAAAATCAAAAAAATTAGCAAATATCGGAATTGTTCTTTATTTTTAAAAAGATAATACAAACCAACGAAGAATAAAAAGTATTCGATCACGGTAAAAAGACCAAGCTGTGGAAAACCAAATCTCCAGTTGGTATCACCGTTTATAACCAGATATTCGGGTGAAAACTGACTAAGATATCGATAGCTTACATCGCGCACGGCCTCTGTTAATTTATTATGAATAATTCTGTTTGGGTGTTCACTTAAATACTCGGTGGTTCTTAAGTGAAAACCGGAATTTTTGAAAAAAAATAGATTGTTGACACGATTTAAACCGTATTTAAAATCAAAAAATATGGCGAATATAACCGTCAGCAAAAGCAGTAAAATTTTAGAAGTTCTATTTACCAGTCTGAATTTTTTTAAGAAAAAAATTAGGTAGAGTTGAAGTAAAAAGAAAAAAATAAGATAAATGCGACCGGTTTGGTAAGAAAATGCATTTAAAAGCAGGAATAAATTTATCAAGACAAAGTATTTAGGTTGAGGAGACTTAAGATATTTAACTAAAAATAAAAGACTCAGCAAAAGAAAAAATGTCCCAATCACTCCTTCATGTGCATGCCGTGACAATAAGTATATTCCCGGTGAAAGAGAGGTAAAAAATGCAGAGAGTAAAGCGACCACTCCGTTTTTAAAAAATTCTTTAGCAAGTAAGTAAATCAGAGGAACGAATAAAATCCCAATAAATATATTTAATGCACGAGTAGAAAAATCATTTAAGCCAAATATGGCAACAATAGGAACAGAAAAATAAGTGTAGAGAGGAAGCTTGTAATCTTCGAACGATTTGAATCTAAGAGGCATATAAGCTCCATATTCATCTCTGCCTGTTTTTAAGATAGAATAGGCATTATAGCCGAAAGCTGCCTCGTCGGCATTGATGCAAGGCGGAATCTCATTGATATTATAAAAATGGAGGAACAGCGAGGTTAAAACGCAGACGGCAAGTGTTAATAATGTCTTTTTCTTCATTTTTTAAATAAAGCTAAAATTTCTTTATCTGTTTTTTTAAAGAATTTTAGCGTCTTCTTTCTTGATTTAATTACTTTTGGCAATTTGAATAAAGCTAAAAAAAATCCTTGCAGAAAAGGCCAATTACCTCTAACAAGTGAAATGAGCAACAATTTTGGTAACGCAAGTAAATGGTTTAGAATAAAGTCTTTATCTGTCAAATTTTTCCAGTTAAAGATAAATTGATTACGGTAGGCAGTTTTTAGAATTGAAGTTTTTTGGAAATATTTACCGATAGTAGATTCATGATAGTGTCGTACCTTGACCTGAGAACAATAATATACTTTATATCCGGCTTTCCAGGCGCGATAAGACAGATCCACATCCTCCCAATAGAACGGGTTATATAATCTATCAAAAGAACCCAATTTGAGAAAAAGATCTTTTTTGAAAATTGATGAACCACCGTCGGCCCAGAAATTGAAAATCACTTTTCTATCGTCGGTTTTTGCTTGTCGCATATGGTTTATCAATCCATTCATAAAATATCCCCGATTACCCCCCACGAGTTTTCCATCCGATTCGTATTGAGCAAAAGACAATGCAAATACTTTGTTATCCTGCTTAAATTGTTCAACAGTTTTCTTAAATGAATCGTCTTTGAGGATTACATCGGAATTAAGAAGCAAAACGTATTCTCCTTTAGCTCTTTTGACGCCAGAGTTTATATTATTGGCAAATCCAAGATTTTTTTTATTGTCGACAGCAACAGCCTTAGGAATTATTTCTTTTACTTTTTTAGCGATTTTTTCTTGCGGATAATCATTCATGATTATTACTTCACAACCGGCAAAATATTTTTGATTATTTCTAAGATTGTTGAAAAACAGCCCGTAGTTTTTATAGACCGGAATGATAATTGAAATCATAGAATTATCTCCTTCACTCTTTTTCTAAAAACCTCATAACCATATTTATCTTTAACAAATTTTTTTGCAGCTGACTTAATTTCATTTTGGAGACTTAGATTGGATAAAACTTTAAACAGTTTTTTATTCAACTCCGATTGAGAACCAAAAAGAAATCCAGTTTTTCCGTCTTGGATAATTTCTTTGGGTCCTCCGGCATTATAACAAAACGTGATACAGCCGCTCGCCATAGCTTCAAGCGGCGCTATCCCCAGATGTTCAACCCGGTGCGGGTTTTTGTTTTCATCAACTCCGTAGCCTGCGGTATGAATATAAATTAAAGACTTTTTGTATAGATTGATAAGTTCTCGATAAGGTACATTTATTTTAAATTTTATATCTTTGCTATTTGTAACTTGTGATTTCAATTTATTTAAATAAATTTTATCCTCTATTTTCAGTCCGCCGGCCAAAATTAGCTTAAAATGTTTAAACAACTTATTTTGTTGTTTTAATTTTTTGAACAAATTGATTAGAATAGATTGTTTTTTAGAGTGAAGATGACTATAAAATCTGCCGATTGACAGTATTGTATTTCCTTTGTTTAAATTCTGGATATTGAGATCGATAAATTCCTGATTAAGATACGGATAAATTATTTCAGAATTTATATCCCATTTTTTCATCCAGCTTTGCGTAAACCTCGAGTTGGTAATAAATCGAAAATTTGAAGTTTTTAGTTTATTAAGTAACGTCATCCGGTAAAGTTTATTGTAGGGCACCATGCAAAAAACAAAGTTTTTTTTAGCGGATGATAAAAAATAACTTCCATCGGTAACATAGAAAAAAATATCAAACTCACTTAAAATCATTAATTTCTTTATGAAATTCCCGGTTACCCTGGCCTCTTGAGGATTAAAGATATTTGGTAAAAACTTTAGTTTTTGATTAAATTGAAGACTAAAACGATCTTCAATCTGACTTTGAAGATGTTTATCCCAGAAGATACTGATTTCGAATCCCTCCTCTTGCAGGACTTTAAGTATTGAAAGGACATGTTTTTCACCACCGCCCAACGTATCAAGATAAGGATTATAGAGAGCGGCCTTTTTCATATAGGTATATATAGGTTATTGTCTTTGAGAATGCTTGATAAATTAATTCAATTATACCAAGCTCCCCATCCAAAAAACCTAAGTTTCTGATGAGTCTGCGATAAAGTTCACCCATAAATTTACGAAAAAAAGTTAAAGTGTTAACATTTTTTTGAGCCTTAAAAAGCAAGTCAGATTCTATATCTTCGAAAACAATTGTTTTGCCGACCATTGATTCAAGATCACCGTGAAAATAATGGAGAATCGGGTTTTCTAAATAGCCTAAATTTCCGGAAATAACCGGAAATGAATGTATTGGTTTTGGCCAGGATCTAAAATATTTCTTGTTGATGAGTCTAATCTGATAATCCGGCCACCAACCACCGTGTTTTAACCACTTAACTTTGCCGAAGATATTTTTGCGGGGGATTTTATAATGAGTAGGAGTAATTCTGGGGACCCCGCCTCGGCGGGGGACCCCAGAATCGATTTTGGACAAGCCAGAATGACTTCCAGCGTCAATTACTTTTTTTATTTCGTTGGCTAATTCTGCCGTCATTCTTTCGTCAGAATCCAAAATCAATACCCAGTTAGAATCAACTTTGCTTATGCCAAATTCTCTTGCGGGTTCAACATAATTTGATTTGGGAAATGAGTAGGCAACCGCTCCATTTTTTTCGGTTAAATCCACGGTTTTATCGGAGCTTTCCATATCAATAGCAATTACTTTATCCGAAAGCAAGTTGGCCGATTTAATACAACCGACTATATTTTTTTCGTCGTTGAAGGTATGAATTATAATGGAAATATTTTTATTAATCATAAGTTTTTTTTATTTTAAAGATTGTAATATCTCCGATTTGATATTTTTCTGATATGCGTAAATTTTCTTTGCCGAATTGGTCCAGTTCCCAACTGTTTAATTTTAATATATCCAATTCTTCCGCTTCGGAAAATATCAGAAGAATATCGGATGAATTATATTCAAATTCGGATTTGGGTTTAAAACCGTGCTTAAGAAAAAAGAAACGGTACTCGTGTCCTACAGGAACATATATCCTATATTCTTCTGAGTATTGGATTATATTAAACGGTTCGTTTTCCTTAATTATTTTTTTGTTTATTGCATACCGCACTGCAGTTTCATATTTTTCGGGTTTGCGTGCGCCCAATCCGTAGATATTTTTTGGAAAAGAGTAAAGTTCAAGCAGTATAATAACCAGCAATAACCATTTACTTTTTAAATTGAGGATTGTGATTATTGCAGTAAAGGCAATTACAAGTGATAGCGGGAATAAATAATGTTGGCCGAATTGATATCTAAGTAATAAGGCATAAAGCGGTACGAGCAGGGAAACGGATTTAATCAGGAACTTATTTTTTTCAAATTTAATTCTGTTCCAAACGAAAGCAAAAAATCCGAAATAGAATAAGATATTTACTCCAAGTTGCAATGACAGATTTTTACCCAAAAACAAGATGTTTTTAAAAACATTTTTATTTCCGCTGACAGCATCAGGTATATTTTTATTTTCAATAAAGTTCAGATAAGACCCTGTGATAAAAGTATTCTTTAGCATTACAAAATTATGCCTAAACTCAAAAATAATCAAAGGAAGGAAAGCCGTCAAAATTCCGTAAAAATAAAAACCAAGATTTTTTCTTTTTTTGAGAAAATAAAATAAGAAGACAGCCGAAAATATCAGCAGCGGAAAATTGACAAGATGTATAGAAGTTATTACACCGGCTAAAAAACCCATTAAAAATGATTCAATCCGGCCGAATTTACCAAAGTACAGCCATATCAGAAAAATCAGGAGCAGGGGTAGATAAAACGACCCGTTCCAGGGACTGCGCGAGTGTGTTAAATAGATTGGAATAAAAGCGAAAGCTAAAGTACTTAAGATTGCCGAAAAGACACCGTATTTTTTTGAGATAAACAGATAAAAGAAGGCTAAAGCAAGAACAAAAAAAACAGCATTAAGGATCGGCAGTGAATAAATGTTCAGGTTTGAAAGATAAAATACCGGCAGCAACAGGTAGTAATAGTAAGGTCCAGAATAAATACCGCCAAAACTCAACTTGGGCCCGATTAGGCTTGGTTTACCACGGACGATCATGAGCAAATCGTAGATGTCCCGGGCGAAATCGGGATGAAAATTAAAAGTATAAAAAAGTTTATAGGTATAAAGAAAAATAATTAGCAAAATAGCCGGAATAAATAATATATATTTCAATTGCATATATTCAGGAAATATTTTATCATTTCCAGCAAAAGCTAAACATGAATATAATCACAAGAATCTTATTGCTTCTTGTAACTGCGATTTGCATCTATATTAGCGGATGGTATGTATTTCACGGCAGCATTGTATTTCATACAGATATTGCCAGAGATTTCCTGTTGATCGAAGATATCGTAAAAAACAAGCCTTTAACCCTGATTGGTCCTCGTTCCGGCGGAATCCCCGGAGTTTTTCATGGACCATTATGGTTGTATTTAAATGTCCCGGCTTTTGTCATCGGCACCGGAAATCCGGTGACAGTTGGTTGGTTTTGGATGATGCTGTCGATAATAAACCTAATTGTAATTTTCATGACAGCGCAAAATTTATTTAGAGATCAGCGAATATCACTTTTCGCGGTAACATTGGTCGCGGCAACTACAACTGCCGATATTCGCTCGCTATATAATCCTTGGGGAGCTTTAGTACTCACTCCTATTTTTTTCCATATATACTGGCGATATTTAAACACCGGCAAACAGATTTTTCTGTTAAGCGGCATTTTTATATTGGGTTTGATCATTCAATTCCAAATGGCTTTTGGAGTTCCCTTATTAATTCTTACATTTATTCATGTCTTAAGACATTTGCTGAGAAGTAAAAAATATTCGCATGTTTTGTCTTTTCTAATTATTTTGATACCATTATCGACTTTTATACTATTTGATCTTAAGCACGACTTTCTACAATCTAAAGCTATCTTTAATTTTATCACCGGAAAAGTAAATACAGGCAAAGTAGAAATGCCTTTTTTAAATTTGCTTGACGATAGAACAAGAAAAGTATTCACCGACGGACTCGGATTTTTAACTTTCAATAAATGGTTTCTGTTTATCCCTTTGTTATTTATGTTCTTTAAAGCAGGTGAGGAGTTGGCAAAAGGTAAAGAGTCAAAATCCAGAAGACTTTATCTATTGCTCGTTTACTTTTATTTGGGTTTTTGGGTATTGACGCTGGGGTTCAAAGGCCAGATTTGGGGATATTATCATTGGCCGTTTTTAGGACTGTTAAGCATGTTTTTTGCAGCATTATACAAATACGTCGATCGAAGACTTTTTTATTTTATTTTTATATCGACTTTGATTTTAAATATTACCAGTGGTATAGGAAAAACGGTTAAAAACCCGGATTTTATTAGCGAAGATGGCGGATCCTGGAAATTTTATAACAGAATGACAAACGATATTTACGTTGATGCCGATCAGGACTTCGGTTACTATATTTTTAGCGGTGACCAATTTGCATATACCCAAAGATATGCGATGAATTATAGGCAGAAAGAATTCAAAAATTTTAGAGCATTTTCTTTCCAAAAGAAAAAAATAACTTATTTAATTTTGACACCAACAGATAATCCCTTTTTAAGCGTAGACGGATGGAAAGCAGGACAAGTTAAGTTAATAAAGAAACCCAAAAAAATATTTGCTTATAAAAATGGAATTATCGTAGAGAAATATGAGTTAACTCCAGAAGAGATAGAAGTTCCTTCGGATCCAAATATGATTGGAGCAACCTTAATATTCAGGTGAGTTAATGTTGTCCGATAAGTAAATTATTCACAATAAGAAACAGCGAGAATGCCGGCAGGGTAAAAATGTTATTGCCCGCAAAGATAGAAGCAAAAAATGAAAATAAAGCGGTTTTAATCTATACCCATCTTACTCCGATTTGCAGCTCGTCGGAGCGAAATAGCGGATTATACTTCTATTAATTGAAATCGCAATCAGTATATACTCCTCTAAGTTGATTTGATAAGATAACTTTAGTTGACAATTTGCAAAATCAACTAAGACGGGTATAGACGGGTATATGCTGAGTAACTTGGTTGCAATCCTTAAGTTATCGAAGTATAAAATAACAAAAAAGGAAAAAATGACAAAGATAAAAAGCGCTACCCCAATAATTTTTTTGACCATATTATTCGGACTGATCTTCTTTTATCGTTTAGATTATAATACACTGGCGAGTTGGGATGAGGCCTGGTACGGATCAATTGCCAGAGAAATGGCAAGAAGCGGAGATTTTATCAGAATGATGTGGAATGGCAAACCCTATTTTGATCATCCGCCGATGGGATTTTGGCTGATGGCGATCTCTTATAAATTGTTTGGAATCAATGAGTTTTCTACGAGATTTCCTTCTACACTGTTGGGGTTATTATCGATTCTTTTGATCTATAAGACCGCAATTGAGTTATATGGAAAAAAGGTAATCGGAGTGGCCGCAGCTTTAATCATGGGAACCTCTGTTTGGTATGTGATCAGAGTCAGGTCAGGAAATCTTGACTCGATTTTTATCCTTTTTAATATTTTGACAGTTTTTTTGTCCGTAAAATCAGCAAATAACTTTAAATTTTTTCCACTTGTCATGCTGGCATTGGCCGGTCTGGTCCTAACCAAAACATTGGTTGGGGTTTCGGCAGTTATTTTAATCATTTGGCTAAATTTCGGGCAACTACTTAAACTTAAAAAAAATTTTTTATATCTTTTGCTAGGATTATTATTATTTTTTTCTGCAATTGCGCCATGGTACGATTTTCATCTAAAAACTTACTCCGGCTTTTGGCAACACCACATCTTTAAT
>Ga0155724_118_pt2 | contig 67975 bp, 63 predicted proteins | sample RifCSPlowO2_01_FD_107380 | JGI IMG/M metagenome (GOLD analysis project Ga0155724, IMG submission 107380) | Candidatus Roizmanbacteria bacterium RIFCSPLOWO2_01_FULL_40_13 | reverse complement strand
AAACTGATAATTGACCTAATGATAAGCCCCAGCATTGAGGAGCCGCCAAAGGGGAAGATCAACATCAAAAGAAAAATCATTCCGTACCGTTCCAGTTGGTACCATTCATGCGCCCGCTCGTCTGACAGCAAGCCCCCGACGATTTTAAATCCATCCAACGGATGGATAGGCAGCAAGTTAAATACTCCGAGGATTACGTTTAAAGAAATTACCGGGATCAGGATGATGTTTATGAGGGACTGTAAAGGTATAAATCCAAGAAGATTGGATAAACGAAGAAAAAATGACAGTAATAAAGCTACGACAAAATTGGAAAATGGTCCGGCCAGTGAGATTATGGCCGCATCACGCCGGGGATTTTTCAGGTTAAACGGATCAAATCCCACCGGCTTACCCCAGCCAAAACCAAAAAAAAGCAGGAAAAGAATCCCCATAGGATCGATATGGACAAGAGGATTAAGCTTAAGTCTTCCGGCTAGTCTGGGTGTTGGATCTCCCAACTGGTCGGCTGCAAAAGCATGTGAGAATTCATGCACCCCTATAGCTATCAAGAGGGCAATAATATAGACAAGAAAAAGCAGGGGATTGGTTAAAAGATAATTTAACATTAATTTAAAATGAGATTTGAGCGAAAATCAAAAATTGTCAATTGTAAATTATAGCGATCGCAATATGAAATGACAGGTGGTATTTTTGTGTCATGCTGAATTTATTTCAGGATCTTATCAATCAGATCCCAAACCAAGTTCAGGATGACAAATACGACATTTTGTTTTGCGCTGACTATAGTTTGATTAAAGGTATATATTATGATATCATAATTTCTCAAGTTTCATGTTTTAAATTTTACGTTTCATATTTATGAATCGTTGTTATCATTGCGGCAAAGGCGTGCTTTTTGGCCGCAGTCATACGCATCATCGCGGTGTAGCTGGAGGCAGGTGGAAGAAGAGAGCTCCCAAGACCCAGCGCATATTCCGCCCCAATTTACACCCCTATAACATAATAGAGAAAGGACTGGTAAAAAGAGTAAAGCTTTGCTCCAAATGTCTCAAGAGAATTAAGAAAGACATCAGGGAAGGCAAGAAGCCGTTCCTACAATTGCAAGAATTTTTATTTAAAGCAAAAGATAAGTCTTCTGAATTACTCCTAATATCAACTGCCTAGTATTAAGTAGTAAGAATTAAGTATTGAGTACAAAACAATTTTTTCATTAATTTTTTCTAAATTCTTAATTCTTAATACTTAATACTTAATTCTAAATACTTGTTATTTTCTCCAACTCCCCGTCCTCTTCTTCATAAAGCTTTTTTCCCTGCTCCAGAACTCTCTGGGTAAATAGTATACCGTTAAGATGGTCAACTTCGTGCTGGATGATTATAGCTTTAAATCCGCTAAACCACTTTTGCTTCTGTTTGCCGTTTATATCCCGGTACTTTAGTAATACTTTACCCGCTCGATCGACAGTGCCCCAGATTTTCGGGATGGATAAACAACCCTCTAGTTTTACGTGTTTACGTTTCTTTCTAGATTCCTCAAACTTTCGCTTTTTCAAACCCTCAGGGTTTGCGGGTTCGCTTTTTTTCAAACCCTGAGGGTTATGAGTTTCGATTTTAAGAATTTCCGGATTTACAAACGCCTCTATTTTGCCACTTTCGCTCGGTCTGATGATAAATACAGCCAGATCTACGCCTACTTGCGGCGCAGCTAAGCCGACCCCCTGCGGATTTACCTGTTTTGCCAACGCAACTTCCATATCTTTGACCATCCGGTTCAACTGACCGTCAAACTTTTCAACTTTCTTGGTCTGAGAAGTGAGTACCGTATTGGGAACTGTGACGATTTCGAACATGGGAATATTATATAATAAAGTTCAAATATCAAATCTCAAAGCCAGGTTATACTTCTATTGATTGAGATTGCAATCAGTATATACCCCTCTAAGTTGATTTAATAAGATATTTTTAGTTGAAAATTTGCAAAATCAACTAAGACGGGTATAAAAGCTTAAAATTAATTAGCTTTAATATTTGAGTCAGGTTTTGCTTTTTGATTTTTGCACTTTGATCTATGTTATTATCTCTCTGTATAGCTACCTACAACGAAGGGAAAAATATCCATTATCCTTTAGAATCTGCTTATGATTTCGTGGACGAGGTAGTGATAGTTGATGGCGGATCGACGGATAAGACTGTTGAAATTGCCAAATCTTACGGTAAAAAAGTCAGGATCATAAAAACCGATAATCCCGCCATGTTTCATAAAAACAAACAAAAAGCCATTGAGGCGGCTCACGGAGAGTGGATTCTGCAGTTGGACGCGGATGAAGCCCTAAGCAAAGAATTAAAAGACGAAATCAAGGTAATAATAAATCCGAAATCCGAAATCCGAAATCCGAAACAAATTAGAAATCAAAAAACACAAAATCATAAACAGTTTAAAAATTTAAATTTAGAAAATTCGAATTTGTTTCGTGCTTCGAGTTTCGATATTCGAATTTCCCAAAAAGTGGCATATTGGGTTCCCAGAAAGAACTTTTTCTTGACGAGGTTCTTAATGAAAGGAGGCCAATACCCGGATTACACAATCCGATTATATAAAAACGGATTCGCTCGATTCCCCTGCAAGAGCGTCCATGAGAATGTGGAGATAATACAAAAAAGCAATTACCAATTATCAATAACCAATAATCAAAAAAATCCCAAATTCCAGTATTCAAATATTCAAAATAAAATTGAGAATTGGAAATTGAATATTGGATATTTGAACAATCCTATTCTTCACCATGCCGATCCCACTTTTTCCCGTTACCTGCAGCGCTGGGACAGATATACGACATTGGATGCTAACATATTGTTTACGACGCAGGGCTTTGCTTCACTACACTTTTTTGATTATTTTTTCCTTAAGCCTTCTGTCTGGTTTTTCTCAACCTATTTTCGACATTTAGGTTTTCTCGACGGCTTTCCCGGTTTTGTCTTTGCTCTTTTTTCATCGCTCCGGTTCTGGGTAATCTACGTCAAATTATGGACTAAAACTATTAAGAAAACTGAGTGAGGTAAACGTATTTGATTCACTTTTTCTACCTTCCAACTTCCAACCGCCAGTTTCCAGCCGGTAGTTTAATATCCTATAATATTGATTTTTTCCCTTGAATTTGGTATAATATGGAGCTTTATGAAAAGCTTTTCCCTAATTATACCTATCTATAACGAGGAAGAAATTCTGGAAGAACAAGTGGGAAGATTGATGGAGGAGATTGAACGGGTCCTTCCTCACGCGGAATACGAAATCGTACTGGTTGAAAACGGCAGCACCGATAACTCCCTAAAAATTGCCCAGAAATTAGCCTCGGATTACGGTCAAATAACTCTGGTTAAACTACAAAGCCCATCCTACGGCCAGGCATTTAAGGAAGGCTTGAGATACGCAAGGTTTGATCACGCTTTTCAGTTTGATATAGACTTTTGGGATGTCGAATTTATCGAATTGTCTCTTCTACTGCTTAACAGATATGATTTTGTCATCGGCTCCAAGAATCTGGGTAAATCAATTGACAAAAGACCGATCGGCAGAAAAGTCATCAGTAAATTGCTTGAGTATTTTTTGAAGTTGTATTTCGGCGTTCCTTTCTCCGATACCCATGGCATGAAAGCCCTGAAGAGAAGACTGGTACTTCCCTATATTGACGAGGTACAAAGCCAGAACCACTTTTTTGATAGTGAGCTTTTAATCATGTGCCACTACCTCCGCTATTCATTTAAAGAACTGCCTGTCAGTTTAAGCGAGATAAGAAGTACCAGATTTTCATTCTTGATTAGATTGCTGGAGACCCTGAAAGAATTCGGCAAACTTATTACCATGAAAAGATTATTAATTAGATATTCATACCTGTAAGAAACTCTAAACTCAAATATCTAAACTCTAAACAATTCCAAAATTCAAAGTTTCAAAAATTTATCAGTTGACATAAGTTTTGAATTTAAGAAATTTGAATTTGTTTAGGATTTAGGGTTTAGTATTTAGAATTTGTTGAAAATTATGAAACTTTACAGTGACGATTTTGGTTATAATCCGAGGGCAGATAAGGAAATTCTGAAGCTGGTCAGGCGCGACAGACTTTTTGGCTTGTCGGTTATTGCAACCATGGTAAGCCAAGCCCGCCTGAGACAGCTGGTAAGCACTTTGGTTAAAAAAAAAGAAGTGAAAATCGGGCTTCACATCAATTTGATCGAAGGTAAACCCAGTTCGCACTTCCTCAATATCAAGTCTTTAGTTGACAGAGAAGGCAAATTCTTTCCCTTACCGGTCTTCCTGGTTAAGCTGTTTTTGGGTAAGGTTGATAGGTTGGATATCAAATCCGAGATTCAGTCGCAACTGAATCTTCTCAAAAAAAGAAATCTGCAGGTTGACATGCTTGACAGTCACCAGCACACTCATGCGTTTTCGCCTATTGCAGAGATAGTTGAGGAAATCGCAGACGAAGAGAGCGTTGCCCAAATTAGAAATTTTAACTCGATCAAGACACACTCACTTAGAGGCAGGCTGACGCTGATGCTGGTTAAATTTATAGCCTTTTTATCATATCTGGTTGCTTATAAAAAAATCGGTTTCCCCGTATCCTGGAGGTCGGCTCAAAAACTGGACTGGACGGTCATGAGCTGGGAGTCTGACAGTTTTGCCGTAGAAGAGGTTGTTCGCAGGGGTTTGGCCTTTATTATTCATCCTTTTCTCCCTTTTGACAAGAATAAGAGCTACCAGAAATATATCAGATAAAATACTACCAATACTACAAATGCTCACGAATAAGCAAATAAATGTATTAATAATTAAATGATTTAATTCGCCTCCCCCTTCTTGTCAAGGAGGGGAGAAGAATAACTGTTTCCTTTTTCCATAAAGAAACCACATAGAAATCTACAACATTTGTCATTCCCGTAAAAAGCGGGAATCCAGGCTAAGAATTCTGGATTCCGGATCAAGTCCGGAATGACAGAATTTTAATATTTCTATCGAACTTCTCTTTAACTTATACTTCTATTAATTGAAATCGCAATCAGTATATATACCCATCTTACTCCGATTTGCAGCTCTCTCGGAGCGAAAAAGCGGATTAGATGGGTATATACTGAGTAACTCAGTTGCAAACCTTAAGTTATCGAAGTATACCCCTCTAAGTTGATTTAATAAGATATTTTTAGTTGAAAATTTGCAAAATCAACTAAGACGGGTATAAGAGGGGAGAAAAGGGGTGGTATTGGTATACCCATCTTAGTTAAAATTGCGAAAGCGAAAGCACTCCGGACGGTGTGCGGACGCACTCCTCCGAAGTGAAATACGAAAAAAAGTTTGCAAACTCATTGACGGTAGATGTAGATATAGTATTTATTCAGTATTAATTACCTCTTGCATAGTTAAAAAATCCTGTTATATTATTATTATGGCTGATAATAAAAGACCAACTCGTTTCTTCGGTTTAGGCGTTTTATTTGGCACAATCATAGGAGGAATAACTGCATTGTTCTTGTCTCCAAAATCGGGTAAGGAAAATCGTGAAGAGGTAATAAAGAAGATTAAACATCTTAAAAAAAATATTGAGGAGATGGAGTTGGATAAGAAAGTAAAGGAAGTCTGGGGCGAAATCAGCGAAGAAGGCAAGAAAACTTATACGAAAGTCAAGAAAGAGGTTATGGAGCGTCTTGAAGATATGCAGGAAAAATGGGAAGAATTTGACCGGGAGAAATATATGAGTATGGTAAGTGAGTCAGTAGATAAAGCCAAAAGCGAAAGTAAAACCACCGCCGATAAACTCAAAAAGCTCAAGGACCTCTTCGCGCGGGATTGGAACAAAGTCTTCGGAGAGTCAAATAAAACATAAAGCTTGTAACATAAAACATTTATTCTCTCTTATAAAGTAAGCCGTAAAGAGTTTTAGCTAATTCATTTACGCCAATCATTATTTCGTTGAGATTATTGTTAGTTATTAAATCAAATTCTTTTGCAAAATTAAGTATACTTCTATTAATTGAAATCGCAATCAGTATGTATCCCTCCTTAGTTGATCTGATAAGATAACTTTAGTTGACATTTTGCAAAATCAACTAAGACGGGTATAGATATTTTGTTTCTTTTAAGGAAGCAAAGGCTATACTTAACAAATGCCTTTTTTCTTTTAATGATATTCTTGCTCCTGCTTCAACGATGTTTAAAATTATAGATAGACTAGAGCCTATTTCAAAACCTGGCTATTTACGTCATTCTGGCAAGCCGAAGGCGCGTCCAGAATCTAAAAGAGGTTTAGAGACTCTGGACAAGCAAGAGTGACGAGTATTGAAATAGCTTCTAGCTCTTTTCAGTTATTCTCCGATCGAAAATTGGTATTTTGAGGAAAATCTAGAGTGATTCTGTAAATTTTCTTTACAAGAGGATCGCCTAAATCGAAAAGTAATTAGCCCTTACGCATTTTTATTAAAAGTTTTATGTTTTACGATTCATGTTTCATCTTATGCTTTTCTTCCATATCTTTCCTTCGACAGCCGGATAATTTTCTCCTTGTTTTCATTCTTTAACTCAGGCAGGGGTAGGGTAGTGGCGGGAAAAGGTGCCGAAGTCATTCCGTCGATGGAGAGTTTGAGCACTGTTTCATACTTACCCAAAGACACAAGATCGTTTTCGTTGTAGATTTCCGCAAACTCAAAAGTCAGAAGGTGAGCGTCCCTGGCGCCGACTACGAATGAGATTAAGGTTCCCACATTGCCAAAGATGGCTTTTTGCACGTCAAGCTCCAATTGCTCGATATACTGGTTGGCCAGAGTCAGCGCCAGCCGGTATTTACGGGCTTCCGAGAGGATTTTAATGAAGGAAGTAGTGGCAAAGTTCTGGAATTCGTCAACATAAAGAAAGAAGTCCCTGCGTTCTTCTTCTTTGACAAATGACCTGTTCATGGCCGCAAGTTGGATTTGGGTGATGATCATAGCGCCCAGCAGTGCGGCACTGTCTTCTCCCAGTTTACCCTGCGACAGGTTCAGGATGAGGATTTTGCCGTCGTTCATAATCGACTCCAGGTCGATCGAGGATTTGGATTTGCCCAGGATGTTTCTGATCATTCTGGAGGTGACGAACTGGCCGACCTTGTTCTGGATCGGTGAGATTGCCTCGGCACGCAGCCGGTCGGGCATTCTTTCGAACTCCTTTTCCCAGAAGCCTTTAAGTACCGGATCCTGCAGTTTGCCGACGATTTTGCGGCGGTATTCTTTGTGGGAAAGCAAAGGAAGAATGTCGACAAGGGTAGATCCGGGGCTTTCCAAAAGCGTCAAAATTACATTTCTTAAAATATATTCTAGCCTCGGACCCCAGCTTTCCTTGTAAATTTTATTAAAGATGGAAACGATTCCGGATGCGATCAAATCTTTTTGCTGTTTATTCCTGACCTCCAGGACGTTAAGCGAGAAAGGTCTTTCCGTATCGAATGGTTCAAGATAGACGACGTCGTTAAGCCTTCTTTTGGGAATATAATCGAGGATGATGTTGGAGAGATCGCCGTGCGGGTCGATAATTCCTATCCCCCGGTCTTTTCTGATATCGTCTATCGCCATATTGGCAATCAGGGTGGATTTGCCCGAGCCGGTCTTGCCGATGATATAGACGTGCTTTCGGCGGTCCGGCGTCTTGATGCCGAAGATCGTCTGCTTGTTTTTGAATTCGGCTTTGGCAAAAAAATTGACGCCCCGTTTGAAATTTTGTAGAGACGCATTGCTATGCGTCTCTACATTTGTCACAGGCAGATTCTCCGGCGGTTCGCCTTTCAGGGTCTTACCCCAGGCGATATTTTTGATACCGGATAACAGATAGCCTGTCGGGTGCCAAAGAGTAGCCAGCTCCTGGGCATTTAAGATCTGGTATTTACGCTCAAAAAAATAAGTCTTTCTTTCCTTGATTCTTTTTAAGAGATGATCCTTAAAGATCAAAGGCCTGCGAAAAACAAACTGGTTGCCGTCACCCAGGGAAAAGCTGCCGAAGGTGCCTGCCAGATTTTGCAGATAAGGAAGTAGAGACGCATGGCTATGCGACTCTATAATATTTGACCCGACCACTAATCTGATTACCGCTTTCCCGCCCTGAAATGAAGCCTTCTTAAGCATCAAAAGCTGTTGCGGGCTTCTGGTGTAGCGGGCGGCGTGCTCGTCATAGATCTGCTGTTTGGCTGCGGTCACGGTCTGGTCCTGCCAGGGAAAGCTTGCCGGAGTTACAACGATTTGCACCGCCATCCTAAGGACAGGGTTTTGTTTGGAGAAGAAACCAACGAGGGAGGATAAGGGATCCACGTCCTTGAAATCGAAGTAGGTCTTGATCGGCAGATAGTGGAAGGAGTTAAGCACAGCTTCACCGGCTGAGACATTTTTTGACTTAAAGACGAGGCTCATAGGATCGGTAGTCTTGGTCACCTTGGATTGGGGGAAAGAGGAAGTGATCAGGCTTTGAATTAAGGTTTCGTTTTCCCGGGGAGTTGAGACATAAAAATAAATGGTTTGATCCAAAAGAAAAATTTCAAAAGCATAGCGCTTGACTGGGACAAAAAGTCTTTTCCAGGTGGGGACATAAGGATAAGAAAGAAGCGACGCGAAGATCTGGGTCGCCGCCTCAATCGGCGTCTCGTCTTCTTTGGGATTGCGGATTTGTAAGAAGGATAATTGAGACATAAAATTCATTATAACAATGAAGAAATAAAGATGTTGTTATACTTCTATTGATTGAGATTGCAATCAGTATATACCCCTCTAAGTTGATTTAATAAGATATTTTTAGTTGAAAATTTGCAAAATCAACTAAGACGGGTAGATATAATATTTTGGTAATATGGCTACTGCAAAGCAGGAGGCCGTTTTTGTCATTCCCGCGTTTACCCTAAACTATATTGAAGGGAAGGCGTGAATCCAAGCTAATTTTCTGGATCCCAGATCAGGTCGAAATGATATTTCGTTTTGCGCCGACTATAATTACTTATATCAAAATGAAAAATAAAAAGATCGAAAAATTATTTTTCAAATGCAGTTGTAGCTATGGACAGCAATTGCAGGTAAATAATTTTGACGACGGTTCATTTGAGATTAATACGAGGTTAGATGGAAGGAGAAAATGGACAGGGGTTGTTTTGAAGAAAAAAGAAATTAAGAAATTGATTGTTCTTTTGAACTTAACTGAATTGAAATTGACCAGCTAGAAAAAAAATGTATAATTGTTTTTATGAATAAGCGAATTGAGATAAATAAATACATTGTTGCCGATCCTGAGATCTGTCACGGTAAACCGACCTTTAAAGGCACACGCATTATGGTATGGCAAATCCTTCAGATGCTTGCACAGGGGGAAAACGAAAAAAGTATTCATAAAGCATTTCCGAGCCTTAACACTTCTCATGTTAAAGCCGCATTAGAGTACGCGAGTACTCTTACTCAAGAGAACTATGTCATCGTCAACACCTACCCTCAAATTTCTCATTGATGAAAATGTAAGAACAGAACTTACAGCTTTTCTAAAGAAAGAAAAGTATAATGTAAAGACAATAGTTCCTAAATCTTCAGATTCAGAAATTTCAGCTCTGTCAAAAAAAGAATTACGAATTCTTATCACCAATGACTCAGATTTCTCTAAATCTCTAAGAACAGAGATTTATTCTGTTGTATGGTTACGAATTCCACAGTGGAGTTCGAACTTTTACTTTCTTCCTTTAAAAAACTATTGCAAGAATGCAAAATTTATACAGGTAGAATAATCGTATTAAATATTAATGAGTGGAAGTCTAATTCTCTTGGAGAAATAATAAATATAGGTGATTAAAATTGGTTCTTTCTTTTTAATATCCAAACAAAACTACCAATAAGTAGTGCAAACCCGAAGTATTGTAAATACTGCGGCCAGAAGATAAAAACGAAGCCGGTATCACTGTTTACTTCATCTGACAACCTCCATCCGTTAGCCCAGTTGTTAACCAGGACATGCTCTAAAATTTTACCATCCAAAATAGCAATCCAACCGGGATTATAGGCTTGTTTCAGTGTCGTGATATATTCGGATGCGGCGTCGATTTTTTCATACGACCCCATTAATTTGCTTGATACCGGGATAATTGATATGAATTTTAGATCGTTGACCGATTCGATATCACCGTAAGACAGATTATCTATGGTTAATTCATAGCCGATTCCAACCTCAGAAGGCGGAATAAAAAAGTAATTATCGCCGAAATCCCTATTTTTATAGATCTCATCATATATATCGCAAAGAGTCGAATACAGATTTTTTAGGCAGATTCTAAGAGGCAGACCCTGAATATGTCTTGCGTTAATTACCAGAAGATAAGCTTTGTCATGTGACAGGGAATAGAAATCCAGTCCCACTCCGTTTATCGTATTTTTTGCATTAAAATTAAGTATTTTCTCACCGGCTGATTCAGTTAGTGTCACGCCGTCAACACTTTTATTACTTTCGTAAATTTCCTCTGCAGAAAAATTAAGCAAAAATTGATTTTCTTGTAAATAACTGAATTTGTTAAAAATATCTTGTTTGAGTTTATCGTCTGGCGTATATATGTCCCGATAGGGGAAGACATAACCTGATCGGGCAGAATCTGTTTGATCCAAAGAGGTAAAATAAGGGCCAAGCTTTTGATAAGCGAAGTCAAAATCCGACCAGCGATATTGCGGATTAACTAGAGGTAGATTAAGAGTCAGCAATTTATCCGATGCAACCGTATTTACCTTATACACCGTCAAATTAGCAAATTGCGCAAGCCTTGAGATCTGCAATTGTGATTCGAGTTGAGACAACAACAAGCCGCTTTCCCGATCATAGACTTTTTGCGGGCGGTTTTTAAGACTGGTTGTGATATTATTCCTATCCCAAAGGATATATTGAACATTAAACTTTTTTAAGTTGGTTAAAAAGAAATCAGGGTTTCTGGTGTAAAGCGCATGATGAAATTCTCGATATGCCTGTTCATTCTGGATGCTCCAGCGGTCAAAATCGCGGTCAAGTATAGCCTGCTTAAGCCCAAACCAGATAAAACCCGACCCTTGGTATTTCCAATCATAGTACTGCCAGCCCGAAAAAGTATGAAGGGGTAAGGAAAGCACAGCGCCGTCGGTCTGATTTTTCATGAAATCCCAGAATCGGAAGTACTCACCGGGAATTTTAATTTTTATTTTTGAGGAGATAAGATTACCCTTAAAAGCCGGTGTGGCATAAATAAATAAAAACAGGAAAGAAATAAAAGTAATGGCTGCAACCGCCGTTCTGCCTGACCAGCGGTTAAAAAGCAGGAAGATGAAATAAGAAAAATAGATCGTATAGGCAAAGGAGAGAAAAATGGAAAATTTGGTAAAGACGAAGCGGAAAGCTTGATCAAATATACTAAACTGGATTAAAAAGTCGAATAGAAGGCTAAAGGGGTAAGTATTATTCAATAAAAAGATCATGGGGATGAGCAGGAAAGGTGAAAAAACCAAAAAAAGTTTTTGTCGGTGTAATGCGCTTGCCAAAAACGCCAAAACCACGGTTGTAAACAGACCATAGCCGATGTATGTAACCAGGGGATTGCTGAAATGCTTTCTCCACTCACTCATCAGATACTCGGGTTTTTCCTTATCGAAATTGAAGATCGACCAGTTGAAGTAAAATCCCTTGATTAAGGCTACGTCCTTAAGGTATCCGTGCTCGCGGTTTCTCAATCCGTATTCTTGCGAAAATAGTCGTGTTTGTTTTGCCTCAACCGGAACATGGCTTGAAGTTTTGACAAAATACAAATTCGGCAGCAGCCAATAGGAGTTGATTAAAAGCGTGACAAAAACTAATAAAATAATGTTTTTTAATTTTTTAATCTGGGTATTACTATTGAACTTAGAGTCATTCTGGGAAGGAGCATTCGCGACGACTCCAGTATCGTTGATTATGCGTCTTTGAAAAAATGCATGCAAAAATAAAAAGCAGATATATACGGCAAAAAAAGCATACCAGAGGTGTGCCGCATAAGCCTGGGGAGTCGAAAACAGGGTAGCAATAGCAAAGTAAAGCAAGTTTTTCCGGTTGGGATTTTGCAGATATTTTAGGGAGAAAAGGACGATCCATGGAAGTACGGCATATTGAGTGGTAAACATCTCGAAGGCGACGATGAATTGCTGTACGGTACCGAGATTAAAAAGGTAAAAAAGCCCGCCGAGAAATGCGATAGGTTCATTTTTATTTGTCATCCCGCCTTTGGCGGGATCGTTATCAACTTTTTTTAGAAGGTAATGAATAAGAAAATAAATTCCCAAAGGTCCGAATAGTAAACATAAAAACACGTAAGTGTAACGTAAAAATGACACAGGCAAAACAAAATGCAGGATCCAGAGAATTATTACCCTCGGCAGATCGGACATATGTGAGTGCCCGGCAACTGCTCCAAGACCCTGATCGCTCCTCCAGACTCCAAAAAACAATCTTTTGAAATTGAGCCCGAAGTCGAATTCGGGGTGAAGTGTGTCCCAGCCTGTAAGAAAGGTTCCTGGCTGATAGTTAATAATCGCAAGAATAAATACGATAAAAACCAGAGCGTAAAAGCCAAAATGTTTTTTTATATGCGGCAAAAGCATGGGTTAAAGTTAGTATAATAAATTTTAGCTATGTTAAAAAGACTAAAAATTCAACCTCAAGATCTGCTTTTTCTTCTGCTTTTTTTTCACCTCGTCGGCAACATTATCTGGATCAAGCTAAATAACTCACCTCCTGCCTGGGATGAAGCCTACAACACCATGAGGTCGCTTGACTACCTACATTTTTTCCAGAATCTGTTTACCGGTAGACTTGATGTCAGACAATTTCTAGACGCTTTTGTCGACTATTATGGTCCTCTTGTCAGAATAATGACGGCAATTATACTATTCATGCTTTCTCCTCACATAAAGTTAGCCCAATTCATGGCCACGCTTTTTTTCCTGGGAACAATCTATCTGGTCTATCTTTTGGGAAAAACTCTTTATAAAAATAAATGGATAGCGCTTTTTGCGGTCTTTTTATTTTCATTCTTTCAGGTGGTTTACGACAATTCCCGCTGGTTATTGCTTGATATTCCGATGACTTTTTTTACTTTGCTGGCTTTTTATTTTTTTATTAAGAGTAATTATTTTGAAAACAGGAAATATACAATACTTTCGTTTGTGGCAACGATGTTTTCGGTTTTGACCAAGTTTCAGGGTGTGCTTTACCTTTTATTGCCATATTTTTGGGGACTTGTAAATATTGTTAAAAATAAGAAGTACGGCAGAATTTGGAATATATTGATTGGTTCTTTGATTTTTATCATTCCTAGCGTACTTTATGTAATCCCGAGTATCGAAAAAATAAAGCTTTACTATGGTCTGGCTGTACCGGGAGAGCCACTGGTCGATCCGATCTACCTTCTTAATCCCATTACCTGGACTCATCACCTCAAGCTTTTCATAAATTACGAGATCACTTTTCCAATTTTTGTTTTTTTCATAGTTTCACTTTATTTTTTTATAAAAAATAAAAATTCTTCCACCCATTCTGTCATTCTGGCAAGCGACGAAGGAGCGCGTCCAGAATCTAACAACGATTCTGGAGACACTTCGTTCCCCAGAATGACACCAGCGATCGATAAACATAATTATAAATGGTTTCTCATTACCAACATCATCTTCTACTACATTTTCTTCACCGTCTTCCCCAACAAAGACATGCGTTTTCTTTTCCCGATCCTGCCTTTTGTAGCTCTTGTTTTTGCTCGAGGCTTCTTCTTCTTTTTTGAAAGATATAAGAAATTGGCGACGGCGGCTTTCATTTTCATAGCAGTTTTTAATCTCGCCATGTATGTTATTTTGTCTTTTGAGTATCCGATAAAAAAAGGCAGCGTGTACTTTGTAGTTGTTCCTTTTGTTTCGGATATTGCCATATTTAACCTGAAAAATTACCCTGTCTTGACTTATGATCCTCATATCTGGCCGCAGGAGCAAATAATCAAAGACCTAAAAGAAATATCCAGAGGTAAGGATATAAATATTGTTTTGATTCCCAACTTTGAGGGATTTAATGACAATAATCTGGGGATTTATGAACGTATCTACCGTATACACAATATCTATACGGAAAGAGCCGGGGGAAGAACGAGGTTTGAGAGTAGAGAAGAGCTTGACTCCTACCTGAATGATTACGAATATTTTTTGACCACGCCGGGAGAAGTCGGCGTATTCTACCAGACCGATAAAGAGGCGTTCGAGCAGATGAGAGACGCTTTAAAACAACGGCTACAAGATGACAAAGCCCAAATCCTTAAAAAATATACTTTACCCAACAATCAAGAAATCTGGTTGGTGAAAAGAATTTTATAGAAAAAAAACGGGTGTCGAGGTGGAAAGGCTTCCACAAGCGCGCATGAAATTTATATAACTAAGTTTAGAGCTATTACAAAGGTTTTCTATTCTAAGAAAACCTGTTTAAGTTAAACAAAACAATTCAGAGCACTTGTGGAAGGGAAACCGAGACGAGCCCCGTTTATTTTTTTAATATCCTTTTTCTTTTACACAGTTTTTGTACGCGTCTTCAATAGGCATTGACACCTTGACTCCCGGCTTTTCCTGTACTTCATATCTTGAAATGCTGGCACAATCATCAATAGCTTTGATCTTAAGGTATTTGTCTGCTCTTGTTACGGCAAAAAACAAAGCCGCAGCAGTTAATACGACCCATAATATAGTTGTACTCATTAGTCCGTTTTTCATAAAATATTCAACTCCTTTCTATTTGATAAAACTGATAATATCTGAATTAGCAAATTCGCAACATTCGCATTCATTCGTAGATTCGTATCTTTTTTTTAGAAAACCAAGATTGACCAGGCGGGAAATAATTCTGCTAAACTTTGATAATGCGTATTGAAATCGATCAATCAGGCAAAATAGAACAAACAAATATATAAATTCAATAATTGCATTATCTAATGATGTAAGAGGAGGAGTGATACTGTCTAAAAAAATAAAAAGAGAATTGCAAATTTATTTCCGAGAAGTTAAAAGGTACAGGACTTTTACATATTTGGTATTTTCTGCTTGCGTTGCATTTCTTATTGCTGAGTTTGATATAAAACAAAAAGTTATAGTTGACCGAGAATATTTTGGACATGATAAATTCATTAAAAAACATATAGCAATATTTTTAAACCGATTAGGAATAAATTATCATGTTCTAATAACTTTTGAATCGATTGGAAAACATTCTCCTGCAGACGATTTAGCTAATAAAATAGGGATGAGAGAAATAAAACCTACTAAAAATATTACTTATAAAGAAACAATTAATCTAGTTTTTCCCAAAAAAAATGATCGGGTGCCTTGATGGCCGAGATCTGCTTAACTGCGGGCTTTCACCGCGAGATTGGCAGATATCCCGATCACCCTAATGATACTTAATCTTTCCCCCCTTGTCAATATTGATTTTCTGAGACCCGACTAAGAGCGCTCCGTGAGCCGTGTTCGAATAGAACTGAAAAGGCGAACGGTAAGCTCAGGCGGGTCAATCTTAATTTTGTTAGAAACCGTTACGACCCAATTTTCAAAGTGCAAAACTTTCCTCAACCCACAATTTTATTCGCATATTCGTAGATTCGAATCAATTCGTAGATTCGTATCTTATTTATGGGTTTAGGAAAAAAAGGGTAAGGGGTAGCAACAAATTCATGTTAAGGAGATCTAAAAAAAGATCAGCTTATGAAAGTGTTAAAACCACTTCTGCTTTTCCCCGAGAGGGGAAGTCCGCGCAAGCGCGAAGCTTCCCCTCCGGGATGGTACCGCTACCGCGGCCAGGTGATGACGGAGACCGTCGAGCACGTTCCAGTGCAACCGGAGTTCTTCATGTTCTGAACCCAGGTATCGACTGAATCCGCATTCACGCTAGCCCCCCACTGGGCAAAGACCCTGGCTTCCTGTTGAAAATCAACGAGGAGGCCGGAGTCACCGTTATCGTCGTAAAGGGTTTCCCCATTCACGACAATGTCGCCACTTACGCGGCAACCACTCTTGACGGTGACCGTCTGCCCAGGCTGAATCTGGAGCATCTCCATGCCATCTGTGCAGGTGATTACTCCGGACTCGGGGGTGGAGGTGGGCTCGGGGGTGGCCCCGGGCGTCGCGGTCTTATCGACCGTGTTGACAGAGACGCAGATTTGCGTTCCTCCGTCGGTGGTGATGCAATCCGCTGCCGGACTGCACGCGGCCAGCAGGACGCTGGCGATCGTGATCATCATCACGATCATGAAAATAAGTTTTCTGTTCATTTTAACTGCCTCCTTGGCAGTTTTTGAACATGGAGGGTTAATAGTCAGATCATTCTGACATTTGCTTCCACTCTAAAGACGAAGAAAAAATAAGCAAATACTACAAATTGCTCAAATAAACAAATAAATGTGAAAATGATTCAATTATTTAATTCATTAAATCATTAGTTCATTTATTTGTAGTATTTGTCGGATTTGTTTATTTGGTTATTGTTCTTGCATCTCTAAAGTGGAAGCATCTTTCTGTCCTACTTCGGTTAAACAAATGTCGTATGTTTTTGTGTCATCCTGAATTTATTTCAGGATCTGATCTTTAGTTTTTTAGTCTAAAGTCAGTAAAATAGATGCTGAAACGAGTTCAGCATGACAATGTATATCCTTTTCGACAGAAAGAACCCTAAATATAGCCATGCCACGCCCCAATATGAACCTGTCAGGTTAATATTGGATTGTTGCAATAAGCTAAATATCTAGGTTTAGCCAGAGTAAGTAAACCTGTGCCTAACGAAGTCCGATTAAGTCGGACGAAGTGGCATCACCCTCGAGGAAAGACTTTGTGTTCTACTTTTTGCAGACGATTTTCGTGTTCTCCGATTTGAATTCGATGTGTTCGAATCTCGCCATTTTTTCCTTTGATTTCAATCATGACATTGCCGATATCTTCTGCAAGTCTTACATATATCTTGTCTATTTTTTCATCGAGTTCGTCTATTTTGCTTGTTAGGTCTTTTTTAACGCTTTTTATTTCGTTACCTAGACCTTTAAGATCATCTTTGGTCGCAAAGACTTTCTTCATTTTTTTGATATCTGCATCAGTAATCATGATTCTAATCATAATCCTCGTCTTCTTATTTGTCAACGAATTTCCGGTCTTTCCTTTTGTTCCCCTATTTTCCGCTTTTAGCCCATTTCCATACTCTGACTCTAACCTCGTAGGTTAGAGTACGATTGGTGTGGCAAGCCGAAAATAATTAAAATTTGCGGTGTTAATAAAATATCCGTAATTAATCCAGCTGAGCTGAATAAAAACGGATTCCTTACCCTTTTTGTTAAAGTGCCCTGAAGTAGAACGAAGTTCACTTCAGGGTCATGTAGTGATCTTCGATCTACTACATGACGATTATTGACTCTTTTTTAGAGTCAAGTGTCTTCGTCTATTCAGATCAGACTTAGTTTTTTTTGCAAGCTTTTTGCAAAAAAACTTCATCCGGCTTCCCGTCCAGATTGTTTTCCCTCGAAAAATCGAAGGAGTATTCCCACTTCGCATTAAGCTCCGCGGGATAAAAAGGCGGGAACTAAATATTCCGCCCAGAGGCGGAAAGCTAGTCCCCGCCCGGGACGAAACATTTATCCGCCGTTTCAGGCGGATGCTTGGGATTTTAACCCCAAGGAGAGAAAGAGAAAAACATTCTCATTCACTCTCTGGAATTAAAAATAATTACCATATCAACATCGATAGATATCAATATAGTTATAGTCTTGTTCTTGGAAATCAATTCTGTTAAGTTAAATTAAATGAAAGCAATTGATCCATTCTTAATCGATGGTGTAGCCGATTTATTTGTAAATTTGGCAGCCGGATGGGTAGGAGCTGCATTTATTGCACCAAATTACACATTAAAAAGGGGAATAGTTAAGTTAACGACCTTGATTTTCGATTTAATTCTTGCTATATTTTGTTTAGTTACTGCAATTTATTTAAGAAAATTGATATGAAAAAAAAATTAGACTTAATAGATGTTAATGCAAATGTAGCAATTGCATTTTCTCTGACAATGATACTTGCAATTCTTGCCTATATTGCTTTCTTTAAGTAACTTTAATCCGCCTTCGCGGAAATCCCCGATCGTTAGATCGTGGGAGCTTCAAACTCTTAATCCCTGATTATTAAAGTGCTTGGCCAATAAAATAAGCCTCCATATCCGATTACTCGGAATCTGCAGGCTTCATACGAGCGATAGTGGTGTCAAAACATGTCCGTCCCCTTAACATATGACCGATAGTATATCATATCAAAGGTCATTTGTCAACTATAGTTAGCATCCTATAGCACTATAAAACTTTATTCGCAATTAACTAACATTGACCGAAAATAAAAGGCTATATCAAAATTGTGAAACATTCAATAAAAGAAGATTTTATATTTTATCGGGGAAGGTTATTCAACTAAATTTTTTCTTTAAGAAAAGACCCGTTCCCAGAGCAGAGAATTGGGCTATTAATAATGCTAAGCCTAATTCCGGTCCGGCTGACGGGACTTCGGTTATACCCAGGACTTCCTTCTCGATGCAAAATTGAGCCGTATCTTCATCGGCGGCGCTGTCGTTGAAGGCTTCAGATTTGTTGACTACACACATCAGTCCTTGATCTTCGGGCAGCCGGTCTTGATTTAACACTTTTACTTTGATGATAAAGACTTTTTCCTCGTCGACTTCCAGATCACCGGCATCGATTGTGATTTCTCTTGATTCGTCGCTAAAAGTTCCGGGGCCGCCGACCGGTTCGACAAAGTCGGGCAGAAAGTCCTTGACGGTCACATCTTTAAGCTTTGCTTCAGAGGTGTTTTTCACTTTAAGCTTAAAGAGTACTTCGTCATCCGGGGAAAAGCGATCATCCGACGGCGAAAGGTTGTCGACAAAGTCCGAGTCGCTCGATCCGCCTTTGGTTTCGACAGGTTTTCCAACCATCTTATCGATCATGATGGAAAGACCTGGTTCAGGTCCCTGGTAAGGACCGTACTGTCCGTATTGTCCGGACACAGGACTCACTAGGAGTAAAAAGCTTATAGTTAAAAGAAGGGTAGTTGTCAAACCTTTCATATAGCTCCGTATTATACTACAGGATTAAGCTAATGTCAACTATGGGATACAATAATATGATACGAATCTACAAATGAATGCTAATCTACAAATATACGAATGTTAAATATGACCTGAAGAATTTAATATACGTTTGGGATTTACTCTTAAATCTCTAAAATTAACAAGAATACCTAATTTTATATTTAAAGCGGTGAGATATCTTTTTATCTGATAGTAATCTTCTCTTGTGAGAAATCTTTTTGCTTTTATTTCTAAGATAATTGAATCTTCAATTATAAAATCTATTTTATTCCTACCTTCTTTTTCTCCTTGAAAGGATGCTGGCAAGGTTTTTTCCCTTTCATATTTGATTTGAGCTTTTTGTAAATCTTCTTCAATAGCATCTGAATATTCTTGTTCATTCCGATATCTTCCTAGATAGTTATGTACTTTAAAAAAGATTCCATTGAGATTATAAGAAAGATCGGGATAAATAATTTTACCCATAAGCTGATATTAGCATATTCGAAGATTCGCATAAAATTCGCATCATTCGTATCATATAATATGCTTATGAAACTCAATGCCGATCAATTAAGGAAATTAGAGGAGGAGCGCGCACAAGGCTCGATGAAACAAGTGAAGCGAAATCCGATCTATTTTGTTCTTGAGAACATTTACGATACCTATAACATCGGTGGTCTTTTCAGGCTGGCTGACGCACTGGCTATAGAGAAGATATATCTTTGCGGCGATTCCGAAATTCCCCCCAACGCCCGAATTAAGAAAGCGTCAATTGGGACTTACAAAGTTGTTCCTTGGGAATACCGCAAATCCGCAGCTGACACCATTGCGGATTTAAACTTGAAAGCCGAAACTCGAAATTCCAAGCAATTTCAAAATTCAAAAAACCAAAATTCAACCACCCCGCTATCCCCTCCTTATCAAGGAGGGGAAACAGGAGAGACAAGCAATGAAGTAGTGAAACAATTGAGTAATAATTTGAATATTATAGCCGTAGAGCAGAGTGATAAATCAGTACCTTATACTAAGGTAAACTATTCTTTGCCGCTTGTCCTTATTTTCGGCAATGAAAGTTATGGCATAAAGGAAGAAACACTGAAATTGGCGGATCAGATAGTAGAGATTCCCATGTTTGGAATTAATAAATCTTTAAATGTGATAGTGTCGGCGGCGATAGTCAGCTATTGGGTAATATCCAAAATAAAAACTTAAAGCATAAAACATAAAACATTGATAAAATATAAGACGATTTTGTTTCACCGCGTCAGACGCTGTTTCATGTTTCAGGATTCATGTTTTATGAGGGTGCCCGAATAGTTCTAGTGGCAAAACGAGCCCTTGGTAAGGGCTAGTCGCGAGTTCGATTCTCGCTTCGGGCTCAGTTTTTAAGCATACGTTTTAAATTGAGCTTAAGTTCTTCGATTCCCTGCAGATTATTAACAGAAATAAACTGCGGATTGTAAAACGAATACTGTTTTTTGAGGCTGGAACTTGTCTTATAATATTCCCCCCCGAGTTTATCAATTTTGTTGAACACTATTGACTGTTTTTTGCCGGAAATACCAAGATCCGCCAGAATTTCTTCAACGGTTTTGATTTTTTGCTCCATTTTTTCATCGGCAATATCGACCACATGGACTATCAGATCGGCATGTATTGACTCCATCAGGGTTGACCTGAAGGAATCAATCAGAGAGGGAGGAAGATTGTGAATGAAACCAATCGTGTCAGAAACCAAAATTGTATAACCCTCAGGGTTTGCAGGCTCGCTTTTTCGCAAACCCTGAGGGTTTGTTAGTATTCCTGTTGCGCTATCCAAAGTTACAAAAAGTGCATCCCTGACTTGTCCTTGTTTTCCGGTTAATAAATTAAACAGCGAAGTTTTGCCTGCATTGGTATAACCGATGATGGAGATGGTTTTGATTCCGTATTCGTGCCTTCGTTGAAGTTGAAGTTGTCGTTGTTTGACCAGTTTTTCAAGCTGATCCTTTTTGCGTCTAATTTGTTTTTTGAAGTGACGACGCATCCTCTCGATATTGGTTTCCCCGATTCCCCTTGTTCCGATTCCTCCTGCTTGACGGGATAATATAGTTCCCCCAAGCCCGTAAATTCTAAACCGCATATGCCTCATGCGGGCTATTTCAATCTGGAGTTTAGATTCAGCTGATTTAGCGTGTTTTTCAAAGATATTTAGAATAAGATCAATTCTGTCCCAGACCTGGACGTTGGAGTTAACAGACCAGAGTTTTTTTGTGAGTTCAAAAAGTTGAGCAGGTTGAACAATTGAGTTGATAATAACGTGTCTGACGGAACCCTCTGGGCTCCGGGAATCTTGAGGGTTTGCGACAATTTGTAAAAGTTCTTCAACCTTGCCGGATCCGATAAAAGTAGCTTTATCGGGAGCGGTTTTATGCTGGATAACACGTATCACATCGATTCCGCCATACGTCTTAACCAAAGCCTGAAGTTCACTCAGATCTTTTAGCCCATCCGAGGTGTGTTTATGTGGAGATATGACATCAACCAGAATTACTTTTATTTTTTTCATGCTGAATCGGAATAATTATAGCTGATTTTTTTAGAAATTATAATTGCAATTAATTTAAATGGAGCGGTTTTAAGCGCTAATTTATGTAGTACTTGACAAACAAAACTAAATTATTTATTGTCAAATTTAGATATTAGAATTGTTGTAAGTTATATCATTGGAGGTGACGTTCTTATGGCAAAAAAGAGAAAAGCTAAAAAGAGTAAGTCTGGAAAAAAGAAGAGATAGGTGTTGTTTCTAGATTAGCCTTTGAGGTCGCCGCGAAGCGGCGACCTTTTGATTTAGACGGACCTCTGTCGACTTTAGCAATTTTTTTTGCCATGAACTGGAAGGAAGCAGAAAAAACTGACAAGCAATTAGCAAAATTTACCCCGGTACCAGAAGGCTCCTGACCACAGTCTGGAGATGAATGGTTAAATAAAAGAGAGTTCGCCTTCGCAATGGGTGATCGACGGGATTTGAACCCGCAACATTCGCCTCCACAGGGCGACGCTCTGCCAGTTGAGCTACGACCACCAGTAAAAAATACTTTAATTTCAAGGCGCAAGTCTAATTTTATCAATTCTTAATTGAATTTTCACTGCAACTTTGTTATCCTGTATTCGTTTTGAACTTTGAGAATAAGAATTTAAAAATTGTTTAGAGTTTCGGATTTAGAATTTAGGATTTTATTTAGATATGGACATCAAATATCTTGGTCACGCTTCATTTTATCTCAGATCCAAAGACGCTAAATTAGTCACCGATCCCTTTGATCCAAAAATGCTGGGGATGAAGTTTCCCAAAACCGAGGCGGATATTGTTACCGTATCCCATCACCATCAGGATCACAACTATGTCCAGGGAGTTTCCGGAGACCCCTTGATTATTCAACTTCCGGGAGAATACGAAAAAAATAAATTAAGAGTTACGGGATTTGCCACATATCATGACAAGCAAAAAGGAGCAGAGCGTGGTGAAAATACTGCTTATAAAATTGAAGGCGACGGAATTTCTTTACTGCATTGCGGCGATCTTGGAATGGTTTGGGATGATGCCTTTACCGATAAATTGGGGGAGGTTGATATTTTGCTGCTGCCTGTCGGAGGATTTTATACAATCGACGCAGGCGAAGCAGCAGAGCTTGTTAAAAAGATCGAGCCATCAATTGTCATTCCTATGCATTACAACCAAGCAAAACTTAATCAGCAAATATTTGCAAAACTTACACCCGTTGACGCCTTTCTTAAAAAAATGGGAGCGGAGCAGATTCCGCCAGTCTCTAAATTGACGGTGAAAAAAGAAGAGCTTGGGGAGGAAATGAAGGTGGTGGTGATGGAGACAACCGCATAAAGTATAAAACCTAAAACATAAAACTTTTTTAAATTTATTTCATGTTTCAAGTTTCAGGTTTCATTGATTTATGCCTAATACTCCGGATTCTCTCAAAGTTCCTCCTCACGACAACGAAGCGGAAAAGTCCGTGCTTGGCGGTATATTAATCGATGCCTCAAGCATCAACTTAGTTGCGGAGTTTTTAAAGCCCGAACACTTCTATCAGTCCGAGCATCAAGCGGTCTTTTCTTCCATGCTGTCGTTGTTTGAAAAGCAAAAACCTATTGATATCGTGACGCTATCGGATCAACTGAAATCAGAAGGAATTTTGAAAAAAGTCGGCGGAAAAAGTTTTATTGCGGATCTTATAAACACAGTCCCGACCTCGGCTTATATCGAGTATTATGGCAGAATCGTAGTCGGCCACTTTGTCAAAAGAAAGCTTATAGATCTTTCCTCGCGCATAATTGAGAGGGCTTTTGACGAGAAAGGCGACACCAAAAAACTTCTGGATCAAGCTGAAGTGGAGATATTTGCCCTTTCACAGTCGCATCTTCATCAGGATTTTATTGAACTAAAAAATATTTTGGCGGAAAGTTTTGAACGATTAGAAAAATTTATGAAACTTGGAACGCATCTGCGGGGAGTTCCGACAGGTTTTAGAGATCTTGACAACAAGCTGGCCGGCATGCAAGATTCAAATCTGCTTATTCTGGCAGCAAGACCGGGGATAGGTAAAACGACTCTGGCTTTAAATATCGCGCTTCATGTTTCAACAACCCAAAAAATTCCGGTTGGCTTTTTTTCTCTTGAGATGAGTAAAGAAGAATTGGTTGACAGGCTGCTGGTTGGACAAGCTGATATCGATGCCTGGAGACTTAAGACCGGCAGATTATCCGATGATGACTATAAAAGGCTGACGGAAGCAATGGGGGAGCTATCAGAAGCCCCAATATTTATCGACGATACTCCGGGAGCGTCGATCCTCGAGATGAGGACCAAAGCCAGAAAGTTAATGGTTGAGAAAAAAATACAATTAATTATTGTTGACTATCTGCAGCTGGCTGATTCGGGACGAAGATTTGATAACCGTGTACAGGAAGTATCTTTTATTTCCCAAGGATTAAAGAATCTGGCGCGCGAACTCAAGATCCCGGTTTTGGCTATCTCTCAACTTTCACGAGCAGTCGAACTAAGAGGGTCTAAAAAACCCCAACTGGCGGATCTTAGGGAGTCGGGAGCAATCGAGCAGGATGCCGACGTAGTTATGTTTATCTATCATGAAGAAGAAAGCGAGGATCTTCTGGATCAGAGTAAACGTCTAATAAAATTGTACATTGCCAAACACCGCAACGGTCCGATCGGAGAGCTGGACCTGATGTTTAGGGGAGACCGCGTCAAATTCTACGGTGTGGAAAAGTAAATTTGACTCGCCACCACTTACCTCAATGCTAAAATCTTCGCTATCCGCTCGCCGCATTGAGGAGCGTTGGTCGGCGGGCAGGCCGCGTCAAATTCTACGGAGTTGAGAAATGATCAGTTTACTTATGATCCAACCGATTATTCCTCCTGTTAAGACATCAAAAAAGAAATGACAACCTAAGTAAATACGTGAAAGTGAAATCAATATTGCAACCAGATAATAAAACCAGCGTCTTTTTTTATCAAAATATGTCAGTACTGTGGCCGCGGCAAAGGCGGTGGTAGCGTGGGTCGAAGGAAATGAATTGTCTTTTGGGCAGTTGGCTGAAATTGGTTGAAATTGGTTGAAATTGGTTGAAGCAGGTCGAGGCCGCTGGAACACATTTTTTAAAATAGCATCGGAAGTAATATAGCTTACTGTAAAAGCCAAAAGAAAGACGAAGATAAATTTAATATCCTGCTTTTGAATTCCGGGGTATTTTCGCTCCTCAAGAATTAAAATAATCGCAATTACAATAATCCAGACTAATATAGAAGCTCCTCGCAGGGAAAGAAAGGAAAAAAAGTGATCAACCAAAATAGAATGCGGTAATATTTTATTCAATAATTGAGTGATGGACAAGTCGACGGCGATTAAATTAAGACGAGTCATAAAATCTATTATAATTGTACAAATTTATACTTCGATAACTTAAGGTTTGCAACCGAGTTACTCAGTATATACTTATCTAATCCGCTTTTTCGCTCTGACGAGCTGCAAATCGGAGTAAGATGAGTATACAATTTAAATGATAAAAACTGTCATTTTCGACTTTGACGGAACCATAGCCGATACGCTTCCCAGGATCCTGCAACTTTATAATAAATACGCATCAGATTTTGGACTAAATAAAATAACTTCGCCAGATGCAGAATTCTTAAGAGGAAAATCTACTCTGGAAATTATCAAGTGGTTCGGCATAACGGCTATAAAACTTCCAGCTTTAGCTGTTAAAATCCGCAAAGAGCTTAATTCTTCAATCACTTCTATCAAAATATTTCCCGGGATTAAAGAACTGATAAAAAAGCTTAAAAGTAAAAAATACAAGTTAGGCGTCTTAACCTCTAATTCGGTAGAAAATGTAGTTAAATTCTTAAAAAAATATAGAATTGATTCTTTTGACTTTATTATATCGGAACCGAGTCTGCTTGGTAAAGCCAAGGCAATCAAAAATCTAATAAATAATCAAAAATTAAATAAAGACAAAACTATTTATATTGGTGATGAAGTCAGAGACATCGATGCCTGCAAAGAGAATGGAATTAAAGTAATCTCCGTTACTTGGGGATTCAATACGAAGTATATCCTACAGAAAAACAACCCCGACTTCCTTGCGGGTAACCCTGCGAAAATATTAAAAATCCTGTCGATTTAGCCTACTGCCATATCCCAAAATGAACCTGCCAGGTTAATATTGGGTTGGCTTGACAGGCTAAGAGTAAACAAAAATCGTGTTTTTCCCCTGCGCTCGCGTTTCCTTCTTTTTTAAACTTTTTATCGGGTACATGTAGGAGACAACGGAAAAATTTTCAATTCTTGCTTGGGCAAACAAGTTCAATTTACCAGTCTTGCCGGCAGGCAGGCAATTTTCAATGACCTTTTCAAGATGCCAGGGGGAGACGTACAGATAAAAAGTCAAAAGTGAAAAGTCAGAAGCCAAAAGTTCAAAAGTCATAGTAAATATATCATCCCTAACAATTTTTATATTTTTTTTATTGGGGTGGAGGAGGCGACGCAGATGGAGAACCAGAATTAAAAAAGGATTGATTTCAACAGCGATAAACCGGGTGTTTAATTTTTGAGCATAGGTTGATTCTGCAGCTTTGAAAATGACTATCCCGTCACCCGCCCCCAAATCTATTACGACCTGATTTTGTTTTAAATTCAGCGCTTTGAGGATAAGCGGAAGATCAGTCTTGTTAGTCGGGAAGTAGGGTATCGGAGATAATTTTTTTGAAGTAAAAAGGAGTATAATTCCAATTACAAAAAGAAAAATTAAAAAATAAATTATCAACATATTGACAAAAATAGTTTCTTTGATACCATTATATCAACATGAATAATAGAATAGACGTTTTGAATAATTACTCTCCCCAGAGTTCTTCCGGAAATTATTACTTGGGGGAGGACCTCCTGATAAGCAAAAAATAAACCGATTACCAATCAAGCATTCCTCCCGCAAGGGAGGTTTTTTAATATGATAAAATACTTTATCATCGATTTTGATTCAACTTTTGTACAAAGTGAAGGATTGGAGGAATTGGCCTCAGTTGCGCTCGCTAATAATCCAAACAGGAAAAAGATAATTAATCAAATCAAAAAAATTACCAATCTCGGTATGGAAGGGAGGATTTCTTTTGATCGAAGTCTCGCAACAAGGTTAAAACTGCTCCACGGCAATAAGCTTCATATTTATAAAGTAGTAGAAATTCTCCGAGGAAAAATATCACCATCGATAAAAAGAAACCGTCAATTTTTCCGGCAATATAAAGAAAATATCTATATTATATCCGGGGGTTTCAAGGAGTTTATCCTGCCTATAGTCAAGCCATTTTCTCTTAACCCGGACAATGTCTTCGCCAACAGCTTTCGGCTTGACAAATTTGGAAAAATAACCGGGTTGGATAAAAATAACCCTTTATCTAAAAAGGACGGGAAAGTAAAAACAGTTATAAAATTAGGCCTTCGGGGCGAAGTGATAGTAGTTGGCGACGGATTCACAGATTATCAGATCAAAGCAATGGGTGCAGCCAAACATTTCGTTGCTTTCACTGAGAATATCAGGCGGGAAGCTGTGGTAAAAAATGCCGATCATGAAGCTCCGAATTTTGATGAATTTTTATTCGTGAATAGAATCCCGAGTTCGCTCTCATATCCCAAAAACAGAATAAAAGCACATTTACCGGTGACAAACAAAGCCAATATTGAGAAATTATTTACCCGTGAAGGTTACGCTTTGATTGGAGAAAAGACGGCACATCAGACTCAAATAGCAGTGGTAAATAATCTCTCAACCAGAACCAGACAACGATTAATAAAAATGCCTAGGCTTAATACGGTTGGAATCCTGGCCGATTCAGACAAAAAATTTTACCTTGATTTTTTAACCCTGCGTGGTATAGCCGTATTTCAAGGCAGTGATAAAGAAATTAGCAAAAAAATTATCTCTTATATTAATTCAGGCGACACACAAGGGAGCCCGAATATACCCAATATTAGATTTAGTAAGAAAAAAAAACATCATAGATTGCTGCATCTGCATAAGAATGTGCCGGGTATTTTGGCAAATCTGAATGGCGTCATGGCTAAGTATAAATTAAATATCTTATCCCAATATTTGAAAACAAATGCTAAAATCGGATATGCGATCACCGATGTGAATAAAAAATATGACCAAAAAGTTTTGCAGGAATTAAGAAAAATACCCGACACAATCAGATTTAGAGTTTTGTATTAAACCAAAATAGTATAATAAAAATAATTTAGGCCGCGGTGGCGGAACCGGTAGGCCCCGAAAGGGCGAGTGCTGAAACTGGTATACAGGCAAGTCTCAAAAACTTGTGGTATGTAAATACCGTGAGGGTTCGACTCCCTCCTCGCCCACACGGGGCAAGCGCGTAGGCTATAGTGGACGTTTTACGTCCGCTCAAAAACCTCTGAGGGCAACCTCATGAGGTTTCGACTCCCTCCTGCGGCACAAATTTAAAGGCGCCGCAAATTTTGTGATTAGCGTTACAAAGCTTTGGAGTGGTTAATTTACACTTGACAATATATATTTTGATAAGTTAAGATTCAGGTAAAGGGCTTTAATTTAGCTAGTATCAATGATCCAATTAAAAGATATCGTCAAGACAGACCGTATAATCAGAACTTCACCTGACGAGGTGCTCTCCCGGGCGATCTCCAAAATGCGTACCTCCCATGACGCAGTTTTTGTATTTGATGATAAAAATAATTTTTTGGGCGTAATCAATCCCTATTACTGTTTAATCAAGTCATCTTACCCCGGCAACTCAAAAGTCAGACACTGCCTGTACCATACGCCTAAGATTCGAATTGATTATTCAGTCGGCAAGGTAGCGGGATTATTTATCGAGTCAAAAATCCATTATCTGCCGGTTTTTAATAAAAACGACGAATTTTTAGGCATCATCTCTGCCAGACATCTGCTAAAGTTCTATCTAGGATCTTCTTTGTTTACTGTTCCCGTAAGTGACGTACTTAAAATGAAGAATAAGGGCCTGATCACAATATATGAGGATGATACGATCAAAACCGCAATCGAAACCTTCAGAAAAACCAAAGTTTCAAAACTTGTGATTCTGAATAAAGATCTAAAATTAAAGGGAGTATTGAGCTATTATGATCTTATTTCCTATCTGGTCAGTCCGCGAAGCTCTGCTCATCGAGGAGAGCGGGAGGGCAATCACGTAAGTTTTCTCCATCTCAAGGTTAAAAAATTCGCCAAAACTTATATTTTGACCCTTAAACCCAACGATCTCACCTCAAAAGCCCTGGAGTTAATTTTGGATAAAAAGATTGGGAGCGTGATTATCGTGGATGACGAGAAGCATCCGATCGGCATAATCACTACTAAGGATTTCCTAAGAATCCTTTGGAAGACGGCAAACGGAAGCAAAGCCCAAGCTTTCAATAAAGATTTTAACCAAAACAGCCGCCAAGTACTTGGCGGTTTTTTTAAAGGATTAAATTTTATTACTTCTTATCTATCTATGGCGTCGCGAGGAGCAAAGCGACGAAGCGATCTTAGTATGAATGAGATTGCTTAGCATCGGAATGTCTGACCTTCCTTCGCTTGCGATGGGGGTTGTTAAGTAAAGAGATTATATTTAATAATTTCCCAAATAGCTTTGACTCCGTCCTTCCAGCCGATTTTTTTACCTTCTTCATAGGTTCGGCCAAAATAAGAAATTCCGACTTCGTAGATTTTGAGGTTTTTAATTTTGGCAATTCTAGCGGTGATTTCCGGTTCAAATCCAAATCTTTTGCTTTGGAGAGACGGAGCAATTTTGCGGATCAACTCACCCTTAAAGATTTTATAACCGGTTTCAATATCTGTCAGATTAAGATTGGTAAGCATGTTGGAAAGTGTAGTAATCAGCATATTTCCCAGATAATGCCAGAAATAGAGTACACGATGCGGTTTGGCAGAGATGAAGCGGGAACCGTAGACTACATCCGCGTTCTGCTGCAAAAAGGGAACGAGCAGAACCGGATAATCATTTGGATCATATTCGAGGTCTGCATCCTGTACCAAGACTATGTCGCCTTTGGAACTGATAAATCCCTGTTTTAGGGCAGCGCCTTTACCCTTGTTTTTTTTATTTTTGAGAAGATTAAAATTGACGTTTATATTTTTTTTGGCCAGTTTAACGATCTGTTCTTTAATGACTCTTTCGCTTCTGTCGGTTGACCCGTCATTAATAACGATCACGTCTTTTTTCAATCCCAATGAATTAGAAGCGATTACTTTGTCCAATATTTTTTTTAAGTATTTTTCTTCGTTATAAACAGAAATTACAATCGAGAGCGTCTTAAACATGTTTAATTGGTTATTATTCTAATCCGAATTATACATTCTAACTTATTTCTTTTTAATATACTCATAGCGATTAGTGATTAAGGTTATTATAATAAATTGAAGCGAAGTCGTATATAATATTAACTTCATCAGATGAATATTCTTGTTACAGGAGGAACAGGTTTTATCGGAAGCCATTTAATTCCCAGACTTATTGCCGAAAATCATAAAGTCATTCTGCTTAAAAGGAGCGCTTCCCAAACCTGGCGGATTAAAAAATTACTAAAAAAGTTAGTCATTTTTGACCTAGACAGATTAAAAAGTTACAGAGAACTTTTTAATAAAAAAAAGATTGATTTAATCATCCACTTATCTGGCAAGTATCTAAAGTACGACCCCACAATAAGCGAAGTAGAGGAGATGAACAAAGTTAACATCAATCATCCCGCCAAGCTTTTGCAGGAAGCAACGAAATCCGGAGTAAAAAGTTTTATTAATACCGGCACTTTTTTTGAGTACAAAAAAACCAAGGGTAAAATAAACGAGCATAATCAAAGGCAACCGTTTAATTATTACACAGCGACAAAAATGGCCTTTGAAGAAATTTTAAAGTTCTATGCCGCTGCCAACCTAATCAAAGCCGTAACTTTAAAATTATTTTCGCCTTATGGTGAAAAAGATAATGAGAAAATTATACCTAAAATAGTCAAGACCCTCATCCATAAAGGAAATTTGGATTTGACCAAAGGAGAGCAGCGTCTGAGTTTTACTTATGTGGAGGACACGGTTGACTCCTATGTCAAGGCAATCGAATTTATAGATTCGCCTAATTACTGGGGTTATGAAATATTTAATATTGGTAACCCAAAGACTTATTCGTTAAAACAGATCGTCAAAATTCTCCAGAAATTCAGCGCCAACCGCCAGTCGGTTAATTTAGGGATGATTCCTTATTCTCAGGGAGAAATAATGGTTGCTCGATGTGATAGTTCTAAAGCTGAAAAAAAACTAGGTTGGAAGCCTAAAACCGATATCTACGCCGGGCTGGCAAAGACCTTTCGATATTACTTAGAACATGAAGTATAATTCTGTTATGATCGATGGGGTTAAAATCAAGCGACTAAAAAAAATCTGTGACGAACGAGGAATGATTTGGCAAATGTTCAGAAAAGATGATCCAGAATTTATACAATTTGGTGAAATTTACTTTTCTTTTATCTATCCGGGTGTCGTGAAAGGATGGCATCTTCATAAAAAAATGACCTTAAACTATGCAGTTATTCAAGGTATGATTAAACTGGTGTTATTTGATGACCGGAAAAAATCCCCAACCGTGGGTAATTTAATGGAATTGTTTATCGGAGTAGACAATTATCAGTTGGTTACAATTCCTCCCGGAGTCTGGAATGGATTTAAGGGAATCGGTGTGAAAACCTCCATAGTAGCCAACTGCGCGACCCATCCGCATGATCCAAAGGATATTGTGAGAATGGACCCTTTCGAAAGCAAAAAAATCAATTATAACTGGGAGATTAAACATCGTTAACAAACTGATCAGTATTAGATCAGTATTAGTTGACTAAAAATATTTCTTTTTATTGAAGAGATAATGGTACAGGCTGATTAAAGTTTCCAATCCGTATTTGATCGAATTCCTAAAATTTACCGAAGAAGAATCTTCCCGATAATAGGCAGGATTATAAATTTCTCCGATTGTGAATCCTAACAGATGTGCAGCGATGAGAATTTGTTGGTCGAAAACAAAGTCGTTGGACAGTTGGTTGAATTTTAATTTAGTCAAAACTTCTCTTCGAAATGCTCTAAAACCCGTATGATATTCACTTAAACTGAGGCCCAAGACTAAATTTTCGGTTATGGTCAGGAATCGGTTACTGAGATACTTATAAAGCGGCATGCCGTTTTTTAAAGTATCCTTCCTGGTGCGAATCCTGGTAGCCAACATAATATCGAATGCACCGTCGATGATCGGTGGAAGCAGATATTTAAGGAATTTTGGATCATACTGGTAATCGGGGTGAACCATAATTATAATGTCGGCGCCCATATCCAAGGCTTTACGATAGAGCGTTTTTTGACTTCCGCCGTAGCCGCGGTTGGTTTTATGACGGTAAACTTTTATCTTAAGTTTTTTGGCTAATTCCACGGTGTGATCCCGGCTGTTGTTGTCAACCAAGATTATGTCATCGACCAAATTTTTAGGAATATCGCGATAAGTTTTTTCCAGAGTTTTTTCGACATTATAAGCAGGCATTACCACCACGACTTTGTTTTTTTTCATAGGCTGCCGATAAGCGCGGTTAAATTGATTGCTTAATTTTTAAGTCATGATGTATTATCATTATTAAATCATTATGATCAAGAATAAAAATTTTTCTAGCGTCACTCATTTTAACAAAAATAAAAGTTTGTTATTCGAGATAGTTTTTTTGATTTTAATCACCATTATTTTTTTAGCCCTGCTGTTTCATAAGTTTTTTACCGATCCTTACTATTATTTTGCCGGAGATATAAGCGAAGTATATTTTCCCTGGTGGGTTTACTTAAACAAAAACCTTCGCTTAGGGCTGCTGCCGATTCTAAATCAATATTGGTTCGCGGGTTCGCTACCATTTGCCGCGCTTGAAACTAGTATTTTTTATCCTCTCTATGTAATTTTACAGTTTCTTTTCTCCGCTCAAAAAAATCTCGATACGGCTTATTTTTTCCATTTCGGAGCAGAATTAACACATTACCTCATAGCCAGTATTTCCTTCTACCTGTTGGTGAGATTGGGATTAAAACTGGGAAAATTACCGTCACTTTTTGGTGCTTTGGTCTACTCATGCAGCGGAATCTTCATCGGAAGATTTGTTCATCCAGTGGTGATCGTGACGATGTCTTGGGTGCCATTGGTATATTTATTTTTTTTATATTATATCAACTCGCAAAGGATAATTTTTGCCTTAGGGTGTTCGTTGATTTTGGCGTTAATTATCGTTTCCGGACATCCGCAAATGATTTTTTATGCCTATCTATACTTTTGTCTGGCGATATTTTATTTTTTACTGGTCGCAAAAAAACACGACAGGATCCGCCTCCTACTTGTGTCATTGGGTATTATTTTAGTCAGCCTATTGATAACCGCCCCAAAAGTTTTATTGACTCTAGAGCTGGCGCAAAATATTGTCAGGACAACTTCCGAAACCACCGTAAAAAATTTATATAACTCAATCCATCCCTTATATTATCTAACTCTGTTGGTTCCCTACCTTTATGGCAAACATGAGGTTGGCTATTGGGGTTCGGATTATCCTTGGGGTAATTGGGAAAACTTTATTTATATCGGAATCATTCCTATTTTGTTTTTGCCTTTCGCACTTAAATGGAAAAACAAACGGTTGTTAGGTTTTTTTTTGACGAATCTGGCAGTGTCGGTTCTCTTGCTCCTGGGGAGATATAACCGGCTGGCGTCATTTTTAAATCAAAATATGCCTTTTTCCGATAACTTGACGATGCTTAGCAAACTCACTAATTTCTTTCATTTCTTTCTGGCGATTATTGCTACGATTGGTATCCAAGGCGGTCTTATTGCAGAAAAACTCAGAAAAAATCTTTTACCCTTTGTTATCTATTTCCTGTTGCTGTTACTGCTCATTTTAGCCTTGAAACCGACAAATGCAAAAACATTCGCCTTAACTGCCCGTGAACCTCCAGCCGGAGCAGCATATGATTTTATCGCCAAGAATATCAACCAATCCAGGTTTCTTTTTTTGCTGAGTTCTGTTTTTGTTTTTAGCTATTTACTAACCAGAAGGGAGAAGTTAATTTATGGATTAATCTTGGTTTACGCACTGGATATTTTATTAAACGGGGGCAGCTACAATCCGATCGAAACGACTCCCGGCCCACCCAGCAAATATTACGCAAACCCCAAAATATTGGAAAAAGTCAAGCAAGACAAGAGTATTTACCGCATAGACAACCTATGGCCGAGAAACATCAATATGATCAATGAAGTAGAAACTACCTATGGTTACCACACAATCGAAACAAAATCTTATCATGACGCCATTTCCTTATTCGGATTCGCCAATCGTAAAATAATCGATCTGATGAATGTTAAATACATGCTGGCTGAGAACGATTTAGGCCAGAATCCAGATATGAAGTTTGTTAGCGCCAATGTTTGGGAAAACAAGTCCGCCTTAGCGAGAGTATTTTTTGTTGCTAATTATAAGGTCGTCAAAAGCAAAGATCAGCTACTGGCTGGTTTAACGGATCAGAACTTTAATCCCAGAAGAGAAGTCTTGCTGGAGATCGATTATACAGGGAAACCGATCCAGAGAGTCGGCGATACTTATGAACCGGCAAAATACGATATCAAAATATCGGATTACAAAAGTGATAATCTGTATTTAAATATCGAGTCGGATAGAGACGGTTTTTTGCTGTTTAGCCAATTTCGCTATCCGGGGTGGACGGCCAACGTGGACGGAGTCCGAACAGAATTGTTACCGGCTAATTTATTCATGTATGCTTTACCTGTCAGTCGGGGTGCGCACGAGGTCAGCTTTAGATTTGATTCTCAGCCGCTCAGATTAGGAACATGGCTGGCGATCGGTACGTTTGCTTTGCTATTAGTTTCTATAATCAACAAAAAAATACGCAAGATTTATTTTAAATCGTAGGATACGATCGAGACAGTTTCATAATCTGCCAGATAATATTTCCGATTGGGAAAAGCTTTGAAAAGCTCTTTATTCTTAAATCCCAAATCTTTAGCCCAGATAATATCCCCGTTAAAATCAGGATTGTTGTAAGATGCCGGGACGGCGTCACACCACCAATGTGTGCAGGGTTTGACGAAAATTAGTGCATTGTGGATCGATTTGAGATTGACCAGTTTAAGGAGTTTGCTGTTGACGTTGTTGAAACCGCGGAGTTCCCAGACCGTTGAGGGGGTTTCGGATATCTCCCAAAGCTTCTGTTGGTTGAGAAGCCAACCATTGATCAACCTGAAGGAAAGGAGCAAGATAAAGATAGCGTTTAAGCTAAAAATTAGGTTTTGGCGCATTGTGATTTTCATCAATTTTGAGATACCTGAACCGGTTAAGAACAAAACAAACGGTAAAATTTCATAATAATAGCGAGGTCCATACATAATATAGCTCCCGTCAAAGAGAAGCCAAGCAGAGATGATAGAAATAATCGCAGTAAGAAAAAGCAAATCGGTTTTTTTAAGCGGGGGAAGGATTAATGCGACAAAAACCCAAAGCAATGTTAATTTTTGCGGCCAGCCGAAGACAAAACTTAGGAAGATAGAAGAGTTGGTCAGGCTGTCCAATAGGGCGCTTCCCAGAGTATGTTCCGGGGAAAATCCCAATGGAGGAGTATCGGAAAGTTGGTAGGGATTTATTAGAGGGTTGCCGGTCAACGCCCAATTATAGCCGAGATAGAGCAAGAAAAAGATGATTAAACCCGGAAGAAATAAAATCAGTCTCCGACGTTGTTTCAGGTTTAAAATTGCGTAGAGCGAGAAAGGGACGAATAGCGCAAAAGCCGTCAAAATCCGCGTGTTGAAAAACAGGCCAAAAAATAGTGAAGACAAAAAGGGATCAAGTGGAGAGTTGTATTTTAAGGTCCGGAAAAAGAAAAAAACGAAACCGACCGAAAAAAATAAAGCGCTGCCGTGTGACATAAAATTTGCCCCGTTGGACTGGAAAAGCGGCGAGAGTAAAGTAATAAACAATAAGAGAATAGTAATTTTACGCCCGAAGAAACTGTTAAATAACAAAGTCAATAAGATTAGTGTTGCGGTTGAGACAATCGGTGGAATAAGCCAAGGCATACCGAGAATTACTCCGATGGCTAAGATCAACGGATGCCCGAAAGGATACTGGGAAAACCACTTTTCATTTAAGTAAAGCATTCCCCCACGGAGCGAGTCGAAAAACTGATAATAACTCTTAAAGATTTCCGGAGAAGCAAAAATCTTTCCGCGGGCAAAAATTTTTGCCTGCATCATATAGATTATTGAATCAGGAACATGAGGGACTCCTTCAAGAAGTTCCAGGTTTATAAAAAGTAAGAGCATGAAAGAGGTCGCAATCAGCAAGGTAACGAGAAACAAATAGATAACTTTTTTAGTTTTGTCGCTTAAGGAAAGTTCGATCTTAATTTTTTTGGGTATAGAGAACAACAGAAGTAAATTCAAAGCGATTAAAAGTAATACCGAGGGGAAGGATTGAAGGAATAAGAGTGCGTTCAAGGCCAATCCAGGTATTATGCCCAAATCAAAATCGGTGTGCGAGGTTAGGATGGTTTCTCTTCCGTCCACGATCTTTTTAATCCCGTAATCGATATCAAAAAAACCTCTTAAAACTAAAACTATACCGTCGGAATTTTTTTGTTCATGCAAAGTCAGGATGAGGCTGGGAACTCCCTTTATTTTAATTTTGGCGGCAAAATTCTCCCAATTCTTATAACCGGTTGAAGATGTGTTTTTTTCGGAAAAAAGCGTGCGGCCTTTTAGATCCTTTATCTCTATTTTTTCGACCTTGGGTTTGATCGGAGAGTCGTATGGGATGTTGAAATTTTCAGGGTATACGCTTAAGCCTCCTGCATTAAAAGATTGGTCTTTAATCTTATCGATAAGCCTGTTGTTGAGATAGACCGAATAATTGTTATTGTAAACCCGGACGGTGATTTCGCTGGAGGCAAATGACTTACAGACGAAATACGCACCTAGGATTAAAGCGTTAATCAAGAAGAGTAAAATCAGACCTTTTTTCTTATACATCTCCGATTTCCAATTTGAAAAAATGAGGTTGATTGTCAGGAGTCGGCAAGATTTCGATGATTTTTAGCGATCGATAAAAATGCGGTTTACTTAACAGATTGAGATATTCGTTTTCGTCAAGAATAAAGACGGTATTGGTATAAGTTGGTAAAGCCTCAAGATACTGATCTACGCCAATCAGTCTAATTCGCCGTTGTTCCTCTTCGTTTAAAAAAAACAAAAATAAGACGTCCAGGCCGTTGGCAAAACCGGTTGAGACAACGACGTTTTGGTAATTAGATAAGGAAGATTTGGCGTTGGTTAGCATTTGCCTAGCTCCATACTGCATGCCGTATAAACCATAATCCCTAAACCAAAATGGGCCGTTTTTCAAGCTGTCATTCGTCATCAAGATGACGATCAGGTAAAGCGAGATAAATAAAATCAGGGAATAGGTTTTCTGCAAATTAAAGCGGGAATTTAACTTAGCGATTAAAATTTCTCCTGATTTTATCCCCAAACCGAAAAGACAGGTTGCGGGAATGACCAGTGCCATTATTCGCGACGGACCCGGTTCGACCAACGCACCTCCTAACGGAGATAAAAATAAGGCGACTAAAAGTGTTCTTTCTCCAGGGTTTTTAAGTTTCTTCAGGAGATAGATGAGGCCGAGCAAAATTACCGGAATCGACCAAGCAGGGAAGTATCCGTAGCCTTTAAGGTAATGCCTGGGGTGGTAGGAGGGATGATAGAAGAAGAGGTAGGCGGGGTTGAAAATCAGCGAATAGTTTTTGGCCATAAAAATCAAACCTGACTTGAAGGAATCGTCTTTAGCCAGCGGATTGTTATACTTGGATAATAGGGTTTTGGTTTTGGCAAAGTTGGCAATTTGCCAACGTAAAAAAGGCGCAAAGAGTAGCAAGCAAAGAACAGCGGACAGAATCGCAATTTTAGGATTTTTTAAATGAAAGGGTAGGTCAAGCAAGGCGAAAACTGCCAAAGTTACAATGATTACCAACCAAAGTGCATTTACACTATAGAAAGCGAGTGCGGCGAAAAATAAAGCCGACAACAAATAAAAGGGTTTACCGGTTCTGTAAAGCAGATAAAAATAAATAAATCCCGCATAAAATGAGGTTGCGATAACTATCTCAAACCCGGTTCGTGAATGCAGGAAAAACATCGGAATTGAGACCAAATACAAGATTCCAACCCAATAGTTTCTGATTTTAAAGACATTCTTGAGAATCAGGGCAGTAAAGACGCCCCCTAGCAGTGAAAATAGTACTGTGGTGCCGCGAACCACCCAGATTTTTTTGCCGAACAGCAATAAACCAGGCAGGTTAAGATAAACGGTCAAACCCAGATCCCAGTAATTAAACCGGTTCATAATTAAGGGAAAAAGATCACCGTCCCGATTACGGAAGCCTTTTTGTAACAAAGTTTCGGCTTTTACAGCTTGTATAGCCTCATCAATAAAGAAATAAATCGGAAAATCTTCGATTTTGAAGAGTAATACTAAAAGAAAAATCGCCAGCGAAGCAAAAAAGAGAATTAAATGGAAGTTAATCTTTTTAGGCATAATTAAATTCTAGCAATTATAATTTTTTGCTAAAGATGGAATTAAAGTAATCCACATGCTGAACTTTTTTAAAGATTGTGACCTTAGGATGGTCATATACGGTAAAAGATTCGTCTGCGTAATCGTCCACAAAACTGATACCGTTAATCAGGCATTCCTGAGTTGGGTAAGCAATTTTTCCGTACTGGTCCCAGGGTGGTGTCAGACAGACTTTTATAAAAGGGATAGGAATCGTGGGACGTGAGGTAAATTCGGCCACCTTTCGAAATCCCAGTTTATTTTCAAATAATTTCTGATAATAAATATTTGTAATCGGAAATTTTTCGGGAACGGTTGTAATAGATCCGTAGAGTCTGTTACTTGTCAGAATAATATAATCTACATTGCGCAGCCGGGAGTCCATGTCTTTCCATTTTTCGGCATTGTCCTGACCGTATAGTGGAAATTCAGTCCAACTGTAGATATTTTGCGCGAAACCGGGTAATGGAAGGGGTAGTCCGTCATCCCAATGTTCCACTCCCAGCTCGGAGCCAGTAGGAATATTGGCGTAGATCCACTCGGATGCATAGATTCTGGTGTGGGGACGATAGTAGATAGCCAGATATGAAGCAGGGTAAATAAGTATACTGAGTGTCGACGCAACTATCAATGTAATAATATAACTGAATCTGGCTCTGGATTTTTCCAATGCGGTGACAAGGAAAAAAGCCGAAATAATTGCCAAATAAGGATAAATCGGATGAAAATAGCGCATATTTTTGGAAAATTGCAGGCCTTGAAAGATAAATAAAAACAGTATCCAAAAGCATATTAAGGTGATGACGATCAAATTGTTGTTTAGGGTAAATTTTGTTATATCCTTTCGGACAGACCGAAAATATCCTACAAGCCAATATATCGTATACCAAACGGCAGATAAAGCAATTATCCCCAAAGGTAAACCCAGCCCCCAGACGATCAGGTTTTTTAAGGGGAAAATTAAGGGTTTAGCGTTAATCCACTGTATACCGGGAGGAAACCCCATATCTGGTTGAGCAAATGACTGTAGCTCTTTCCAGTTGTCAAGAACTTTTTGATTAAGATCAAATGATATCAGAGCGGATGATGCAAATAAATAAGGCTGAAAGAGGCGCAGCGTCAAATACATGGCAGCGACAATCAGCAGACTAGCTGTTAGAAATCGGCGAATATTTCTTATTCTATAAAACCAAATCAGCAATCCGAGACCGACAATTGGGATAAAAAGAGCTGCGGATATTTTGGAAGCCAAAGATAATCCGAACGAAGCACCCAGCGATAGAGAAAAAAGAATCAGTTTGGCCGTAATGGTTATTCCTTCTTTTGTTAGTTTGGTTAATTTAATTAAAAAGTAAAAACTTGAACTAATAAAAAATGTTAGAAAAGTCTCTACAGAATAAAAATGCGACAGTTGTATGGGGAGGACCGAGACGGAGTAGAAAAGCATAGCAAGCAACGGAAAAAGCACCCGAAAAGCATGATTTCTGACTTTGAGTTCTGTTTCTTGAGCAATTAGAAAAATGAACAACAGGGTTCCGAGGTCAAAGAATGCAGAAAGAGTTCTACCTACCAAAGTAATGTTACCATATCCGTTTCGACTTAAACTTTCCCCGACCAGTTTGGTTAAAAAAATTGGGAAAGTGCCATAAACAAAAAAACCATAACCGCGGTTATGGGGGTTTAAACGAGATGTTTCTGCATCCAAATACTCGGATAATGAATCAGGCCAAGCAAGGTCGGTCGTTACCATGGTCAGAAATCGCTCATCCGGGTGGAGATGGAAATTTTGATCCCAATTCTGACCGTATATCCGAAGCGCCAAGCCAAAAATCAGAATTAATAAAATTATAATTTTATTAAATATGACCATTTATTGATTATATATATATGATCGGATTTTGCAAAGTTAGACGTCGATAAGCGTATCGAAGATGCGATAGGATTTTTGAGCGTTGAAGACTTTTTGTGTTTTTTCAACCAGAACAGGACTTGAGTAAATTTTCTTGTTTTTAATGACTTTTTCAATTACCTTTATCAACTTGTTGATATTTCTCGGATCGAAAGTCTCTCCCATCTTGGTTAGTTTAACAGGTACTCTTACGCCCGGAAGATCGGACGCAATAACTGGCGTTCCCGCAAGCATGGCTTCTATTTGTACTATACCGAGAGCCTCGGTTTTATTTAGGGATGGTAAAATCAGTACATCGATTATTTTATAAAAAGCTCCTAGCTGTTCATTAGAAAGGCTTCCGAAAAAAATATAATCGACCCTTAGTTTTTTGAGGAGCTTTTTAATGGCTAAATAATAGTTGTTCTCACTGACAACTTGTTTACCATATGGTCCGGCAAACACCAACTTTAGGTTTGGAATTTTTGAACTTAATTTTGCAACTGCTTTTATAAGATGTTCTAAACCTTTTTCGCGTGAAATTCTACCTACGAATCCAAGCCAAAAACTCCGCTTTTTGATCTTTCTAAATTCGTCAAGTTTGGATTGATCAATAGACAACTTTGCTACCGGTGGCAAAACAAGCTTGATTTTTTTCTTAAATAACTTATAGGCGAGTTTATCCGCTATGTAGTCTTGGGTCATTGTTACAATTTCCTTACTTAACAAGAGCTGGAAGTAAACAGATAGATCGAGAAAAAAATTAATAATTTTGGAGACAATATTACCAACCAACTGTACTTCACAAAGTAAAATTGACAGGATTTTTTTTTTATACAACCATGCCAAAAAAGCCATGGGAAACGCTTCGAAGTTCGGTAAATTTAAAATCACAAGGTCGGAGTTTCTTAAGTATTTTAAATAATAAATAAAAGACTGTGGTGAGATAAAACCTTTGGAGATTTTAAAAAGATAGGGCATGCGGACGATTTTTATTTTCTGGTAAAGATCTATTTTTTTCAATCCACTTTGGTAACGAAAAGTCAGTACTGTTATCTCGTGTTTTTTAACTAGACGTGTCAAGAATTTTAGGGGATAGTTCGACAGGCCTGAAGTATAAGGATAAAAATAGGTTGAAAAAAGTATAATTCTCATCGTGGTATGATCGATTAATTTATCATACTATTGATTTTAAGTAGTGCTTTTTTTAGAGACGAAAACTTATTTTTATAGATGATTTTTCTGTCGAACAAATTATAGATCCAAAAAATTTCCGATTTTGTCTTACGGAACAGATGACTGACTATATCCCAGTTGTCTTCGACAAAGATATCCAGTTTTAATTTATTAATCATGTTTTCTTTGAAAAGATGGGGTTGTTCGTCGTTATTATTGTAGTAAATGCCGGAAAAGTACTTATTTACCCCTATTTTCTTAATCCAGGAATTGAAGTCCGACTTCAATGATTCATAGCGGGCAGATACTATATAAGCTTTAATTTGCTTTTTTTCTACCAGACTTTCTATATCTTTCAGTCCCGGCGCCGGCATAAAGCTTGATTTATGCAGAATCCACCAAATGAATTTTTCCAGACCTGTTTTAGGTAGATGAAATTTATCTTTTTCTTCAGGTAAAAAGAGTTGTTTAAAAAAAACAATTACGGGACGGAAAATTCGTGCGGGATTATAGAGTAAAACTCCGTCCAGATCAAAACCCACTTTTAAAGGTTGTCTTTTCATGGATGAAAAATTATACTAAATAAAAGTTAACAATATGAAAATAAGCAAAAAATTTTTAACAGAAATTATTTTTGTATTTATCATAATAATATCTTCACTGGCAATCCGTTTTTATAAAATCGAAGCGCTGCCAAACGGATTTGAGGGAGATGCATTTGCATGGGGAATAACTTCTTTATTCGCAATGCATGATATTTCACCTTCGGAAAAAGGACTATATGCTTTAAACGCCACTATGGCGAAATCTTACCCGGTTTCAATAAAAATCAATCAGCTTGGATTTACACTTTTTGGAAAAGATCTCTATTCTTCAAGGAAAATATTAACTTTATTTAGCGTATTCGCAGTAGTGTCTTTTTATTTTTTATCGCGGAGTTTTTTTAATCCTATAATTTCTTTTTGTATTACGCTTCTTTATTCATTATCCACTTATAAATTGATAATTACCAGAATTGCGTTAGAACCTGCCTACGCCGATCTGTTCTTATATTTTTTTATCTTAATGATTTTGCTGATTTCGACAAAAAATAAAAAAAGCAACATTTTTCTTAGCTTAGCCGCAACTTTAGGGATTGTTTTGGGGACGTTTTCTTATGCATTATCTTTTATTTTTCCTGTCCTTGGGATGCTTCTTTTGATAATTCAGCTATTAAAGACTGATCTAAAAATCAGAGAAAAAATCTTATTACTGGTAATATTTTTTATACCTTTCATTATCATCTTTTCCAAATGGATAAACAATATTCTTCTTGAACCACAACTGAAAGACTACGCATCGGCAAATGTCGCGTTTGACATGAAGACATTTAAACCGGACATTCTTAAACTTGAAGCAAATCTTTTAACAATTAACGGCCAGCTTTTTCAAGAGTTGACTTATGAAACCAGCGACATGGTTGTATCATATAACGATACGATAATTCTTTTACCTATAGTTTATTTAGCGTTAGGAGGGTTTTACTTGTCTCTTTTGAATATTAAAAAATATTATCCGCTGCAAATTTGGTTTGCCCTTTTTTTTCTACCGATGGTTTTGCTCGAACTTTATGTGCCCAGATTTTGGGTCAACGGAATAGGAGTTTTTTTTATTTTTGCCGGTATTCCCTTTAAATTTTTATATTCTATTATTAGACCAAAATTTACCTCCGTTGTTAATTCGGTACTGTATTTATTAATACTTTTCCTCATTTTTTTCGGTGTTTTTGAATTTTATAATAACGCGGTAAAAAATCAGTCATTTATTCCTTCATTGGGTGAATTGGCGATTATAAACAGAGAATTTAAAAACAATATCAGCGATAATGTAGCATTTATATCGTCTAAACAATTTAATAAAGTAGCAATTCACCCGGTGACAACATTCTATTACTTGGCTCAAAATCCTGACAAAGCAAAAGAAATTAAGTTTATGACACAGCAAGATATGCTGATTTTTAACCGAAAGGAATTTATGAATTTAACTTTTGAAGAAGTGGCGGGATTCAGAAACATTGTAGTGGATAATGATTATAATAAAGAAATTAAAGATTATCTTAAGTTAAGTTTAAAACAAGCTTTCAAAATGAAAAAATTAGATTATTTTACGATTTATGAGTTATAATGTGCCGGGTACAAAATGAGTACCTGGCTTATCAGAATAACATACAATCATGTTGCCGGTTTTACTTAATCTCAAGTTTATCAAGATTTACACTTTTGGCGTTTTTTTGGTTTTGGCTTTCTTTTGGGGGGGATTTATCTTATGGCGAAATATCAGATTGACTTCGCAAAAAGAAGAGGAAATATTTGATGGGTTATTTTTATCATTGGCCGGCGGGTTATTTGTGAGTCGAGCGGTATTTGTCATTCTTAATTTTGATAAATTCGGATTCGATCTGCTCAAATTCATTCTCATCAACGGCTATCCGGGTTTATCGCTTTATGGAGCAATATTCGGCGGATTTTTGAGCCTATATTTCTATTGCGGCTTCAACAAGATTAAATTCAGACAAATTGCCGATTATTTTATCACTCCGCTATTTGTCTCTTTGGTATTTGGAAAATTAGGGAGCTTTTTCTCCGGATCGGAGGTGGCTGCAAAAACTAATTTTTTTTTGTCGGTGAAATACATCGGCTACGACGGTCTGCGACACTTAACCGCGCTTTACGAATCGATGTTTTTCTTACTTGGGGCCTATTTGTCTTATAGATTTATCTTTGAAGTAAGGAAAGAGAAATTACCCAACGGTTTTGTCTTTTATTTCTTTGGTTGGTATTTTGCCTTAATTTATAGTATATTTGACAGGCTTAAGGTAAGCCGATTATACTTAATTCCGTACACAGAAGATAAGCTGAAGTTAAGTTTTAATTTTATTGTCAGCAGCATATTGCTCTTGACATTATCGCTTTATTTCTTTTATTATTTTAGGGATTATTTACTGACTTATGGCAAGCGGACTTACAAAAAAATTACAAAAAAAATTTCAGGAGCATTTGGTAAAAGAGGCAAAAAAACTCAATGAGCAAATCGATGAGTTAAAAAAGAATGATCCTTTTGCGGATCCGGATCATGCTATAGATAATGCCGCGGTTGACACGGATGTACGCGAACAGGTCGGACACGAGACCATTGAAGCCGAAATTAAAGATCTGCGAAGGAAACTCACCGATGTAAATATTGCCTTGGAAAAGATGAGAAAGGGGAAATACGGATATTGTGAGCGTTGCGGACTGCTTATTCCGTTAACGCGACTGAAAATTCTGCCTGAAGCCCGCTATGACGTGGAGTGTGAACGGATACTGCGTAAATAAAACAAACTTGAATATCTATACCCATCTTAGTTGATTTTGCAAATTTTCAACTAAAAATATCTTATCAAATCAACTTAGAGGGGTATATACTGATTGCAATCTCAATTAATAGAAGTATAATCGCGAACCTCGAAACAAAAATCAAATTAGCGGGGTATATACTGAGTAACTCATTTGCAAACCTTAAGTTACGAAGTATATACTCTGATGTATGTCCGAAATTCCCTTTAATTTGCTTTTGGGAGCGCTGGTTTTTTTGCTTTTTCCTTTAGCCGGCGGATTGTTAGCTTCCAAATATAAGATCTCACCCGTCATCGGCTACATCCTGGGCGGAATTTTACTGCATTTATTTTTTAGCAAATCTTTGCCCAAGGAGTTCATAAATAATTTTTCGATTGCAGGGTTGGTATTGCTGGTTTTCACTTTGGGACTGGAGACAAACTTTACCATCATTAAACGCTTTGGCAGATTCGTTTTGTGGGGCGGATTTATACAGCTGATGATCAGCGCGATTTTAATATACCTTTTATCGCTTTTGTTTGGGTTTAACAGTTTGGAAGCAATTATTTTCGGATTTGCTTTTGCCTTATCTTCGACTGCGGTGGTTGCTAAAATAATTCAGGAGAGAGGAGAGGAGAGCTCATTGTTGGGAGGATTGGCGATAGGTATTCTGATTTTTCAAGATCTGGCATTTATACCGGTAATTATTATTTTGTCATCATTCGGACAAGCCGGCAGTTTTGTCAATCTATTACAGAACGTGCTGGTAAATTCGCTCAAGGCCGTGCTGGTTTTGACCTTGGTTTATTATGTGGGACATAAACTTGTTCCTTGGCTCTTTAACCGTATTGCAAAGACCTCTCGGGAAGTATTTAATCTTTTTGTAATTGTCTTTATATTGCTCACGCTCTCATTTTTTTCTTTATTTGACATATCCATTCTATTGGCGGCTTTTATTGCGGGTATTCTTCTCGGCCAGACGTTTGAGCATCATCATATCTTTTCACAAATTCGCCCCTTTCGTGATCTTCTGGCGGTTGTTTTTTTCGTCTATCTTGGTCTGACAATTGATCCGGGGTTTGTTATCGGACATATAATACCGATACTGGGATTTGTTTTGGCAGTGATTTTGCTTAAGGCAACCGTATTGTTGGCAATCTATCTTTTTTTTCGTTTTCATACGCGCATTGCCTTTGCTTTGGCCGCATATTTATTCCAAATAGGCGAATATGCTTTCATTATTCTTTTACAGGCCGAAAGGAACCGGTCGGTTCGCAGTGATTCCTTTCATTTTGCCTTAGGAGTGGTTTTACTGACTCTGTTGGCAACCCCTTTTGTCATCAGAAGCAATGATAAAATCTATGCGCAAATCCGTAAGTTTATCAAAAAAAGACTTAGCTTTCTTGAAAATTTCATCGCTTATAATTTAGACCGTGAAACTCCGAATATTGATGTTTTGGCCCTGAAAAATCATGTGGTGATCTGCGGCTACGGTAGAATCGGCAGCTATATAGGCCGGGCTTTGACTTTGGCTAACATTCCCTTTATCGCCCTGGATTATAACCTGCATGTGGTTGAAAAGGCCAAAAAAGAAGGAGTTAACATAATCTATGGAGATCCAACGGAGATAGATGTTCTTGATTATGCCGAATGTGACCGGGCAAGCATACTTGTCTCTGCCGTTCCCAATATCTATTCGCAGGAGACAATAATTTTTAACGGTAAAAAATTAAATTCCAAGCTAGTGATCCTGTCGCGGGTACACCGCGATGAGGATCGCCACAGGATAAAGGATTTGGGTGCGGAGGTAGTGGTTCAGCCGGAATTTGAAGCATCTTTGTCTATCATCAGGCGCGTATTGCTCTGGAAGGGTTTGGATAGAGAAGAGATTGCCAGAAAGATAAAGCGGTTGAAGATAGAACACGGAATGATTTAAACTCGAAATTCTAAATCCTAAATTCGAAACAATATCAAAATTCAAATGATAAAAATTCAAAAAAATAAACCACCCTATTTCCCCTCCTTGTTAAGGAGGAGATTGAAGGGGTGGCTATTAATTTTTTTTCTCGTTATCGGTTTTTATCTTTTAGTTTTTAAATTGAGGAATTCTGCTTTTTTCCAGAAAAAAGATAGAATTAATCTTGTTATCCACAACCAGCAGATGTTTTTTTATTCGCTGGGTTTATCAGATAATATAAATTACTTTATTTCTTTTTATCCGGATTTGGAGATTATTGTCCCGGGCGGATATGGCAGATACCGGCTAGGAGCTCTGGCAAAATTGGCTGGTTTGGAAAAGGACCCTGACCTTTTGGGAAAAACCTATTCTTTTATGACCTCGAGTTTTTTAGATTATTTTTTTTATCCCGATACAGGATTGGATCAAACTCAAGTCGAATTTGGAAAAACCAGACGCGAATTTTATTTACCCCGGTTTAGCGAAATTTTTTTTGCGAAAAGCAATGCCGGTTTGCTTGACCGACTTTATATTTACAGCCAATTTTTAGGAAAAACCAAAAGCAAATTTAAGCTAACAGACAAAATTCCGATTAATAATCAAGGCAATAGAGCAATATTTTTACCGGGCGATTTTTATAAGTCATATCAAGGCCTTTTTTACCAAGAATCCTATAGAAAAGAAAAACAAAATGTTCAAATAGTGTATACAAAGAGCTATCTAACCGCCCAAATTATTAGTCAGATTTTGGAAGGCGAAGGGATAAGAGTAGTAGACTTGAACCAAGAAAGCCTGACAAACAAAAAATGTGAAGTAGTTGAAGACGATCGGGACTTTAGTCAAACTGCGCTGGCAATCAGCCGGTTTTTGCGTTGCCGGTTATCTATCGGAGAAACCCAAGCATACGATATAATATTAAAACTGGGAGAAGTAGAGGAGAAGTGGGAGGTCGAATAAAAGTCATAATTTTGAATTCATCTATGCTTTTCGTAATACTGATCATAATTCTAGTTTTGTCATTTATCCTTGCTCTTGGTTCGATGAAGGATTTTACTGTTCCCAAAGAAGTAAGGCAGCTATTTAAAATTAATAAAGTAAGCGGAACTATAATGTTTTTTAAGGAAAAAATAAAACACTATTCTTCCTCTTCATCCTCTTCCTCCGGTTTGTAGGGAAGATATTCTTTTTCCTCTGAAGTCAGGGATTCTGCCAGTTTTTCCAGGTCTGCTTCTGTTTCCACCTCTGCCGTATCTTCTTCTTCCTCGCCGTCATTTATCATTTGTCCGATCTGCGCTTGAATATTTTGCGGAAAAGATAAATACTGATCCACTTTTTTGCCTTTTTTTTCTTCGTGAATAAATACTGTGACTTTGCTCAAGTTTGCCTCTTTAATATATACCTTATACTTGCTTTTAGCTTTTAGGAATACCAATAAGCGTCTGGAGAGGTCATCTGGAAGGTTGCCGATATATTCGTTTTCTTTGGTTCTAACTTCGATTTTTCTTGCTTTGACGCGAAAGAATACCTCCTGACCGGTATTGAGATTGGCCAGGATATTTTTCTGTCCGATATTGACTAATGATATACTCTTTGTCCTGCCGGGTGATTCTAAAAATAGATCGGGATCCAGATTTACGGGTTGTTTTTTTTTGTTTTTAGCTGATTTACTTTGCAGGACATTAAGTCTTTCCAGATTCTCTTTGGCAATATTGTTGCTCGGTTGAATTCTTAAAGCCTTACGATAATATTTAACGGCTTTGATAAAATCCTGAATTTGGGTAAAGGCAAAACCGAGCCGTAAACAAGCAGACAGATTTTTGCTATCGATTTTTAATATTTTTTTATTTGCTTCAATTGCCGAAAGCCAGTCAAAGTTAACCGCTGCGTCTACAGACTCATTTTCTAACTGTTCGGTATGATCCATAGTGTAATGGTTAAATAATATCAGGTTTCAAGTATATGTAAATTACGGGTAATGTCAAGTATAATAAATGCACTATATGATACGAATGCTGCGAATCTTTATACTAATGATACGAATATACTAATACTGACTTTACAATCTGAATTAGCATATTCGCAACGCTCGCATTCATTAGTTGATTCGTATCACATATTTATGTCCGGTCATTCCAAATGGTCAAAAATCAAAAGGGAAAAACAGGCCAAGGATAAAGTCAAGGGCAATATATTCTCCAAGTTGGCCCGTCAGATAACTTTTTCTGTAATTGAAGGCGGAAATATCACGGATCCTGAAAAAAATGTTAAGCTAAGATTGGCCATAGAAAAAGCCAAATCCTATAATTTACCCAAACAAAATATAGAGAGAGCTATCCTAAAAGCCAGCGGGCCTGACAGATCCAGTTTAAAAGAAATAATCTATGAAGCCTTTGGTCCAGGCGGCACCTCGATAGTCATATTAGTCACAACAGATAATATTAACAGAGCTTTAAGTGAAATCAGAAGAATTCTGGATAAATTTGCCGGAAAGTTAGGCAATCAAAGATCGGTGATGTATTTATTCAAAAAGTGTACAGCTGCGACTTTCAATGTCAAGGACATTAGCGAAGAAGAAATTTTTGCTTTAGCGGATAAGATAGAAGCATTTGACATAGATAAGACAGACGAGCACTACACTGTATATTTCCCATTTGAGCTTCTGGGACAGGACAGCGAGTTTTTAAAAAGATTAAAGTTGGAAAATACGGAAGTGGTCTATAAACCAAATTCATTAATCAAAGTCGAAGATGAGGCAACCGGCAGAAAAATACAGGAGTTATTGGAAGCGCTGGAAGACCTGGATGATGTACAAAAAGTATTTGCTAATTATTAACTAATGAAAAGCTTTTTTATACAGATAAAAAAAGTTTTTGAAAAAAAAGTCATCAAGATCGAGAAAAGAGTTAGATTCGTCGCAAGCGCTCTCGTTTTGGGCGCTGTACTTTTTCTCTCCACTTTTTTCCTCTTCGAAAAAGCCTTAATTTTTATTGCCGTCTTTATAATGCTTGGTTACTTTGTTACTTATTTTTCCATACTTGAGGGGATTGAAAAGATCGAGTGGTTGACTTTGTTTATCATGCCGATAATTCTGACGGTCTCTTTTTATCTGTTTTATTTTCTATTTCCAATCAGATGGTTGACGAGGCTGCCTTTAATTATTTTTTATTTAATTTCAATTTACGCTGTCCTTCTGTCGGCAAATATTTTTAATGTCGGGGTAGAGAAGAGTCTTCAATTATATCGAGCGGCTTTCTCTATCAACTTTTTCTTGCAAACCATAGTTATATTTTTATTTAGCAACGCCCTTTTTTCATTTCGATTCAACTTTTTTATAAATGTCGTGATAGTTTTTTTATTAGTATTATTGTTGGCTTTCCAATTGATTTGGTCGGTCAAGTTAGACCTGGTGATCGGCCGTAAGACAGTAATTCACGCTTTGTTTATCGCTCTGGCGTTGGCAGAAATCACTTTGGTCGGTTCTTTCGTACCTGTTAAATCCACAATCTTTGCCTTATTCTTAGCCTCTTCCTACTATAGCCTGACGGGTTTTGTCTATAATTATTTGGACCAAAGATTATTTAAAGAGACTTTGCGAGAATTTATATCCGTATGGATAGTAGTTGTTTTTATCACTTTGCTCGCATTAAGGTGGTAGAGAACAGGGGAGGGTTTGACTTTTACGGACGTGAAGGATATATCCTATAATAATTTAAACCTCTTTAATATTATAGGGTTATAAATTGTGAATAACCACAAATATTTGAGGCTAAAAAAAATATTTAGACTACTATTATGCTCTAAGTTGACTATCCCAGTTTGGCAGGAGTCCCATCCTAATTCAGGCATGATATTAAAATATTGGACTATTGATACGCTCCAAATAGTAAAAAATTAGCGATTTAGGCTGTTATCATGCTCCAAATGGCACATAGATACCCGAGCAAAGAATCCAAAAAATCAGCCTCAATAATTTAACTTTGGGTTAATATAACGCTCTAAATCCGACTTTATCGGAATGCATTCACATCTCCTGGGGAGGAAAAAGAAATTACACAGAACCTGGTTGTTTAGCCTCGAAAGTGGCAATTTATAGTATTGTAATAGGCTAAAAATTCTATTTAAAAATAGCAGTATTCTGCCAATTTTAACCCCTCTCTTGTGTTTTATAGCAGTCAAGATACCCGTAAAATTATTTGAAACAAGAGAAGGGTTATTTGCGCGATAATTGACAAGGAATAAAAGCATGCTTCTCTTTTAAGAGTCTAATCAATTATTCCATAATCAGTAAATCCGTCAAGACAGCTAAATTATATGGGAAACAAACCAGGGGGAGGAATACATAAAACGTCGTAAATTGTATCTTTTACGACGTAAAGCCTGCCTGACGGAAGAGGAGTATCATAAAATTTCTAATTTCCAATAAACCTAAATTTCTAATAAATAAATATTTATTTTCCAATTCACTGCTTAATTGTTTGATTATTATTCTCCGTTAATAACGGCCTATTTTTTACATATTATAAGATAAAATTTGGAGGAGTGATTTAAGTATTTTTGCCTTCATTACGCTCTATTTACTACTCTACTTCGGGATTTTTTATACTCGAGCAGCGCTGCACGAAGAATTACAATCAATTTCTTGATACTTGAGGTGTTGACTACATAGGCAATTCTAACTTCATTCATTCCGAGTCCCGGCGAGGCATAGAAGCCGGCAGCCGGCGCGATCATGATTGTTTCGCCATGGTGATTAAAGTCGGTTAATAAAAATCTGCAAAAATCTTCGCTGTCTTTGACCGGAAGGCCGGCTACACAATAAAATGCGCCTTCGGGCCTGCGTACGGTGACTCCGGGTATTGATTTTAATCCCCGGTATAACACGTCGCGTCGTTTTTGATATTCTTGGTGGACTTTAAGGAAGTATGATTTGGGTACTTGGGTAAGTTGTGCCGCCATGGTTTGATCGATGAGGCCGGCCGAAAGTCTGCCTTGAGCGATGCACATGACTCCCGACATGAGGTTTTTATTTAAAGAGCTGATAAGTCCGATTCTTGCGCCGCAAAGGCTGTAGCGTTTGGATAGGCTATCAACCAAGATAGCCTGATCCGGGATTTCCTGAAAAAATTGTAGAATTGAGACGTGTTTCTTGCCGTCAAAGACGAACTCACGGTAGACTTCGTCGGAGATGAGGAAAAGTCCGTGTTTTTTGGCCAAAGACACCAGTATTTCGACTTCTTTTTGAGAGTAGACGGTGCCGGTGGGGTTATTGGGGTTGCAGTATAGAATTGCTTTGGTTTTTTTGCTGATTTTTTTTTCGATTACGTTAGCAGGAGGTAAATGAAATCCGTTCCTGGCCTGGGTTTTGACGGGAATAATTTTTATCCCGTTGACCGCGGCATAGGAATTGTAGTTGGTATAAAAAGGTTCAAAAGTGAGGATTTCGTCTCCATATTCGGTTACGGCCAGGGTCGCCATCGAGATCGCCTCAGAGCCGCCAAGAGTCACCAAGAGATGTCCTTCCTCGATGAAAGGGAATCCCAACCGGTGGTAGTACTTTTTAAGAGCCGCAAGAAGCTCCGGCTCGCCGTGAGATCTGGAGTAAGCGATGGGATTTTTCCGCCATTTATGGAGCACTTTGAGCATGACGCCGGGCGTCTCGATATCCGGGTCGCCGATATTGAAATACAATACCTTTACGCCTTTATTGATGGCAGAGGCCGCCAGAGGGACTAATTTCCTGATCGGGCTTTCGGGAATTTGCAAAAAACGCTTCGATAATTGTATTTTTGCCATCTGTTGTAGTTAGTCGAAGAATCTCAAGACATCATGCATTGACGGATTAATTTAAAATCTGTTTCTATTCCTTATACTTCTATTAATTGAAATCGCAATCAGTATATACCCCTCCTTAGTTGATTTGATAAGATAACTTTAGTTAACAATTTGCAAAATCAACTAAGACGGGTATAGATTATTCAAGTCATTAAGGAAAGGTTCAGAACCGTCATATGGATTCCTGTTATAATAAATTTTCATGGACGTACTTCAGGTTAAGAATCTGACTAAAAAATTCGGCACTTTTGTTGCCGTAGATGGTATCTCGTTAGACTTACGGGAGGGAGAGATTTTGGGTTTACTGGGACCAAACGGAGCCGGAAAAACCACGACCATACAGATGATGCTGGGTGTATTAACCCCGACTTCGGGCATGATCAGATATTTTGATAAAAACTTCGCCGATCACAAGGAAGAAATATTGGAGCAAATAAATTTTTCCTCGGCTTATACAAATCTGCCTTGGAGATTAACCGTGAGGGAGAATTTGACATACATGTCCTACTTATATGATATAGCAGACAGGAAAGCCAGACTGCAGAAAATGATTGAGATATTCAGACTGAAGGAAATCCTGAATTTGGAAATTCACGCGCTGTCTGCCGGGGAAAAAACGAGAGTGAATTTGGCAAAGGCTTTGTTGAATTTCCCCAAAATTTTATTACTGGATGAACCGACGGCATCCTTGGATCCCGAAGCTGCCAAGTTTATCCGGGAGTTTTTGTTGTCAGAGAGAAATAAATTTAATTTGTCTGTGGTTTTTACTTCGCACAATATGCCGGAAGTGGAAGAAGTCTGTGACCGGGTCATTTTTATAAACAAAGGTAAAATAATCTCGGATGACACCCCGCAAAATCTGGCCAAAACAATTGACATATCGCATGTGGAGCTGAATGTTGCCGACGGTCTTAAAAGAACGATCGAATTTTGTCGAAAACAAAACATGAAATACAGACTTAGAGGCAGGAATATCGTAGTTGACATTAAAGAAAACAAGATCCCGGATTTCCTGAAACAATTAATGAACAAAGGAGTAAATTATGAAGAAATCAGTATAGAAAAGCCAACGCTTGAAGATTATTTTTTACAAATTGCGGCGGTCAAATCTAAAAAATGAAAAATCACAGAATCTACGGCATGATATTGCGTTATATGTATTATTTTAAACACAGCTTTGACAGGATCAGTGATACTTTTTATTGGCCTACGCTCGATCTGGTTATGTGGGGTTTGACAAGCGTCTATGCCAAGTCATTCATGCCGCAGGGGTCACAGATAATCTTGGTCATTCTGTCCGGTATTATTTTTTGGATAATTATTTGGCGCGGCCAGTACGAAATTACCGTAAACCTGCTGGAAGAACTTTGGAATCGAAATTTAGTCAATATTTTTTCATCACCTTTAAAATTTTCCGAGTGGGTTGTCTCGTTTATCATAGTCGGAGTGATTAAGGCGATCATCAGTTTTACGTTTGCCGTATTTATGGCCTTTTTACTTTATAAGATTAAAGTTTTTGAATTAGGCTTTTATGTCATACCCTTTATTATTTCACTGCTTCTGACCGGCTGGTGCGTGGGATTTTTCGTTGCCGGAATCATCTTGAGATTCGGATCAAAATTACAAACCTTAGCCTGGTCGTTCGTCTGGGTTCTGGGCCCTTTCTCGGCCATTTATTACCCCGTTTCCCTTCTGCCGGAATGGGCGCAAATCGTATCATCGGCCTTGCCCACAAGTTATATCTTTGAAGGATTAAGGGAAGTAATTTATAGCGGAAGACTGGATTATTCCAAGCTGATGATGAGTTTCGCCCTTAATTCTGTTTATCTGATTTTCTCTTTGGCTTTTCTTAAAGCAAGTTTCGCCAAGGTGCTGGAAAAAGGCCTGGTCAAGGTATATTGATTTGACGTCGTTAAATCATTACTAGGTTTCAGAATTCTCCATCGTCAAGCTCCAGACTTCAGAATGACTTTGGATTCAATTTAGAAATTAGTAATTATAGCGATCGCAAAACGAAATGACAGATGGTATTTTTGTGTCATGCTGAATTTATTTCAGGATCTTATCAATCAGATCCCAAACCAAGTTCAGGATGACAAATACGACATTTTGTTTTGCGCTAACTATAGAACTTAGAAATTCTCCTATACTCCTCTTCTCCATCCCAAGTACCTTTCGTAAAGGTAAGTAAGGTAGTATTTGGGCGAGACAATATAATCTTGAGTCGGTAAATAATCAACCTGATTTCCCCCGAAGCCGGTCTTGAACAATGTCAATCCCCCCCAGTTTTTGGGAGTGCGGCCCGCCTGAAGAGTACCCCAGAAGTTGTAATAGCGGCAGCTTCTTTTTTTGGCTGCTTTGATGGCTTCCCACTGCAGGGCGTAAGTTACGGGAATTTTGCTATGAACTGAGGCGCCCTGGTGGTAGAAAGCCGTGGATTTGCTAAAAATAATCAGGGCTGCCGCCAAATATATATTATTTTTTCCATTTTGGATTGTAGCAGCGCCACCTTGAACCTCGGGGGTTAAAGATGTTGCTGGGACGCTCCCAAAAAGAAAAATTGCGTTGTTATTTTCATTGTTGTGAAAAGTACTAAACTCATCTTTGATAAATTGTTTGGAAAAGGGTACGAATTTTTCTCTCTCTGCCGTCTTTTCGTAGATTTCCCAAAAGTCGTCGACAGCTTTGTCATCGGTTCTTGTTTCAATGGTTACTCCTTCACGTTCGGCTTTTCTGATTAGATAACGCGTGGTTTTTCGCATTTCCCGCAATAATTGAATCTCTGATTTGGGATTTTCACGGATTTTTGACGGATCTTCACCGTTTTTTTGTAGAGACGCATTGCTATGCGTCTCTACCAGCGGTAAAACCCATAGCCTTTCGGCATGCATGTAGATCGGGGCTTTTCTGAAACCAAGACCGGAAAATATTTTAAGATTCTCCGGTATATCTAATAAGGTAGGAGCAACTCTAATGAAAGAAAAGTCCTCTTTTTTCGCTATTTCAATAAGCTGTTTAAGTATTTCTTTTATGATAATTCTGAATTCTGAATACTCAATTCTCAATTTAAATACAGGTCCATGAGGAATAAAAAGGAAGTTACCTCTTTTTGCCTTAATTTTTATTACCAGCGCAATTGCTGTGGGTAGAGACGCATTACTATGCGTCTCTGCATTTGCTTTTTGATCATAAATTCCCAATCTTAAAACTTCATAGCCGCTTCTCTTCTCAAATTCTCCCCACTCCCAACTCTGTAAAAAACTCGGCGACTCATTGTCATTAAAAAATTTATTCCAAACTTCCGGTTGATCGATGGTTTTAATCTGCATAGTGTTAAATAATCGCCAATCGCAATTAAGTGTTTAATTGCGAACGGGTCGTTAAATCATATAACGTCGTTTAAGATTCTTACTACTCTTTCGGCTTCATTTTGGGAAATATTGGTTGGGAGATTTATTATTTTCTTGCAAATGTCTTCGGCAACGGGACAACTTCCGGCTTTGTACTCTACTCTATCAAGGTCAAGGTCTTTGGGAGCAACTGCCTGATCGTACCACTTACCGAGAAAAATATTTTGCTTTGCGGCTTTTAAAAGCACTTTATCTCTATTTTTGATCAGTAACGGCAAGCGGATTAACCCCCCGCCTGAGCGGGAGCCTCCGGAATCGTTGTTTGATTCCGAACCCGCCCGTTTTACCCGCTTACCAAAATGACGAAAGTAAAAACCGCTTATTTTCCTTCTTTGTTTTTGAATGCGATCAAATTTGTTGAGCTGATGGAGTAAGAGGATACTTAGGGCATTAGGATAGGCTTTATTGAAAAGCGAGTTGAATTGGCCTTTTTTCTCCTGCTGTGTGACTTCGGGTATTAAAATTCCGAACCTATTTACAAAATAATGCAGAATTTTGCCTAGATAAATATCGTAGGTGGATTTGATAAGCATGGTTAGAGGTTTGTACAGGAGACAACGGAAAATGAAAAAATAAGAAGGATAAGCGGGATTCTTCCATAGTCTCATCGTTCCATTTAAAACCTCACCCTTTTCCCCTGCTTGATAAGAAGGGGATTTAACGGGTGATGAAATTATTGCTCCTCCGAAGACGGAAGAAAGAAGTTTTGATCGACCGAAAGAAAATAAATAGAAGTGGAAGAATTTGTTATTAACCCTCAGGGTTTGTTGAGAACGAATTTTATCAAACCCTGAGGGTTTGAAGATGCTCGGATTAAATCCGTGAGCCAGGTCTTCGATGACGATCAAACCTTTTTCTTGCGCAAGCCTTAAAATATCCTTACGATATTTGGGGGTTAGGCCGAAAGTGTGCTGTAATATTAAAACTTTGGTTAGCCGGTTGACTAATTTGCTCGTTAGCTTGTTGAAATAAATTGAATAGGTTTCGGATTCGATATCAATATAAACAGGTTTAAGTCCGAGTTGAATGATAGGCAGAACGACGGCTTCACAGGTAAAAGCCTGAACCAGAACTTCAGAACCTTTTGGCAGGTTAAATGATTTTAGTAAGTTATATAATGCTGATCTGCCTGTTAGGAATAATGAAACATTAAACTTGAGGCGTGAAATATTGAATAAGGTTAAAATTTTTTGCTTAACCAGCTCTTTTTCATTACCGTTTTTCCATCTCCAAGGCTGGAATAATAATCTTAGAGAGAGCAAGGCATCGTCCCAGGATTCGTTAGGGGCGAAATCGGTAAATATCATATTATTGATACGAATGGTGCTAATTTTTAGGCGAATGATTCGAATATGCTAATAATTCTTTTAATGTCTTTGCTTCAAATCGTCCTTCGATGATTAACAAAGTATTTTTATCGGCTTTGGCTTTGATATAGTTTAGCAGTTTGGCTTCATCGGGAAAGAGAATAACCTGATTATCTGCAAAGACAGGATCTTTAAATAATCGATCCGTGGTCAGCAGTGCCAGTTTTGACCTTTTTAATCTGTCTATTATTTTTCGATAAGATGCCTGTTTTTCGTCTCCCAATTCGATCAATCCCCGCGACAAAATAAATTTTTGGCGATAATTCATATCGTTGGCTGTCTCGATCGCAGCCATAAATCCCCCGACGTTTGAGTTATAGGAGTCGTCCAGGATTGCAGCGTTATTAACCCCGGTTGATTTAACCAGACGGTTGGCAACCGGTTTGAGATTTTTTATAGCTTTGAGGATGACGCTTTTTTCTACTCCCAGATCCTGCGCAAGAAGTATACAGGGCAACAGATTTTGCCTAATGTGTTCCCCAGGTAAATTAGTCTTGAAGGCAAAAGGAAGATTTTTGAGAGAATAATAAACTATCTTGGCTTTGGTTTTGTTGCTAAAGAACCGCTTATCTTTGATGTCGTCGTTGATAAAAACCATACTGCCGTGAGGAATAGATTCCAGCAGTTCGGCCTTAGCTTCCAGCAGATTTTTTTTGGAGCCAAATAAGCTTAAGTGTTGGTTGCCGATACCGGTTAATATGCCGTACTTAGGTTTAATTAAATCACAGACAGTTTTAATTTCTCCTTTTCTATAGGCTCCAATCTCGGCGATAAAATAATCCGTGTCTTTTTGCAGGTTTTTTATAACAGATATGGCTACGCCTATATCGGAGTTGTAGTTTTTGTCTGTTTTAGCTACTTTGAATTTTTGCGAGAGTATCCGGAAAAGAAATTCTTTTGTCGTTGTCTTGCCGTAAGAACCGGTAATTCCGATAAATATTGTTTTTGATTTTTGTATTTTTACCCGAGCCTGACTGATTATTCTTTTGCGATAAGCTTGGACAGGGACATCGCTTAAAACAACTCCAATGAAGATGGTTGCAAGGGCAAAAACGGGAGATAAAAGCAAACCAATCAGAAGTTGAATTAGACTCGTATTGCTAAACCATAAAGTAAACAAAATTGTATTTAACAAGACCAACTGGAGAATCAGTAAGTTGCGGATTGTTGCGCCTGGCATCCTGATTCTCCGACCAAAAAGCAGCTTGAGTAAATCTTCTTCCCGTAAGAAGACGAAAAAACGGTCTAAGCGGTATTCTTTGGTTTGAAAAAGGTAGACAAAGTCGAGCGACTTTAGAGTATAGACAATAAGAGTAAAAAAAAGCAATATAAAATTCATAGGAATTTTTCTATCTCGGAAAAAACCAACTGCGGATATTTAAGGGGTAAATTGTGGCCGATGCCGGGAAATATTTTTAATCTTGACTGCTTTAATTTTCGCTTTAATTCCAAGGCAAGTTTCACGAGTGTTTGATTATCTTCTTCACCCCAAAGAATTAAAGATGGTATATTAATTAAGGAAAGAAGCGGAGTTAAATCCTGTCTTACGATTTTTCTAAAATTCGATTCAAGCGCCCGGATTTTATAAATATCGGAATTCGGATAGGCAATTCTATAAATAATGAGTTTAAGACTGGTTGGAAGCCAGCGAAAGAACATACCAACCGGGTTTACTTTGAGTAGTTCTCTTTTAAAAGACCCTCCCGATATGATTAATTTTTTTATATATTGTGGTTTGTTAGCTGCCAGATAAATCCCCAAAGCTCCTCCGAATGAATGACCAAAATAATAAACTGGTCTTAATTTTAGCTCACAGATAAAGTCGATGATAAATTGAGCATACTCCTCTACTCCCCAGTCGGAATTGGGTTTGTCGCTATTGCCAAACCCCGGAAGGTCGAGAGAAACTACTTTAAATTTTCTTGCCAGTAATTCTGCCAATGGCAGTAAACTCTTGGAACTCCCCCCCCAGCCATGAACCAAGATTATCGGATTCCCCTTTCCTTTGATATTAAAATATATTTTTCTTCCCGCTTGATTTAAATACATATAGCTACCGCAATACGAAATGTCATATTTGTCATCCTGAATTTATTTCAGGATCTTGTTGTTTATACTTCTGTTAATTGAAACCGCAATCAGTATATACCCCTCCTTAGTTGATTTGATATGATGACTTTAGTTGACAATTTGCAAAATCAACTAAGAGGGGGTATAGATGCTGAAACAAGTTCGGCATGACGTTTATCAAAACCGGTCATTTTGTATTGCGCTGACTATATTACGACTAATTTTATCAAAAAAATAGTTAATTTTAGCCTGCAACCATGCTCCAATATGAACCTGGCAGGTTGGAATTGGATTGATGTGGCAATCTTAATCCTTTGTAATATCAGAGATTTTTAAGTGGTTCGAGGAGTTGATCGAAGGAATTTATGGGGCCAAGTTTTTTCCCGTTCAAGTAAAATGTGGGAGTCGAATTGACGCCGGCTTGTTCGCCGGAAAGAAGGTCTGCCTGAACTTTATTCTTGACTTCCTGGGAATCGCGATCTATTCTGAATTTCTCCAGATCAAGCCCAAGTTCTTTGGCATATGATTCGAATATTTCGATTGCCTTACTGGATTCGGCCCAGTCTTTTTGTTTTATAAAAGCAATGTCTATAAATTCAAAGAATTTTCCTTGTTTGCCTGCCGCTTCTGCGGCATAAGCCGCATTCTGGGCGTGCTGATGTTGAACCAGGGGAAAATGACGATAGACAAAGGTAATTTTATTGGTAACATCTCGGTTTGCTGACCCGCTCGACTCGATTTCTTTTTGGATAAATTGTTGGAAACTCTGACAGGCAGGACACTGGAGATCGCTGTACTCGACCAGTACATTCGCCGAATCCGTAGCCCATTTAATCTGGTCGCTTGATTTAATTTTACTGACTTCAGGAAAGGCAGGAGCGGATGGAGTGTTGGTCAGATTATAGGCAATCAGTAAAAAGGCAAAGACTGCGATTATCGAAAGAGCAGCAATAACAATTTTTTTCATCAAATTTATTATATCAAATGAAATAAAAGTTGCTGTACCGCTAAATCAAAAATTCCAATCTATACTTCGATAACTTAAGGTTTGCAACCGAGTTACTCGGTATATACCCATCTAATCCGCATTTTCGCGCTCCGAGAAAGCTGCAAATCGTAAGTAAGATGGGTATAACTTTGCTTGGAAAATTTTTTATATGGCGGAGAGGGGGGGATTCGAACCCCCGATGACATTTCTGCCATATACGCTCTCCAAGCGTACGCATTCAACCACTCTGCCACCTCTCCTATCCAATTATTAAATTAAATAAATCTAGAGATAATTGATTTTTTCTCCAAAAATCCTTTTGGATTTTTTAAATAATATTCCCCTTTATAAGCTTTCCTTTTATCTAGATATTTTTCTTGGTATACAATTTTCCAGGGAATATATGGCTTGGTAGACTTACTCCATCCTTTGTTATGTTTTACTAATCTATCGCTTAAATTTTGACTTACTCCGATATAAATCTTTTTATATTTGTCACTTTTTAAAATGTATAGGTAATACATGTTCTCCAAGGACCAAAGACCTCCCTTCGGGACGTACGCATTCGGTCGCTCTGCCACCTCTCCAAAGACAATGCCAGTTGCGTCAACCCGATTTTGAAATAAATTGTATTGAAATTATATCACGGCCGAAAACGTAAAGTTTAAGTCTCTGCTAACTAATGCTACAGCGCTATGTAGCACTGAAGCAAAAATACGCACGAAAATGTTTTTATGTTAAACTAATATTGATGGCATTGATATTAAAAGAAAAAAAGAAAAGACCAAATAAGTTGTCAAAAGACAAACAATTAGACCTGATTTTTGATTTGATTAATGCGATTTCTTTAGTCAATAAACCGAGTAAAGCCTCATTATTGTTGCAGGATTTATTAGCTCCGAGTGAGATAAAAAATATCAGTAAACGGCTTAGGATTACAAAAATGCTGCTTGATGGAAAAACGCACCGTGAAATAACAGATGAGACGCATACGAGTTTTGCCACAATTGCAAAAATTAGCGTCTGGTTGGATGAGGCAGGATTCGGAATTAAAGATATTATTTCAAAGTTGCCCAAAAGACAAGAGAAGGTAAATATCGCAGGATATCGATTTAGACAATACAGATTACCGGAGGCAATCTGGGAAGATTATCTCAATTTGAAATCATTTTTACAGCAGAAAAAAGTGGAAAACCTTTTAAAAAATACTCAAACAAAAAAGGAATTATTTGACAAAATACAGTCAGCAGTCGACGAGATATATAAAAAAAAGCAAAAAAGCAGAAATTAATATCTGCTACAGTGCTATGTAGCATTGAAGCAAGAATTAATTGAGGCTATATTGAGATTTTGGTGAGCTTATTGTGAAATGATAATTAATCAGTTTTTCAAATAGTTTTTCAAGTTTGACGTTGATTTACTCAAAATAGAATATGTTTCCGATTAAGGATTCCACGCCATCTAGATCGACCCCAATAATAAACTATTTAATAATTGCGATTACTATTTATGTGTTTTTGCTTCAAATTTCCGCACCCAGCTTTGAAGAATTTATTTTCCGCTACGGTTTTGTGCCTGCCAGATTTGATTTTTTCGATCCGGATTCATACCTCTTTATCCTCTACTCCATTTTTCTTCATGGGGGATTATTTCATATAGGATCTAATCTCTGGTTTTTGCACATTTTTGGCGATAATGTAGAAGATAAGTTGGGGCATTTTTGGTATTTAATTTTTTATTTATTGGCAGGAACTGCCGCCGTATTTACTCAATATATTTTTAGTGTAGATAGCCGCATTCCGATGATTGGAGCCTCTGGTGCAATCTCCGGTGTGACCGGCGCCTACTTTGCCTTTTTTCGTCATTCAAAAATAGAAGCTCTGGTTCCGGGATTTTTGGGATTTTTGCATATTATTGAACTCCCGGCATGGTTTTTCTTGGGGTACTGGTTTGTTATACAAGTATTTTCAGGTGTAGGATCGCTTGTTGTCTATGATCTTAATCAGGGCGGAGTTGCTTTCTTTGCCCATATAGGGGGATTTGTCTTCGGCTATTTAATTGCTAAAAGTGCCCCGAGGAGGACTTGAACCTCCACGCCTTTTGGGCATACGGTCCTAAGCCGTATCTGTCTGCCGATTCCAGCATCGGGGCTACGGCACGTCTTGCAGTTCTGTCATTCTTCCAGTGCTGCCTTTTTAAATTATAACACTTTTTATTGCAATTCAGATTAGCGTCGTTTAAGATATGTGTATGGATATTAAAAACGCTATACTTAGATTCTTGGAATACTGCGAACTGGATCGAAACCTTTCACTTAAGACCGTAAGGATGTATGGTTATTATCTTCAGTTTTTTCAGGAGTGGCTTTTAAATTCTCGGAAATCAACCTCCGAGGTTCTACCGTCGCTACGCTCTTCTTCAACTTCGGAAGTTACGGATATGACTTTTGAGGTTGGGAAAATTGACGAAAATATAATTAGGGAGTTTAGATTGTATTTATCACATCAGTATAAAAATAAATTCAAAGGGGAGTTAAAAAGGCAGACACAGAGTTATTTTTTAGTTGCATTGCGGTCGTTTTTCCGATATTTGATCAGACAGGACATGAAGGTGATATCGCCGGATAAAATCGAACTGGGCAAACAAAAAGACCGCGAGATCAAATTCTTACGAGACGATCAGCTTAAGGCATTGTTTGAAGCCGTTTCTCCCAAAAATGAGATGGGCGTAAGGGATAGGACGATACTGGAAGTACTCTTCTCTACCGGACTTCGTGTATCGGAACTTGTTTCCTTAAATCGAGAGCAAATTAATTTCCAGACCAGTGAGATGAGCGTGATGGGTAAGGGAAGCAAGATCAGGGTCGTCTTCCTTTCAAAGAGAGCCAAAGAATGGTTGGAAAAATATCTTTCAATGCGCAGAGATGCTTTTAAGCCGTTATTCATTAGGTATTCCGGACCGAAAGCAGACAGCGACCTGACCGATGTGAAATTAAGACTTTCGGTCAGGTCGATTGAAAGAATGATTGAAAAATATCGGAAAAAAGCCGGGATATTATTCAGAATCGGACCGCATATTCTGCGTCACTCTTTCGCAACAGATCTTTTACGTGAAGGAGCAGATCTTCGCTCTGTACAAGACATGCTGGGGCATAAAAATATAGCGACTACTCAAGTCTATACCCACGTCACTAATGCAAGGCTGCGCGAAGTACATGAGAGATATCATTCCGGCAACAAATAATTTAAGATAATAACAGTGTTATGTTTAAAGCCAAAAAAGTGATCAAGGGTCGATCGGCTTTTTTTATATTACTGCTGTTGTTGGCGGTAGGTATGTATATGATTAAGCTTAGAGAGAAAAAAATTCCCTACAATTCTGTTGAGGTCAATGCCCAAACTCCTCCCACCGGAAAATTTTATATCTGCGGTTTATAGCATTGTAGTGTCTTAATTTTAAATAATATTTCATAATTTGATAGAATTAATTTCATAATGCTTAAATTTCTGCCGAGTAAAAAGCATAATGTTTTGCTTTGGGTATCGATCTTAGTTTATGTGGTTTATTTTTCTATTTTTACAGTCTTACGCATGAGAAATACTCTTTATGCTTCCTATTATGATCTCGGAATTATGCATCAGACTGTCTATAGCACTTATAAAGCCCTGCAGACCGGGGATTACGGCCGCTTTTTGGAGCTGACGAATCCCACAGGGATAGCTCAGATTAAAAGGATGGCAATTCATAATGATTTACTTTTAGCTCTAATAGCTCCTTTCTATTTTATCCACAGCGGTCCGGAGACGCTTCTAGTTATCCAGTCGTTTATCCTCGGATTGGGTGCGCTGGCGGTCTTTAAAATCTCACAATATATATTGCAAAAATTACAATATGCAAATGTCTTATCTTTAGGCTTCGCTTTTTCCTACCTGTTGTATCCTCCGCTTCAGTTAAGCAATATCTACGATTTTCATGCGGTAACCCTGGCAACCGTATTTTTACTTTTTATGTTTTATTTTTGGCTGGTTCGAAGATATTGGTTAAGTTTGGGTTTTTTGCTATTGAGTTTGTTAAGCAAAGAGCAAGTCGGATTAGTTACTTTAATATTCGGCATATATTTATATGCTTCAATGCTACGTAGCACTGTAGCAAAAAATAAGCAGAAAAAAAATATTGTTTTTGCTTCAGTCATAATTGTTTTGAGCGTAGTTTGGTTTATTTTATCGGTTTTTTATTTGATTCCAATCTTTCGGGGAGGTCAGCATTTTGCGGTTGCAAGATACACGGAATTCGGCGATTCACCTATAGAGATTATTATAGGAATACTAACAAATCCATATAGTATTGCAAAGATCATCTTCAGCAAGGCAACGTGGGATTATTTAGTTAAACTGCTTGCACCTGTCGGATTTTTACCACTACTCTCCCCTGCTCAACTTTTGCTTGCATTACCGGAATTTGCCGTCAATTTACTCTCAAAAAATCCCAATATGAGAAATATCATATACCATTACACCGCCGTGATAACTCCTTTTGTATTCATCTCTGCAATTTACGGTGGGAGAAAACTAATAGAATTAAAAAGTCAAATTTCAAAGAGCAAAACTGAAAAGCGAAAATCAAGCATGGTTTTAACTTATCTTTTAATCTTCGCTTTATACTCTGCTTATATATACGGGCCGCTTCCTTTTGCCAAAAATAAAAATACCCGCCCTTTATTTTATAAGCAGTCGGAAATAAACGATCTAGCCTTATGGGAAAGAACTCTTAAGGATGAAAACTTAAAAATCTCGACTACCGGTCAACTCTCGCCTTTTTTTACTTCACGAAGGTATTTTTACACTTTTTCGCCCCGCTATTATCTGGCAGATTATGTATTACTAAGGTTAAATGAAGTATTTGAATATCCGGAAAAAGATGAGTTAATTCCGGTTTATCAGAGACTGCGAAATGACCAAAATTTTGAGTTAATATATAAACGGGAAAATTTCGAAGTCTATAAAAAGAAAGTCAAAAGTTAAAAGTCGAAAATCAAAAACATTATGATATCGATTATAATTCCCTTTTATAATGAGGTTGAGAGTCTGCCGATACTTATAGACCGTTTAGTCCTTGAGTGTAAAAAAATCGGAAAAGAATACGAGATAATATTGGTGGATGATGGATCATGCGACGCCGGGGTGTCAAAATTAAAAATTAAAAGTGAAAAGTTTAAAGTCTTAAAACACAAAAAACGACTGGGGAAAGGAGAGGCGTTAAGTACGGGGATAAAAAATTCTTCGGGAGATATTCTGGTTTTTATGGACGCGGATCTGCAGAATGACCCGGCAGACCTGCCAAGCTTATTAGCCAAAATTAACGGGGGGTATGACTTTGTCAACGGAGTAAGAATCGGAAGGCACGAAAACAGCCCTATTTTAAGTCTTTACTCCAGTCTAGCGGAAAAATTTTTGCGGATTTTTGCCCGCTCTCCTTATAAAGACATAAACTGCGGATTTAAGGCGTTCAAAAGAAGCGTAATAAAAGACTTTCCATTTTATAGCAATAATTTCCGCTTTTTCCCTTTATATGTATATTATAATGGTTTTAAGGTGACAGAAACCGAGGTTAAAGACAATCCCAGGCAGTTTGGCAAAAGTAAATTCGGAGCAGGTAAATTGATGGCGGGAATCCTTGATACCCTGACTGCTTTTTTTCTCTACAAATTTGCCGAGCGACCTTTGTATTTTTTTGGCGGAGTAGGCGCTGTTTTATTTTTAACCGGGTTTTTGGTCTCGTTTGTTCTCACCATCGAAAGATTGTTTTTTGGCGTCATGCTCTCTACCCGTCCGCTATTATGGTTGGGAATTCTTTTAATCATCATAGGTATTCAGATTATCATGACAGGGATTATCGGAGAATTGATAGTATATTTAAATCAAATATCAAAAATCAAAGATCAAAGGCGAAATTAAAGTTAAAAAATTATAAATATTTGAATTTTGATCAAGGATTTGATATTTGAACTTTGAGATTTGAATTAAATGATATGAATCCGATACTGGCTTTAATCATCGCCAATATAATCTGGGGTGCAGCGCCGCCGATATTCAAATTCGCGCTCCAGAATATTCCGCCTTTCACTCTGGCTTTCATCCGTTTTTATTTCGCCGGACTGCTTATTTTGTTATTTGTCAAAAATCTAAAAGTTGATTTAAGAAAAGTTGAGTGGCTGGAGCTGCTTCTGGGAGCGATATTTGGCATCAGCGTCAATATCACCTTTTTCTTTTGGGGTTTGCAAAGGGGGGAAAGCATAAATTCAGCCGTAATTATCTCATCGGGTCCTGTGTTTTTGTATTTTCTTTCCATAATATTTCTTAGGGAAAAACCCCAACTCAAAGTCTTATCGGGAATGTTGGTGGCGTTGCTTGGGGTTTTATTAATCATATTTGCACCGGTAATTTTTAATGGTCAAACTTTTTCTCCGGGTGAATTGCAGGGGAACCTTTTTTTCGTGATCGCAACACTGGGAGCAGTGCTGCACTCGTTACTGCAAAAAAATGTAATTGAGAAAATCGGGCCGCTAAAAGTAAGCCTGATCAGTTTTTTTGTAGGTGCGGTTACTTTTTTACCGTTCATGCTGGGAGAGTTGAAATCCTGGTCATTTAATGAACTTAGTCTTAACGGCTGGACGGGAATTATTTTTGGCGTTTTTTTCAGTTCTGCTCTTGCTTATTATTTATACAGCTATGGTTTGGGCAAAATTAAAGCCCAAGAGGTGGGAATCTTTGTTTATGTTGATCCGATAGTAGCTGTAGCTATTGCCGCACCTCTGTTACACGAGTATCCCGATCTATATTTTTTCCTGGGATCGATCTTGGTTTTTGGAGGAATTTATATTGCAGAAGGGAGACTGCATTGGCACCCGATAGATAAATTAAAAGTCAAAAATTAATAGTCAAAAGTATGAGTAAAATACTGATCACGGGCGCGGGAGGGTATATCGGTTCGGTGGCGACTTACTTATTTCTGCAGCAAGGATATGAAGTGGTTGTTATTGATAATTTTGCTACGGGTTACAAACAACCGCTTGAACTTTTGCAGACTAAGTTCGGATTTGAAAAACTCCGATTTTATGAAGCGGACTTGACAGCTGATCTCTCCCCGATCTTTGAGGAAGAAAAGAATATTACCGCAACCATTCATTATGCCGCAACCTGCTCGGTCGACGAGTCGATGAAAAAGCCCGGTAAATACTTCAGAAACAATGTTTTGGGTACATTGAATCTTCTTGATGGGTTAGTTAAAAATAGCATCAAGAATTTTATTTTCTCCTCAACCTGTGCGGTATACGGCGAGGCCGAATATGTGCCGGTTGACGAGAAGCACCCGACCAATCCAAGCAATCCCTATGGCGAGTCAAAGCTGATGGCAGAGCGTATAATCCAGTGGTACGGCAAGCTACATGATATAAAATATGCGATATTAAGATATTTTAATGTCGCCGGCGCTTCGGACGACGGACTTATAGGAGATTCCAAAAAACCCTCGTCGCTTCTGAC
>Ga0155724_119_pt2 | contig 73539 bp, 86 predicted proteins | sample RifCSPlowO2_01_FD_107380 | JGI IMG/M metagenome (GOLD analysis project Ga0155724, IMG submission 107380) | Candidatus Roizmanbacteria bacterium RIFCSPLOWO2_01_FULL_40_13 | reverse complement strand
GATTTTTTAGAGATCAAAAAATGCTTCGACTCCACCTGGATCTCCTCCAAAAGCCCCTGGGTTGCAAAATTTGAAAAAAAATTCGCCAAAAAAGTCTCCCGTACCAAATATGCAATTTCGGTAAACAGCGGCACTTCGGCTTTATTTTTAGCTCTGCTTGCGCTTGGAGTAGGTCCGGGCGATGAAGTGATCATGCCCTCCCTGACCATGATTGCTACAATTAATGCCGTCCAATTAACCGGGGCCAGGACCGTGCTTGTAGATTCTGTGTCCAAAGACGACTGGAATATCGATCCCGCTAAAATCGAACAAAAAATCAATAAAAGAACTAAGGTCATCATGCCCGTGCATCTTTATGGTTACCCCTGCGATATGGATAGAATCAATGCTCTCGCCAAAAAACACAATCTCTTCGTTATTGAAGACGCGGCCGAGGCCATGGGTAGTTTATATAAAGGCAACCGCGCCGGGTCATTAAGCGATATCGCCTGCTTTTCTTTATATTCCAATAAAATTATCACCACCGCCAATGGCGGTATGGCCTGCACCGACAATAAAAAATTGTATGACCTGATCAACAAGTTAAAATTCTTCGACTATAATACCCGGACTCATTTTAAACACAAGCTCATCGGTTACAACCTGGTTCTCTCCGGTCTTCAAGCTGCGCTTGGCTACTCACAAATAGGCAGCTTTGGCATGCGGCTTAAAAAAAGAAGGCGGGTATTTTCTTGGTATAAACAAGAGCTCAAAGACGATGGGGTAAAATTTATCGATTCCCCCAAAAAGGATAATCCCAATTATTGGTTTCCGGCAATAATTGCCAAAAAGCAACCGGTAAAAAGAGTCATTGAAAAAGCTTTAAGCAAACATCGGATTGAGTTTAGGGAATTCTTTTTACCCGTCCATAGGCAACCCGTATACAAGAAATTATTCTCCGGGGAGAAATATCCCATTGCGGATTACTTCTTTGAGCGAGGACTGCTATTGCCCTCCCATTTCGATCTTTCCCTAAAAGAAGTCAAATATATCTGCAAGGTAATAAAATCTGCGCTTAAATTAGCATCTTGATGCAAAACGGGCTGACTTGTGGACCGGATGGGGGTCGAACCCACAACCTCGTGACTGCCAGCCACGCGCTCCGCCAATTGAGCTACCGGCCCAAGAAAAATTTTAAATTGAAATACTATAGCGATCGCAAAACGAAATGACAGATGGTATTCTGTGTCAAGCTGAATTTATTTCAGCATCTTATCAATCAGATCCCAAACCACGTTCAGGATGACGAATACGACATTTTGTTTTGCGCTGACTATAAGAATGTTTTTTTAACTTTTTATGCGTATCTTTGATTTTTGAACTTTGCTATTTGCTATTATACAAGATTGAATGTTCTATATAACCTAAAAAATCAATGAGACTGTATTTCTTCGTCAACCTAACGTAAAATATGATCGATGATATTTAAAGACCGCGCCGACGCCGGCAGAAAACTATTGGTTGAACTTTATAAAGAAAGGGTTATCAAAAAAAATAAACGACAGGTGGTTGTCGTTTCACTTCTTCGGGGAGGGATAATTGTCGGTGAAAAAATTGCCAGTGGACTACAAGTCAAACATTTACCTTTGGCGGTTGCCAAAATTCCCGCCCCACACAATCCCGAGCTGGCTATAGGTGCGCTTTGTTTTGACACAACCTACCTGGAAAAAAGCGTTGTTGACTCTCTTGGCCTAACGCGTTCGCAGATCGCCGGTCAGATCAAGCAAGCGCAAAGTAAGTTCATTTCTTATATTAACGGGTTTTGTCTAAAAAAAATCCAGTATGCCAGAAGGCTAAAAAATAAAACCGTGGTTTTGACCGACGACGGCATCGCCACCGGTTCCACAGTTAAAGCAGCCGCATTATATCTAAAGTCAAAGCAAATTAAAAAACTCATTCTTGCTGTTCCTGTTGCGCCAAACGATTTTTATATCTCCGGAGTTGACAAACAAATCATTCTACACAAAGACTTTGCCTTAAGAGCCGTATCACAATTTTATGAATCTTTTCCTCAAGTCGAAGACAAAGAAGTAAGAATAACCATGAAGCCTTAACTCTTCCTTCTGTTAACTTTTGCTCAATCGTAAATTAAACACTTCGTTGCGGCTCACATTTTAGACTACAAATTCTACCAAAATAGGCAAGTGATCCGATTTGAAAGTGTTGACGATTTTAGCCGATTTGACCACCATGTCTTTGGTGGCAAAAACATAATCCAACCGCCAACGGAAATCCAGCTTCCAGCCTAAAGGATCAAGAGATTCTTTAGTAAAAGCGGTTTTTTGTCTCAGGCTTGGGCCACAATTAACCAGATAGTTTTGTATTTTTTTTATAGTATATGACGTGGGTGGGGCATTCAGATCTCCTGAAAAGACAAAGTTTTTCTTGTTCCGCTTTAGTATTTCCGTCAACTTTTCCACTTCCGAGAATTTGTCTTTGGTTTCGATTAAACCGGAAGTATAACTCAGATGATCGGTGGCGAAGATCAATTTGCGTCTGTTTACCTTTATTTCCGCCTCCAGGTAGACCGATCCTTTTTTGATTCCCAAAGCCTTATCATAACTTAATGATTTTGTGTAGTGAAATTTCTTCCTGATGATCGGAAAATAGCTGAAAATACCGCTTTCAACCAGCTGACTTTCGTCTCCCTTCCAATCCATATATTTTTTAGTAAAGTGGTCAAAATGAAGTTTTTGGGCCAGATATACTGCTGTATCAATCTTATTGTTGAATTTCAGTCCGTTTGATAATTCATTAAGACAAATCGTGTCCGGCGATAAATAATTGATGAAGCTTAGAATATTGTCAATCTTTTCCTTAAACAAAATGTTCCAGTGAAGAAACCTCAGAATCATTAGGTTATTCTATCAAACTTTTTTCCTCTTCAGACGCAATTACTCTAAAACCTACATGTGAATGGCCAGCAAAGAAAAGCCCTTCGCCTACTCCTGCGGAGAGAAGAAAATGTTTTTCTCCGCCAGTAAGATAAAAAGTCTGTGAGATCTTGTCTACCGCCGCGGTCGACTGTTTGAGGATGATCTGAAGACTGGAGTTGGTAATGATCGCTTTACCGTCGTCGGTTGAAAGAAAGTCTTCCACGTCCTGGGTGATGGTAGTTAAGCCCAGTTGATATTTTCTGGCTCGCTTGGCAAAACTATGAAGATAGGCTCCGGAGTCTTTTTGCTTGATCAGATACCAAGCCTCGTCAACTATAAGAATTCTTTTCTTTCTGTCTTTTCTTACCCTGTTCCAGATATAATCCAGGACAATATACATAGCAACCGGCCGAAGATTTTCCTCAAGGTCGCGGATGCCAAAGACGGTAAAGGGGTTTTTGATGTCGAAGTTGGACCGCTGATTAAAAATACCGGCGGCTGAACCTTTGACAAATTTTTCCAAGCGGTCTGCCAACTCCCTTGCTTCGGGCGTTTCCATGCCGATAAAAATCTTGTAGAGATCTTCAAGCAATGGGGGTTGGTTCTTGAAAGTCTCCGGGTCCTGGTTTATTCCTCTTTCCCGATAAGTCAAAACCAAGGCTCTGTCCAAAAGCGCGTCTTGTGAAGGAGTCAGTTCACCCATAATCACCCTCATTAAGGAATGCAGGTCAAGAATTTTGTTGGACAACTCATCCGGTTCTGGATTGGATGTGGCCAGATCGAAGGGGTTGATTTTGTATTGGGAGCCGGTTGAAAAAACGACAAATTCTCCTCCTACCGACTCGGCAAGCTTCTGATACTCGTTTTCCGGATCGATGATCAAAACATCAATTCCCATCATCAACAGCCGTGACGACTCCAATTTAACCAAAAAACTTTTGCCTCCCCCTGACTTACCCAAGATTACCGAATTAGCATTTTCCAAGGTAAAGCGGTCGAAAATAATCAAACTCCCGTCGTGTTGGTTTACGCCGTATAAAATTCCCTCATTTTTGGTTAGAGAGGCAGTGGCAAAAGGAAAAGTCATTGCCAATGAGGTGGTGTCGATATTTCTCCAAACCGCCAGTTTATCATAAAACATCGGCAAAGTCGATTTAAATCCCTCCTCCATTTCCAGGGTTGCCTGCTTGGCCACGATCAGAAGCGAAGACAATACGGAATCTATCTCTTTTGCCAAAGCTTCAAGTTCTTCTTTGCTGTCTGCGGGGATTGTGATGTAGAGTCCGAATTGGAAGAACCGCTCTGCTCCTTTGGCAAGCTCTGCCTGAAGAGCAAGCGCATCGTCAAGCGCCACCTGGACATTGGGATCAACTACTTTTCCTGCTTTAATATCACCCTCGATTGTTGCTTCCATTTCGGCAATCTTACGTTTCAGATCCTCCAAGACAGCCTTAGCTTCGGTTGGATAGATATACATCGAGACATAGAGCGGGTGGTCAAAAGTGATCAGCGGATAAAGCCAATTGGCAGATACATAGCGGGGATAACCCACAACATATAAGGTTTTATAATATTTATCTTCTACCTGCAGGTGGTTGAAATCAACCTCGATAAATGAGGGGGCGACGATGTCTTTGATCGAAACCGAGCCTTTGGCCAAAAAGTCGGCAACATTCTGCGACTGCGGTATATTTGCCAGATTGGCTCTTTGACCGTTTGTTTTTTTACTCCCAAACAAATTCAGCATATTAACCTGTGGTTAAAATAACATCCGTATAACTTTCAACCGGGGCCAGCCTTCTGCCCGTGGGCGAGGGATTATATAAATTAAAAAAAAGCTCCGTCAGCTCCTGCTTTTGTAAAACCGTAGCCCGCAAGCCGATCTTGGACATCAGCCGAATCAGGTGGTCTCTTTTTGGGTAAAGCGAGGTTTTTGCGCGACTGATCACGTATTCCTTGTTTAAAGTTTTAGTGTTAACCCCCGATACGCCCATCTCCAGGGTAGAGAAAGGCACCACGAAGAAAAATCTTTTTTCCAGGACGGTATTTCTCTTGATTACCGCTTTGATAAACTCCCGATAACTTTGCAACCGGCCCTTGATCAACTCGGCCGGTTGTTTTTTTATTTTCCCGTCCAAATAATCCAAATAAGAGGAGATGTCCATCTTTTTCGACAAAATCAAAATCTGGGTCGGAAAGGATAAGGAATTTAACAGACTGGAGTAGGCATAGATCATCGAAGCTTGTTCCTCAGCCGACAGGAGCCAGAAGTTGACCGCGCCCGCCTCAACAACCACGGCGGCGGAGTAATCCTTAAGTAGAATCACGTCGTCTTTTATCTCCTCAATTTCAACAAACGACTGGGTTGAGGCCTTAACCGGTGAAGTTGGCTTTTTAGTTGGCATGGGTGTGATACGAATCTACGGATGAATACGAATACTGCAAATATGCTAATTCTGATTATAAAGTCACCGCTTGCATCTGCGTACCACTTGTATAAAGATTCGCAGCATTCATATTGCTCTAAATTAATTCCTTGGAAAAAAACTCCAGAGGCTTTGGATTTGCTTCTTCTAGTTTTAAACTCATTGTATCAAAAAAGTAGGTATTCTTTGGGTCCTTGAATTCAAAAAGATACTCTTTGGGCGTCAGAGGATTAAAGGTTGCAAAAACACCGTGTGGATTAGTTTTTAGAAGTCTGATAACTCCTCCATTATCGTTTTTTACATAGATCAAAATACCGGGCAATGGAATCAACCTGTGGTTTTTTACCACTCCCGAAAAAAACGGTTTTCTTACTACCGTTGACGGGGGTTGCGCCTTCTCAGCTTGCCCGGCCGGGGCCGGTTTATCCGCTGCTGCGCTGGTTATCCCGGTTGTAGAAATTGATTTTGCTTGGGGTTTCAAGGAAGCGCTTGGCTTCTGAAACAACGAGATTATGTTTTTTTTCTTTGCCGCCGTGTCTTTAACCTGGGGTTTGTTATTGGCCAAATACACCGCCAGCTTTTCCTGTGATTCGATATGGGTCATTACCCTGTGTGGGTCCGTGATAAAAAATAAGTTTTTTAAGAAATAAATTGGCGGGTTTTTTTTGTGATAGACATATTGGGTTGGAGAAGTAATTCTTTTGAAAAAATTTTTAACCCAAACGTCTAACGGACGGTCGTTAACCGGTATAAAGGCAAAGGCTACGCCGATTCCCCCTATTGCCAGGGCAAATAATATATTTAGAACCGGTATAGAAATAAGTTTAAAGACAATAAATCCCAATGGGATAAAAACAACCAAATAAATAAACTGCTTCAGGGTTAGAAAACCAATCAACTTAAACTCAAAAGATGTAATCTGTCTGGGCATGGAATGTTGTTCCATATATTCAGTATAACTTAAAACGTGAAGCTTGAAACATGAAACAAGGGAAGGGTAGGAAGTTTTATGTTTTACGTTTTGTGTTTCATTACCTATAAGTAACCGGTTTTTCTTTTTGAGGAAGGATCAAGCTGATACGCCGTCCTTGTTTATTGACTTTTTCGATAAAAACCTTAACTTCTTGTTCCAGCTTAAACCCTTCTTCGCCGGTCAGCTTGCTGACATGTATCAAACCCTCGATCCCCGGCTCAAGCTTGACAAAATAGCCGTATTTTTCTTTTCTCACTACCGTTCCTTTGACTTCTTTGTCTTTGGGATATTTCTTCTCTATCTCGTCCCACGGATCTTTGGAAAGACGCTTTAATGACAGGTTTAATTTCAGGTCGCTTTCGTTCTTCTCTACCACATACACGTCGATCTCTTCACCGTTCTTGAGAAATTCGGCGGCGTCCGACACCTTCTCCCAAGAAATCTCTGAGATGTGAATAAGCCCCTCAACTCCCTCGACTTCACAAAAAGCGCCAAATTCCGACACTCCCAGTATTTTTGCCTTATAGATCTTGCCTTCCTTTATCTTTTTAAATCTGGCTTTTAGTTCTTTTTGAGAAATCCCGAGCACGGCCGCTTTTTGTGACACAACAAGTCGGTTTTTCTCCTCGTCTACCTCCAAAATTCTCACTTTTATTTTCTGCCGGTTGAGTTTTTCTGGATGGTTCATGTAATTCTCGACTAATTGAATTTTGGGGATTACTCCTCTAATACCCATAAAGTCGATAAATACTCCCCCTTTACCGTAGTCCCCGCAAATTACCTCTATTTCTTCTTCTTTTTCTTTTTTCTCATGCAGAATTTCCCATTTGCCTTTTTGAAAAAACTTACGCATCGATACTACCGGGTAACCTTCTTTTGATTCAGGAGTAACTATTCGTACTTTAATTTTGCTACCCTCTTTAAGATAAGGCAAATAGGTGGAAATTTCCTTCACTTCAAGCTCTCCCAGCACCGCATGGGCTTTGGCCCCAATGTCAAAAAGCACGCCTTTATTAGACAAAGAGATAATTATAGCCTCTTGTTCTTGACTTTTGCTAATTCTAGGGGGGCGAGCAGTTTTAAGCAAAGCCTCCATGGGGTGTATGTTTTTTTTAGTTGTTGCCATCTTTCTTAATTCCTCCTTCGAATCAAGGAATGTCCTCTGTAAACCGCCGGCTGGTCAACCCTACTACAGGGAGATCTTTTACTATATCAAAAAGGTTTACAAATTACAAGCTGCTTAAAGCAGGGTTGACAGATCATAGTCGTTACCGAACTTATACCCATTCTCATATAGCTACCGCAATACAAAATGTCATATTTGTCATCCTGAATTTATTTCAGGATCTTGTTGTTTAGAAGCTGAAACAAGTTCAGCGTGACATTTATCAAAACCGGTCATTTTGTTTTGCGCTAACTATAGCTATAAAAGGGGGGGTTGAAAACAGACGGTAAAGGCAAAATTAAATCTGGCAACTCGCGCTTGATTCTTTTGTCTTAATATTGTATATTATGGGATTGTTATGGATACCATGCTCCTTCCCAGCCTGTTGGATAAATTTGTCACTTATCTTAAGTCTCAGGGAAAATCTGATTTTACCGTCATTGCTTATAAAAAAGATTTAGAGCAATTTATGGGCTTTCTCGCCAGCCGTGAAAAGAATGACGTCCGCGAAATCAAAAAGGAAGATATTGAGGCCTTTATTAATAAACTGCTTCAAGACAACTACACTAAAAAGTCCGCCTCAAGAAAGTTAAATTCCGTCAGGACCTTCTTCCGTTACCTCAAAAATGAGGGTGTGATCGAACAAAACCCCTCTCTCGAAGTCTCCCACCCCAAGTACGCGCAGGCGCCTCCTCGAATTTTCAGCAAACTCGAGTATCGCGCCTTAAGAGACTTAAGCAAAGAGGATCGCCGAACCTACGCCTTAATCGAGGTCCTGTTGCAAACCGGGGTTAAAATTGGCGAACTGGCAAACTTACGCATTTCAGACGCCGAAGAAGGAGACCTAAGAGTACGGACTTACGGCAAAAGCCTGGAAAGAAAGGTTCCTCTTAACAAAGCCGCAAAAAAAGCCGTCGACGATTATCTTAAGGTGCGGAAAAAATCAGCTCAAGACGACGACCATCTCTTTATCACTCGCACAGGCAAACCCTTGTTGGTGAGGAATATCCGTCAAATCATCACTCGTTGTTTTAGGGAGGTGGGGATTGAAAACGCTACGGTCAACGATCTGCGCAACACTTTCATCGCCTATCAACTAATTAATGGGGCTTCGGTAGAATATATCGCAAAGATTGTCGGCCACCGCAGACTTTCCTCGACCGAGCGCTTCCTCAACCTGGTCAAAGAAGAGGCTGAAAGAAAAGAACGCTTGGGCGAGCTTTAGCCTGCCTTATGTCGCCCCTGATTCAATCGGGAACCCAATTTTAAATAGGTTTACGCTTTCGCGGGAATAACAGTATACTTACCCAATGGAATTAAAAATTTATACAGACGGGGGTTCAATCAACAATCCCGGCCCCGCAGCCAGCGCCTTTACGGTCCAGGACGGTAACAAAATCCTTCATCAAGAGTCTTTTTCAATCGGTATCAATACCAACAACTTCGCCGAGTATTCGGCTCTTGTCAAAGCTCTAGAATGGTTAATAATAAACAAGCCGGAGGGGTCAACTGCGGCGGTTTTTTACTCGGACTCTAACTTAATGGTTAATCAACTAAATGGCTTGTTTAAAGTGAGAAATCCGTCCCTGCGTGAATTTATCCTAAAGATCCGCTCGCTTGAACAAGAAGTGGGCCTTCCCGTTGCCTACAAATATATTCCCAGAGAAAAAAACCGGCTGGCAGACTCACTGGTAAAGAAGTCTCTGTTTAAACAAAATTGAAATTCCAGATTAAATTTACCCCGGTACCAGAAGACTCCTGACCACAGTCGGGAGATGAATCGTTAAATAAAAGAGAGTTCGCCTTCGGTACGGGGTTTCAGCTCCGCCATTACAATTGTTGTATCAAGAAGCCGCCGACCATAGTCGGCGAAGCTTCACTCTTGTATGCGGACAGGCATGATGATGTGAAGGAAGTCTTTGTTATTTTCCAACCGGAAGGCGACCGGGGCGTCCGGTCTTAAAATATCAACAATAATATTTTTGCTGTTAACGCTATTGAGAAATTCTAAAATGAATTTATAGTTGAAGGCCACCTTTTGTCCTTCTCCTTCAACTTCAGCCTCTTGAAAAGAAGTGTTTTCCTCTCCTTCTGTGGTTTTTGGCATAAATTTAACGCCGTTCTTTTTTATATCAAGCGTAATAATGTACGACAGGTCTCGGGCGAAGACCGAGATTAACTTTATATTGCGTAAAAATTCTTCTTTCTCAAGCTTGACCGTCGTCCTTTTTTCCTGGGGTATTACTTTCTCATAAGGAGGGAAGTCTCCCTCAATCAGTCTTGAATAAAGCTCGGTCTCCCCGGCGCGAAACACGACGGTTTTTTCCTTGTTTGAATAAGAAAAACGCGTCTCCTTGTCCTCTTTGAGAAAATGAATCAACTCCTTTAAAAAGTCCGCGGGTATTATGACCGGGGGAAACCGCGTTTCCTTTTTAGCCTTAATCAAGGAGAGCCTAAATCCGTCGGTCGCCACCATAATCAGCTCGTCGTTGGTGACGAAATTAACGCCGGAAAGGGCGGGCCTGGTCTCGTCGGGGGAGGCGGCAAAAAGGACCAGGGGAAGAAATTTAAGCAAAAAGCCGGTATTTATCTTTTGTTCTTTTTCCTCAATTTTAGGCGGTTGCGGGAACTCTTTCTCTATAATAAGAGGAAACCTTCCTACTGTTTTTTTGGCTTTGATCAAAAGTTGTTTCGGGTCTACTTCAAGGTCGATTTTTCCGTCTGGTAAAAAACTCAAAAATTCTATGATTTTTTTGGGCTCGACTACAAAATCGCCTTCTTTTTCGCCCTCTACCGGTAATGAACTATGATAATAAGCGCTTAAATTACTGCTGAAAAAATGCAACCCGTTCCCCCTTTTCTTAATCTGGACTCCTTGCAGAATTTGTAAGGAAGAAAGTTTTGTTGATGTAAAACGTGAGCCAAAAGTTAATTTATCAATAAATTCCTGCCTGTTTATTTTTATTATCATATTTATATTATAGTAGTAATAGAAAGCGTGTATAAGTGTATAAAAAAGAGAGGGTATTTTCAAGACAATAAAAACCGGAAAAAATCCTTGTTGAATTGATGTGAATTCTATGTTGATTGAAAAAGCGATTGGGTTATCAGTTCAAGCTCTTTTTTAACCGACTGGTCTTTTGTCTGTAAACGGCTAATTTTTTCTTCCGCATAAAGCACCGTGGTGTGGTCTTTTTTATTGAGGAAATAAGCAATTTCTCCGTATTTCATTTTTAGCGTCTGCCTTAACAAATACATGACAATTTGTCGCGGCAACACCAAGTTGCTAGTACGGGAAGAGCCCTTAACATGAGATTGGCGGACATTATAATAGGAACAGACGGTTTTTAAAACGTCTTGAGGAGTCACTTTGTTTACCACCTCTTTTTGTTTCTTGCTAAAAAAGTCCTCCGCGTCTTGAAATTCGATTTTTTCCTTTTTTCCCAGAACCTTGGAATAGAGAGTAAGCAGAGTTCCCTCGAGCGCGCGCGAGTCAGAGACTTTCTCTGCGAGCAGCTTGGCCGACTCAATGTCAATCTCGATGTTTTTTTCTTTGGCCTTAATTAGAAGAATGGCGGTTCTTAATTCAAAGTCCGGTGGCTCGATGTCGACAGAGAGGCCGCCCGAAAAGCGGGAGCGGAGTCTGTCCGCCAACCCCTTAATTTCAGAGGGTGGCCGGTCGGCGGTTAAGATAATCTGCCCCCCGTGTGAAATAATGGAGTTAAAGGTGTGGAAAAACTCCTCCTGCACTCTTTCTTTACCGGCGATGAATTGTACGTCGTCGACGATTAACAGGTTTAATTTTCTGTATTTTCTCCGGAAAGCCGGGGTGGATTTATCCCTGATGGACTCAACCAGTTCATTAGTGAACAGGTCGCCGGGGCAAAAAAAGATTTTTTTCCCCTGATCTTGGTTTAAAATGTATTTTCCTACCGCCTGAGCCAGGTGGGTCTTGCCCACCCCCACCCCCCCGTAAAAAAACAGAGGGTTATAAGTGTGCCCTAGGCCGTTGGTTACGGCTTGAGAGGCGGCATAAGCAACCTGATTGGTGGTGGAGACGGCAAAATTATCAAAGCTGTATTTTGCATGCAGGCCGGTTCTGTAATACAGGTCGTTAAGAGCGGGTTGGTAATTTAAAAGAGGTGTTTCTTTAGATTTTTTCCTGCCGGGGGCTACCACGAGCTCTACTTTAATGTTTTTTCCCGCCTGATCGGAAATTGCCGCCTCCAATTCATACCTCCCCTTGCCCTGGGTTAAAAAAAACCTGAGACCTTGATTTTGACAGCCGAGGACAATTTTATCTTCGGTCAGCTCAACCGGATGGAGTTGTTTTAGAAGAGGAAAAAACACAGGGTATTTTTTTTCGTCTTTGGCAATCGATTTGACAAACTGGTTCCAGAAAGATGACAAGATAGACATAAGTAATACATGTGGATAACTTATACACAAATCCTACACATTTGCACAGCTCCAGTCAAGAGGTCCAAATGGATCTTTTTATATGGTTTTTATACTTAGATGTGATACTATAAACTTATGGAAAAATACGTGCTTGATGCCAACCTGTTTTTTAACATGGAAGCGGGCTTGGGTCTGGGAGATAAGACAGAGGCGGTGATAAAAAATCTGACCGCGATTGTTAAAAAACTGAAGACCTCAAAAAAGGCCGAATTTTTCCTGCCGCCGCGGATAGTAACCGAGTTCCTAAGTTTTTTTGAGGAAAAAGAACAACCGTTCCTCAAAGATTTTTTATCTGCGGTTACGGTTAAATCGCCTGATGTTGGCGAAATCTCCTTCCCCGCCCAAGTTTTTTACGGCTTGGTGGGAGACATAAGAGAGAGAAGCTATCGGGGTTTAAATATAGGAGAGGAGGAAATAGAAAAGGCCGGACGACTAATGCAGGGAAAAGAAGGGCTTTCAACCAAAGACTTTCAGATTAAGATCGGAGGAGTGATTAAAAAATTCCGCGAAAGATATCGTCAGGCAACAAGACGCGGTTTCTTAGATAGTTTGGCCGACCTTGATTTAATCGTTTTAACCAAGAATCTTGACGCCTGTCTTGTAAGCACCGATGAAGGAGTCATCTATTGGGGGAGAATGTTTGGCGTCAAAGAGATGCCGGCTGGGGCTTGGAAGAGGAGATTGGATGACTTGTCTTCATGACGTCAATTCTTTCTTCCTCGTCCGGTATAAGTTGTGAGAACCAGTTGATCGCCTTATCGGTGAAACTAAGCTGTGGCTGATCCTGGTAAACTAAATGTTCGGAGAGAATGAGCAGCAGATTTTTTTTAATCTCTTCACTGGGAACAACCAGATAGGCGTGATAAAAATAAGGCGCATGACTGATCATGGTTAAAACATAAAATCCGAATCTCTCGGTGAAGTAAAAGTGCGAAAGCGACTCCCACCTTAGAGTGATACCCGTTGTCTCAATGCCAAACCTGGTAATTTTATTCTCCACTTCAGGCGGCGGAGTGATAGTAAGAACATAAAATAAAAATAAAACCGCCCAGATAGGGATAAGCAGAATTTTGTCGCCGAAAAAAAAGACGATCAAAGAAAGAAGCAGCGCGACGGCTAAATAAAAACGCAGAACCAAGGCGGCCCTTTTTTTATAAGGTCTTAGAGGAGCTTTCCACGAGAAAATTAGCTGCGGGTTCTCCATGCCTTAATTCTTCTACAATTTTTGACAAAAGTCAACGTCACTTACGGTTTAGAGCTTTGCGGTTGTAAAACAAAACCCATAATGATATGATATGAATCGAAATCATGGACAACTTTAATAAGATTCTTTCTTTTGTTCTAGGGTTAGTAGTCGTTATTGTTTTCTTGGCGGTCATTACAGGAAGAATCAATACAGGTAATTTTAGAAGGACTTTGATAAACTTGGCCGGGAAGCCCAGAGTTACTCCGACGATTTCAATTTCTCCTTTCTTATCGCCTACCGCTGTATCAGATCAAAACACAACTTCTTACGGAAGCGGCGCCCGAACACCCACCTCAATTCCAGCAACCGGAGCACCCACTTATTTATTGCCGGTATTGTTTTCCACCCTTTCCCTGGGAATATATTTGAAAAAAAGAAAATAAATACTAGAATCCCGGTATTCTAAGGATTCCGGAAGCCAGGAAATTGACTATAAAAACAGACAGTAAACTAAAGACCGCTCCAACAACTGCTCCTATAATCAAACGCTTACCGTAGTTTAATCTCTCCGGTTCAGCCTGAGAGGTTAAAACGACAAACGACCCATAGATAAGATACAAAAAGGCTAATCCGCCGATGATGCCGAAGATGATGTTAAGCAGAGTCTGCACCACTCCCGCAGCTGCTCCTTGTTGACTGAAGCTTGCCAGGTCGGTCTTAATGCAGCCTATGACGGTATATTGTCGACCCGGATACGGGGTTGGCCCCGTATTGGAAGCGGGGTCAACCACAAGCGTTGCTTTTGTTGGCGGGCTGTTACTTGCATTTGGATAAAGGCACTTTCGGCAACTTTCCCAGGTTGAAGGAGGAGGGTCCGGGGGGCAATAGCCGCAGAGATCACAGGCGCTGTAGCGGGTTTGGGATACGGCGCCAAGCTGTTTTAGCCCAGAGGGTGAAAAAAGAAAAACTACAACGAATACTAATATAATTAGCAATAACCCTTTCACAGTATGAGTATAGTGGGACATAATTATTTCATGGTCATTCCGAGTCATTCCGAGAAAGTCATTCCGAGAAAGCGCAGCGAATCGAAGAATCTGTTTCAATCGCCGCCGCAAGAGATTTTTCGACAAGCTCGAAACAACACCTATGTCTCAGTCACAGTATGAGTATAGCAAAATAAGAAAAAAGAAATTACAAGATTAAGAAATTGAGAAAGAGAATTGCGTATAATTAATCTATGAGGAAGCTTTTATTTATATTGATTTTAACGGTTTTTTATTTTTTTTCAGTTTTTTTTGTCCTTGCCGACGAACTTGCCGACATCAATCATCAGTTAGAAAATTTGCAACGTACTTTTAACGATATCAAAAAAGCCGCAGACACCAACGAGGTAGCCTTGGCTAATCTCAATAAACAATTAGGTCAAATAAAAGCCAAGGTTGCGGACATTGAGGCGCAAATTGACAAAAAAGAGATTGAGGTAAAACAAGGCGAACAGATCCTGTCTTATCAGAAAGAACTTCTTAACGAACGGGCCAGATCGTATTACAAGAATATATCAAAATCAACTCTTTCTCTGATTACTCTTTTAACCGCTGAAAATCTGTCGACCTCGCTGAAAAATTTTGTCTACCAGAAGTCTTTGGTTGACGAAGACAGAAAGACGATAATTAAAGTGGTTACTTACGTCAACAACCTCGAAGATAAAAAGGTCAGCCTGCAAAGCGAAAAAGAAAGACTGTCGACCTTAAAGACAGATATTGACAAACAGTCACAATTCTTGGCGGGTGAGGTAGCTTCAGCGAGAAAATATCAGGGAGAGTTGCAGCAGAAGATCGCAGAGCTCACCGCCAAACAGCAGCAGCTCATAAACCAAAGACTGGCAAGCTTGAACATTCCAAGATCTGCAGGCACTTCTGCACGAGGCTGCAGCGACGACCGAGGAGTAGATCCGGGTTTTTCCCCCCGTCTGGCCTTTTTCACTTATGGAGCACCACACCGCAAAGGCATGAATCAATATGGTGCGTGGGGAAGGGCTAAAGACGGACAAAACGAAGAACAGATTCTTCAGGCATATTACCCAAATATGTCTTTGAAAAAAGATTATGATCAAGGGGTTCAGATTTCAACTACCACGGGCTGGTCGGGTTCGATTGAAGAGTATGTAAAACGAATTTATGAGGTACCTGACTCTTGGACCGACAACAACATGGCCGTTCTTAAAGCGCAGGCCGTAGCGGCACGCACTTACGCCTTGAATGTGACAGGGAACGGTTCAAAACAAATCTGCACTACAGAACAATGTCAGGTTTTTCAATCTGACCCCAAGGGTGATAATTGGGAGCAGGCGGTAAACGCTACCGTAGGCTGGGTGCTTATGGACGGAGGTGGGGCTGGCTTTACCCAGTACGCCTCGACTCACGGAGGATATATCTTAAACTTAGGTAAATTTGACGGTAGGGTAGGTAACCCGGGTAATTTTTCCGAGCTAAATGAAAGAGCTTATGATAAAGAATCTCCCTGGTTTTACTGTGATTGGGGGTCAAGGGCAAACTACAATAAGACGGCTTGGCTTAAAGCTTCCGAGGTGGCAGATATCGTCAACGTGATACTTTTGGCCAGAGCCGATTCGTCAACCGGAGAGCACTTTTATCAAACAGACAAATCTCACCCCTATGGCGGCGAGATTTGGAACGAAGACAGAGTTAAACAAGAGCTCCGAAATCGCGGCACAACGCCTTATAACAGTATTTCAGATGTAGGGATCTCGGCCGATTTAAACGGCGGCTCAACTTCCTCAATCAATTTCTCGGGTGATGCCGGATCGATTTCCTTCAGCGGATCGGAATTTAAAAACTGGTTCAACCTCCGCGCCCCTGCCAACATCCAGATTGTAGGACCTTTGTATAATGTGGAGAAACAATAAGATGAAAAAAATTGGCAAAAAACTTTTGGAAAAATTGAGTAAAGAGCAGATTGACATCTGTTTTTACAAGGGCACGGAAGCGCCTTTTTCGGGAAAATACTTACATAACAAAGAAAAAGGAATGTACCATTGTACAGTCTGCAGCAATGCTCTATTTTCCTCCGATACCAAGTTCGAATCCGGCACCGGTTGGCCGAGTTTTTATGATGTGGTTAAAAAAGGCAATATCAAGTTATTGAAAGATGAAACCTACGGAATGCACCGAACCGAAGTGCTTTGTGCAAATTGTGAAACACATCTGGGTCATGTTTTCGATGACGGCCCACAGGACAAAACGGGTCTCCGCTACTGCATAAACTCATTGGCTCTGGACTTTAAAAAATCTTCGGCTTGACTAACCTTAAATCAAAGTTTATGATAGTAAGGTTGTTTTTAAATTATTCTTAAATAACTATGGTGGTTACTCAGGTAGCTCAAGACACATTTCAGAAAGAAGTTTTGAACGAGAAAAGGACTGTGTTTGTAGACTTTTACGCCGACTGGTGCGGGCCCTGCAGAGTTACCTCTCCTTTAATCGAAGAGTTGTCAGGTGAAATCAAAGACATGAAATTTGTCAAGGTTGACGTTGATAAAAATCCCCAACTCGCACAGCAATACTCTATTTTTTCCATTCCGACCTTCATGATTTTTAAAGGGGGGCAAGTTGCCTCTCAGTTTGTCGGAGCAATGGGAAAAGAAGGATTTCTTCACGAAATACAGAAAGTTAAAACCGGCTGAACGAGTTAAAATTAGCTTCTGACCACGCGAATTATTTTCCCATGAACTATTTTTAAGGCAAGATGGGCTTGTGCGAGTATGTATTCTGCCAAAGCAGAAAGCCAGCGAAGCGAAGACGTTACGGGTTCATGTCTTCCTGCAATTATTTTTTCATCAGATAAAGGAGTTTTTATATTTTGATAGGAAGGAAAATTGGTTCCTGAAACGGGCTCCAGTCCGTGCTTTTGCAGGTCGGGGGGAATCTCTAAAGTCTCGGCTCTTGATTGGACAAAAGGCCTGACTTCTTCTTCCGGCTTGTGTTCGACCGCTTCCTTAATAATATATTTTTCCTTTGATCTGGGGACAGGTTCTGCCTCTTTGGGTCTGCCTACAGCCAAACTCTTTTTATGTTTTTTTACCAGGTTGTCAACGGGAGTGTAATTTTTGACCATATTTCATTTTAACAATTAAACTTGAAATTGCACGGTTGGCCATCAGAAAAAGTTCCTAAGCAGACTTTAGTTCTTTGTTCTGCGGGAATATTGGTTTCATCAGTATACATTTTATTGCAACGGGGACAGTGGTAGTGGCCATCATTCTCTTTGGAACAATGACCGCAAGCACCGTCTTCATTAATTAATAACCCGCTTTTTTCAGAGATTAACTGCTCCGGGGTTATTCCATTTGATAGACCCTCCGATAAATTATATGAGGATAAAAATCCGCTTGAATTTTCATTGTTGACCGATGGACAGCTTCCACCGCCTGGGACCGTAGCGGATCGAGATGTGTAATTAGTAAACGCTTGCCGGTAAGCCATTAGACCGTCTTTAATATTTGGCAGATCAATATCAAAACTGGTCGTACAAGATTGATTGACGAAGGAGAAATTCGAATTATAATTTTTTTTTATTTCTCTAGCCCTGTTATAGACTCCGATTATAATCAACTCCATTTCCGATAATTTTTTTTGTCTTTCCTCCAGTGTGTACAAGGTTTCGTTTTCTTCCAAATCAAGCGCGAGCTGGAGATAAGCCGTTTCCCCGAACTTTATAATTCTGTCTATTTTAACCTGATTTTCAAACCAATGTGAATAGTCGACGTCTTCTTGAGTGGTGCCGGCAGCCAATAAAATCGCATTCAGATTAGGAGCGTTTGTTAAATCAAATACCGGAGTTTCCAAAAATTCTTGAGCGGTTTTATAAATATAAACAGGATTTAATTTGCGCAAGATATTTTGACTTTTGCCTATTTGGTGACGCTTTTCATCATACTTTATAGCGTGCATTTTCACTACGTTTTGACCTAAGTCTTGGTCAAATTCCTTGGCGTAATAAAATAAATAACCATAATCCCAATTCCAGGGTGGAGAAATAATTACTGCGTGATCGAAAGGTTGACTTTGTTGATACGGGTTTTCAAATTCTTGATAAACCCATGAATGGCCTATATTCTCTTGTCGTTCTCTTCCGCCTGCGATATTGGTAGTATGTTCGAGCATGTCAAGCATTCTGATTTCTCCGTATGTCAAACCGCTGTCGTCTAAAAGATAGGTTATTTTTCTGTAAGGCACTTTACCGGCGAATTCCGCCAGCAAGCCTAAGATATTTTCTCTTAGATAATGTACTTTTACTTCAATTGAGGAGTTTCTGGTATATTTTCGAAGGAACAAAATGTCGTTTTCCACATTATAAAAATCAGTAATCAGGGGCTCTCTGTCTTTTAAAGGAGGAGGAGAGACAATTTCTCGTGGTAAAACAAAATCCGAAGCGAAACGGGACGCTAATGATAAGGGAAGCTTTTCTGTCATACTCCTTGCTCGAGGTTTAAGGTTTGGGTGGTGTCGGGCTGTACCGTTCCGGCAGAGCCTAGGATTTGCACCTAGTTCCCATAATCCAAACCAATTGCTATTAACGAACGATTATTAGGATACTTTATTTTGATCAAAAATTCAATAAGCGTTCAGGCGGATTTTTTGGCAAATGTGACTTGACCCAGGAGATAGGTGATGAAGCGAAAGCCGTAAAACAGACAGAAAGTATAAAATAAGTCACCCAACAGGGTATTTTTGAAAAAAGGGATCGCCATAATATAGGACTGCTCAAGTCCAAGCAAATTCCTCGGATATAGTCCCCCGCTTAGCCAGACACCGAAGTTGGTAATCAAAAAAAAGATCAAAGATGAAATAAAAACGACGATAAATAGACGGGAAAAATTATTTTTTTTGGCAAGAATATATTTGCCTAACAAGGTGATAAGTAAAAAACTGCCATAGACATAAAGCATGGTCGAGTGATAACCTAAGTAAAGGTCAGAGACAAACATAATTGATAAAGGTAGGAGAAAAGCGCTAATGCCGGCAAGATAAGAACCCGAAAAAAGCGCAATGCCTGCAATAGGGGTAAAGTTAGGCGGGTGAGGCAAAATTCTTGCTGCAACGGCGCTGATAACCAACAGGACAAGAGGAAGAGACTTTTTTGCTATTTTTAATAGTTTTCCACTTTCCATTCAATCTTGTCCCCGTTTTTTAACTTATAACTTCCGGCTCCGACCGAGGACATTTTATCGTTTACATAAAAAGCCCAGAACTCCTGTTTTTCCGCTTCGGCTTTAATGCCGTTGATTCCGGCAACATAAGCATTTTCTTTTTCTCCGACTGTGACCGGGGAACTGGATTGTTTTAACAGGTCAAGCGCTGTTTTATCCTCCTCTATCTGATAAGAAGAAAAATCATCCTGACCGGTTATTTTTTGCTTAACGGTTATTTTAGGAATGTTCCGTGAAGTGTCCGGAGCTTTAGCCCCATTTTTAACTATAGGGACGATCTTGAGTAAAGCCAGAAAAATGCCAAAGAAAACAATCAGCAAAAGAAGTTTTTTCATGACGCTATATTATATATAATCAACGATGTGAAAATAAAGTTTGTCACCCTTAATGTCTTCAACGGCAATTATTTGGATCAATGTGCCGATTTTTTAAAGCGAGAAAATCCAGACATTTTTGTCCTGCAGGAAGTATATGATGGGGGTGACACAAGACTAGAAACTAAATATCGTTCGCTTGAAATTTTGAAAAATCATTTCAGCAGCCATCATTGTTATTTTTCCCCAGAATACTTCCGGGCAATAAAAGGAAGGCGGATTGATTCGGGTAACGCGATTTTTACCCGGTCTCCAATTATTAAACGGCAAACTGATTTTTTTTCCGGCTCCTATCGTGAAAGAACAAAGGAGTCTTTTGAAGAGTTTCTTAATTCTCCCCGGAATCTGCAACAGGTACAAATTAAAACAGAAGATACGATAATTCATATTTTCAACACTCATGGTATTTGGGGAACGCATGGTCGCGACACATCCGACAGGATAAATATGGGCGAACTCATAGCTGAAGAAGTAAAAGGCAAGGAAAAAGCGGTTTTGGCCGGTGATTTTAACATCTCGACCGATACGCGGACGATCGGGTTAATCAAAAGGCAATTAAAAAATGTTTTTAAGGATGAATTGCGGTCGACATTTAACATGAAGATAAAAACTCCATTTGTCAAGAAGCTGCATTTTTTTAATGACGGCGACATTACTAGTTTTTCTAAGGCGGTTGTCGATATGATTTTCGTCTCAGAGGACATAAAAGTTGTGAGACATTATCAACCTAAGGTTGATATCTCCGACCACTATCCTCTGGCTGCAACGCTGGAGATTTAGACGATCTTTGTCATTCCGGCACCTCGACTTTGCTCAGTGTCTTGAGCCTGTCGTAAGACTTGTCCGGAATCGTTGTTTGGAACGGAAGAATTATTTTTTAAGCAGAGGCGAAAATTTTTGCCTGAATTTGGCTAGTTTGGGATCGATGACAAACTGGCAGTATGGTGCGTCGGAATTTTTCTTGAAGTAATCCTGATGGTAATCCTCGGCAAAATAAAAGGCTTCATAGGGTGCGACTTCAGTCACAATCGGAGAGTCGTAGGTTTTTTCCTCCTCTAGTTTTTTGATCATTTTTTCAGCGGCTTTTTTTTGTTCCTCATCATGGTAAAAAACGATCGATCTGTATTGGGAGCCGACGTCGTTACCTTGGCGATTTAAGCTGGTCGGATTGTGGGTTAGGAAGAAGACTTCAAGCAATGTAGCGTATGAGATAGTTTCGGGATCAAAGCTGATTTGGATTGATTCGGCGTGTCCGCTTTTGCCTTCGGAAATTTCGTAGTAATTAGGGTTTTTAATCCCACCTCCGGAGTAACCGGAGATTACTTTTTCTACTCCTTTTAATTCCTTAAAGATAGCCTCCGTACACCAGAAGCAGCCGCCGCCAAATGTAGCTAAACTTTTTTTCATCTGTTATGTAGTAACTTTGAATACCTCGTCACCCTTTTTGACTTTTTCGTTGACCTTCAACCCAATCTCTTTGCCTTTTCCCGCATCTTCTATATCCGTATGGTCAAGCTGCATCGACTCAGCGGCTTGGGCGAACTCATGCCCGCGCCCGACAATTTTAATTTGATCTCCTCTGGCAAGCGGAGCCGAAAGTTTGACTATCCCAACCCCGAGATGATTAAAATAATTGGTAATTACCCCAACCTTTTTATCTGCCATTATAATCACCACCGTTCCAGTTTAATTTTATCAGAAAGCAGACTCTTTTTTGACCCCTCGCTTTAGTACGAAAAAAGAAAGATAATAAGCAACTAGTGAAAAAGCGCCTGCTGTCAAAAAAGGATAAGAAAGACCAAAGGCGGCTATGATTCCGCCAACGATCGGCCCCACAATCTGTCCGATACTCATGTAAGAGGCGTTAAGGCCCATGATCGATCCCTGAGATTTGGCGTCGGTTTCTTGCGAAAGAATCGTAGGGATCAGGGTCTGAATCACGGAGTTGGAGAGCCCCAGAAAAACTGAGGCGGCAACAAACGGCCAGGCGGATCTGATGAAGAAGAAAACAAAGAAAACTACGGCAATCAGCAAAGTCGAAGCGGTAAACAGTTTTTTTAGCCCAACAAGTTTAACCAGTCTGTGCACCAGAAAAATTTGGGTAACAAAGCCCACAACTCCAAACAGAGTAAAAAGAAGCGAAATTTGGTTAGCCGACAGGTGCAGGATTTTTAGGGAAAAAGGCTGGTAGGCAAAGATCAGCAAGGAAAAGGAGATGGCGTTAAACAGAGTTATAAGCATGGTGGGTCCAACATTTTTGTCAAAAAATGCGTGATAAAGTATTTTGAAATTAAAAAGCGGACTATGTTTTACTTCCCCAAGGTGTTTGTTGGTCTCCGGCAGAAAAATAAAAGTAATTACAACGGCAATTAGTGAGATAATGCCGGCAATAATAAAAGGCAAGGAGACAGACCTTGTTACGGTAAGCGCCGAGACTGCCGGACCGAAGATAAAACCAAACCCAAATGACGCCCCGATTATTCCAAAACCCTTAGCTCTTTGTTCCTGCGTGGTGGTGTCCGAGATGACTGCCGAGGCGACCGGAATGTTGCCCGCGGTGATCCCGTCAAGGGCGCGGGCAAGAAAAAGGAAAATTGCGCTTGGGGCAAAGGCCATCATGAAAAAAGATACGGCAGTGCCTGAGATTGAGACGATAAGAAGAGGTTTTCTGCCGTATTTATCAGACAACCTGCCGATGATCGGCGTAGAGAGAAACTGGCAGACGGAGAATGTGGAAAATAAAAGTCCGTTTTGGAAATCCGATAAGCCGAAACGGACAGAGTAAGAATACAGAATGGGGATGATTATGCCATAGCCCAGGGCGTTGACTACCGCTATTAGGGCGATAATCAAGAGATTGCGGTTTTGTCTAATCATGTTTTATCCGTAATTTTTTACGGACAAACAATAAGTATATAATATGTATACTCATCTTACCGATTTGCAGCTCTCTCGGAGCGAAAAAGCGGACTAGACGGGTATATACTGAGTAACTCAGTTGCAAATCTTAAGTTATCGAAGTATACAGATTTAATGACAGACAATGAGGAAGAAAAAACTATTGATCCCCTGGCTAATTTGCAGAAACTTTTTTTGCAGCTGGTCGAGTTCATTTTAATCAACCTCAAAATTGCCGTGGTTGTCTTAAGTCTGGTTTTTATAGTAATTATTTTCTTGCTTTTGCAACTTTTTAATTTACTGGGTTTTTAATCCGCCTTCGCGGAAATCCCCGATCGCTAGATCGTGGGAGCTTCAACAAGGGAATTAAAAGCGTGTTGTAAAAAGTCTTAACTTGTGGTTTACTGGTAATGTTTAGGCATCCCGAGAGATAGGTAGAGAGTCGGATCGATTACCTATCCAACAACCGACCCCGCCTTTGGCGGGACACGGTGCTAACCGACTGAGAGGAGATGTGCTTCGCCAAAAGCGGGGAAATTCATCACCTCTCAATTATAAGTTGAGAGGTTTTTTATATGCATGATGTTTTTACATCAGAGTCGGTCTGTAGCGGACATCCGGATAAGATCTGCGACCAAATAGGGGACGCGATAGTTGATGAGATTCTGCGCCAGGATAAATATGGCAGAGTTGCCGTAGAGACCTTAGTCACTTATAACAGAATTATAATTGCCGGTGAGGTAACGGCTAAAGCAGGGGTTGATTATAGAGAAGTTGCCAGTCGAGAGATCAGAAGGTTGGGCTATATAAACGAAGATCTGAATTTTTCTTTTCGCTCGCCGATAAAAATATATATACATACCCAATCGCCGGATATAGCTCGAGGCGTTAAGATGAAAGGCGCCGGCGACCAGGGGATGATGTTCGGTTATGCCTGCCGCGAGACAAAAGAGCTGATGCCTTTGCCCATTATTCTTGCTCACCGGCTGGCAAAGAAACTTGATGAAGTTCGGGAGAAAAAAATCCTTACCTATCTTAGGCCTGACGGAAAGACCCAGGCAACAATTGATTATAAAAACGGTAAGCCGCTCAGGGTGATTTCGGTAATATTGGCCGCGCCCCATAGTGAATCAGTTAAACTCGAACAAGTAAAACAAGATTTATTCAGACTGGTCGTCACGCCGGTGTTGAGAGAGTACGGTTTCGAAATTAAAGAAAAAGATCTTGTGTTAAACGGGACCGGAGTCTGGCACAAGAGCGGGCCGGCGTCTGATACTGGGGTGACGGGAAGAAAGATAATAGTAGACGGCTACGGCGGTTATGCCAGGGCTGGAGGAGGATGCTTTAGCGGCAAAGATCCGACAAAAGTTGATCGGTCGGGCGCATACGCCGCAAGATTTTTAGCCAAAAATATTGTCGCTCACGGCTTGGCCGATAAAGCTGAAGTAATGCTAGCTTACTTCATCGGAGGCAAAAGACCGGTTATGCAGGAAATTGAAGCATTCGGGACAAGCAAAGTTTCCAAAAGAGCGATGAATGATTTTTGCCAAAAATTACTTGATACATCAGTCGAGGGGATCCTTACGGGACTAGATCTAAGGAGGCCCATATATCTTCCGACTGCAGCTTATGGTCATTTTGGACGGGAAGAGTTTCCTTGGGAAAAAATTAAAGATTAAGAGAAATTCATCCTTTTGTAGATTTTGCGGGTGAGATTGACATCTTTCTTGCAGTAGTCAGCAATCTCTTTAATCCTTCCTTGTTTATAGGCACGGGATACCAATCTGCCATTCATCTGTTCATTTTTGGAAGATTCGAAACCGAAAGCGTGAGCTAATTTATCCAGACTGCATTTTCCCAGGTTGCTCCACTTAGTCCACTCCCACATGACGTCATAAATCGGGGAACTGCGGTAGCGGGCGAATGTCAAGTCGCGGCCGGGTTTGACTCCCAGAATCATCGATCTCTGGTAGATAAATTTAAGGTCAAAGTCCAGGATATTAAAGCCAATGAAAAGGTCGGCGTCTTTGGCGATCTGCCAGAAATCTATAAGCATTTGCTTCTCGTCGCCGAACAAAACCCGTGGGTCTTCGTCGTCGAGAGCATAACCAATGCAGGCGATCCTACCAAAGCTGCCGTCAAGTCCCGAAAGCTCAAGATACTCCTCAAAGGATCTTTTGTCGCCTCTGTCCCGGGCTCTTTTTTGATGAATTTCTTTGAGAACTTCTTTTTTACTTTCCGCTGCCGGCAAAGTCTCGATATCCAAAAATAATTTTTTCATCAGAGCTTAATCATATCCCCATCTTACTCCGATTTGCAGCTCGCTGGAGCGGGAAAAAGCGGATGAGATAGGTATATACTGAGTAACTCATTTGCGATCCTTAAGTTATCGAAGTATACAATATTTAAAAAAAATATTTATATACTCGTCTTAGTTGATTTTGCAAATTGTCAACTAAAGTTATTTTATCAAATCAACTAAGGAGGAGTATATGCTGATTGCGATTTCAATTAACAGAAGCATCGATGATCAGCGTGTAAGGAATACCTGCGATTAACTAATTAGCCGAGTTTCCAGCTGAAGATATAACCGGGCTGTATTGATATCTGCCGGATATCCCAAGTCAAAAGAAGGTTTGGTTTTATAAGCGTATACCGGTAATTTTCTATCCAATAACCAGCTGATAATCGAGCTGGGAGCGTCTTTGTCTCCACCCTCGTTGACATACTGTTTGAGCAGATTCAAAACTTGTTGCGGATAAAAGTAGAAGGGCGCAATAGCTAAAGAGCTGAAAGGCGCTTCCGGTTTTTCCGTAAAGCGTGTTATTTTATTTCCTTCGATTTCAACGCAACCGAGTCTGCCGGCGATAAGTTCTTTCGGATGTTCATAGACTATGGTCGCCAATCCCGGACGGGAAAGAGTCATCTGGTAAAAATCTATGAAAGTTGCCAGCGTCCCGCGGTAAAGAGTGTCGCAAGGCATGACCAACAAATCCTGATTCCACCAGCCAAGGATATCCAAAGCGTGAATCAGGTCGCCGATAGCGCCTTTTTTATCATCTTTATTGCTTACGCCGTTGTTGAGCAGCTTAATTTTGTTTTGTCCACGACTGGCGTTAGGAAATTTTAACCAATTTTTATAATAGGGAAAGCTTTTGCTATTGGCGATTACCGCCGTTTTGCCTACCAGCGGAATAGCGTTAAAATCGGCCAGCATCCTGTCCATGCTTGACCCCCCGTCAATATTGATGAGACCCTTGGGAGTATCAATGCCTTTCATTCGCGTAGCAAATCCTGCAGCAAGAATCAGTGATCTGACGGGAGGATGTTTGGTCATCGACATATTCTAACTATTATACAGGGAAACTTTCCAACAAAATTTGATCCTAACTTACTTTAAGAATAATTGCCAAGAAGAGAAAAAGCAAGAAAAAAACAAAAAGATAGATAGCGGTATGAAGCACGAGATCTGCCGCCTGTTGTTTCTTTCCGGAAAAAAACAATTTGTAGGGTTGGTAAAAAACCAGCAAACCGCAGATCATGACCGAGACCGAGAATAACAGAAGAAAAGCAACCGGGCCAAAGTAGTTGGATACTTTGCCGAAGATCACATTCCCCTTCCAGAAGAGCATCCCGACCAAACCGCAGTATAAAGTCACACCGATAGCCTGACCAAAGGCTTTAACCCAAACCGGTTTTTGATTATCCACACCCCAATTATATACCTGGTCCGAGATCCCTGTCAATTTACATAGAGGTTTTCTCCCATAACACAGAATTATGAGACTGAAAGCGGAATAGATGATTTAGGTAAGTAATGCTATCAATGGCTAAGTCCATATATTTTTTCCAAAGCCACCGCTTCAAGAAAAACAACATCCTTTTCTTTTTCGAACGGATCCAGCGAATCATAAGCTTTTTTTAATTCCTCTCTTTGACTGTTATCTTCCACCCAGGAAACATGAATGTCGGCGGCGCTTTGACAAACCCAGCTTTTTCTGAGCAGTAACTTTTCTTTGAAAGAGAGTTTTTGACCGCTTTGTTGTTTAACCAGTAGCGTCTTGACCCGAGCAATCTCGTTATAGATTTGAGTCAAGATATCCTTTTTGGTGTCTAATGTCAAATAAGACTCGTCTTTTACCCGTTTTTCTACAAGCATGTTGTATCTTGCCTTAATTCCGACAGAAGCCACCGATAGCGATTTTTTTATGCCTGCCCGAACCTGTTCAGGAAGAAAATCATAGGGAACCGCAACTATATTTACCATTACTTGACCCTTTTTTTCTATCAGGGTGTCGGGTTTAAAATCCCACTTTTTCGCTATAGCAATTGTTATCCGGTCTTCAAGCGAGCGAAGATCATAAGGTTTATAGCGGACGGCTTGCGGTTTACCAGCGGCAGCTTCTTGCTTAAGGAAGACAGACTTCCACAGTTTATGAGCTATAGCACTTTGTTGTAAGCGAGGAATTAAATTTGGTTCAACTCTTTCCATTTATACTATTATATCAAGCTAAACTTAATTATTGTAGTGTTTTGAAATGGTTTAAGTTCTGGGAAACCTAATGGTAAAAATTGAGAATTGACTATAAGCTCTTAAATTATTATAATTCTTCAAAATGACAGAGGATTATAAATCAATTATTGGATCAGCTTCCTGTAACGAAATAAAAGATGTTTTACACGCTTTTCTGTTAGCGCCAGGAAGTCCAAAATGTAATGAAGCAAGAAAAGTTGCCGGACTGCAAGAGTTAACTTTAGAAGAAGCGGGCGTACCCATGAGCGAAGAGAACAAACTCAGAGTTATTTGTCTAATCTGTCCAGTACTTGCTCGAACTTTAGCTTACTTTAGAGGAGTGTCTATTTATGAAATTCCGCCGGACTTGAAAGCCGGCATATAATTACTCCCCAATTTATTTACTTCAAAAATTTTATTGGCCTTTTTGCCGCCTTTGACCAGTCGGATTTTATTTAGGGGAAGGCCAAAATATGAAGCCAGAATTTCCCGGACTTTCCAGTTCGCCTTTCCTCTTTCCGCCTTCGCTTTTACATTAATCATATAAGCGTCTTTGGTTTTTTTAAGTACCTCGTCTTTTTTCGCTTCCGGAAAGACTTTGACTTTGATTAACATATTTCTAATTAGTTTAACAGTCTCTTCCAAATCGGAGAATAAAGTATTTGTTATAAAGCCCCTCCTGATTCTCAATCCGCAGTAAAAAATTATTCTTCTTTTATTTCAACCGATTGGATTTTGACGGGGGTCACGGGAGTTGAGTTTTCGCCTGTTTCACCGTCTTTGACCGGGGCTTCGGCGATGGCGTCGACGACCTCCAGTCCCGAGGTGGCGCGGCCGAAGATGACGTAGTTTTTGGGAAGATCATAATCCTGGTGCATGATAAAAAACTGGCTGCCGTTGGTGTCGTGTCCGGCATTGGCCATGGCGATTGTTCCCCTCATGTATTCTCCCTCAAAAGGCTCGTCGGCAAAACGGTAGCCGGGACCTCCACGGCCTGTACCTTCCGGGTCTCCGCCCTGGATCATAAAATCCTTGATGACCCGGTGAAAGACCGTGTTGTCATAAAACCCCTTTTTAGCCAGGTGGACAAAATTATTGACGGTAACGGGAGTTTTATCGGCAAACAACTCAATGTCGATATCGCCTTTTTCGGTTTTAAGAGTGGCGGCATAGTTTTTGTTTTTGTCGATGGTCATCTTTGGGATAAGTTGGTTGTCCATAGAATTTTCTGCAACCGCCGGTGTAGGTTCGGGTGTCTGACTTATCTGCAGCGAGAGAAAGTTATTTTTTGCCAGGAAATAAATAACAAGAACCAAAAAAATTCCCCCGACCCAATACCAGAATTTTTTCATGTTAAAAGCAAAGTATACATAATTTTCTTAAAAATTTGTTTTTAAGCCGTTTGATCTTTACCCTGATTGTAAATGCGTGCCAGGGTGAAAAAAAGATCGGAGAGTCGGTTGAGATAGCGGACAATTTCCAATTTCCAATTTCCAATTTCCAATGGAACATAATATCTAATCACATTTCTTTCAGCGCGACGGCAGACTACGCGTAAGATGTGGAACCAGGAAGAAAGTTCGCTGCCTCCGGGGAGAATAAATTTGGTTAGTTTCGGTAATTTTTTATCCATCAGGTTTATCTGTTTTTCAAATTCCTTAACTTTTTTATCCAGAAATTTTAAATCCTGTTTTGCCCCGGAAAGATTAGCCATGATTCTATATAGATCTTTTTGCATCTTAAAAAAAATTGGCCGATTAGATTTGGGAAGTTTGGTTATGGCCAGACCTAAAAAGCTAGTTAATTCATCGACTGATCCGTAAGCCTCAACCTGAAGATCAGACTTGGAGATGCGCTTGCCGCCAAAGAGTGAAGTTGTACCTTTGTCGCCGGTACGGGTATATATAGACATTGTATAAATTCTAATATCTAATTTCTAAATCCTAAATGATATCTAAATTCAAATTAAAATTAAATAACTAAATAATAACACTTTTGAAATTGGAGAATTAGGATTTGTTTAGAGTTTAGAATTTAGTGTTTAGCATTTGATTTAACACTCGGCGTAGCCGCAGCCGTAGCATTTTTTGCAGCCTTCTTCAAGAGCCAGATTGGCTTCGCCGCAGGAAGGGCAGATGTCAAAGTGGTTGGCAACCTCCGCTTGCATCAATGACGGTTGTGATACGGTAGAGACAAGAGTTGGTTTTTCTTCGCCTTTCACCTTTGTTGGCAGATTGGAAACAAGAGTTGACTGACCGTTTCCGTTGTCATTATTGTTTGCCGCTGCCTTTTTAGCGTAGCCGTTGAGACCGAAGTGCATGGACATAATTTTGGCTACCGCGTCAGGAAGGCTTCTTATCTTCTCCTTGCCAAAACCCATACTGCGGGCGCCGCCTATTCCCTGCAATTGGTCGACAATCTCGGAGACTCTTTCCTTGGGTGACAGGGGTGAGGCGAATCTAAGAGCTAGCGAGATCATTCTGCCCATACCGGTTGCCATGGCATAGACGTCGGTGCCGGCCTTGCCGACGTTAATAAACACTTCCAACGGTTCCATATTGCCGTTGGTGTTGATGGTGATAAAGGCTGCGCCGACCGGGGTATCGATCCTGTAGGTTGAGCCATGGACCACCATCGGGCGCGGTTTTACGGTGTAGGTTGACTTGGTTTCTTCGGGCTTTTTCTCCGCTTGTTTTTTACGCTCCAGCACTCCGGGGCGGGAGCCTTCGCGCATATAGGCGATTCCTTTAAGACCCAGTTTGTAAGCTAGGGTATAGAGACGCTTGACATCCCCGACCGTGTGGTTTTTGGGAGCGTTCACCGTCTTGGAAATTGAGGCGTCGACATATTTTTGTATTACCGCCTGGACTTTAACATGATCTTCCGGGGTCAACTCGTTGGCTGCGACGAACCAGTCGGGTTTTTGAATTTTTCCTTCTTTCATCTCTTTTTCATGTTTGAGATACCACTGGTCGAAGAGGTGGTGGCGGATCATATGAGTTCCCAATCGATCGCGTCTGATAAACTCAAATTCATATACCGGCTCTATTCCAGAGGTGGTGCCGGTCATCAGCGAGGTTGAGCCGGTTGGCGCCTGCATCAGTAATATTGAGTTTCTGATTCCGTGTTTTTTGATGCTCGTTTGCAGGTCAGAGGGAAGCTCTTGGACGAATTTACCCTTGGCGTACTTGACTGGGTCAAATTTAGGAAAATAGCCTTTTTCTCTGGCGATGTCAACTGATGCCTTGTAGGCTTCGTCACGGATCAGTCGATAAACTTTATCGATAAATTTCAGAGCTTCATCCGAGCCGTAGCGCAGATGGAGTTTGATGAGGGTGTCTCCCAGACCCATGGTGCCCAGACCAATTCTTCGTTCGCCGTTTAGCTGTGTTTGGCGGATTTCCTCAAAGATATAAGGATCCATATCGACTATGTTGTCCTGAAATCTAACCGCCGTATGGACTATTTTTTTCAGAGCTTTAAAATCAAAAGCGCCTTTTTTGTCGATATTTCTAGTTTTAACCAAAGATGACAAATTGATGGAACCCAGGTTGCAGACACCCCAAGGCGGAAGACCCTCTTCACCGCAAGGATTTACACAGTTTATTCTGTTCCAGTAGTAGTTATTATGAAGTTTATTGTAGCGTTCCATAAATACTGTTCCCGGTTCGGCTGACTTCCATGCGGCTTCTGCTACCAAATCCCAGATCCTGCGGGCCTTAACTATCTTGTTGACGATTATTTTTTTGCCCAGCGATTTCCAGACCTCCAAGTCTCCGTCCCACTTCTCGTCATACTCGGGGTCAGCGGTGTCGGGAAAAACCAGCGGCCAGTCTGCGTCTTTATCGACCGCCTCCATAAAGCGGTCGGAGAAACACACCGAAAGATTGGCGCCGTTAATCCTTGCCAAATCCTGTTTGACGGTGATGAATTCTTCAAGGTCCGGATGCCAATCCCAAAGCATAAGCATCAGGGCTCCCCGTCTGGTTCCGCCCTGCTGGATGATGTCTTTGGTGGCAACCGAGAAAAGCTCGGCCCAGTTGCAAGGGCCGGATGAGAAACCGTTGACTTTTTTGACCCTGAACCCCTTGGGTCTTAAGGAGGAGAGATTGATTCCCACTCCTCCACCGCGGGCCATGATTTCAACCATCTGTTTTAAAGTCTCCAAGATTCCATCCCGAGAGTCTTTGGGGCTGGGGATGACGAAACAGTTATAGAAGGTAATCTTATAACCTGTGCCTGCACCGGCTAAGATTCTTCCTCCCGGTACGTATTTAAACTCTTTCATCGCCTGGAGAAATTCCTTTTGCCAGTAAGACCTTTTGTTTTTTTTCTCAACCCCAGCTACGGCTTTGGCAATTCGCCGCCACATCTGGTCCGGTTTTTTCTCAAGAGGTTCGCCCAATTTATCTTTTAAAGAGTATCTGTCCAAAAATACTTTTTCCGATACGCCTTTTAGTTTCATAAGATAAAAACTCTAATTTCTAATATCTAAACTCTAAACAATTTTCAAAATTCAAAATCTCAAAGAGACAAAACATTTTTTGAACATTAAAAAATTTGGCAATTTGGATTTGTTTTGGATTTAGGGTTTAGTGCTTAGTGTTTGAATTTGTTATATTAATTTCTTAAGCTCTTTTTCAAAATCCTCAACATCGACAAACCTGCGAAATACCGAGGCGAAGCGAATGTAGGCAATTTTATCAAGTTTTTTCAAATGTTTCGCAACCAGGTTGCCGATGACTTTGCTTTCGATCTCGGTCGAGTCTTGCTGTTTGAGTTCTGTTTCTACGTCCGATACGACTTTTTCGACCTGATCTGCAGTTACTTTGGTTTTCTCACATGACTTTAAGACCCCCCGTCTTAATTTCTCCCGGTCGAACCTCTCGCGTCTTCCGTCTCTTTTGATTACCAAGATAGGAAGTTCTTCCATCCGCTCATAAGTGGTATATCTTTTTTGACATTTTGAACAGTGCCTTCTTCTCCTAATGGCTCCTCCGTCTTCGGAAAGACGGGTTTCAATAACCTCGGTACTTGAATTCTGACAAAATATACAGTGCATTAACTAAATTTTTAATTTCAAACTTTGAATTTAAAAATATTTCTTCTAGTGCCACTTTCAAATTTAAAACACTAATGGTAGGATTGCAAGAGATCAAAATACTATCAAACTATATCAGGCAATTTTTTAGCCTCGGGGCCTTTTTGTAGTGTTGGCGAAATGCCAGATACCAAAATTTTTGTGAACGAAAATATCAAGTAAATGCGTAATCACGTAAATAAGCAAACAGCAAAAATTAAATTAAACAGTTGTATTTTTACTTAATTACGTTCGTTTTCTTGCTATTATAATTTTATGTTTCTCAAGGACCTGTTTTTACCCAAATTCTGTCTGGGTTGTGGCTTTTTGGGAGCTTACATTTGTCTGAAATGTCAAAAAAAGTTGAGCTATGTCAGAAGAGACAACTGCGTCTACTGCGGCAAACCCAGTCTTTACGGTTTGACCCACTACGGCTGTAAGCGAAACCGCGGTATCGAAGGCATGATCTGCGTCTTCTACTACAACAATTTTCTCAAAAAGATCATTAAAAGCATAAAATACAGGTTGGCGACAGAGGTTTTTAGAGAGCTTTGTCTTATCATAGAGCCTGAAAAACTTAGCAAAATATCGGTCCTGAAGGAATTAAAAAAAGGCGACTTTCAGCTTCAACCCATACCTTTGCACACAGGCAGATTGAGAATTCGGGGCTTTAATCAGGCAAAATTAGTAGCAGACTTTTTTAATCGCTTTCTTAATCTATCTGTAATAGACCACCTGAAAAGAAGCAAAAATACCCGGCCGCAAGCCCAGATTAAAAAAGACAAAGACCGGTTGACTAACATAAGAGGTGCATTTTCTACCCATGCTCATATATTAGTAGGACAAAATATTATCCTGGTTGACGATGTCATAACCACAGGATCGACCGTCAAGGAAGCGGCACGAAGCCTCAAAAAAGCAGGAGCTAAATCCGTTTTCGTTCTGGCTTTAGCTAGGGGGTGAGATTAAACGAGAGTCTTCTCTTACTAGTCGCTTCGGGATGTTGGTAAATCAATGAAGATTGCCATTCAGTTAAAAATAAGTTATACCTATCTTACTTACGATTTGCAGCTCGCCCAGAGCGAAAAAGCGGATTATACTTCTATTAATTGAAATCACAATCAGTATATACCCCTCCTTAGTTGATTTGATAAGATAACTTTAGTTGACAATTTGCAAAATCAACTAAGATGGGTATAAATGGGTATATACTGAGTAACTCGGTTGCAAACCTTAAGTTACGAAGTATATAATAAAATTTGCATATGAAGGAAAATTATAAAATTGAAATTTCCTCCCGGACAATAGTTTTTGCAGTTTTATTTGTACTTTTCTTGCAGCTTTTGTGGCTGATCCAGGATGTCATCTTTTCCTTATTTATTGCCTTCATCATCATGAGCGCGCTTAAACCGTACGTTTTTTATCTGGAAAAAATAAAGTTGCCCCGATTTTTAGCCGCCTTTTTGGTTTACTTTCTATTCCTGGCTTGTTTGTTTTCAGTGCTATTCATTGTTTTGCCGCCTTTGATAAGCGAAAGCACACTGTTGTTTCGAGCGTTGCCTTCAATTATAGACAGAGTCGTACCCAGCGTCATGTCTGTTTTGAACTTGGATTCGGTTTTCCAACACCTGCCAAATCTTGCCAATCAATTCTTCAATATCGTGACAGGAATATTTTCCAACACGGTATTTTTTATCTCTACCCTATTTTTTGCTTTTTACTTTTTGCTTGAGGAAAATGTGATAAGAAAAATCGTCTCGCGATTTTTTTCGGAAGAAAAAGCCAGGACTGCGGCGGTGATTTTTGACAAAGCTGAAAAGAGATTAAGTTCTTGGTTTTGGGGTGAGATAACCCTGATGACGGTAATTGGGGTTCTGACCTTCATCGGCCTGAATTTAATAGGCATCAGATACGCCTTAGCTCTTGCGGTTTTAGCCGGACTTTTGGAAGTGGTGCCAAATCTTGGCCCGACCATCTCGGCGATTCCCGCAATCCTTTTGGGTTATGCCGTCTCACCCGTAACCGGAGTGGCCGCCTTGGCCTTGTATTTTGTTATCCAGCAGCTGGAGAATAACTTGATAGTACCGGTGGTGATGAAGCAAGCGGTAGGCCTTAATCCGATCATCACCTTGATCTCTTTGCTGGTTGGTGGAAGAATCGGGGGAGTTTTGGGGGTTCTTCTGGCCATTCCGATTACCGTCTTTCTTGAGACGATCCTGCTTGAGATGGCCAATCTACCAAAATCTTCGGAGAATCCACGGTAAAAATGCGGTAATTAATTCGTAAAGAAGTAAAAAAGCGCCTAGAAATTGTAAAACTTCGCAATCATTTGCCTATATCTTGAAAATCACTAATAAAAAACGCTTTTTCAAACCTAACTCTTTCATTATTTTCCTCCTTTAATATAAAGATATATTGAGCCTGATCAAGATTGACTTGTTCAGGATAACGAACGCTACAATTAAACTCTACAGTCTGTTTTGCCTTTCGGACTTCATATTGATATTTTTCACCAATAAGACAGCTAGCGGGTGGTCGTTCATAGTTTTTTTTCATGGTTAGAATGATCGGAAAACTTACTTGATTATCTATATTTACCATTCCAACTATTGTTGGAATTTTACACTTACATAGATCGTTGTAAATTTCTTCGTGTCTAATAACTAAAGGTTGCAATTGGAGTTTTGATTCTATTTGTTTGACCTTAAATCTGTAAATAGGTTCATATATCATTCTTCCAGTAAGATTTAAAATTGTTAAGACGAGAAATCCTAATATTGATGGCAATAACGGCAATATATTAGGCGCAAAATGTTTTTTAAAAGAAAGAATTTGAGTGCCAATAATACTGACAATAACAATCATTATTGGAAGATGAGCAATGATATACAGAGGCCACCCTAATAGCACCAATAAAAATGACAAGTCTTCCCCGCCAGACTTATTGTAGAATCCAAGGAAAATCAACTGATAGATAATAAAATAGGTTATAAGTAAGGAATAAAAAAATATTACAACCTTTTTTAATAATTGATTTGAGTTTTTTGAAAGTTTGAAAGTTAAGTATAAAATTAAAAAACTAAAAACAAAGAGAAAGAGTTCAATAATATAAATCAAAAATCTATTATCTGGCGAGGATGACCTGAAGGAATATTTTTGTAAGGCAATAGAAGATTGTATATCTACAATTACACTGTAAAATAGATGTATTAAAATAATAGAAGAGATAAGGAAAGCTTTTTTAAAATCAGAATCTTTTAAAATGTTCATAATTTAAAGGATTTTATTTTTATCATATATAAACTTACTAATTTTAGCTTGAAATTGCAACTCTCAAATATGAGGGATTATCCCCGGTAATTCTGCGGTAAAAGTCCACCTTCAGGGCGGCCAGCCTCAATCTTTAAATGGTTATAGTAACTATGCTTTTTGGGAACTTTTTTATTCCGCACCGGTTTTAATAAGAGAGTATCTGGTAAAAGTAGGTATAAAAGTTGGCGCTGATGTGAAGCTAAAACCATGTTCTCTAAATGTTTTATCTAGATCTAATTTAGTGTGATTGTATATCGTAACTCCTAACCATTTTTTTGCAATCCATATTCTAAAAAAATCAATTAGCCGTCCAACTTTTCCTATACTAGCAGGCTCTCGTAATGTGATAAATCCATCTTTTTTTAAAATTATCCCCCAAACATCTAGAAGTTTATTTAAAGCTTTCTTTGAGAAGAATTCTAAAAATCCATCTGTTTCAATCCAGGTAATACTATTTTTGGGAATAAAACTAGACAAATCTAAAGCGTTAATTTGTTTTATCCCGATATCAAAAGATGAATATTTACCTTCAACTAACTTACTGACGGCATTTGTCTGTTCGTTTGCCAGATCAATAATTTTTATTTTAGCTTGTTGATTTCGTGTTATAACAAATTTAATAAACTCATCTGCGGTTACTTCATTTCCAACTCCACATAACAAACAGGTAAAGTCTTTTTTGTTGAAGTCTGGGATGAAATTTAGTTTTATAAAATCCTCAACACATTTTTTATAAGCCCATCCAAGATAAAATTTCCACAAAGGAGAGCCGATAACTATTTTGAAGCGACGATAATAGGGATTTTGATTGATCAAATCTTCAGTAGGTGGTATTTTAAATTTATACATCGGATAATTTTCTCCAGATTTTTGCTCGAGTTGTACCTCCTCTATTATTTATGACAAAATTTCAACTACAAATTTTTTTCTGCAATACATTCTACTTCTACAAGCAAATTTGGTTTTACTAGTTCTTTAATGCCAACCAGAGTACAACCAGGTTTAATGTCAAAAAAGCGATTTATAAATACTTTATCAAAGCGGCCAATGTCTTTCATATTAACCAGATAGGCTTTGATCAGCACGACATCTTTTTTAGAAAAACCTCCATATCCTAGAACCTTTTTAATTTTTTCAAAGCAATAGATAGTCTGTTCGTAAACGTTTTTTCCAATTGTTTCCCCTTTCTCATTCATCGCCGTTGTTCCCGAGACATACATGGTATTGTTTACGACAACGGCTCTGGTAGCCTACTCTTTTTTCACTGGGAGTATTTGTCGAAATATTTTTTCTCATTTCTGCGCTTTTATTGAGAGAATAAATTTTGAATAACGATTTTTCATTGGCGTTATTGGGAAGGTTAAAAAAAAGTGAGATAATTATATCATTCTTGACAATATATAAAACAGAGTTTATACTTAGCTAAGTTAGCCAAATTATAATTTAATATGCAAACATACAATATACATGAAGCAAAGACAAACCTTTCAAAATTGATAGAAAAAACTCTTAAGGGAGAGGAATTGGTCATTGCTAAAGCCGGTAAGCCGGTAGCTAAATTAACTCCATATAAAAGTATCAAAAAAAAAAGGAAAGCCGGCGCTTTTAAGGGAGAAATTTGGATTGCTCCTGATTTTGATGAAGAATCGGAAGAGATAAATAAAATGTTTTATGGTGAATGATGAAATACCTACTTGATACTCATATATTTTTGTGGTGGTTGGAAGATAATAAAAAACTAAAACAATCTTTATACAAAATTATTGAAAGCCCCGAAAATGACATTCTTATAAGTGCTGTGACTGCATGGGAAATAAGTATTAAACAAAGAGCAGGAAAGCTTAAACTTACAATGCCCCTTGAGGAAGCTTTCGGAAAATATGATTTTGAAATTTTAAATATCAGCTTTAATCATATTTTAATGCTGGGTAAACTACCTCTTCACCACCGAGACCCGTTTGACAGGCTTCTTATTGCTCAAGCTCAATCGGAAAAATTAACCCTTATAACTTTAGATAAGCTGTTTAAAAAATATAAAGTTAAACTTCTTTTATAATATTACCTTATGCGCATAGCTGTTTTGGGCGGCGGATTTACCGGAATGACTGCCGCGTATTACCTGGCGAAAAAAGGACACGAAGTAAGCCTTTACGAAAAGGAAAAAGTATTAGGAGGCTTGGCGGTAGGATTCCGGCAGCCGAACTGGGATTGGTATCTGGAGCGGGCCTACCATCATCTTTTGGACAGCGAAGATGATATCTTGAATTTCGCCAGAGATCTAGGATTTAAAGACATTTTTTTTAAGGAAACACAGACTTCATCATTGTATGAAATTGACAGAAACGCCATACTAGGTAACGGAGCGACTACAGAATCGGATACTGGACAAGTCGGAATGATAAAACAGATCCTGAACCAAGTTCAGGATGACAAAACCATGAAGAACATTTACCGCATATTTCCCTTAGATTCACCGCAGGATTTATTGAACTTCCCTCTTCTGTCGTTGCCCGAAAAGATCAGAGCCGGGATTGTATTGGCATTTCTCAAGTTTTCACCCTTTTTAAATATCTATGAAAAACAAACTGCCGCGGATTTTTTGAGAAAAACACAAGGAGAACATGTCTGGGAAGTATTGTGGCAGCAGCTTTTTCGGAAAAAATTCGGTAAATATGCGGAAAAAATTCTGGCTACTTTCATCTGGGCGAGAGTGACCAAAAGAGCCAAAAAACTAGGCTACATCAAGGGAGGATTTCAGACTTTTATTAATCATGTTAAAAACGAGCTAGATCAATTACGGGTTAAGGTTTTAACAGATTATGAAGTAAAAACGATAGAGAAGAGAAATGAAGAATTTTTTGTTATACGTCATCCTGAATTTATTTCAGGATCTGATTCTAAAAAACAGATGCTGAATCAAGTTCAGCGTGACAAAATAGTTAAAAAAAAATTTGACGTAATTATTAGTACCTTACCTACAGTAATCATGTCTAAGATTACGCAGAATATTTTCCCGTCTTTGTATCTGCAAAAATTCAGTAATTTAAAATACTTGCATGCGGTGGTGATGATTCTGGAGACAAAGGAAAAAATTTTGGACAAGACTTATTGGTTAAATGTCTGTACGCCTAAGGTTCCGATTATGATCGTGGCTCAACACACCAACTTCGTCGATAAAAAAAATTACGGCGGCAATCATATCGCATATGTTGGTTGGTATATCGAGCGCAAAGACCCGTTAATCAAAATGTCAGCCAAAGAAGTTCTGAATTATTATTTACCCCATCTTCATAGAGTTTCAAGTTTCAAGTTTCATGTTTCGCGTTTTTATAAATTCGTCGGTCCTTTCGCCCAGCCGATCTTCGACCGCGAATTTATCAAGAACAAACCGGCTTTTAAAACTCCTGTCAAAAATTTTTATATCGCCAATCTCGACATGACCTACCCCTACGACCGCGGGACAAACTACGCGGTAAAATTAGGGAGAGAAGTAAGCAGTTTGATAAAATAATTCTATGAAGTTTGTGTTATTTCACGGATCTTACGGGAGTTCAGAGGGGAACTGGTTTCCATATCTTAAAAATCAGTTAGAGTTGATAAATCAGGACGTATTAGTTCCGCAATTTCCGATAGAAGATCATAAGGAAATTTTGCATTTGGGTGAAAAAAAAGCAAAAGCCATTAAACAAAATCTTAAAAACTGGCTTAATTACTTTAAAAAAAATCTGCTTAATAAATTAAAAGGTAAAAAAGACTTGGTATTTGTCGGACATTCTCTGGCGCCTGTTTTTATCCTACACTTAGTTGATAATTTTAATCTCAAACTGGATTGCGTTGTCTTTGTTTCACCTTTCTTGCAACTGCCAAAAGATTTATGGGATTTTTACTTGGTAAATCAAACTTTTTATAAAACAGACTTTGATTTTGCCAAATTAAAGAAACTTATTCCTGTTTCTTATGTCGTCTACGGAAATGACGATCCTTACGTTGATAAAAAATATATTTTTGATTTCGCCGAAAGAATGGATAGTCAGACGATTGAGATTATGGGAGGAAAACATCTCAATTCCGAAGCAAAATTTTTGAGTTTTCCTTTGGTGTTTGAGTTGTGCAAGAGCAGACTTGAAACCAAGGAATATTTATAAGAAATATGTTGGGATACATTTTATTTGCTTTAATCATTCTCTGGCTTCTGGGAGCGGTGAGAATCCCTGCTTTTTCGCTGGTCAATTCACCTCTAATTTATCTAGGAAGAAAAGCTGTCGGTCTTTACGACATTTTGGTTCCCGTCCTCATAATTTGGCTGATACGGATTCTGCCAAGTCCCTTAAGAGAAATTGTTGCTTTCTTTCTTATAATTTGGCTGCTATCTTTTTTTGGTGTATTTTACTTGGGAGGATTGTATAATCTGCTTATATTAATTTTAATTTTAGGATTGTTGTTGCATCTTTTAGGCTGGTTTTATTGATCAGAACAGATATTAAAAAATGAAATTCGAGGCAGTAAAAATCAAAAAACCGGAAGAAATAAATTTTATTTTAGCCCAATCGCACTTCATCAAGACAGTTGAGGATGTCTATGAGGCTTTGGTTGAGGCGGTACCGGGTATAAAATTCGGCCTTGCCTTTTGCGAAGCTTCGGGTCCGCGAAAAATCAGGACTTCTGGGACGGACGAAGAGATGGTCAAGTTGGCTGTTGACAATGCCAGAAGAGTCGGCTGTGGCCACTCGCTTTTTGTCTTTCTCAAAAATACCTTTCCGGTCAATGTCTTAAACAGAATCAAAAATATTTCGGAAGTTGTCAACATTTTTTGCGCGACCGCCAACCCGACCGAAGTCGTCGTCGCCGAAACCAAACAGGGTAGGGGAATTCTGGGGGTGGTCGACGGAGGTTCACCTAAAGGGGTTGAGAAAAAAGAAGAAGTTAGAGAGAGAAAAGAGCTACTTCGCAAATTCGGTTACAAACTATAATTGATCCACTAGAAAATTAACCACCTTTTTATCACCGGCAAATATTTTGTATGTTTTATCAATAGAAAATTCTTCTTCACCTAGATCGTTTCCCTCATAGTCGACTGCGACGCCTCCCGCACCTTTGATCAAAGAAACCATAGTGCCGATTTCTTCTGGTCGCATTTGGTAAGCACCCATGGCAGCGGCGACGTCTGATAGAACATAAGTAAGGCTTGCAATATTTGAACCGTTCCAGCGAATGTGAACTTTTTGGGCAAGAGGAGCAAATGCATCATACGCCTTTTTGTAGTAAAGATCAAAATAGACAGGGGTGCTTTGGTTAATAAACCAACTTTTATTTAGGTTTACTTTTTTTCCATTTAAAGCCCGAGTTTGCTTTCCGTCAAAGATTACTCCTTGATTCGTCGTAACCTCCATCATACCTGAAACAACAACATCTTTTAATTTTGGAGATAATCCTTTATAGCAACAAATTAAAAGACCGTAAGGCAATAAATTTTTTCCCAGTTTATAATTTGTACTTCCGTCCAAAGGATCAAAGACTAAAAGGTATTTTGGATTTGGATGAAATCTTACCATCCCGATTTCTTCCGAAAAAATATCGGCGGGAATGCTGTTTAGTTTTATATATCCAATTACAGCATCTTCCAATTTTTTATCCATGGCTAGGGTTTTATCACCTTTGATATTGGTAGCTCCTGTTTCGTCTGCCAGAAGAGGGCTTTTTTTAACTTTTTTATTTGCAAGAACCAAAATATTTGTAACGTGTTTAATTAAAGATTTATCCATAATTAAAGAACTTAATCACCCAGCTTATAGCTTCTTTAATCCACTTCTTTCAATTTTTTCTTGAAATAATCCACGTAAGGAATGACGGTTGGATCTTGTTCATTTAGAGCTGATAAATACATTGTCATAAAACTTCCAAATCCCAGTAGTTCAAAAACTTGTTCAATTGCTGTACCGCCTCTGAGTTCATGCCAAATTGTATTAATTTTATTTTGTTCAACAACATCTTTGGTTACATGATATCTTTTTTTAATCTTCTCCGAATAAAATTTGGAAAAAAAGAATACAAACACCGCTAAATCCCGATGTATAGTTGGCAACTTTAGTCCTTCCATCATATGGTGATTTAGTTCCGGGATGACTCTGAAAGTTGAGATTTGCTTGGCGTTTTCATTGGTTTGGTTTTGAATGGCATTGCCAACTCCTGTTAAGAATTCAGAAACAATATAGTAAGGATATTTCTGAAATAAATTGATTGCCATTTGCTTGGCGGGATTTTGTTTAACTTGAACTTTAATTTTATTATTTGATAATAGTTGAGGTAGTTTTTCTATTACGGCCTCAACTTGATTTAAAGGAATATTTAATAGATTTAACCGAGAGAGTAACCCGATTACTCCACCGATAATATATCCAAATCCAATTCTGGGTTGGTTTGAAGGATTATATGCAGGAATGAATTTATAACAAGGATAATTATTTTTTTTACCAAAGTTTATAAGCTCTCCTCCTGTTGAAATACAGACGATCTTAGCATTTTTTTCCCTCGCTTTTTCTCCACAAATTAAAACTTCTTCTGTGGTTCCCGAATAGGAAGATAATATTACAAGAGAATTATTGTTTACATACTCGGGAAGAATATAATCATCATTAATTATAAAAGGGATTGAGATATTGGATTTGAATAGCTCTTTAACAACAAATGGGGTAAATCTGGAGCCGCCCATTGCGCATACTGTAATATTGTTAATCTTCGAATATGCTTGTGGAAATTTAACTTCAAATGATTCTTTAATAGATTGTTGTAGCTGTTGTGGAAAAGAGTTAATAGATTTAATAACTTTAATTCCGCCCAACAATTTTGAAATTTTTTCTTGCTTATCAAGATCAATCATTATAGTAATGATTATTTTAACATAGTATAATGCACATTGATGACCAGGAAAAAAGTATTTACTCTGTTGAGAGCGCTTCGGGTCAATCAATGGATCAAGAACCTGGTTGTTTATACAGCAATTATTTTTTCAGGCAAACTCTTTGATCCGAACCTCTTTATCCAATCGACAATCGCTTTTGCTATCTTTTGCCTCCTTTCCTCGACCTCCTATGTTCTCAATGACATCATCGATTATCAATATGATAAAAAGCACCCGGTTAAGCGATTCCGCCCGATTGCCGCAGGAAAAATTACTATACCCGAAGCTACTTTTATTGTTTTCCTATTGACACTGATCTCCTTGATAGCAGCGTTATTTTTTTCTCTGCCTTTTTTTTTCTTAAGCTTACTTTTTATCCTTTTACATTTTTTCTACTCGCTTTACCTCAAGCGTTATCCCGTCATAGATATCTTCAGCATTTCATTTTCTTTTATGATCAGGACCTTTGCGGGAGAAGTGGCGACAGGTTTTCATATCCCTATCTGGCTTCTATTGACGATATTTTTCATCTCGCTTTTTATGGGATCGGTCAAGCGGCATGCGGAATTGGTGTCTCACGGCAAAGAGGGGAGAGCCTCGCTATATCAGTATAACGAGCACTTTTTGGACTTTCTTACTTATACGTTTGCCGCAGCTACTCTGATTGCTTACTCCACTTATACTTATGGTGAGGTTGTTCCCCAAGTTCCTACCTTTATCTCGAAGTTTCTCGCCGAGGCGTTTCCACTGATGCGGATTGCCAGCAGAAAGTGGATGATGGTGACAATTCCTTTAGTTGCCTATGGCATCTCACGCTATGCCCAGCTTTTATTCGAAAAATATGAGGGGGAGAGGCCGGAGAAGGTCATCACGACAGACAGACCCCTAGTTTTCACTATTTTTTTGTGGGGGCTGATTGTGATTGCAATTATTTATGTCTTTTAACATAAGAGATCTCCGCGGATTTAAATACTTTGATGACTTAAGGTTTGCAACCGAGTTGCTCACTATATAACTGTCTAATCCGCTTTTTCGCTCTGACGAATCGTAAATCGGAGTAAAACGGGCATAATAGCTGATTGCCCCGGATATATTAAACAGCGGAATCCGTCAGATATCTATGGCAACCGTGTTTATAAAGGAAATAAGCGGTTGAAATTTAGTAAAACGTGATAGATAATAAAGCCGATAGATATTAATCGATAGGATGAGAACTTCAAGCAAGGGAGACGGACAGGCGGACAAAAGCCCAAAAAAACAAGCGGTGATGCTGGCTATCGAGCAGATCCAGAAGCAATTCGGTAAGGGATCGATCATGCGCTGGGGTGAAGGACCGGCGACATCAGTTGCGGTCCTTAAAACCGGGATTTTACCTTTGGATATCGCGCTGGGTGTGGGAGGAATCCCAAAAGGAAGGATCGTTGAGATTTTCGGCCCGGAGGCATCGGGCAAAACCACGGTTTGTCTTTCGCTGATTGCCGAGACGCAAAGGTCCGGCGGAATCGCCGCTTTTATAGACGCTGAACATGCGCTTGATCCGGCTTGGGCGAGGCTTTTAGGAGTAAACCTGGACGATCTTTTGGTCTCCCAGCCCGATACGGGTGAACAAGCCCTCGAGATAGCAGAACAGCTTATCAGGTCAGGAGGAGTCGATCTGGTGGTGGTTGATTCGGTGGCGGCGCTCGTCCCCCGCTCGGAGATCGAAGGTGAGATGGGTGAGGCGCAAATGGGTCTTCAAGCCAGACTGATGTCACAGGCTTTGCGGAAACTAACAGGAGTTGTCTCAAAATCCAAAACCACCATAGTTTTTACCAACCAGATCAGGCTGAAGATCGGGATAATGTTTGGCAATCCCGAGACCACTCCCGGAGGGCTGGCTCTCAAATTTTACTGTTCGGTACGCATGGATGTGCGAAAAATCGAAACTTTGAAAAAGAATAACCAAGTTTACGGCGCCCGGATCAGAGTCAAAATCGTCAAAAACAAAGTCGCACCGCCCTTCAAAGACGCAGAGATGGTGATTACGGCCGACGGGATAGATAAGGACGAAGCCTTGATAGACGTAGCGGTCAACGCCAATATCCTTAGTAAAAACGGTGCTTTTCTTAAATACGGTGATAAAATGCTTGGTCAGGGCAAGGAACAGGTTAAGCAGCTTTTCGCCGAAGACCACAAGCTTCGCCAGCACATCGCCAAAGAGGTGATGGAGAAACTATTGTCTAAAAAATAAAATTTCTAATTAACCTAATTACTCTAATTGATCTAATGTTTTAGATATTGGAAATTGGGATTTGATTAGAAATTAGATCTTAGAAATTGGAAATTTGGTCAAATGTCTTCAAATGATGATCTTCAAGAGTTATTCAACAAAGCCTACTTTTATTTAAAATTCCGTCCCCGTACGAAAAAGGAAATGCAGAAGTATTTGTATAAAAAAATCCAAAAGAGACACTTCTCCCGTATCGACGCGGATAAGGTAATTGCAGACCTTGAGGAACAAGGATTAATCGATGACCAAGCTTTTGTCGAATGGTTTGTCGAGCAGCGAGCAAGAGGTAAACCAAAAGGGGGGTTTGTTTTAAAAGGAGAGCTTCTGCGTTTAGGTATCTCGAAAGAATTGATAGATAAATATTTACAAAATAATCCATTGGATGAGGAAAAATTAGCTTTTCAAGCACTCAAATCCAAATGGCACCTTTTTAAGCATCTACCCAAAAAAGAACGTTTTGAAAAATCCGCCGCCTTTCTCTTTCGCCGCGGTTTTTCCTTCGATACAATTCGCAGCGCAATCAGAAAAATGGAAGAAACAGAATTGGACTATTGAGTAAATGATTTAATTAATATTTTCTATATTTATTCCACCTTCGCGAAATACCCTTATCGTCCCCCTTACGCTAAAGTCCTTCGGAGGTATAAATTAGATAAGGGATCAAAGCGAAGAAGTTTTTCGCTTCGGCGGATTTCAACTCCCGGCGAAGCGTAGTCAAAGATTCCCTGATTGTAAGATCAGGGAGTTTCAACATGTTTACCAATATCGATAAGAAGTGCGGTATTTTCATTTTTCCAGATAAAGAAAATACGATTCGGATCTAGCCGAATAGCATTGTTTTTATTGACATCGGGAAAATTCTGGAAGTTTGTGCTTCGTTACTACACCAGCGCCAGCAGCTGAGTATCCGATTGCAGAAAATTAGTGAAAAAAGTAAAATTAAAGTATAAAAAATATTAGAATTTCTTGACGCCATACCGGAGGATAACCTATCAAAATGCAGAACAAGCAATGCAGAAGGAATTGGAGGTTTTATCATAAAGACTTGGGAAACAAAAGTCGCGATTCGTTTACAATCATATGAGACAATTATTAGATGTTCTATTACTGATGACGAACAGACCCCATTTCTACTGGGAAGAGATGATATATTACCGGAAAAATTTTCCTTGGATTTTAATAGGCGTAAAAGGAAAATTATATTTAATATTGCAGAATTTGAAGAAAAGTAGTAAAATTGGAGAATTAGCAATTAACGCTTGCTGAAGACTTTTATTGTAATTACCAATTTTTGCATGATTACTTCAGAGTTAAAGTTAGAATTAATATCTTTTGATTTCCGCAGATTTATAGCGGATTACCACATGTGCGGTGAGTCTGCAAAGATAGTTAAGTAATCAACACAAATTCAGAAAAGGTCTTCGACAAGCTTCATAAAATTAATATGGTAGATTTAAAAAACTTGATTCGTTCGATCCTGCGTGAAGAGCTACAGGGAGTTAAACAGGAAAATCCCAAAGATGATTCAAACCCGAAACAGCAGGCTAAAGAAATTATATTTAAAGCCAATGAAGAAGCTCTTAAGATCAAACAGGAGGTAGAGCGTCAAGCCAGAAAGACAACCGAGGAGAGTCTGGCAATTGAGAAACGCTTAATGAGCAGGGAACAACAGTTGGAAGAAAAGGAAAAACAGATAAATCAGACCAAAGAGTTAATCATAAAAGAGCGAGAGTCGCTGGAGCAGATTAAAAAAGACTATGAGGATAAGCGCGAAGCGATCTTGGAGAAACTTGAAAAGGTAGCCGCTATGAGCAAAGACCAGGCGCGAACGCTTCTGATTTCCGGATGGGAAGAGAAGCTAAAGGCGGATATTGCCAAGCGGATCAAGCAGTCGGAAGAGGAGATAAAAGAAAAAGTGGATGAAAAAGCCAAGGCCCTATTGATTGATGCCATGCGTTACGGCGCCACCGACTATGTTGCCGAGTACACTTTATCGGTTATAGATCTTCCCAACGAAGATTTTAAAGGCAGAATCATCGGCAAAGACGGACGAAATATCAGGGCGTTTGAGTTGGCGTCTGGGGTGGACGTTGATTTGGAGGAGGAAGGGACAATCAAACTTTCCTCCTTTGACGCCATAAAAAGGGAAGTGGCCAAGCTGTCATTGGACAGATTAATAAAGGACGGCAGAATCCAGCCAGAACGGATAGAAGAGATTGTCAAAAAAACCAGAGAAGAGGTAGAGAAGATCATCTTTAAGGCGGGTGAAGATTTGGCGCACAAAGTAGGCGTATTTAATTTACCCCGGGAAATTGTCCAGCTTTTGGGTAAATTCAAATACCGTTATTCCTACGGTCAGAACATGATTCTTCACACGCTTGAGGAAACGCGCATAGGTATTGCCTTGGCACATGAACTAAAGGCGGATATCAACGTGGTAAAACTTGGCTGTCTTTTACACGATATCGGAAAAGTGATTACCGACAAAGAAGGGTCGCATGTCGAGCTGGGAGTAGAACTCTTGAAAAAATATCGCTTTCCCCAAAAGATTATCGACTGTGTCGCTGCGCATCATGAGGATATTCCTTTTCCTTCGATTGAGGCCGTGATTGTCTATATTTCAGACGCAGTTTCCGGTGGCCGACCCGGCGCAAGGCATGAAGACTTTGAACAATACTTGAAGCGGATCAAGACCATTGAAGACGCGGCCAAGTCAAAAAAAGGAGTAAGAGAGGCCTACGCCTTGCAAGCCGGAAGAGAGTTGCGAGTCATAGTTAAGGCAGACGAGGTGACGGATGATGAGGTAGTTATAATGGCCGAGAAGATTAAAGAGGAGTTGGAAAAGAAGTTCGACGTCTTTCCGGGGCAAATTAAAGTTACAGTCATCCGCGAATATCGAGCCGAAGCAACTACGAAGATATAACTTAAGATATTCGATAATAGATATTGGTTATTGGGTATGAATAAATAAAATTAATTTGATAACCAATATCCAATAACAAATAACTGCATAGTAGCGGATTCTTAGTTAATTTTACCCCTTTTTCATATAAATTCTTATTTTTACTGTAATAAAGCTCCAATCTGACCCAGATTGTTATAATAAGATATTTTAAATATAGATTGACAAGACAGGCAAAACTTTCTATGATGTTTGCGATTGATTGAAAAATCAATCTAAAATCATTATAAGTTTTGTCCAACGATGGGGGGTGTTTTTGAATGACAAAAGCAGATTTAGTCGCTCAGGTTGCTAAAAAAGCAGGTCTGACGGCCAAAGCAGCCAAGGACGCAGTCTCGACAGTTTTTGGCGCAATCTCCGACGCACTAAAAAGAGGCGAAAAGGTTGTCGTGACAGGATTCGGCACTTTTATGGTGAGAAGAAGGGCAGCTAGAAAAGGAAGAAATCCACAAACCGGAGCCGAAATCCAAATCCCTGCTACCAAAACTCCTGGTTTTACAGCAGGTAAGAGTCTTAAGAGGCTCGTCAAATAAATATGAGACGTAGACAGCCCCGCCATCGGCGGGGTTGTTCCTATGGTCACAGTTTAGTATAATTTAATAATGATAAAAAAACTCATACTGGTGTTTACTTTTTTTCTTCTATTTTTTCTGTTTACGCCCACTTTAATTTTTTTAGATTCGCAGGAAGTTAATCTAAGCCAGGATAAGATAGAGTACAACCTTCCCTATCCGGGCATTCTTCCAGACCACCCCCTATTTTTTTTAAAAAAAATCAGAGATAAATTGCTTGAATTGGTGACCAGAGACAGTCATAAAAAAGCAGAGTTATATCTATTGTTTTCCGATAAGCGGTCAGCCATGGCAACGGCCTTGGCTAAAAGCGGCAAGGATAAATATGCGCTTACGGCTTTTAGGGAAGGCGAACAATACTTCCTGAAAATTCCCTCCCTGCTTGAAACAGCAAAGGAACAAGGAATATCCCCGTCGTCTGATTTTATCCTTCGGCTTAAATTAAGCAATGAAAAACACAAAGAGATTGGCAACACTTTATTAAAAGACCTGCCTCAAGGACAAAGTGAAGGCTTAAATGAATCACTGGAGCTGAATCAAGAAATCAAAGATAAACTGGAAAAGTTATAGAAAAGCAATAACTACTCCCATTAATAAAAAATTCTGCTGCAGGGTAAACCAGTAATGGTCAAAAAAGCCGGTCAGTAAAACCGCGAAAAAAATATAAGGGTAACTTCTTACAAGTATTTTTAACTCCTTAAAAAAGAGCAGGAGCAAACCTACAAATGCGATTGGGCCGATTTCCGCAATCAGTAAAAGAAAGATATTATGCACCGGCTGATATAAAAAATCACTAAACTTTTGCGGAAACTGCTGTTGAGCGATTAAATAATTTCCCAAACCCACTCCCAAAATTGGCCGTTGAGAGATGATTGTCAGCGAATTTTTTGCTAGTTCAACTCTTTTATGAAGGGAAAGAGGGTCGCTGGTTGTCTGTAAAAAAAGGGTAGAAATAAACAATAGCACAAAAATTCTGGCAAAAAGGCAAAAGCGGCAAAGTTTTTTTAGCTGGCTTTTCCAAAGAAAGACGAAGTTTAATAAAAGATAAGCAACAATGGTGATTTTGGAAAAAGAGAGGAAGATTAAAAGGCTTGAGATAAAAAGTAGAACAGTTGAAACCAGTTTAAATCGGTTGAAACCGGTTGAAATCCGGCTGAATCGGGTAAGAATAAAAAAATATATTAGAAGGTAAAATCCGGCTAGAGAATTAGGGTGGGAAAAAGTCCCGTAAGGACGCAGGAACTCCATTCCCCGCAGGGAAGCTTTGGCAATACCGGGAAGCGACAGGTTCAAAGGCCGCTCACCAAAAAAATAAAATACTCCCTGAAGGGATTGTTTGTTGACAAACTGAAAAAGAGATAGGGACATCTCAAACAGGGCTCCAAGCAATAAAGCAAAACGCAGTGCCCGGCCGGATATAGCAGTTTTCTTTAAAACGGCAAAAACGGCTATCACCTCAACAAACTTGATATATCTATATAAAGAGATTGGTAGAGATCGGGCGACTGGGAGATTGAGAGATAAAAGTAAAAGCACGATAAGTACCTTTCTTTGCTTAAAGAAGTTAAATACAGTCTTTAGATTCAGGAGGATTAAACCAGCGGCTAAAATATCGGTTAGGTACAAGGTGGGCGCCAGATAATCTACCCGGACGCCTGAAAGATAAGAAAAGGCAAAGAAAAAATGTTTTCCCAGCTGGGTAGGCAGAAGGAGGATAAATAAGAATAGTAAAAATTTTTTAGCCGTCGTTCCGGCTCCCGAACTTTGTCTGCCAGAATGACGAAGGGAATTAGAATAAACTCGGTTGATTTTCAGATTTTTTTTCTTCACTATCTGTTTTTTCATCTTTACCAATTAATTTTACGACTCCAAAAACTCCGTCGTAGCCCGGGTCAACATGCACCCTGCGGTCGCGGATAATCTGAACCGCTTTTTTTAATTGCGAGCCGGCCGCAGTCTCAATCTCTGCATAAGTTTTTTTCAAAAGAATTTCAAATTCGGTAGCAAAAGCGGAGGTAAGCTGCTCATACTGTCTAAAGGCTCTGATTGGGGAGCCATTGTTTATTTCAACCAAGACTTCCTGTAGCGGAATCAAGGAAACAAATGGGACTCTCTTTTTGTTTTTATCGTAGACGAAAGTCACTCCCAGGCCGTTTTTAAGATATAAAAGATCGTCTTGACCCAGCGTTTTATATGACAAATCCATGACGCGATTCTCAACTCCGATGGTCAGCGGCTGACGGCAGACCGGGCAGATTCCCCCTTTTTCCTTAACTTGTCTGGGGCTGTATCTGATATTGCAGGCGCGATGGCCAGACCAGTGGTATTTTCCCTCTTCCGGGAAGAACTCGATAGTATAACCGATCTTTAATTTTGAATTTGATATTTGTTTAATTGCGTCTGTTATATCTTGGTAGGAAAAATTGTTGATTGTTGACTGTTGATGGTTGACTGTTGTGAAAACCGTTGCTTCTCTTCCCAGTTTTGGTCCGGAGTGGGCGTCGGAGGAGGAGATGATCGATCTGGTCTCAAGTTCCTTGATCTGCCAGTTCATGATCGGGTCTGAACTTAAACCAGTCTCAATCGCATAGATATTATTTGAGAGATTTCCAAAACATTCCTCAATTGAATCGAATCCTGATTTGGAGCCGTACAACGAGAACCAAGGAGTCCAGACGTGTGCCGGCACGAACAAAACATTTTTATCTATGGTCAAAACCATCTCCAAAAGATCCTTGGACGGGATACCTACAATCGGCCTGCCGTCTGACATCAGATTGGCGCCCCGGCCCCGCATTTCTTTGATGATTTTTTCACAGGTGGCGATTGACGGCGAAAAGATCAAATTATGGACACGGCGAACTTTTCCACCCTGGCTGTAGATGCTGGAGATCTCGGTGGAGAGCAAAAAGCGAACATCGCTTGAGACCGGTAAATCGGTCTTATCCTCATTCAGCGAAAATATACCGGGAGATACTTCTTTTAATTTTGCTTTTATTTCCCTAAACCACAAGGGATGTGTCCAGTCGCCGGTGGCAACAAGATTTATCCCTTTTTTAGAGGACCAGCGGGCGATCTCGTCAAGGTCCATCTTGTGTGAGACGGCGCGGGAGTGCTTGGAGTGAAGCTGAAGATCGGCTATTATCTGCATGGAGTTATTGTAGCAAAAGATAGAAAAATAGAAAAACATTAAAGAGAGAAATTCCGAAAGTAACTTGCGGGTAATAAAGCAGTCCGGTGAAAATACCCAGCTTAGGCACAGGCCAGCTATGGTAAAGATTGAGTAAACTTATTGAAGATAAGGCCACAAACCATTTGATTAACTTTTTATTCTTTATGCTGGCCAGAAGCAAAAAAGGGAGAGGTAAGATCGAGTATCTTTCGTGCATCTTGGTAAGGAATAAAAACGAGGCAAAAGCGACAAGAAATGACGCGAAGAAAAAATATCGGGAAGCGTTGCGGCGAAATATTCTAAATAAAATCGAAACAGTAAATAATCCTGTAATAAAATATCCCCAATACCTATAGGAGATACTAAGTAAAAATGGCACAGTATCCTTGATTCCCTCAAAACCATGCAGTAATACCCAGAGATTGAAGGCGCCATTGGTGACATAGGGCAGACTCTGGGCTGCCATAATTTTTTGAGAAAAAATTTCAAAAGGCAACCATGGACTAGCGAAATTATTTAGAAAAGGAATAAATGATAAATAAAAAATAAAAAAACCAAGAAGAGCAGCTTTGATAAAGTTGATTAATCTAAATTTTTTAATAAAAAATAAAATATAAACAGGAAGAAAAACAAAAGCAGTCGGTTTTGTCAGAATTCCCAAAACGAAAAATACACCGCTTAATAAATATTTTTCGGAAAACATTATTAGATAAATTGAGACTAAAACAAAAAAAATCGGAATTGCATCAATTTGACCCCACATGGCGCTATTAAAGAAAAAAGCCGGATTAAATAATATAAATGCAGTTATCAGTTTATTAGTCAACCGGTGGCCGGTTGTTTTTTTCGCAAACAGATAACATATCCAAGCAATTCCCAGATCGGCAAAGACTGCCGGCAACTTCAGCGTTGCGGCCAGAAACGACCGGCTTTGGATAAAGAAAATTAATTTGGAAGGGAATAGCGGAATGCTAATATTGATAATCCAGGCGATTTTTTCGATTAGTGTATGTAGCGGGTAAAAAAGATAAAAAAGAAACAGTGAAAGAGGAGGATAATTAGGATATAAAGTCGCATATACTTCGGAGGATTGTATCTCGTAAAATCCGGCAAATCCCCGCTGCCAGAGGTCTTTTGCCCAGACAATATGATTGTTGAGATCCCAACTGAAGTCGTAAAAAAGCAGTGATAGCCGAAATAGCAGTCCTAAAAGAAAATACGTCAGGAGGTGATTTTTTTTGAAAAACTTATTCATAAAATCGTATACTTGAGTTATAGATTTGTTAAATAGGGATATTATCCAAATCTCCAGAGTAAGGTATTAATTACCAGCCAAATAAATATTCCCAAAAAAAGACATAATGCCCCGATAATAATCGGTCGGGGAAAATAACGTCCCATCACCTGCTGGGCCGGGCCGCCGAAGTTATTTCGGTTAAGATAAGCGAGAGCCGTGACGCAGAGGATAAGAAAAAGAATTTGAAAAGGCAACCGATCCATAATTAGTTAAGTATAACAAGGGTTAATTTTTATTAAAAGATTTTGTTAAAATTTGGGTATTTTGAACGAGCTAATTACTTCAACTAATGAGCAAAACACCTCAAATTTGGTAGTGTGTAATAATGCGCCTGAAGTTTCCCGGTTAATTTCTGAAATTCGATTAGATAGAAAAGGAGGTCAACCACTGAGAGACCGATTATATCATCTAGGTCAAATTATGGGTAATTGCTGGCAAAATTATAATCCACTTATGGATAATGGAATTATTGTTGGCATACCGAGAAGCGGGATACCGATGAGTAAAGGATTAAGTAGTTTATTACCTAGTTACCCATATTATTTAGTGAATAACGTGAATGGTTGGGAAAGCAATGAAGAGCCTGATTGTATTTTAATCGTTGACTCTGTCATTGTTACGGGAGAAACAATGTCTGAGGCGGTGAAAAAACTAGCCAACGGTCAAAAAAAAAGTGATTTATTCATTTTTTCGGCAGTTGCGTCAGAGAGCGGAATAAGAAGACTACTATGGTTCTATCCAAATTTAAAAATCTATGTAGGAGAGCGGGCAGAAATAATTTATCGTTTCGATCATTATCGTAGGCGACAGGTTGCAACGCTTGAAGGTTTTGGAAATATAGGAAGTCTAATTAGTAAAGATTAGAGCAAGAAATGATAAAATATAATTAGCATGATTGATCAAACTTCTCCTTTTTCTGAAAATGTAAGACAGCCCGCTTTAGGAGTGATTTTTATTATCTTTTTAGTTGGAGCAATGGTTGGGTTTCAACTGGGAAGGTGGTCAAATAACTATGAACGATCTTCTAAAATAACTCCGACCGGTATAGCGTGTTCGTTGGATGCTAAACTTTGCCCGGACGGATCCGGCGTGGGAAGAATTCCGCCCAACTGCGAGTTTGCACCTTGCCCGGAGAATATATCGCTTCCTCCTTTACCGGACGCGACTGATCCGGCTAAAGGCGGATGCACGATTGGCGGATGCAGCGGGGAGCTATGCTATGATTCGGCGGAAGGTGAAAAGATGTCACCCTGCGTTTACAAAGAAGAATATAGTTGTTTACCTTTATCAAGCTGCGAACGGAAAAGCAGCGGTGAATGTGGCTGGACTCAAACTCCGGAGTATTTAAGATGCCTCAACTCTGTGGATAAAAATCTATAAGAGTAAATTTTTTTTAAAAAAAATACGGTTTAGGTAAATTTATAAAAAAACAACCCATAATCAAATATGGGTTGTTTATATGACAATAGTCTTTTTACTATTAGTCATTTGTTAACTGCAGAGTTCACGCATCTCTTCTTGAAAATCCTGTACGCTGTCTGCCGGTCCGCCATCGCCATAATTAGGATGTTTTGCCTCAGAGGCATTTTGCAGCCCTCCGTGCCCTTTGGCATTAAGGGAAGCAAGCTTTCCGTGACAATTGGGTGAAGTTGTATCAACTTGATTTGGATTATCTGCAAATGCCGGAACCGCGCTTGCCAAAATTGAAGCAGCTAAAGCTCCTGTAATTAAAGCTCTTTTAATATTAATCATCTATTCTCACCCGCTTTCTAAAATTAACTTGTAAAAAGAAAAGGGAAATTTTAATCACATTTTGTAATTTATATCACAAAAATATAATAGCCCTTTTTAATATCCGTGTCAAGTCTTCAGGTTAAATTTGTTACAATTCTTTAATGAAAATAGTTAATCGGAAATATAGAAGGGACTTTCAAGAAGTCGAGAAATACGAGGTCGGTATCACTTTGACCGGAGCCGAAGTTAAGTCGGTGCGGGCAGGACGGATCAAGCTTGAGGACAGTTTTGTCAAAATTTTGGGATCGGAAGTCTATTTGGTTAACGCACTAATTCAAATTTATGAGTATGCCAGGCCTCAGGGATATGATGCGCGAAGAACCCGAAAACTACTGCTTCACAAGCGGGAAATCATCAGGCTGAAGACCAAGTTGGCGGCAGCAGGCGGATTGACAATCGTGCCTGTCGCATGCTATAATAAGGGCGGTTTGGTGAAACTTGAGATAGCTTTGGCCAAGGGAAGGAAGGGACTTGAAAAAAAGAGATTGGAGAGAGCGAAGGATATTAAGAGAGAGGAGGAGAGAGAAGCAAAGGAATATTTAAAATCCTGATTTTAAATATTCCTGCAGTCGCGTTAGACGCGACAAAAGAGTACCTTAAAAACTAAATATTAAATCCTAAACTCTAAATCCTAAACAAATTCAAATATTTAATTTTCAAATTTTTTAAACTTTTTGATTGTTCGTCATTTGAATTCTGATAATCGTTTAGAATTTAGAAATTAGAGATTCGAATTTTCCGCAAAGCGGAATTGGGGATGAAGGGAATCGACGGAATGCATGCACTTTTAAAAATGGGTAGGGCGGATCTATCCGTCAAATAGAAAAACTTTAATTGCTGACGAAATGGAAGCGATTGAAGCTTTTTACGGTAGGCAAATGACTTTTGCGCAAGCAAGAGTTCCAGCTTACTACAACTAAGCTTCCTCTGATTAAGTTTTCCTTGGTTCAACTTAACTTTAGAGATAAACCAATCAAGGTGAGATGAAATCCGTGTTTTACGATTGACGGATGATTCAAAGATATATCAATCGTGATCCATTTGTCATTTGTATATTTGGAATTTGGATTTTGAATTAAATATACTATCTCTACCTAAACCTTTTTAAAATGGCCCTTCCGGACCCGGGTTCAACTCCCGGCATCTCCACACTTCGTCCCGACAAAAATCGTCGTGGCTTCGCGTGGCAAGCCACATCGTAGCTTTTTGACTATTTCAATAAAGCGAAGAGTGGTAAACCACACTAAAGTTGTAAGCGTTTAATTACAAGATAAGAAGTGTGTCCTTACCGAAGCTCGAAGAGCGAAGGGGACTGTTTATTATAATTAATTTGCGTACTACGTTTATATTCTTCAACTTTCTGATCAAACATTTTATGTAGGTTCTTCTTCTGATTTAAAAACTCGAATTAAAACTCACAATAAAGGGTCGATCTCATCAACAAAAAACTTCAGACTAGTAAAATTAGTTTATTATTCTGCTTTTGTAACTCAAAAGAAAGCAACTGATTTTGAAAATTATCTTAAATCTTCCTCAGGACTAGCTTTCAGAAACAAACAGTTGATTTAAAAAATTTATCCCACTTCGCTTTTAAGTTCCGTTTGGGACAGGTAAACTTCGTCCTTCGACTTCGTTTACACTGAGCCCACCGAAGTGCCACTGTCCACAAGTGACAGCTTAGCTGTCTTAACAGTTTAATGCAATTTTATTACACAGACTACTTATATATCTCTCTGCGATGGCCGATTCGAAGAATAATTATTTTATTACCATCAAGATCAAAAACAACCCTGAAGTTGCCAATTCGCCATCTATATGTACCGATAATTGGATTAACCAACCTTTTAGCTTTGACGATCGGATTTAGAGAGAGCGCTTCGATTTTTTTCTTTATTCTTTTTTTCGTTACCGTATCAAGTTTTTTAATATCGTTGAAGGCTGACTTGGTATAAAGAGGCTTGTAAGACATGAATTATATTTCTCCGAAAACCTCAGCGTGTGAAAAAAAATCACCTTTTTTGTATTCTTCTCTGGCTTTCTTAATACTTTTGACATACTTTTTATTGACGAGAGCCATTAGGTCTTCGAATAAGTCAATATTAACAAGAGCGGAAGTAACTTTACCTTTTTTTGCCACTAAAAGATAATCTTTTTTTTCGGTTACTTCTTTTAACGAATCAGACAGGTTATTTCTAAGAACAGTACTTGTAATTATATTCATAACAAAATTATTGTACATGTTAAATGTACATAAGTCAAGCAAACTATAGCAATTTTGATTCTCAATTTAATATATTCTATTTGGAACTTACAAAAAAGTTATAAACTTCGTTCGCTTCCATGATTTGACATTGTAGCACATTGTGCTACAATATATTTAATGTCATGATTAAAGTTCGCGGTCTTATCTGGGATGACTGGAATAAAAAACATTTAGCTAATCATTCTGTTACTCCAGAAGAGGTAGAAGAAGTCTGTCATAGTAAGTTTCGAGCAGTTACAAGTTACCGAGGAAGGATACAACTTATGGGAAAAACGAAAAAAGGAAGAGGGTTAATTATTATCCTTTCACCGGAAGGTAGAGATTTAAAACCGTATGGAAATGACATTTATTATGTTATTACCGCATTTGAGGAGGTGCAAGAATTATGAAAAAACCAAATAAATCAATATTTACAAACAGAGAAAAGGAGGCAAAATTTTGGGAGAAAAACTATAAAGAAACCTGGGAAAAAGGGAAGTCAACAGGTATTGAATTTGCCAAAAATTTGTCCGCAACCATTAATATTCGATTAGAGCCTGAAGTTCTTGATAAAATTAAGGGTGAGGCTCATAAAAAAGGACTTGGTCCGACACAACTTATCAGAATGTGGATTATGGAAAAAGTCCATCAATCTCATACCGGAATTTAACATTCGCCGTAATCAAGTCCCTGAAAAAGTTATAAACTTCGTTCGCTGTGCTCCACAAATTGAATTCAAGCCGCTTAAACGCTAAAATTAGTGTTAATGAATTTCAAGAAATACCTCGTCTTACTTTTTATCTTCATTTTATTAAGTTTTGCACTCTATGGAAATTCAATAAACGGCGATTTCGTCCATGACGATTTTTTCTTCGCAAATCGCCTAGAATTAAAAAATCCAAACTACGTTTTTCAGATTTGGAATGAACCTTATTTACCTCATAATAATTCTGCTGGTCTCTTCCGTCCATTAACTTTATTTTCTTTTATTCTTAACTTTGTTCTTTTCGGTTCATCTACAAAAAGTTTTCATATAACTAATATTGTCTTGAATGGATTAATTAGTTTTTTGGTTTTTCTTGTTTGTTACAAATTATTCAAAAGATTATCTCTCTCTTTATTCATTGCCTTACTTTTTGCATTTTTACCAATTCATAGTGAAGCTATTTCTTCAATAAAAGGTCGCGAAGAACTGCTATCTGCTTTTTTCGGATTACTTTCTTGGCTTTTCTTTATTAAGATAACAGAAAATAGCAAAATAATAAAATATTTCCAAATTATCTTAAGTGCTTTCCTTTATCTTTTGGCAGTTTTGACAAAAGAGCTAATTTTATTTTTACCAGCAATATTTCTTGTTGACTTATTCTTTAAAAAATCTAAAAGTAAAACTATGTTAATTAAGATTGCTTCGATATATGCAGTTACTTTAGTTCTATACTTTTTTTGGCGTTATACTGTGCTTGGTGAATATGCTTTTGGAAAAGACAACCTTTATTTTGCGGTAAACCCTTTAGCATATACTGATTTTTGGACACGTTTCCTTACAGCTTTTAAAATTGCGTTCATTTATATAGGGAAAACTTATATACCATGGAATCTTTCTGCATCATATCACTATAATCAATTACCTTTAGTTACTAATTTATTTACTTCATGGCAAGCCATTTTTGGTTTTACCCTATTATTATTGCTTGTTTTTGTCGCTTTTTCTATAAGATGGAGAAACTCGCCGATACAAATTGGTTCTCTTACTTTTATTATCACTTTTTTTATTTTTTCCAAGTTTTTATTCAAAGGTGGAGATTTACTTGCGGAAAGGTGGATGTATTTCCCTTCTATTGGTTTAAGCATTATAGGAGGTTTTTTATTTGACAAATTGTTTAAGAAAAATAAACTGTTGGGATCTGTAATCTTTACAAGCGTCCTAATGACTTATTCATGGATTTTGATTCCTCGAAATTTAGTCTGGCGTTCATCCGAGAGTCTGTATAAAAGTATGATTAAATCAGCGCCAAAAAGCGTGATGGGTCACTGGGGACTGGCAGATTATTATTTTGGGAAAAATCAGATGAGCCAGGCTAAAAAAGAAGCAGAAATAGCTTACTCTATTGATAAGGATTATCCTCCTCTTTTAAATATAGTTGGTCAAATTGCTTATAAAGAAGGGAATTACAAATTGGCTAAAGCAGCTTTCTATAGAGCAACTATTGTCGCTCCAACTATAGGTGAAGGCTTTAGAAATGCTGCTATGGTTTACTATAGACTTGGCGAATATGAAAATGCAAAAAGGGCTCTTAAACGTCTGGTTTACAAAAAATCAAAATCTAGAGATTCCGATATTATTGATTATGCTTTAGTCTTGGCAAAACTTGGTAAACATAAAGAAAGTTTATCGGTGATTATCAGTAACTTTGGTCAAGAGCCAATTCACTCTAAAGCAAGGTTGGTCTTGGCAATCAATTATTTCAAAACAGGAAATATTAAGGAGGCACAAAAATTTTTTGATTGGAATAATAATCTCTTAGAAAAAGAAAAACTGAAACTGCTTGATGAGTTTTAATGATCAAATCAACTATACTAAGGACTTAGATGACCTTCGCAGGTATTTCCATTGTTGTCAGAGTTAGTTCCATCAGGGCATGTTGTGTTTGACCAAATAACTCCAGTTAAGTCCGTACCCTGATCAAACTCTGCAGACTTTAAATTAGCATTAGTGAAGTTGGCATTTTGTAAATTAGTGTCAGAATGAAAACCTGTCAATCGTAAATCTGCGCCCGTGAAGTTAGCGCCGGATGCATTTACATTAACCATATCAGAAGAAGCAACCTTGGCACTAGAGAAATTTGATCCGCTAATATCCATATCGTTAAATTCAGAACGCCACAAAACTGCATTTATATAATTTCCCTGGGTTATTTCTGTATGAAATTCTTGATAGAGATCACACTTAGTACATATAAATGGGAGAGGAACTCCGCCTCCGCCCGGAGGAGCCGAAGGTGGACCTCCTTGGTGAGCTTGAACTAACAGCGGCATAGTAATTAAAAGTGTAAGTAGTATTCCTCCAACAAACGATACAAATATATAAATATTCTTTTTAATAATTTACCTTAGTGGTTTAATTCCTCGCAGCTTGCTGCGAAATGTTTGTCATCCCCGCGCAGGCGGGGATCCGGTCTGGATTCCCTCCTTCGAGGGAATGACATAAAGATACCCCGCAGCTCTGCTGCGGGGTAGTTCATTGGTAGTGATGTGGCAGATGCCGCGGGGAACGTTCACATAGCTGGTACAGCTGACGTCGGATCGGGCGGAGAAGAAGTAGGCGAGTATAAAATTTGGCTCGTTCTGTCGAGCGATATTAATGGAGGGAGTCTAACTGGCTGGCATCCAGGCGCCTATCTATTCGAGCACAACTTGATTCTACAATTATGACTTTTGACCGCTTTGGTGACAGACTACCCCAATCTGTAGAGTAATATGCCGTCGGTAATTTCGACAAGCGAGGGGGTAGTTAAGAGTTAGAGGCAGTCTACCATTGATTGTGGTTTTAACAACCCATCGCTTAAATAACGGTGGGTTGTTTTTTTGGCGAACTTTCACGTCTGAAAGTGCTGTTTCTTTCATGTCAACATGCTCCGTAAAAATACCTTAATGATATAATTTCGCTTTCTGAAAAAGGGCTTTCTTATTTCCCAAATAACATCAGGCTTATCCGGGCATTAGTTATACTCAACTTCCAGAACAACGATAAAGAAAAGGCATTGGAATTTACACAGTTTTTTTATACCTGCTTTCTCCAACGGAAGAAAATAAAAAGATTGTTGACACTATTTTACAGCTACAATAATCTTGACTGATTAATGAAATAAATCGAAAAATTCTTGACATATTGTCATATATATGCTAATATTTAAACATATGCAACTTATAAGAACAACTTTGAGGATAAAAGAAAATTTAAAGGAAGCTTTAGAAAAAAGAGCGTTAGAAGAAAAAAAAACTTTGCAGGATTTATTTAATGCCGCAATAGAGAAGTTTATTCACGAAGAAGCTGAAAAGAAGGCAAAGCGGATTATTTTCAGGACGCATGATCTTGGAGAGAAGTTAGATAATTTACGAAGGAAAGATTATTATAGCGATCTTTAATAAATTATGCTTTTGGATTCTAACATAGTTGTCTACTCTATAAACGATTCTTCACCTAAAAACCGGAAAGCTCAAAATTTTATCCAAAAATTTAAGGATAAGCTTTTTATAGCACATCAAAACGTATTTGAAAGTTTAAGAATTCTAACTCATAAGAAATTTCCAAACCCGATGAATTCTACTGATGCAATATATTCCATAAATAAAATTGCAAAAGCAATAAAAATTATCAAGCCAAATTTCGATAGTTTTTATCTTGCTCTTGAACTGATTAAGAAATATCAGCTAAAGTCAGATCAAGTTTTCGACGCGTATTTGGTTGGAACGGCAATAAGTAATAACATTCAAACAATCGCGACGGATAATGATAAGGATTTTAAAAAAATAGCAGAAATCAATACTTATAATCCTTTTTCCAATTCAAATTAAAACAGAGAAAAATCTTTTTTTAGATAATAAAAAAGTTATAAACTTCGTTCTTCGATTAATTAAATCTCAGGATTATAATCCGCTGTGCTCCACCAGCAAAATTTAGACTGTTGTAATAGTCTAAATCTCCATTTAATAACATCTTTTTTTAGTACTTCTGATATACTCCATATATGGATAAACAATTAGTAGACTTCTTTTATAAATGGCATAAATTTGAGAAGTTAAATAATATCAATATTATTGATTTTGATTTAATTCAAAATAATCAAACTTCCTCTGGTTTTGAATCAAGACAAGAAATTTTAAATGAATTAGTAGATTTATTAGCTAAATATAAGAAGTTACCGAATAAAAATTCTTTTACAGAGAAAAAACCCAAGGTGCTTTTTATTATTTAAATGCCTTATTGGGTAATGATTTTTCTTTCAAAGAGTATGTTTTTAATACAATGGGAGTAATTCCACAATATATCTCTAAAAAGGAATTAGACGATCAATTAGAAAAAGTTAAAAATTCTTATCAAAAAGTTGGATATAAGTGGAATAAAGCTGGAATTCTTAAATTTCAAAAAGACAATCTACTAAATAAAAAAGAAATAGAACAGACATTCATAAAGTTTAGAGGATTAATAGTTTCAAACGTAATGAATTGGCTTGGATTAAGTTTTAAGCTTGATTATAAAGTTGCTTTTGTTGATATTGATGAATATTGGATGAACTGGATTTCAACTGACGAAAATGGAGATATTTTATTGCAATACAATTTAAATAAAAGACATAAATGGTTAAGAGGTTCAACAGAGTTTTTAGTATTCCATGAAATATGTGGACATGCCTTACAAGCATCCTCGTGGAAAAAACGAATAAGTGAGGGACGAATGAATTCTTTCTGGGGATTAGTAAGTGTATTTACGTCAGAGCAATTTATGATGGAAGGAATTGCTGAATCACTCTTCTATTTTTATCCTAATAATCCATTTTCAGATTTTGGGTTAATAAGCTTACATACGGATCATCTATATTGGTACGCATGGAATAATGCTCACATTATGGCTAATAAAAATATCAAAATAGAAGAAATTATTGAATTTGTTCAATCCTATCTACCTTATCTGGCTGAAAATGAAATTAAAAAGGGAGTTGTTGAAAAATCAAAAGACTCATTAGGAAGAACTTATCAATATATTTATGGTATTTCACTTTATTACCACCGATTGATAGCAAGTAAGTTAAGTAAACAGGAAAGAAAAGGCTATGTGTATGATATTTATACTAACGCCTTTACACCTGAAGAAATTTTAAATAGATATAAAATTATTTGAGCTCAAATAAAAGTTATAAACTTCGTTCGCTGCTGTCCACAACAAAAATTGGATTGTTCTAGTAATATAAACATAAATTCTATTTCCGTTTATCCGACTGCTTGCTTCAATTATTTAAAAATTAAAATATATAAATATGTTTTTTATATTAAAGAGCTAGTGAATATTTATTGGTGCATCTTCCTGTATAGTTTTAAGTATTTGCATTGTCTCACTGCTTGGTGATAATAAATATGCTTTATTCGCATTAATTAATGCACCTTCTTTATCACCTAATTTGTATTTTGATATTGCTAACCAAATCAAAGAAGAAAAATTTTCAGGATAGAATTTCAGTGCATCTTCATAAGCATTTACCGCTTCTTTATATTTTTTAATACTGATATAAAAGATTCCCAGAGCAGAGAAATTGTATGAACTTGGAAATATATGAGTTGCTTTTATATAGTGTTTTTCCGCTTCAGTGTAATCACCTCTTAAGTAATGTTCATAAGCAATACCTCTTTCAAGTTGATGACTATTTTTGGTGTAATTTATATCATGAGTAACTAAAGTATAACTATTTTTCCAGTTCTTATTTCGATTGATAACTCTAAGAGAAAACGCAGCAAAAATTATTAAACTAATAATGATCAAATAATTAGAATTCAAAACTTTAGTGGAGTATAAATATTTAAGTAAACTTCCTAACATAGCCAGCAATCCTATAATTGGAAAATAAAACCATCTATCTGAAACCGTCTGGTCTAAAGAAATAATTTGTAAATGTGCTCCTAAACCGACAACAAACCAAGCAAAAAAGAAAAGAATTGTTTTGAGGTCTTCTCTACGAGATTTGTACACTCGAATACTAAATATTATTAGTGCTACAAAAAGTATTACTTCTAGTAATAGAGGTATATAAAAATCTTGGTAATTAGGTTGTTTTACTATCCATGACTGAAACATAATCAAATATCGAGGGAACATAAAAGTACTAATATAGAAAAAAATAATTTTTGGAATATTAATTAGTCTTTCAGATAAAGATAAAGCATTCATAGGAATAACCACATTTCGCCCAAAATAAATACCAGCCAAGACGAATCTAAAGAAAACATAAGTTGTTGAAGCAAAAAGACTATGAATCAGTGCTTGAATTAGGTTTTTTCTCTCTAACAGCAAATTATATAAAGGTAAAATTAATAAAAATACTAAACCAGTTTCTTTTGATAGTAAAGATAAAACTAGAAGAGTCACTATTGAAAATGTCCGAATTAGACTGCTTGGCTTTTTTATATTAATATAAAGGGCAGACAATCCAAATAATAAAAATAAAGGTTCCTGTAGCGCAGAGATATAAACAACCGCCTCGGTATTGATTGGATGCGCAAGAAATATTAACGCTAAAATTAAAGAAATAAGGCGTCTAAAAAAGTATTTGAATAAATAGTAAATAATAAAGGAGTTAATAATATGTATTATTATTTGAACCAAATGAAAACCAACGGGATTGTTTCTAGAGAAAGCGTAAATTAAAGTAAAAATAGAAGACAAGACAGGCTTATAGTAGTTATTAAAATCTTTCTGTTTGACATTTCCCTCATCAAATGTACCACGTATAAAATGACTAGGAATGTTCCAAACAGAATGGATTTTACTATTTTCTTTTATCTGTCCAATATCATCTCCTACAAAGGAATTAAATAACGAGTTACCATAAATCAAAAATCCAAATGTAAAAAATATTAAAAAAATCTTTACTTTGTTTGTTGAAGTAAAAATTGAATTAATTATTTTCATGCTTAATAACAGATTTATTAACAGATTTTGAAATTAAACTTTTTTAGTATACAATTTGTGTAAAATAAATAATATGAAAAATATAAGAACTTCGTTCTTTTCATTAAATTACAATTTCTTTATAGTTTTTATAATTTTATTTTCATCTCTTTTAGTATTACCTTTTTTCAATTATATTTTTGCATCAACTACTGTATCGTGGACAACACGATCGCAAATGCCTACACCAAGAGGGTGGATGCCGGCCGTTTCGGCAAGTAATGGAAAAATTTATGTTATTGGAGGACAGAGGTTTCCCGATAACTCAATAGTCAGTACTAATGAGGAATATGATCCAAACAGTAATTCTTGGTTACCAAAAGCAAGTATGCCATCACTGCGACTTGCTTTTGGAGCAGCAGAATTAAATGGAAAAATTTATGTTTTTGGAGGAGTTTATGGATCTAACAGACTAAATTCAGTTTTAGAGTACAACGCTCTGACCAACACATGGTCAAGTCGAGCCAGCATGCCTACAGCGCGAGAAGGATTAGTCGCAGTGTCAGGTAACAATGGTAAAATTTACGCAATTGGGGGATATAATGGTCAACTTTTAAATATAGTTGAAGAATACGATCCAATAACAGATACTTGGTCCTCTAAAGCAAATATGCCAACTGCACGGTTTCAAATGGGAGCAGTATTAGGAAGTAATGGTAAGATATATGTGGTGGGAGGTTGGAGTGGTCAACTCAATAATAATATTGAAGAATACGATCCAATAACAGATACTTGGTCCTCTAAAGCAAATATGCCAACTGCACGCTACGGACTTGGAGTTGCCGCTTTAAAAAATAAAATCTATGCAATTGGAGGATATGGTTATGTTACTCCATATTCCCAATCACCACTAAATGTCGTAGAAGAATTTGATACGCTATCAAACAGCTGGGAAGCCAAAATAAACATGCCAACATCAAGAATGGTTCTTGGCGTTACAACAGGAGGGAATGGTAAAATTTATGCAATTGGAGGAGACACAACAGCTGGTGGTGTTTTCACTGGTAAAACTGAAGAGGCAACCGTGGTATTTCCGAACATTACTCCGTCTGTTGACGCAGACGGTCCGTATGAAGTAAATGAAGGTGAAACGGTTCAAGTTGCCGCAACTGGTTCCGATCCGGAAAACGGTCCTTTAACCTATGCTTGGGATTTAGATAATAACGGAACCTTTGAAATCCTAGGACAAACTGTAACTTTTTCTGCAACTAATTTAGACGGACCTGATTCAAAGATAATCACAGTTCAGGTGACTGACGACGGAAACTTGACTGCTATAGATCAGACAATTGTTAATATCACAAACGTCACACCAACTGTTGGTCCAATTACTGCACCAACCGATCCAATATTAGTTAATACACAAATCAACACAAATGTTTCTTTCACTGATCCTGGAGTGCCAGATACACATACCGGTGTTTGGGAATGGGGCGATAACCTAACCTCTGCCGGCACGGTGGATCAACAAAACGATACGGTAACAGGAAGTCATACATATACAATACCAGGAGTTTATGAAGTTAAAGTCAATATCGCCGATGATGACGAGGGTATTGGAGAATCTATTTATCAATTTATTGTAGTTTATGACAATTCCGCTTCAGGCGGATTTGTAACAGGAGCTGGAGTAATCGATTCTCCGGTAGGTTCTTATGTTCCGAATTCTTCATTAACCGGAATCGCAAAATTTGGATTTGTATCCAAATACCAGCCGGGTGCAAGTACGCCAACGGGGAATACCCAGTTTAAGTTCCAAGCGGCTGATTTTACATTTACCAGTACTGTCTATCAATGGTTGGTCGTTGCCGGCGCTCAAGCTAAGTTTAAAGGCGATGGAACTGTTAACGGAAGCGGAAGTTACGGGTTTCAACTATCTGCAATCGATGGATCAATAAATGGTGGCGGAGGAGTTGATAAATTCAGAATAAAAATCTGGGATGAAAACAATAATGACCAAGTTGTTTATGATAATAATTTAGGTTCAAATGACAACTCTGATCCTACTACTGAATTAACTGGAGGAAATATTGTAATTCATTAATTCCTCCTTACCTTATTTGATACAAATAATTACTAGGAACAGTTAGGGAAGCAAAAAAGTTATAAACTTCGTTCTTCGATTAATTAAATCTCAGGATTATAATCCGCTATGCTCAACCGGATGATTTTTAGAAGTTTCTTTCATGCATAAAAACTTGGAGAGGGGCTAAACGATGAATCTTTGAATTTTAAAGTTATTTAAAGATTTTAGAGAAAATAAAAAATGAAGGCTTTGAAGGTAAAAACTGGCAAGTCCCAAAAAATCTTCAATATCTTGTTTTATCCGAAAATGAAATTGACCGCTAGAAGTTGGGAAAATATAGAATGTATTACCGTCAACAAATATTATTTATTGACTTGTTTTTAAAAAAAACTTATATTGAAACTTATAATATAACCATTGCGTAATTAAGAAGTAATTTGTCATTCTGGCTCGGGATGGAACTTACCAGAATAACAAATTAATATACATGGAAAAAAAATTATATCTTGCTACCGCTGTCATGGTTTTTGTCCTGTTGTCTCTTATTATCATACTCTCTGTCTTAAGTTCCAAAAAAAAGACTGCTACCAGTGAAATCAACCAAACAGACGATATGGCAACCACCCAACTCCAAGATGAAAGCCTGCCGGTCCTTCAAAATCAAGCTGATGGAACAACCGAAGAAACGGTGAATAAATCCTATCCACCGCCGGAATCGCCCGAATACGCCGCCAGGGAATTTTATAAATGGTACAACGGTCATCCCGATCCCTTGGGTTCAGGTGCTTTCAAAAACAGTCCATATGTTTCGACCGGATTTAAAGAAACTCTTGAAGACTTTATCATATTGGGTGACTATAAGGAAAATGATCCCGTCCTTAATTGTATTGGAGTAACGGATTCACCGAAAACCCTGGTCCCGCAAGCGGCAACTTTTGACGCTGCAAAGTTGAAAGCAACTGTCATTCTCCAGGAGGAAATCGGGGAAAAAAGAGATTTGTATCGGGTAATTCTTATCAATGAAAACAGCAAATGGCTTGTTAAGGATTTCTACTGTGCCTTCTGACTTTTAAAGGATTATCGTAGTGCATTCAATGGCCAAGTCGTTATCGCCGTCATGCAAAGAGATCTGGACGCGATAGTTGCCAGGCGTAAGACCGAGTGAATCGACATTCCAGATATATTCGGCATTCTTATTTCCATGACCTCCTCTCGTTCCGATTATAAAGGGTGTCGGGTCATCGTTGACCGGAATATTCAAAAACGGTTGCCCCTTACTTCGTACCTGACCTTTTACCGCGTGTTGAAAGACCGGTGTTCCGCCGTTCTCCTTGTCTCCTGTGAAAGGGCCGTTGACGTTTTCGGGCGTAAGCCTGGTTAAATAAACTGCCGATTCCCAAGGATATCCATGGGAATCCTTATCTACCGCCGGGTTACTGTGTCTGGTGACATTGCCGTTTGCGTCGGCTGCTGCCGAATTTGGAAACATGCCGCCAGCCTCATCTCTGACCCAAGCTCTTAACTGCCTGTGAGGTCCTACAGGTTGTCCATTTGGAGGATCGACAGCAATAAAGATATTTCCTTTTCCGGCGGTTGCCCCTTCTTCGTCAAACTGGACATTGGCGGCATTGCAGATGCCTGCTTCTTTGGTCGGCGGTACCGGAGGTTGAAATTCAAATGTTCCCTGTTTCAGGGTAAGATCCCTGTCTGTAGGAATTACCAGGGTTGGAAAGGCCATCGGAGCATTGTCCGAAGTAGTCGCGTTTGGATCGGGAACGGACAATGTGACATTCCCTGTGGTGACCGCAGTCGTTGGCGGTGAGATGCCGTTATTTAAGTATTTGCGGTTTTGGGGCAATACGTTTGTTGCGCTTGAACCATTATAGATTTCAATATAGTCCCCTGCTGTTGCCGAAGGATAATCGAAAGTGACCGTAACGTTATTACCGGAAACCGAAACGCTTTTAATCGGATCGCCAACGTTCGGCGGGGACGCGTCCAGTATCTGCCTCGGGGGCCCTACGACCGAACCATTACTTATGTATCTGACATAGGTGTTTTGCAAAGCGGAGTTCTTCTGGTTGTTCTGGGTTATAGTATATCCGATTCCGCCGGCCGCCAAAATCAGAGCCAGTAAAATTAGCACTGGTGCATGACTGATTTCCCTGAAGTCTGCCATTTATTTATTAATAAAGTATAAGGACATATTCTTTCGATTTCAACAATGATTTTTAAGCTGACGGATTCTTGTTTTTCTGCTATTCTTACTGAATAACCTTATGGAAATAACCGTTGCCTTTAATAAGGTAGACTATAAAATCGGGACAACGACTATCCTCAATAATATAAGTCTTGACATCAAAGCTGGAGAAATCACTGGGTTTTTGGGACTAAACGGCGCCGGAAAAAGCACTCTGCTTTCATTGATAAATGGCCTTCGCAACCAGACTTCGGGAAAAATTACCTTACTTGGTACGGAACTGCCTTCAGATGACGGCCGGCTTCGCTCCAAAATCGGTGTGGTTTTTCAGGAAACCGCCCTTTACGAAGAATTAACTACCTTTGAAAACCTTGAATTCGCCGCCGCCCTCTATAATCTGGAAAATACCAAGGAAAGAATCACGGAAGTGCTCGAACTTTTAAAATTAATGGATAGAAAAAACCAGATAGTCAAAACCCTGTCGGGCGGGCTTAAAAGACGGGTAGCGATTGCCCGCGGTTTTTTACATGATCCGCAACTTTTGATTATCGACGAGCCCACCCTTGGGGTCGACGTCGAAGCCAGACACGCCATCTGGTCGCACCTAAGACTTCTCAAATCCCAGGGCAGAACGATCATCGTTGCCACCAATTACCTGGATGAAGCCCAGGCTCTTTGCGACATGGTTGCTGTTTTGCACAAAGGCCGCCTTTTGACAACTGCCTCACCGGATTATCTTGTCAGCCGCGCAGGCTACTGTCTCGATGTCGAGTGCGACGCAGAAGCCGGCGAAAAATTCATAGACATTTTGTCCGGCAAAAAGGGCGTTCTTCGGGCTGATACCACTCCAAGCGGGCTGTCAATATTTTTGAAAGATCGGACTTTGAAAAAACAGATGCTCGATATTATAGTGGGAACGGGAAAAATCAACGGCTTTAGATTCAGGTCGCCCGACCTGGCCGAAGTTTTTAAGTCATTGCAAGAAAAAAATGACCATGTTCCTTAGAGTTTTATCAGCCTCTTTCCGGGCGGAAATCATCAAGCTTTTTCGGTCCCCTTTTCTCATTGCCTTGGTGATGGTCCAAGCGGTGACTTTCCTTTTTTTGGTGACTCTTTTTGGCTTGACCGGAGCCTTCGCGCCGACCGCTTTGATAGACTATGACAAAGGCCCATTGGCCAAAGAGTTTGTTAAAAACCTCGAAAATGCCCACCATTCGTTTTCCTTAATGTTCAATTATGACTACAAAAAAGCATTGGAGGAGATACGGCACGGCAATTTGGTTGCCATTATTATGATTCCCCAGGGTTTTTCTAAAGCGATAGCCGCAAGCCGAACCGCTCCAATTGGCGTTGTCATTGACAATATTGATACTGATATGAGCATGGATATTCAGAGGGCATTGCCTTCGGCCATTACAGATTTTGGTAGGAACCAGGGATTTAAGGAAATTCGGGTCGAATCGGCGGAGAAGGATTTAATTGACCATGATACCGATTTTGTCACTTATATGGTCGTCAGCGCTTTAGTTTTGGCAGCCCTGGTTATTTCCGGCATTTTAAGCGGTGTGGCGGTTGCCTCGGAATTTGAATCAAAAACCGTCGAGTTTTTGGCGGTCTCGCCCATTCACCCTTTGGTTGTTTTCATTGGCAGGGTTCTGGCTGCCAACATCGTTTCCGTGATTGGCTTAACGGTTGCGGTTGCGGTTGGTCTTATTGGTTGGGGTATAAAACCGCTATATCCTTTGCAGATGGCGGGGGTTCTTCTTGTCTCTGTTTTCATTTTCGGTTTGGTTGGGATGGCTCTTGGAGTGAGTATGAAGAAAGCTTTTCCGGTCGCCTCGTTTATTTTCGGTGTTGCTTTACCACTTTACCTTTTTTCCGGTACTTACGAACCGGAAAGGTTCGACGGCAATCTATTGTGGGCGATGGCGCACTTTACTCCCCTTTACTATGCAGTCGGAATCATCGAACATGCGGTCTTGGGGTTAAAGGTGACTCCGGAATCGGTAACAGTTAATTATCTGGCTCTGGCAGGTTGGGCCTTACTGGCTCTTTACGTATCCTGGCGGTTAACCAGAAAAAATATTTTGTCATGATAAAAAGACTTTGGTCGATCGCCCGACTTGATTTAATACTTTGGAGGCGGACGCCTTTTGCCATTGCGGCTGCCGTTATTCCGCCTATAGGTATGGCGATGGTTTTGGTTACTCTTAGTCTGGCGGTCCTTCAGCAGCCGGTTGCACTGGTTGTTGATGGAAAAGGCCCTAATGCTCAAAAAATGCAACGGATTATCCAGACCGATTCGGACGCCTATTTTTTAACAATTACCGACGCCAAAATCGCCCAAAGGATGCTCGATACCCAGGAAGTGGCCGCCGTCATTACCATCCCTTCGGATTTTGATGAAAAAGTAGCCAAAGGCGAGGCCGAAGTCGGATACGTTCTTAACAATGTCGATATTGATTTTTCCGATGATATCAGGCGCAGTGTCGACCGGTCGGTTGCGCAATTCGACGCCCCCCAGTTAAAGCTTGATGCCGAAGAGGAGGAAGAAGGACCGGCCGGCAGCGTTAATCCGGAAGCAGATAACCAGTACCTGCCTAATCCCTACAGGGTTGATGTGTATAAGAGAGACCTCCGTCAGACGAATGTCGAGTGGTTCAGTTATCAGACGGTCTCGGCTTTTATTTTATTGATTCTAAACGTTGGTCTTATGGGGACGGCTCTGCTTTCCGCTCAGGACATCGAAAGAAAAACCAGCTTATATCTTGTTGTTTCACCAACACCTTCATGGCAACTGATGGCAGGCCGGATTTTGGGAGGATTGATCGCGGTGATGATTGCCCTGCTTCCGGCCCTTATTCTTGCCGCCTATTTTAAAGTTATTTCACCTCCACTCACCCACTGGCCGGCTCTGGCGGCTATTTTTACGACCACGGCTCTGGCTGCTTCGGGGTTGGGTGCTTTACTAGGAGCTTTGTTTAAGGGCTCGCGGCTCATTGCCATGGCCGCTTCGGTTGTCTCCACCTACTTGTTTCTCCTCGGAGGAGGTTTTACGACGATTGCCTTTGTGCCGCAATGGGTGAGAAATTTGAGTGCTTTTGTTCCCACCCGTTATGCCATAGACGGGATGCGCCAGGCTCTTTTTTATAACAATTTGGATGGAGTGGTTTTGGACCTTATAATCCTGAGTTCGACCGCGATTCTGACAATTGCTTTGGGTTCGTTCGCAGTGAGAAAATCCCAGTTAGTTTGATTTAAACAATTGCCTATGAAATTTAAACTGCAGTGGATTCATTTTCTTTTTTTATTCTATGTTATTGCCTTCGGTGGGGTGGCCTGGCATACCTATCAGGTGGAAAGACATATTGAGGAATTTCAAAGCCCGGAGGAAAATCTTCGGGAGCCGCTCAAGGAATCACCCAGGGAGCCGACCATTGATCCTGCTCTTTCCCGTGAAGAAGATGTTTCCTGCCATAAAGAAGGCAGGAGATACCCGATCGACGTTGCTTTGGCCGATCCCGCCGCATGCGATGTAGAAATTACCAAAGTTGAGGATCTTAATAAACTTAAAAAAAATTCAAAAAAACTCCGCCATGTTAGGTCGATCTTTTTCAGGGACTCGCCGGTAACCAAGGTCCCGCCGCAAATATCCGACTTAAATAATTTAAGGACGTTATATTTTCTTGAATCCTTAAATACTTACCTGCCCAAAGAAATCGGCAATCTGGAAAATCTTACATCTTTGAATTTCAATCAGGCCGATATACAAATCATTCCAAAGGAAATTATAAGACTAAAAAAACTTAACACACTTTCTATAACCGGAAATGCCGGGCTGGTTGAGTTGCCCGACGTCAGCAAATTGACCGGACTTAAAGTGCTTTTTTTAGCATATAATTCCGGCCTGGTATTTTCCAACGAATATTCGGATAATTTATCGATTGAGGAGGTTGATTTGTCAAAGAGCAATCTTAACGAAGTTCCGGCTTTTCTGTCGAAACTTAAAAATCTAAAACTTCTGAATTTATCGGAAAACATAATGGATCCGGCGGAAATTGCAAAAATAAAACAATCTCTTCCGTCAACGAATGTTGTTTATTCAATGGCGTTTCTTGACGGACTCTAAGCACAGGTAATAATAAAGATGAATTTGAACGTAGATAAAAGTTATAAACTTCGTTCGCTGCTAATTTTTTAGGTTGCAGTTGCTTTACTTACGTTTAATCAACATAAGAAATTTTGTAGACTTTATAATTTCTAATCCTGTTTTTAATTTTTTGACATTAAAATCCTTAATATTTCCGGTTACGAAATAATTGCATCCATAATTGATTGCAGATGCTAATATCGGACGGTCTTTGGGGTTGACAAAAGATTTAAATCCGCCTTCGCGGAAATCCCCGATCGTTAGATCGTGGGATGAGAGAGCAATTTCCGCTTCGGCAGGATTTCAGCTCTGACGAAGCGAACTAATTGAATCACCGACCGTTAGGCCGTGGGAGCTTCATCGAAGAAGAAAGATTTGGATAGCGAGGATTAAGATATAGCTTCCAAGAAGTATACCCCCTTCAAATTTGGAGATGGTTTTGCGGGTGATCATAAAGATAAAAAGCATCAGGCTCATGATGATCATGACCGGAATGTCAAAATAGATCCAGTTGGGAGCGATGACGACTGGCGAGATCAGGGCGATAAATCCCATCGTGACAAGAAGCGTAAAAATATTTGACCCCAAGGTCTCGGATAAAGCCACGTCTCCCATGCCGCGCTTAGCCGCCTTATAGGCGGCCAGGATATTGGGGATCGAGGGGCCGATTGCTCCAATGGTGAGTCCAACGATCATGTCATC